>Ga0256830_1001020_pt1 | contig 20474 bp, 19 predicted proteins | sample 128326metaG_FD_190537 | JGI IMG/M metagenome (GOLD analysis project Ga0256830, IMG submission 190537) | Hydrothermal vent microbial communities from Lau Basin, Pacific Ocean - 128-326 | ecosystem: Environmental > Aquatic > Marine > Hydrothermal vents | place: Pacific Ocean: Lau Basin | collected... | reverse complement strand
CTACCCGGCCATGGAAGACTACCAGCTTGATATCGTTATCGGCGAGGGGCCGGCGGCGCGTTCCATCAAGCTGGACCTGCCGCCCTTCACCCTGGTCGGCGCCACCACCCGCGCCGGGCTGCTGACCTCGCCGCTGCGCGACCGCTTCGGCATTGTCCAGCGCCTGGAGTTCTACGATCCCGCCGACCTGGCGACCATTGTGAAGCGTTCCGCGCGCATTCTCGGCATCGACATCGAGGACGCCGGCGCCGAGGCGCTGGCGCGGCGTTCGCGCGGCACGCCGCGCATCGCCAACCGGCTGCTCAGACGGGTGCGGGACTATGCCGAAATCAAGGCGCAGGGCGTGGTGACCGCCGACGTGGTGGCGCGCGCCATGGGCATGCTGGACGTCGACGAGCAGGGATTCGACAGCCAGGACCGCCGCCTGCTGTTGACCATCATCGAAAAGTTCGACGGCGGGCCGGTGGGCGTGGACAGCCTGGCGGCGGCCATCGGCGAGGAGCGCGGCACCATCGAGGACGTGCTGGAGCCCTACCTGATTCAGCAGGGCTTCATCATGCGTACGCCGCGCGGCCGCATGGCGACGCCCAATGCCTACCGCCAGTTTGGCCTGCGGCCACCGCGGCAGGGAACGCCGGACACTTTGCCGCTGCTGGATGACTAGGAGCCTGTCCGAGTAATGATGAGCCTGCTGCGAACCTGTCACGGCGGCCCCTTTCTCGCGACGGCTCCCATTATTCGGACAGGCTCCTGGCCGAAGGTGAACGGTGGGGTTCGCTTCGCTCACCGCCACCCTACGGGAAGCGACGCCGTGAATAACGTGTAGGGCGGGGTAAGCAAAGCGCACCCCGCCATACCCGTTCGGCGGCCACCTCTTAACAGAACCACTGAATCCTGGTACGTCCCGGTCAAAAAGAACCACACCCCGCCATAACCGCCCGGCGGCTACCTCTTGACAGAACACCGCATCCTGGTGCATCTCTGTCAAAAAAGCTCCCAAGCCGCATCCGGCAGCCTGAGCTTGCGTGTGTCCGCAACCGCCCGCCGTGCCGGCAGCACCCGCCGCAGCCTTTTCATCAATGTCTCCGCGGTCGCCCGGTAGGCGGTCAGTTTGCCGCCGTAGAGGCTCACCAGGCGTGGATGTCCGGGCCTGTCTTCCGCCATCAGTGTCTCGCGCGGGCGCGAGAAGGCGTGGCCGTCGCCCGCCGGCAGGACGCGCAGGCCGGCAAAGGCATCCACTACATCGCTGCCTGCGAGCTGACGTGCGAAGTAGTGGTTGTAAACCGCCAGCAGGTAGTCGATCTCCGATGGCAGGGGGTGGACGTCGGCGGGGTCGCCTTCGTAGGGTGTTTCGGTGGTGCCGATCAGGGTACAGCCGTCCCAGGGCATGACGAACACGGCGCGCCCGTCCTGTGGTGCTTCAAGGTAGTAGATGTGGGCCAGTCTGCCCGCTACCAGGATGTGGGTGCCCTGCACCAGTTCCACAGGTTGAAGATGCTGCGTCGGGGTGATCTTTTCCAGCACCCTGTTGACCCAGGGGCCGGCGGTATTGACCAGTACGCGGGCCGTTACCCGCCGTTCATGGCCGCCGCTGCTGAAGGTCAGCGTGCAGCCACCGGCTTCCAGGCGGGCAGCCTCGAAACGGGTGCCCATGCGTATCTCGGCGCCCAGTTCCCTGGCGGACGCCAGCACGGCCCGCGTCAGGCGCGCGTCGTCGGTCTGGGCATCGTGATAACAGAACAGGGCGTCGAGTCCGTCGCGGCGCAGTCCGTTCAACTGTCCCCAGTCGCGGCGCGGTATGCGCCGGAAGGCTTTGTGGCTGAACAGGGAATACAGCGCCAGGCCCAGGGCGATCTTCCAGGGGCGCCGTCGCGTGCTGCGGTAGACGGGGATGTAGAAGGGTGTCAGCCTGACCAGGTGCGGTGCGTTTCGCAGCAGCAGGGCGCGTTCACGCAGACATTCGCGCACCAGCCGGAACTGGCCGCTTTCCAGATAGCGCAGCCCGCCGTGGATCAGCTTGGAGGAGCGGCTGGACGTGCCCAGTGCCGGTTGTTCGTACTGCTCCAGCACCAGCACGCGGTGGCCGGCCGCGGCGGCGGCCTGGGCGACGCCCGCGCCGTGAATGCCGGCGCCTATGATGACGACATCATAGTCCATGGCTGCAGGCGCGCTGTTTGAGGACGGAATCCTTCAGCATGGCGCTGATGTCACGGGTCTCGATCAGGTCGACGCCCTGTCGGGCATAGTCGAGCGCCAGCGCCGGGTCGGTGATGTCGTACAGCATCCAGCGCCAGTCACCGGGCCAGGGCCGGACGCCGGCCGGGATCTTGCGGTGGTTGCAGACAAGGATATCGGGTTCGAAGCTGTGTGCGCGGTGCCGGTGTTCGTCGTCGAAGCGGGTCGTCACCCAGCCTGTCCGCCAGTCGCCCTGAGCGCGGGCGTAGACCAGCGCCTCCGGCACGAACGAGATGACGATGCACTGGCGGCGGTATGGATCCAGTGTATCGAGCAGTTTGTCCATGGTCGTTTCCAGCCCCCAGTGCTGCAGGCTTTCGTGTTTGATTTCCACGAGCGCGGTGGCCTGCCGGCAGCGGGCGACGAGTTCCAGCGCGTCGGACAGCAGGGGCACGGCCACGGGTGCGAAACGGTCGCCGAAACGCTGCGGTTCGTGCACGCTGAGGCGTGCGAGTTGCCGGTGGTGCAGGGAAAAGATGCCTGCCGCCACCCCGGCGGTGCGCTGCAGCGTACTGTCATGCAATAGCACCGGCTCCCCGTCGGCATTTATCTGGACGTCGAACTCCACCATGCAGGCGCCGGCGCGCAGGGCGGCTTCCAGCCCCGGCAGGCTGTTCTCCGGGTAGCGTGCCATGTCACCGCGGTGGGCGACCAGGGTCGGGATGTTCATACCGTCTGTGGCGGCCGGTCCAGGTAATCGATGAAGCGCCGGTAACGATCCTCCAGCGCACTGTCGGGTCGCGGCGGGAAACAGTCGGGTTCACCGTCCGGCTGCCAGTCCCGGGGACAGCCGGCCGCCAGCCAGGCGGCGCCGCGTGCGGTGGCCTCGGGTTCGTCGAGCCGTTCCACCGGCAGTCCGCTGAGGCTGGCCAGCCGGCGACACAGGCCGTCCAGCCGTGACAGTCCGCCGCTCACCCTGAGGCGGCGCAGCGGGGCCTCCAGCGCCATCAGCGCCAGGTTGGCCTGCACCATGAAGACGATGCTCTCGACCACGGCCACGGTGCGTGCCTCGACGCCGGCACGCTCGCCATCGTCGAGGAAGTGGGGGCCGAGGTCCTGCCGCCACCAGGGGGCGGCCAGGCCGCCGATGGCGTTGATGAACACAGGGGGTGCGTCGATCGTCTCCAACCAGGCCGGCAGCCGTGCCTGCAGGTTCTCGATCTGCCATGCCTGCTGCGCCCAGGCCAGGGCGCTGCCGGCGCCGTTGACGGTGGCTTCGCGCAGGTAGCGCACCGTCTCCCCGTCGCTGCAGGCGATGCCGGTGAGCTGGGTGTCGCCGGGTAGCGGCTCATCGGCCAGGCCGCGCAGCAGGAAGGCACCGCTGCCCAGGTTGACCAGCGCGGTGTCCGGCGGCAGTGGGCCGGCCCCGAACAGGGCCGCGTTCTGGTCGCCGCACAGGGCCGTGACAGGGATATCGAAGCCATCCAGCGTGCCGTAGTCGTGGCGCAAGGGGGTGCACTGCGGCAGGCACGCCAGGGGAACACCGAACCAGTCCGCAAGCTGCGGCGACCAGTCCAGGGTATGCAGATCCAGCAGCTGGGTACGCTGGGCGTTGCTGTGGTCCACGCGGTAGGGCCGCTGCCCGATCAGGTGAAACAGCAGGAAACTGGCCAGCGGTGACAGCCGCAGCGCGGCATCCGCGCGCCGTGGGTCCGCCTGGAAACGGTCGTACAGCCAGCGCAGTTTGGTGGCGCCGTAGTGGGCAGACAGCGGCAGCCCGGTCATGCGCTGGATGTCGGCTTCGTGGACCCGCAAGGCGTCCAGCCGGTCTGCCGCCCGCACGTCCTGCCAGCTCAGGGCCGCGCCCAGCGCAGTACCGTCGTCGCACCAGGCCAGCACGGTGGATCGCTGGGTGGCGATGCCGCAGGCGTCGATACGGGCGTCCCGCCCGCCGGTCACCTGTCGTATCACGGCCTGCACCGAGTTCACCAGCTGGCCTGGGTCCTGTTCCACATGCCCGTGACCAAGTCGGTGAATATCAACGGGTTGTGAGGCGGAAGCCCGCTGTCTGCCGCGACTGTCGAAGAGCAGGGCGCGGCTGGCGTGGGTGCCCTGGTCGATGGCGAGGCAATAGCGCATGATGCGAGCCTATAAGGTTCGCAGGCGCTGTACCAGCGTCGGAGGGGCTTTGCATGCGCGGGCCATCTGTGGCCCAATAACGCAGGTTCGTTCACGGCAGACTCCTGTGCGTATTTTCCGTCCCAAATCGATCCGACGCCTGATTCTGGTGGGTTTTGCGCTGGTGGCGGTGCCGCTGGTGGTGGCGCTGCTGTTCGCCACCTTTTCGGTCGACCGGCTGGTCGCGCAGGGACAGCACGCGTTGTTCGAGATGGTACGCGCCACCCAGAGCAACCAGCTGCTGGCCGAGACTATCACGGACATGGAGCGCAGCGCCCGCCAGTACCTGGTGGTCGGTGACCCCGCGCTGCTCGATGTCTACCGGGAAAAGCACCGGCAGTTTGCGGATATCACGCGGCGGCTGGCGCGGATCAACCTGTCCGGGCTGCAGCACGAGCGGCTGGCGCGTCTGCAGCAGACTGAACTGGAAATCAGCGGGGTGCTGGATACGGTGGCGCACGACGCCCCGGAGGGTGATGCGGCGGTGCAGCGTTTCGCCGAACTGGCCAGGGTGGCGAAGCAGATGCTGCTCGACAACCGGCGCCTGGTGGAGCGCGAAGTGGCACGGCTGGAGGCGGCCGGCGGCCGTGTGCAGCAGACCATGCTGATGCAGGCGCTGGCGCTGGTGCCGGCGGCTCTGATCATTGCCGGTTTCTTCGCCTTCCTGGTGACCCGCCCCATCCGCCAGCTGGACCAGGCCATCCACCGCCTGGGCGACGGTGATTTTTCCCGGCCCGCCTTCATCACCGGCCCGCGCGATCTGGAGCAGCTGGGCGAGCGGCTCGACTGGATGCGCACCCGCCTGCTGGAGGTGGAGCAGGAGAAAGCGCGTTTTCTGCGTCACATTTCGCACGAACTGAAGACACCGTTGACCGCGGTGCGTGAGGGTGCAGAACTTCTGGGCGAGGAAGTGGTCGGCAGCCTGAACAGCCAGCAGCGGGAAATTGCCGCTATCCTGCGCGACAACAGCGTGCAGCTGCAGAAGCTCATTGAAGACCTGCTGGATTTCAACCTGGCCAGCTCCAGAACCTCGTCGCTCTCTATCGGCGAGGTGGCGCTGCACGAACTGATCGAATCGGTGCTGGCCGATCATCGGATGGCTATACTGGCCCGCCAGCTGACGCCGGAGGTATCGTTGCAGCCGGTGGAACTGGCGGGTGACAGGGAGAAGCTGCGAACATTGGTGGACAATCTCATTTCGAATGCGATCAAGTTCTCGCCCGACGAGGGGCGTCTGGTGGTATCCCTGTTTACTGACGACGGGCAGGCGGTGGTCGAAGTCGAGGACTCTGGCCCCGGCATCCCGGAGAGCGAGCGGGGCAGGGTGTTCGATGCGTTTTTTCAGGGCCAGTCGGCCGCCAACAGCCATGTGCGCGGCACCGGGCTGGGGCTGTCCATCGCCCGTGAATACGCGCAGGCGCACGGCGGCAGCATCGAAGTGGTTGCATCAGGGCATCCGGGGGCTCGCCTGCGGGTCAGGCTGCCGCTGGAAATGGAGCACGCAGAAGTTGCTTAACATACTGATAATCTTCATGTCATCCCTGTTCATGGGCGGCTGCAACGCGGTTGCGCTGGAGCGTTCGCAGGGCCCGGTGCCGGTCGCCGTCCGGATTGACGATGCCGCCTACTGGCTGGAAGAATGGCACCGTACGCTGACGCTGCCCGGGGATGTCCTGCAGCGGACGCTGCAGGCGCGCGAACTGGATTTTCAGAACGAGCCCGGACCCCGTACCCGCCTGCGGCTGGTGCTGCTGCTGGCGGAGGGCAAGAAGCCTGTCAGGGACCAGTCGCGGGCGCTGAAACTGCTCCGGGAAATGGACCGCATGAAGGCCAGCGACAGTGCCCGTGCCCTGGCGGCGCTGCTGGAGCAGGCACTCAGCGAGCGGTTGTGGGCGGGCGAGAAAGTCAACAGGCTGCGCAAGCAATTGAAGGATGCGAAGGCACGTATCGAAGAGCTGGAACGACAGTTGCAAGAGCTGACGTCCATTGAACAGCGTATTCAGGATCGGACCAAGCAGTAGTTCGAGAGGAGTGAGAATGAGCGCATGTCGTTACCGGGTACTGGTGGTGGATGATGATCCGGCCTTGCTGCGGCTGCTGTCCATGCGGCTGTCCGCCGTGGGCTACGAGGTGCTCGCCGTGGAGAGCGGCGAAAAGGCGCTGGCGCAGCTGCCGACCTTTCAACCCCACTTGGTAATCACGGACTTACGCATGGATGGCATGGACGGCATGATGCTGTTCGACCAGATTCACCAACGCAGCCCGGCCTTGCCGGTGTTGATCCTGACCGCCCACGGCACCATTCCGGATGCGGTCGAGGCGACCAGTCGCGGCGTGTTCGGCTACCTGACCAAGCCGTTCGACAGCAAGGTGCTGCTGGACCAGGTGAACCGCGCCCTGCGGGTCACCGGCGAGCAGTGTCAGCGCACCGACGAGGAAGATGTCTCAGAATGGCGTCAGGGCATCGTGACCCGCAGCGCCGTGATGGAGGATCTGCTGGGCCAGGCACGTCTGATCGCTTCCAGCGACGCCAGTGTGTTCATCCACGGCGCCAGCGGCACGGGCAAGGAACTGCTGGCGCGCGCCATCCACAAGGCCAGCCCGCGTGCCAAGGGCGAGTTCATCGCCGTCAACTGCAGCGCCATACCGGAGGCCCTGTTCGAGTCCGAGTTCTTCGGTCATGCCAAGGGTTCCTTCACTGGCGCCACGCGCGACCACGACGGCCTGTTCCAGGCGGCCCATGGCGGCACTCTGTTTCTGGACGAGATCGGCGACATGCCGCTCAGCTTCCAGGTCAAGCTGCTGCGTGCCCTGCAGGAGCGCAGCGTGCGCCCGGTGGGCTCGACCAAAACGCTGCCGGTCGACGTTCGCATCATTTCCGCGACCCACCGCGATCTGGACGAACTGCGTAAATCCAATGAATTCAGGGAAGACCTGTACTATCGGCTCAACGTGGTGACGCTGGAGCTGCCGTCGCTGGTGGAACGGCGCGAGGATGTGCCGCTGCTGGCCAATCATTTCCTGCGCACCCTGCAGGACGCAGAAAAGAAAGCGGTCAGGGGTTTTGCACCGGATGCCATGGAGGTGCTGCTGTCGGCGCCCTGGCCCGGCAACGTGCGTCAGCTCTACAACGTCGTGGAGCAAGCGGTCGCCTTCACCACCACCTCGCTGATCCCGGCCAGTCTGGTGCAGCGTGCCCTGCGTGACGAGGCGCAGTGTGAGATTCCGGCCTTTGCCGATGCACGCAGCCGTTTCGAACGCGATTACCTGACCCAGCTGCTGCAGATGACCAACGGCAACGTCAGCCAGGCTGCACGCATCGCGCGCCGCAACCGCACCGAGTTCTACAAGCTGCTGCACAAGCACCACCTCAATCCTTCCCAGTTCAAGGGTGCACGGGCCTGATCCTGCCTGTCTCTACACAGCGACATATCAAATTCCGTGATATCAGCCAGTTGCCCCTGGCCCGGGCGTGTCCGTCGTCATTTGGTGACGATTTGACCGTGCCCGTCGCCGGGCATGATGTGATGCCACCATCCGTATTCAACGGTTTGGCCCGGTCCTGGCGTGCTGGCACAGTGTTTGCTCGGTTTGCACCGACGCCGCCCGCCACGCGCTGGCGCCAGGCAGCGTCGGTGTGAATGGGGAACCGGGTTTCCTGACCTTTGCCCGGTCCCTGTTGTCCTCCTGCCTCCGGTGAGGTTTCCGGAGACGGATTCCCCCCCAAGGGAACTTGCGCGGCCTTCCCGGGCCGCGTTTTTTTGTTCCCGTGCGGGTGCAATGACAGTGAACGGCCGGTAAGCTATACGGCATGCAGTCAGGGAATCTTTTCATTGCAATGTGGTCCCTTACCGGGGGGTTGGCTTGACGGGGTTTCGCTGGCCGGTTCGCGTTTACTACGAAGACACGGATAGCGGCGGTGTCGTGTATTACGCCAATTATCTCAAGTTCATGGAACGCGCCCGTACCGAACGGCTGCGCGAACTCGGTTTCGAGCAGGACCGGCTGCGGGAGGAGCATGGCATCCTGTTTACTGTTCATTCCGTGCAGGCAGATTTTCTGCGGCCCGCTGTTTTCAATGACGCGCTCGAGGTGACGGCCGATATCGCCGAGCGGCGCCGTGCCAGCCTGACCTTCTCGCAGCAGGTCTATCGCCGCGGCGATGATGCCGCTCCACTGTGCCGTGGGCAGGTGCGCGTCGCCTGTGTGGATGCGCATACGTTCAGGGCGCGCGCCATTCCCGAACCCGTGTTGAGGAAATTACCTGATGTCGGCTGATATGTCGTTTCTGCATCTGATCACCGGCGCCAGTCCGGTCGTACAGCTGGTCATGCTGCTGCTGTTCGTGGTCTCGCTGATGTCCTGGACCATGATCTTCCGCAAACGCAGCGCCTTGCGGCAGGCGCGTGACGAGGCCGAGCAGTTCGAGGAGCGCTTCTGGTCGGGTGGCGACCTCGGCACCCTTTACCATCAGGTGTCGCCGCAGGGCCAGGACGCGCGTGGCCTGGCCAGCATTTTCGTAGCCGGCTTCAAGGAATTCGCGCGCCTGCGCAAGCAGAGCGGCGTCGACCCCATGGCCGTGGTGGAGGGTGCGCAGCGCTGCATGCGGGTGGCGCTGTCACGCGAAGTGGACGATCTGGAAACCCACCTGCCGTTCCTGGCGACGGTCGGTTCCACCAGCCCCTACGTGGGTCTGTTCGGCACCGTGTGGGGCATCATGAACGCCTTCATCGGTCTGGGCAACGTGCAGCAGGCAACACTGGCCATGGTGGCGCCGGGCATTGCCGAGGCGCTGATCGCCACCGCCATGGGCCTGTTCGCCGCCATCCCGGCGGTGATCGCCTATAACCGTTATTCGAGTTCCGTGGAGCGGCTGGAAAACCGCTACGACAATTTCCTGGAAGAGTTTTCCAGTATTCTGCAGCGGCAGGCGCACGGCTGATGGCCAGGCAGCGCATCCGCAAGCGGCCGATTTCCGAAATCAACGTCGTGCCCTATATCGACGTCATGTTGGTGATGCTGGTGGTGTTCATGATCACAGCACCGCTGCTCAATCAGGGCGTGCAGGTCGATCTGCCGCAGGCGGCCGCCAGCGCGCTCGGCCCGGACAAGCAGGATCCGCTGGTGCTGACGGTAGACGGCGAAGGCCGCTTTTTCCTCAACGTTGGTGGCGACCCCGGGCAGCCGGTGGATGCCGACACCCTCGTGCTGCGGGCGGCGGCCGTGCTGCGCCAGCGGCCGGGTGTGGCGGTCATGGTGCGTGGTGACGCCCACGTCGACTACGGCCGGGTGGTGGTCGCCATGGCCCTCCTGCAACAGGCAGGGGCACCTTCCGTGGGGTTGATTACCGAGCCTCCGCAGGAAGGCAGCTGACACGGCGCATGCTGAAGCTGATCCGGGAAAATCCGCGTGCCTTCATATTTGCGCTGCTGATTCATCTTGGCCTGCTGGCGCTGCTGCTGGTGAGCCTGGACTGGAGTCCGCGCATGCCGGTCGGTGGCAAGCCGAAGCCCGCGCCGATCAAGGCAGTGGTAGTCGACGCCAGTCGTGTGGAGGCCGAGATCAGGCGCCAGCAGGAGATCGAGCGCCAGAAGGAGCGCGCCGAACAGGAACGGCTGAAAAAGCTGCAACGGAAGGCGGCCGAAGCCGAGCGCAGGCGCAAGGCAGAGGAGAAACGGCTGGCGGATCTCAAGCGCAAGGCGGCCCTGGAGGCCAAACGCCAGGCCGAGGCAAGGAAAAAGGCGGAAGCGGAGCGCAAGCGCAAGGCGGCCCTGGAGGCGAAGCGCAAGGCCGAGGCCAAACGCAAGGCAGAAGCGGAGCGAAAACGCAAGGCGGAACTGGAAGCGAGGAAGCGCGCCGAGGCCGAACGCAGGCGCAAGGCCGAGGAAGCCGCGCGGCGCAAGGCAGCCGAGCAGGCCCTGCGGGCCAGCTTGGCGGCTGAGCAGGAGCGGCTGGCCGCACAGCGTCGTCAGGCCATGCAGCGCATGATCGATGAGTATGTGCTGTACATCAAGGAGAAGGTGCAGCGCGGCTGGATCAAGCCACCGTCCAGCGGGGCCGGCCTGTCCTGTGTGGTGCAGGTGAGGCTGATTCCCAGTGGCGAGGTGGTCGATGTACAGATCGTGCGCAGCAGCGGCGATGCTGCTTTCGACCGCTCGGTCGAGACGGCCGTGTTCAAGGCTTCGCCGTTGCCGGTGCCGCCGGATCCCGACGTCATGGAGAAGTTCCGTTCACTGAGGTTCGAGTTCAAGCCGGGCTGATTGCGGTGAAACCATGAACAAGGCAAATACACGCAGACGGATATTTTGATACATTCGTGGTTTGGATTACCAATTCCGGTGCACCCTTTGGCAACTGGTTTATCGCGTAAATGAAGAAACTGTTCTTGCATCTGACAGGCTGGTTGTTTTTCTGGCCGCTGCTGGCCCAGGCGGCGCTGACTATCGAGATTACGCAGGGCATGGAGGGCGCGCTGCCGATTGCGGTGGTTCCCTTCGACGAGCGCAACAACGCCTATCAGCCGCCACAGAACGTGGCGCGCATCATCGCCGACGATCTGCGGCGCAGCGGCCGTTTCGCGCCGGTGCCCGAGGAGAATCTGGTAGCGAGGCCGGTGGAGGCGGCGCAGATCCGTTTCAGGGACTGGCGCACCCTGGGGGTGGAGAACCTGGTTATCGGTCGCGTGGAGACGGTGGGCGCGGGGCGGTTCCGCATCCAGTTTCAGTTGTTCGACGTGTTCCGCGGTCGCCAGCTGGCCGGCTTCAGCGTGCCGACCACCGCCCGGCGCATGCGCTACGATGCGCACCGCATAAGCGACATCATCTACGAGAAACTGACCGGCCAGCGCGGCGCCTTTGCCACCCGCATCGCCTACGTGACGGTGAAGAAGAAAGGCAAGCTGCGTGAACACCGCCTGCAGGTGGCCGATGCCGACGGTTACAATCCTCAGACCATTCTCACCTCCAGCGAGCCGCTGATGTCGCCGGTCTGGTCGCCAGACGGACGGCGGCTGGCCTATGTGTCGTTCGAGAAGCGGCGCGCCTCCGTTTTCGTGCAGGATGTGGCCAGTGGACAGCGGCAAAGGCTCATTGCTTACGCCGGCATCAATGGCGCGCCGGCCTGGTCGCCGGATGGCCGCAGGCTGGCGGTCACCCTGTCGCGCGACGGCAACCCCGAGATCTACGTCTATACACTGGCGGACAAGAAGCTGCGCAGGATCACACGCAACACGGCCATCGACACCGAACCGGCCTGGTCGCCGGATGGCCGCAGCCTGGTGTTCACCTCGGACCGGGGCGGCAGTCCGCAGCTGTACCGCATACCAGTGCAGGGCGGGCGTGCCGAGCGCCTGACTTTCGAGGGCGCTTACAACGCCAGCGCCGATTTCTCGCCGGATGGCAAGCGCCTGGCACTGGTGCACGGCGCCGGCGGCAAGTACCGGATTGCCGTGCTGGAACTGGACAGCGGCCTGTTTCGCGTGGTGACCGACGGCCGTCTGGACGAGTCGCCGAGTTTCGCGCCCAACGGCAGCATGATCATCTATGCGACGGCATCCGGGCATCGCGGCGTGCTGGCCGCCGTGTCCAGCGACGGGCGCTTCAGGCAGCGCCTGAGCCTGCAGACGGGGGACGTGCGCGAGCCGGTCTGGTCACCGTTTGACCGGCGTTAGGAGCCTGTCAGAGTAATGAACCAGTGCCGGCAAGCAGGCCGGCCCCATCTGAAAAAGGGAGTAGAGAGCATGAAAACAGTCAATCTGGGTCTGGCCCTGCTGTTCGCGGGCGCGCTTGCCGGTTGCGGAACCACCGGCGGAAGCAAGGAGGATGAGGTGGCGGTGGAGGACCGCGGTACGGTGGCGGGCGCCGTCGACGAGGCCACCACCAGCGCCGCCGGCGGATACGGTGATCTCAGCATGAAGGCGCTGGACGACCCGGCCAGCCCGCTGTCGCACCGGGTGATCTATTTCGCCTACGACAGCAGTGAAGTGGCGGCGCAGGACCGCGAGCTGCTGGCCGCGCACGCGGCCTTTCTGGCAGCCAATCCCACTGTCCGGGTCTCGGTCGAGGGCCACACGGATGAGCGCGGTTCGCGTGAGTACAATGTCGGCCTGGGCGACCGCCGCGCCCAGGCGGTGAAGCGGATCCTCGAGTTCCAGGGTGCCTCGCCCGGGCAGATCACCGTGGTCAGCTACGGTGAGGAGAAGCCGGTCGCCGAGGGCCACGACGAATCGGCCTGGAGCCTGAACCGTCGCGTGGAGCTGGTGTATGTGGGCCGCTAGGCTTCCCGTCGTCCTGCTGCTGCTGAGCGCCGCACCGGCGCTGGCGGCCAGCAGGGCCGAGCTGGAAGCGCGCATCCAGACGCTGGAGCGCAAGCTGGACAGCCAGGCACTGGTGCAGCTGCTGGAACAGGTGGAATCGCTGCAGCGCGAGGTCCAGCAGCTGCGCGGGGATCTGGAAGTGCAGACGCACGAACTGCGGGGGCTGCAGAAACGCCAGCGTGACCTGTACATGGATATCGACCGGCGCCTGCATCGTCTGGAAGCCGGCGGCACCAACGGTCAGGCCGTGGCGCCGGCGGCCGGTGCGCCGGTCGCCGGCCAGGCGGCGCCTGCGCTGCCGGCGGCCGATGTCGGCAAGCCCCCCGCGGCGGCGGCTGCCGGCGTGTCACGGCCCGTCGGGCCGGATGAGGCGGCCGCGCGCAGGGATTACGACCGGGCGCTGGACATCCTGAAAGACGGCCGCTATCGGGAGGCGGCGAGGGCCTTCCGGGATTTCCTGAAGCAGTATCCGTCCAGCAGCTATGCGGACAACGCACAGTACTGGCTTGGCGAGGTCCACTATGTGACCCGCGAATTCAAGACCGCGCTCGAAGAGTTCGGCAAAGTGATCAGCCAGTACCCCAAGAGTCCGAAAGTGGCGGACGCGCGGTTAAAGCTGGGCTATATCGAGTACGAACTCAAGGACTGGGCCGCCGCGCGCAGGGAACTGGGGCGCGTGGTCGCCGATTTCCCCAAATCGACCGCGGCCCGCCTGGCGCAGGAACGGCTGGACAGGATGAAGCGCGAAGGCCATTGATTCGGTGGGGGTCGGGGTGGTTGATCCTCCGACATTCCCATCCAGCTCATAAGGAATCCGGCACAACCGAATTCGCGCCGATTCGTAGTACCATGTCGCCATGAGCGCCGTCATCCTCGATGCGCCCAGGCTGCGTGTCACTGAAATCTTCCTGTCCCTGCAGGGCGAGTCCGCAACGGTGGGGATCCCGACCGTGTTCGTTCGCCTCACGGGCTGCCCGTTGCGCTGCCGTTATTGCGACACCGGGTACGCCTTTCGCGGCGGCGAGTCCGTGGAGCTGGACGAGGTCCTGACCCGGATCACTGCTTTCGATACCCCTCAGGTTACCGTCACGGGTGGCGAACCGCTGGCCCAGCCGGGCTGCATCAGCTTGCTGCAGCGTCTGTGTGATGCGGGTTTCCGGGTATCGCTGGAGACCAGCGGTGCGATCGACGTCAGTCAGGTCGATGAACGGGTGGTCAAGGTGATGGACCTGAAGACGCCGGGTTCCGGTGAGGTGGAGCGCAACCGTTATGAGAACATCGAATACCTCGGCGCCGGTGATGAAGTGAAATTCGTCATCTGCGACCGGGCCGACTACGACTGGGCGCGTCAGCGCATGGCCGAGTTCGATCTTGCCTCGCGCTGCACGGTGCTGATGTCGCCGAGCCACGGCCGCCAGGATGCCAGGCAGCTGGCGGAATGGGTGCTCGGGGACCGTTTGCCGGTGCGTTTCCAGGTTCAGCTGCACAAGATTCTGTGGGGTGATGAGCCGGGACGCTGACAAGAAAGCCGTGGTGCTGCTGTCGGGTGGACTGGATTCGGCCACCAGCCTGGCGATGGCGCAACAGCAGGGCTATGCCTGTTATGCGCTGAGCCTGGACTACGGCCAGCGGCACCACGCCGAACTGGCCGCCGCGCGGCGCGTGGCACGGGCGCTGGGCGTGGTCGAGCACAAGGTGATCGCGCTCGATCTCACTGCCATCGGCGGATCGGCGCTGACCGATGCGGCCATCGAGGTGCCGCGGGAGCCAACCGGGGGGATCCCGGTCACTTATGTGCCGGCACGCAATACGGTGTTCCTGTCGCTGGCGCTGGGCTGGGCCGAGGTGCTGGGCGCGCACGATCTGTTCATCGGTGTCAACGCCGTCGACTACTCCGGTTACCCGGACTGCCGCCCGGAATATATCGCTGCATTCGAGCGTCTTTGTGGACTGGCGACCCGGGCGGGTGTGGAAGGCGCCCGTTTCCGGGTCCACGCGCCGTTAATCCACATGAGCAAGGCGGAAATCATTCGCGCCGGCACCGGCTTGGGCGTGGATTATGGCCTGACCGTGTCCTGTTATGCGGCTGACGAACAGGGTCGGGCCTGTGGGATCTGCGACTCCTGCCGCTTGCGTGCCCGGGGTTTCGCGGAGGCGGGCCTTGAAGATCCGACGCCTTATCAGACAGACACCGTATGAACAGTTGACCGGTTCACGGGCGGTTTTGCCGGCCGTTTCCGCCGTACCGGTCACCGAGAGGAACAGACTATGACGTTCGAGAGCTTTATGGCCGCCCAGTCGGTTTTCCTGTGGGCCACCTTCGGCATTGCGCTGCTGATGGGCGCGCTGGTGAACAAGACCAACTTCTGCACCATGGGCGCGGTCTCCGACTGGGTCAACATGGGCGACACGGGCCGCTTCAGGGCCTGGCTGCTGGCCATTGCGGTGGCGGTACTGGGCGTGACGGCACTGGAATCGGTCGGGCTGGTCAGAGCGGACAGTGCTTTCCCGCCCTACCGCGCCGGGTTGCTGATCTGGCCCGAGAACCTGCTGGGCGGCATCCTGTTCGGTATCGGCATGACACTGGGCAGCGGCTGCGGCAACAAGGCGCTGATACGCATCGGCGGTGGCAACCTGAAGTCGGTCATGGTGTTTCTGGTGATCGGTGTCATCGCCTATTTCATGGTGAACCCGTTCCCGGGCTCCGACCAGACGCTGTTCACGGTGCTGTTCTATGACTGGATCCGGCCGCTGGCGGTGGACGTAGGCAGCAGCCAGGACCTGGGTGCGCTGGTCGCCGGCAGCGAGAACGCCGCCACGGCACGCAAGGTGATCGGCGCGGTGCTGGGACTGGCATTGCTCGTCTTTGTATTCAGGTCAGCGGATTTCCGCCGCAGTTTCGACAATATACTGGGTGGCCTGGCGGTGGGGCTGGCGGTGCTGGCGGCCTGGTATGTCACCAGCAACGTGATGATCGACATCGATGGCGAGACCTATTCATTGCAGGCCTACGTGCAGCAGTGGGACTTCCTGGCCGAGTCCGATGCGGGCAAGCCGGCCGACAGCCGGCCGCTGGCGCCGCAGTCGTTCACTTTCATCAACCCCATGGGGCAGATGGTGGGCTACACGGCGGCCGCTTTTGACAGTGCCTTCCTGACCTTCGGCGTCATGGCCGTGTTCGGCGTCGTTCTCGGCTCCTTCCTGTGGGCGGTGGTGTCCGGCAGCTTCCGTATCGAATGGTTTGCGTCGGTGCGGGATTTCCTCAGTCATCTGATCGGTGCCGTCCTCATGGGCTTCGGCGGTGTGCTGGCACTGGGCTGCACCATCGGCCAGGGCATCACCGGCATTTCCACCCTGGCCGCGGGTTCCTTCATCGCCTTTGCCGGCATCGTGCTGGGCAGCGCCCTGACCATGAAGGTGCAGTATTACAAGATGGTGTATGAACAGGATGCCAGCTTCATCGCGGCGCTGGTGACGGGGCTGGTGGATCTGCACCTGCTGCCGGAGAAGCTGCGCCGCCTGGAAGCGGTCTGAACTCCAACCACAAGGGAAGCAAAAGCGCGTGTCTGTCGCGCGCCTTTGTACACCTTCGTGGACATTAACCCGCATTTCTCACCCGCTTCCGCCGCAGCAGGAAGTTGGTGAGAAATGCGGGTTAACCCGGGGACGCTTTGCTGATATGTCCAAGTAGGGTATGATGCGGCGCCTCAACGGGCCGTTAGCTCAGTTGGTAGAGCAGTTGGCTTTTAACCAATTGGTCGTAGGTTCGAGTCCTACACGGCCCACCAATACCTTGCTTCCCTGGTTCTTCGCCCATTGACCGCGAAGGACGCGAAGGGAAAATATTGAAAAATCCTTCTTTGCGTCCTCTGCGTCTTTGCGGTGAACGTGAATACCACAGGCGCAATGGTGGGGTTCGCTTCGCTCACCGCCACCCTACGGGGTGTCGAACGAAGCGTAGGGTGGGTTGAGCGAAGCGAAACCCACCGGGCCGATTCGGCGGCCATGCCTCGTGATGCCACGAACCTCTCCATGGCCACCGCTCAGACGCAGAGGCCCGCCCGTTTCAGGCGCCGCCGTAGCCCGGGTTGCCGGCCACGCCCTTGATCAGGGGCTGGTTCAGCTCGCTGATATGCACGGTGTCCTGGGCGCGCAGGTATTCCGCTACCACATCCCACACCGGCCGGCCTTCCAGCGGCTGGGCGACGCTAGCCCAACCCGCCACCGGGTATTCCTTGTCGGCCTGTACAGCTTGACCGTCCAGCGTCATGTCGCTGATGCGGGAGCCGATGTCGGCGTTGGGGTCGATGGCATATTTCAGACCGCCCACGCGCACCATGTCGCCGCCCTGCTGGTAGTAGGGATCCTTGTTGAAAAGGTTGTCGGCGACATCTTCGAGGATTTCCTTGATGCGGGCGCCGGTCAGGTTGTTGAGCGTCACCGTCGGGTAGGTGATGGCCGTCTGGGTCATGACGTGCTCGAAGGTGATGTCCTCGCCCGGCAGGACGCTCACGCCCCAGCGGAAGCCCGGCGAGAAGGCTATCTGGGCGCCCAGCACCTCCATCAGTGCATCGCAGATGAGCTGGTCGAAGGTGCCGTTGAAGTTGCCGCGGCGGTACAGCAGATCGTCGGTGACGGCCAGTTTCTCGTCCAGCTTGTCCTTGTAGGGGGCGCGCACCTTGTCGATGTAGGCCGCCATCTCCGCATCGGGCTCCAGCAGGTTCGAGAACACCGGGATCAGATGGTACTGGTAGCCCTGGATCTTGCCGTTACGCACATCGAGATCCAGCAGGCCCAGGAACTTGCCATTGGAGCCGGCGTTGGTGACCAGCGTCTTGCCACCGGCATTGGCGACTTCCACCGGCCGCGGCACGGCGTCGTGGGTGTGGCCACCCATGATGGCGTCGATGCCGGTGACCCGTGAGGCCATCTTGAGGTCCACGTCCATGCCGTTGTGGGACAGCACGATGACCACCTGGGCCCCCTTGCCGCGTACCTCGTCCACCATCTCCTGCATGCGGTCGTCGCGGATGCCGAAGCTCCAGTCGGGGATCAGGAAGCGCGGGTTGGCGATTGGCGTGTAGGGGAAAGCCTGACCGATGATGGCGGTCGGCACGCCGTTGATCTCACGTATGACGTAGGGCTTGAATACCGCCTCGCCCCAGTCATTGTCCACCACATTCTGGGCCAGGAAGTCGATGTGGTCCTTGAAGTCGTTCTCGATGATTTCCATGACGCGGTCGGCGCCGTAGGTCATCTCCCAGTGAGGCGTCATGATATCGACGCCCAGCAGCTTCTGGGCATCGACCATGTCCTGGGCGTTGGTCCAGTAGGAGGTTCCGGAACCCTGCCAGGTGTCGCCGCCGTCCAACAACAGTGCGCCGGGCCGCTGCTCGCGCACTTTCTTGACCAGCGTGGCCAGGTGCGCGAACCCGCCCACCTTGCCGAACTTGCGTGAGGCTTCGGTGAAATCCAGGTAGGTGAAGGCGTAGGCCTCGGCGCTGCCTGGCTGTATGCCGTAGTAGTCGAGAAAATGTTTGCCCACCAGGTGCGGGGGGCGGCCCTTCATGCCGCCGATGCCCAGGTTGATGCTGGGTTCGCGGAACCAGATGGGCATGAGCTGGGCGTGGCAGTCGGTGTAATGCATCAGGGATACATTGCCGAAGGGGGCGAATTCGTAGGGCGTGGTCGGTTTCCTGACGGCCTTGATGGCGGCTTTGCCAGAGGGCCGGTCCGATTCGCCACACCCGGAGAGCGAAATACCGGAGGCGCTGGCGACGGCCAGCATCTGCAGAAACTCACGTCGGGTAATATTCATCGTGGGTTATTCCCTAAACATGTAATTTGTTCACGATTCCTGGGGTCACCGTGAAGACGCAAAGAAAACAACCGGCAGAAGGAACCGCACAACCGGGAAATCATACGTCCTTCGTGTCTCCGCGATGCTTACGGCTAGTAATGGAAGACGGAGGTGCGGCGCCTTTATTCCGAAAGCGAATGGTAGCAGTGTCATGACCATAAATGAAAAGGCTCCCGGGCGCACCGTGCGGGTAAAAAATCCACCTGATACAGCTGGTTGGTCGCCGCATCCCTGGCGCCTTTCGCGGTCGGTCCGTCAAGGGGGAGCCGATAAAAAAGCCCGGTCCAGGACCGGGCTTTCACTGCTCGCGGTGTCGCGAACTATTTACGCGCTCCGGGGCCGTTCATGACCAGCCCGTTGCTCATGTAGGTGTGGAAATACTCGAGATCGCGGTATTCCTCGCTCTGGGCCTTGAAGGGCTTGAAGCGCACCTGCTTGTTACAGCCGCCGTAGCGTCGGTGGATGGTGCCCAGACCGCCCCATTTGGACCGGTAGACCGGGAAATGGGTGGTATGGCCCAGCGCCGGGCTCAGGATGTCGGCGCGTATCCGGTTGCCGGCGTTGTACATGTGGCAGTCGGCGCAGGACATGTTGAGCTGGCCGCGCTTGGCATAGAAGTGCTGCTTGCCCCGCTCATAGGCCGTCAGCGCCGCCGGGTCATTGGGAATGACAACATTGGTCTTCTTGCCACGCGAGGTGTAGGCCATGTAGGCCGAGATATCGGCGATGGCGCCCTTGTTCCAGTTCAGCGGTTCCTCGCCGTTCTTCACCCGACACTCGTTGATTTCCTGTTCCAGCGTCTTCACCTGCCCGGTGTCGGCATCGAAGTAGGGGTAGTTCTGCTTGATGCCGATGCCGCCGTTCTTGAAGCAGCTGGCGTAGGTCTTGCCGTTCTTGAACGGGGTGTTGAACAGTTTCTTGCCCTTCTCGATATTGAGTTCGTAGGGCGGGAACTCTTCGATCGATTCCCATTGCTCCCTCGACGCCTTGTCGATGGAGTACACCCCATTGGTGAAATCCTGCAACGGCACGTCGGGGAAACGCTTGGTGAAGTAGGCGCGGAACGCCTTGAGGTCCTGTTGCGGGCTGGCCTGGACGGCCACCGGTGTTATGGTGAGCAGCCCCAGCGTCGCGGCGATCGTCAGGAGTCTTTTCATTGGTCTTCCACCTCCAGAATGATGGTATGTCCGGCTGTTTGAACCGCGGTCAGCGAACCTGGGTTTCCGTGGAATCGCTGTTGCCCTTGTTGTCTACCCAGCTCAGCTTGAGGGTATCACCCCTGGCCGCGCCCTTGAACTTGAAGGACAGGTACGGATTCTTGGAAATTGCGGGACCCCACAAGGCCGACATCACGGTATTGCCCTTGTGCTCGCAGACCACTTCCTGAATGAAGTGGGCCGGAATCTTCTTGCCGGTTTTCTTGTCCTTGCGCTGCCCCGTTTCCATCGGATGGCTGATCAACGCTTTTACCGTCGTCGTGTCACCGTCCAGTTTTGCTCGAATCTTGATGGATGCCATGTATCGTTCCTCTTTAACCTAAACCAGTTCGTCGTTGACTGCGCGGAAAAATCAGCCGCCGCAGCCACCGATGGTGACCTTGACCTCTTTGCCCGTGCTGTACAGCTTGCCGCCGGCTTTCACCACGGCGATGACGCTGGAGGTCTTGCCCATCTTGATACGGGTGGAGACGAATCCTTCGGCACCCTGCCCGAGGATGAAGGAGGCGGTCAATGGCGAGGCATTCTTTTCAGCCAGAATGCTGATCGATTCGACATCGGGAATGCTGGTGGTGATGGAAACCGGCACCACTGCCCCGTTCTCGGCGATGTCCGGCGCGCGGATGGAGATCTTGTCGCTGCCTTCCAGCTGGTGCGAGCCCGCCAGCGCGTCCAGGGCCGCATCCACGGTGGTGGCCTCAAAGGCCGACTTCGGCCAGGCGGCCAGTAC
>Ga0256830_1001019_pt1 | contig 20476 bp, 18 predicted proteins | sample 128326metaG_FD_190537 | JGI IMG/M metagenome (GOLD analysis project Ga0256830, IMG submission 190537) | Hydrothermal vent microbial communities from Lau Basin, Pacific Ocean - 128-326 | ecosystem: Environmental > Aquatic > Marine > Hydrothermal vents | place: Pacific Ocean: Lau Basin | collected... | reverse complement strand
GGGTATCACTGCCGCCCATACGAACGATGCCCAGCTTCTCTGCCGGGGCCACCCGCTTCACCTGGACCCGGGTGCTGTACATGGCGAGTTCCCCGGTCTTCGCCTCACGAGTACCATCGAGGATCTTTAACGGATTCACTCCCAGGCCCTTGGCATAGCGGCCGTAATCGTCATGCCCCTGGCCCAGCGGGATCGCAATGGCGTCGAAGTGCATCCCCTTCAGCAGCACCGCACGCAACTCGATGCTTCCACTATGGGTGGTCACCCTGATCTTGTCGCCATTGCCTACTCCGAGCCGGGCCGCGGTATCCGGATGCATTTCCGCCCAGGAATCCCACACCACCTTGCTGATCTGATCGGGGGCCTCCTGCAACCACGGCAGGTTGGCATGACGACCATCGAGCAGTCCCATGCGCGGCGACGGGATCAGGTACAGGCCGTTGGCGTCACCCTCGGCAGTCGTACTGACCGGATCCGCAAATGACACCACGGTGGATTTCAGGCTGCCGGCCGGCACATCCACATCGATGACGCCGGTCTGCAACGCGGTATTCCAGAATTCGTTATCGTCTTTCGCGCCTTTCTTCACGGTTGCCGGCATCGCGGCGAACGCGTTGCGCAAATAGGCGTAGTAATCTTCGAACTTGCCGTATTCATCGGCCTTGCGCTGTTTGAGCAGGGTGAGAACGATGTCACCCAGGCCGCGCGTCTGCGGATGCAACTGCTCCATCAACGGCTGCTGTACGTGGATTGCCGCCTGCTCGGCCTGCGTCGGGGGAACCACGGTTCCCCAGTCCTCAAGATAGGACGCGGCCGGCAGTACCAGGTCGGCAGCCGCCGTCGTCTCGTCCATGAACTGGGAAATGGCGACCTTGAAACCGATGTTGCCCATGGCCTCGGTGAGCTTCAGCGCATCGGGCGCCGAATATACGGGATTGCTGCCGGCAAAAATCACCGCATCCAGCTTGTTCTCGCCAGCAGCAGCGGCAAAGGCGGCCAGGTCTGCGGTGTTACCCCGCTTGGCCATCAGTTGCGGGAACGGGAAGCTTCCCGAGGATTCGATGGTCTTGCCAACGTTCCCAAGAATATGATTCAGCATCATCACCGCCGCAACCGATGCATAGCCATGTGCATGGCCCTCCGCGGTCGCACCCGCCAGCACCAGGCTGGGTGAGCGCTCCGTCAGCAGTTGCGTAACGCGCTGGATACGATGCCCAGCCACGCCGGTAATCTTCGCGACCTTGGTGATGTCATAGCGATCGATCAGCTCGCGCACATCGGAAGGTATACCGGCATCGCTGACCTTGATCTTGTTCAACAGCAGGTTGGCCATACCCAGGGCCAGGACACCCTCGGTGCCGGGCTTGATGGCCAGCCACAGGTCCGCGCTGCCACCGGTAAGCGACATCTTGGGCTCGATCTGCACGAACAGCCCTCGCTCCTTGGCGGTACGGAACGCAGCGTACTGGCCGGCATAATGCACCGGCGACTGGCCGGCACCCATGAAGTCGGCACCGAAGGAAACCACCATCCGGGCCTTGTCGAGACGCAGGCGCGGGTTGGCCTCTCCGAGCATGTCCAGATTCACCGCCTGCGAAACGGCGTTATTCACCACCTCATGGACGAAATGATTCGTCGAGCCCATCGCATCGAGATGATTGCTGACCAAGGCCAGCTGATGCCCACTGAGGGTACCGGTGAACCAGGCGAAGCGATCGCCACTGGTAGCACCGAGCTTCTCGTTCAACGCCGCCAACGCCTCTTCCCACGACACCGGGCTCAGGCCTCCGCCATTGCGCAGCATCGGCGACGTGACGCGATCGGGGTTATAGTGGCCCTGTACGCCCGCCTGCCCCATCATGCACAGCTTGCCGTTATTGATCGGGGAATCGGGATTGCCTTCCAGCTTCAGCAACCGGCCTTCGCGCACGCGCCCGTGAATACCGCAGCCTGCAGAACACTGCATACACGTCGACGCATACCACACGCCCACACCGGGAATCACGTATTCCTCCGGCATAAGATAGGAGACCACATCTTCCTTACCTTCTTCCAAGGTGACGGTGGTCGGCAAGTCACAGCCGCTCAACGCCGCGCCGGCGCCACCCCAACCCATCATCTTCAGAAAACTTCTACGGTTCATCTTTCCGCTCATAGTCGTTAATCCGCCCTGTTATCCGGTCTTTCGACAAATTGTTTTTCAGGTATGCAATCAGCAAACAATTTGACGGTTACTTATGACACTTCCAGCAATCGCCCGGCGCACCAAGCTCTTTGTTTTCAATGTGGCATCGCACGCAGAAACCCATATTCAGCGGTTTCACCTTTTTCGCCACGGTCATGTTTTCGACATCACCATGACAAAACGCACACACCTCCTTTACGTTCTCCACCGGAAGCTCACGATCGAACACCAGCGTCTTCAGGTGCTTCTCGTGGGTGAAATGCACGAAATCCGGCAGGTCATGCACCTTCTTCCACGCCGGAGGCGTCTTCTCTTCCCAGTACTTGGTCAATTCCTGAATACGCGGCTTGTCAGTGGCAATCACCTTGTGGCACCCCATGCACTTGCTGGTGGGCGGGATGCCGGCCACCTTGCTGCGTCGAGCATAGGTGTGGCAATACATGCAGTTGATGCCGTTTTCCTTGACATGCGTGTTGTGCGGAAACTCGATGGGTTGAGGTACGTCTTCACCATCGTGCGTACCCGCCGGCGGCGTCACGTCGTACTTCGTAGCCAGCGCGGCCGGCGCCAGCAACACCATCATCAACGCCAGCAGGCAGGCAAAGCCCGCTTTGGCAGACCCAGAAAAGTTGCGACGACGCGCACTAGGATTGACCGAACGGTTATTCACTACCATCTCTATCCTCGATACGTTTTGTTGTTCGTTGACCAAAATTTTCGGCGATACCGCCCCAAAACCCGGAGCAAAAAAAACAGAAAAAACAAACGCTGCCGGAAGCATCCGGCAACGCCATCTCACCTTCAACGTATAACGCTGGAAATTTTGAGCTGTTCTGCTGGATCAAGCCGGCCAATCAGGCCGCTTGTTCCTCCCCTCTTTTATTATGATGACGACAAGCCACCTTCTTATCTTGACTCTTGTGGCAGCCGCTTTCTGAAAATACCGGCGAGGCCAATCCGTCCCCCGCAGACATATTCGAAGCCGCACTTGCTCTTGCTTTTAGACGACGGACCACAACACGAGCGCCAAACAATACTCACCAGCGCCCGGAAACCACCCCTCAAGCACCATGGGCCGCGACCACCATTTACAGACCAGCGGCAGCCGCCCAACCCCACTCGACACCCGTTTCGAATATCAGAATATTATTATTAAGCCATTAATGGCGGGCATCAAATTTTCCTATGGCTGCCGATGCTAGACCAATCCTCGCGGGACTGTCAACGCAAATCTAACAAAAAAACTCGGGATCTTATTGTTCACAGAATTCTTATATTAATCACTGCTTTACCAGTGCTTTACCGTGGTGCAATCTGTCCCGGCGACGACTCCAAACGCCCTGCAACAGTGCGCAAAACGCGCGGCCGTCAGCGCGGATTTTCCTCGATCCGGACCGCCAACACATCGCACGGCGCGTGATGAAGCACGGCATTGGCGGTGGACCCCAGCAACCTGGACAGCCCGTGGCGACCATGCCGACCAATCACGATCAGGTCCGCCGGTTCCGATTTCGCTCGCTCGATGATTTCACTTTTGGTGGACCCCGTTACCACGCAACTGGCGACCTCCGGCACGTCGAGTTTTTCCCCCAACGCGGACAGGCACTCGTTCGCTTGCGACACCAGTTGTTCCTCGATCTCCTGTTGCTGGGGTAGAACCAACTCGTTGGCAAGATCGATGGGCACATACTCGACCACATGAAACAGGTTCAGCTTCGCGCCGTATTGCCTGGCCAATTCGGCAGCACGCGTTGCAACGACGAGGTTCTCATTGCTCAAATCCACCGCGCACAGGATATTCGTGTAATCGCTCATTGCTCTCTCCTGCTGATTGTTCGCACCCGGACCCATGATCATCACACCATGAGCAACAGCGCGGCATCGACAACGACCTGCCAAACCCGCCGAACTCGGGAAATACAGAAACACGATTATCCAATGCGGTCAACTTGCCGACCGGAAACCGCGACTATTACCAAGTGCACCGAGGGCATGGCCGGACCAGGCGCAAGAAATGTTTTGATCCACCGACCGCAAAACCTCCCCGCGCCTCATTGCTCATGGTATCTCCACCCATTGCCGGCATCCGACACATAACGCTAACTTTGTTGCCAAGTTCACCGGCTCACAGGTGAACGAGGTGTGCCGGCAACTGCACTGCCAATGCCTTTGTTTGTTTCGTGATCAGTGCCGGCCAATCCCGTTAAGCGTTTACTGACAACCAGGAGGCTCACCATGGGTGGTGGCGGAATGGGTGGCGGTGGCGGCATGGGTGGCGGTGGCAGAGGTGGCGGTATGGGTGGTGGCGGCATGTAACATGCCCGGCATTCCGCAGTGGATGCCCGTTGCGCAAGCAACGACCCGTACTACACCAGTGCAATCGCATTACCCGTGTGGCTAACCCCACGTAAAACGAAAAAGGAACCCCATCGATAGCTTCGGTGGGGTTCCTTTTTTATTGCGTCACCCTCCCTGCGCATCGGCTTCGGGGAACAAGTTGCTAATGCTTGATGGGTATGCACCGCGTCCGGTAGCGCTCGGATACCGGCAGCGTCACCGTCAGCACACCGCGCCGGTAACTGGCCTGGGCCTTGGTATCATCCACTTCACGAGGTAGCGGAATGGCCCGCTCGAAGCGCCCGTAGGCACACTCGGTAATATGGTAGCGTCCCTTCTTGTCATCGCGCTGCCACTGTTTTTCACCGCGCACGACCAGGAAATCATCCACCACCTGAACATCGAAATCCTCGGCATTCATACCGGGCGCCTCGATGCGCACGATAACATCGTCGCCGGAGTCCTTGACCTCCGCACTCAACATGGCCCACTGCGGCGACGCCGCCGGCCAGTCGCTGGTGCCGGTGACCTCTTCGTGCTGTCGACCCGGGGCGAAGCGGGTCACCGCGTGCTTGGCGCGGGACCACAGGTTACGCCATCCATCCTCGAGGGTGCCCAGCACCTGCGCAGCCCCATGACGCAATTGATTCAGTGTAGACATATTGCACCTCCGTTCATCACGTTGCTCAGTAAACCCCGGGCTGCCACTAACGGATGACGATGAACAATGCGCCATTGCCGCGCTGGATGTTCAGCAGCAGCCCCTTGTCGCTGTTGGCCGCGGCCCGCCGCAGGTCTTCCACCGAGGCCACCGGCTGACGATTGACCGACACGATGATGTCGCCCCTGCGCAGGCCGGCCCGTGCCGCCGGGCTGCCACGCTTCACGTCGACCACCTCCACGCCATCGACCTTCCCGGCCAGTGGATGCCCCGGCTCGATGGGCCCGAGCACCGCGCCGGCAAGCCGTTTCGGCAGGCCCGCGGCTTCCGCTTCGGTTCGGCGCGGTGCTTCGATGCGCCCGTGAACCGTCCTGATGCGTCCGTTGCGAATGAGTTTCAGGCTGACCTTTTCACCCACCCGCAACATGCCCACCGCGTTGCGCAGGTCCGCAGAGCGGGTCACCGGGTTGCCGTTGATCGCGATGACCACGTCACCCACTTTCAGCCCGGCCTTCTCCGCGGCGGAGCCCTTCGCGACCTGGGCAATCACCGCGCCGTCACGGCGCTTGATGCCGAAAGCCTTTGCCAGGTCCGGGGTCACGTCCTGCACCATCACACCCAGCTGGCCACGACGCACCTCGCCGTATTCGATGAGCTGTTCCATGATGCCCCGCGCCATGTTGCTGGGGATCGCAAAACCGATACCCACGTTGCCGCCACTGGGGCCGAGTATCGCGGTGTTGATGCCGATCAGCCTGCCGTTCAGATCCACCAGTGCGCCGCCCGAGTTGCCGGGGTTGATGGACGCGTCGGTCTGAATGAAATTCTCGTAACCCTCGATACCCAGCCCGCTGCGTCCCAGCGCACTGACGATGCCGGAGGTCACCGTCTGCTGCAGGCCGAACGGGTTACCGATGGCCACCACGAAATCCCCCACCCGCAGCGTGTCGGAGTCGGCCATCTCCAGCTCACGCAGGTTGTCCGCATCGATGCGGATCACCGCCAGGTCCGCCTCCGGGTCGGTGCCCACCACCTTGGCGTCGAACTGGCGCTTGTCGCGCAGGGTCACGGTGATCTCGTCGGCGCTGGCAATCACGTGGTTGTTGGTCAACACATAGCCCTTGTCCGCATCCACGATCACGCCGGAGCCCAGCGCCTGACGTTCCTGTTCCCGGGGCACGTCCGGCAGGTCGAAGAAGCGCCGGAAGAACGGGTCGTTGAACAGCGGATTCTGCCGGATGCGCACCCGCGACTTGGTGGAGATATTGACCACCGCCGGGGTCACCCGCTCCAGCATCGGCGCCAGCGTGGGCCGACCACCGTCGTCGCCGATCCACGGCAGGGCCGCCAGCGACACCGGCATCCACGCCACGAACGTCAGACCCGCTGCGAAGCACCGGAAGGTCCGGCCCCGCACCCTCCGCGTGGGGATGACCGGCTGACGCGCGGAACACCACGGTAGAAAACGCCTAGAAACAGTCAAACGGGCACACCGAGTTTCCATGACCAGACTCCTGTTCGTTATCGATTGGCGACCGACAATTCGCTGATGGCTTTTCCCTGAAGTAGGGCTTGTCGACGATTTTCCAACCCCGCGCGTACGACGAAACCGCCGGAAAATCGTGGCGCCTTGAATCAGCCCCGGGCCATCGCGTTTAGGCAGCCCCGTTACTCGTCCGGGTGGGTCGCCGTCTGCCATTCCACCGCATCGCGATAGGCGGGATGGGTCTTCATCAGCTCATCGTGCCGACCGGCGGTCAGGCTGCCGTCGGCCTCGAAATAGACCACGCGGTCGGCGCCGCGAATCGAGGAATGGCGATGCGCAATCAGCAACGTGGTGCGGTTGGCACGCAACGCGTCCAACGCCTCCACGATCACCCGCTCGGTCCGGCTGTCCAGCGCCGACGAAGCCTCGTCGAGGACCAGTATCGGCGCATCGCGCAGGAAGGCCTGGGCGATAGCCAGGCGCTGCTGCTGGCCGCCGGACAGCTCCACCCCGCCCGCGCCCAGCGGCGTATCCAGCCCCGCAGGCATCGATGCAATGAATTCCCAGGCGTGACTGCGCCGGCAGGCCAGCACCAGCTCCGCGTCGGACGCCTCCGGCCGGGCCAGCAGCAGGTTGGCGCGAATGCTGTCATCGAGCACGAAGGGCTGCTGCCAGACCACCGCAATGGCTCGTCGCAGGGAGGCAATACTGACCTCGCGCAGATCCTGGCCGTCGATGCGGATGCAGCCCCGCTGCGGATCATGGAAACGCAGCAACAGTGCCGCCAGCGTGGACTTTCCCGAACCGCTGGGCCCCACCAGGGCCACCGTCTCCCCACCGCGGACCGTCAATTGCGCATCGCGCAGCACCGTGGCGCCGCCGGGATAGGCAAACCACAGCCCGTCGATACGAATCCCGCCCGCGCCGACATGCAGCGCGCGCGCCTTCGGCGCATCGGCCACCGCCGGCGGCATCTCCATCAGTTCCAGGATGCGCCGCGCCGCCGACGCATTGGCCGCAAACCGAAACGCGATGTCGGCCAGCCCCCGCACCGGCACCGTGAGATAGCCGAGATACAGGATGAAACTGACGAACAGCCCCACCGGCAGCGTACCCCGCTGCACGTCGTCCACGCCGAGCAGCACCACGAACAGCCCCACCAGGTACATCAGCAGCATGAAGCTCGCGCCGAAGGCCACATCCAGCCCCCGCTCGCGCACCGCCCAGCGCAGCGCGGTATCGAACACCACCCGGTGTCGTCGCCGCACCTGCGGCTCGGCGCAATTGGCACTGATCCCGCGCAGGTTCGCGATGGCCTGCTCCTCGAATGCCAGCAGCGCGCCATTGGTGTGCAGAAACCGCTCCGCGGCGGCGCGTATGCGCCGGGAAAAGAACCGCTGATGCAGGAGAAACAGCGGCACCGTGGCCAACGCGACCAGGGCCAGGTAGACGTTGATCCAAAACAGCATGAACACGTACAGGAACAGGGTCAGCAGATGGGACACCAGCATCAGGCGCGACTGCACCAGGATCGCGCTGACGCGATCCACGTCGTTGCTCAACCGGGCCAGCAGGTCACCGCGGGGAAGATTCCCGGCCACCGGGAACGACAGTGCCAGCAAGCACGACAGCACGGCATTCCGCACCCGGCCGATGAAGCGCAGCTCCAGCCAGTTGGTCAGCCAGCCACCGCCAAGCTGCGCCGCCTGGTTGAGCAGCAACACCCCGGCGAACAACGCCAGTACGCCGGTGAGCGCATCGAATTCACCGGCCTGGATCAGGCTCAACGGCCGCCCCAACAGCCAGATCAACGCAGCATTGGTCAGCACCGCCACCACGATACTGGCCGCATCCAACCAGAAATAGCGCCTGTCCGGCGTCGCGTATTGCAGAAAGCGGCGATACTGCCGGTACAAGACCAGCCAGCCACCGGCGCCCGTTTGCTCGGACATCCCTGTCCCTCCTCGCATGACGATTCATGGTTATGACGAATGACCGCTTCCAGCGGTCCGGCGAGCCCAGCCCGGATATTGCACGAAGCCGCTGAAAATCGTAAGCAAATCTACGGTTAGATTGAAAATACGCAGCAAATTGGCGCGAAACGATTTGCTACCGGGGCGCTCCGCCGGCACCTACGCGTCTGGCACGCCCGACCGCACCGCCGACAGACCCGGCCACAACAAGCACGCAACAAAAAACCCCGCCAACGACATCGTCGGCGGGGTTCCTTGCGCTGCACGAAAACAGCAGCGGGCCCGAATGGGCGCGGCCAGTGGCTGGCTTACATCATACCGCCCATGCCACCCATGCCGCCCATGCCGCCCATGTCGCCCATGGCGCCGGCACCAGCACCACTGTCCTCGGCGGGCTTGTCGGCCACCATGGCCTCGGTGGTGATCATCAGACCGGCCACGGAACCGGCATTCTGCAGTGCGGTGCGAGTCACCTTGGTGGGATCGAGGATACCCATTTCCACCATGTCGCCGAACTCACCGCTGGCGGCATTGTAGCCGTAGTTGGCCTTGCCTTCGGCGACCTTGTTCAACACCACGGAAGGCTCGCCACCGGCGTTGGAAACGATCTGGCGCAGCGGTTCTTCCATGGCGCGCTTGGCCAGGTTGATGCCCACGTCCTGATCGTGGTTATCGCCCTTGATCTCGCCGATGGTCGCCAGTGCGCGCACCAGCGCGACGCCACCGCCAGGCACCACGCCTTCTTCAACGGCTGCACGGGTGGCGTGCAGGGCGTCTTCGACGCGGGCCTTCTTCTCTTTCATTTCCACCTCGGTGGCAGCACCAACCTTGATCACCGCAACACCGCCGGCCAGCTTGGCAACGCGTTCCTGCAGCTTCTCCTTGTCGTAGTCGGACGTAGCCTCTTCCATCTGGGTGCGGATCATGTTGACGCGCGCCTCGATGTCCTTGGCGTTACCCGCACCATCGACGATGGTGGTGTTTTCCTTGGTAATGCTGATCTTCTTCGCGGTACCCAGGTCGTCCACCGTGGCCTTGTCCAGTGACAGGCCCACTTCCTCGGAGATCACGGTACCACCGGTGAGGATGGCCAGGTCTTCCAGCATGGCCTTGCGGCGATCACCAAAGCCCGGGGCCTTCACCGCGGCGACCTTGACGATGCCACGCATGTTGTTGACCACCAGCGTCGCCAGGGCCTCGCCCTCGACGTCTTCGGCGATGATCAGCAGCGGCTTGCCGGCCTTGGCCACACCCTCGAGGATGGGCAGCAGGTCGCGGATGTTGGAAATCTTCTTGTCGAAGATCAGCACCAGCGGGCTGTCCATTTCGACGCTCATGCTTTCCTGGTTGTTGATGAAATAGGGAGACAGGTAACCGCGGTCGAACTGCATGCCTTCCACCACGTCCAGCTCGTTCTCCAGGCCGGAGCCCTCTTCCACGGTGATCACGCCTTCCTTGCCGACCTTGCCCATGGCCTCGGCGATGATGCCGCCGATGGCTTCGTCGGAGTTGGCGGAGATGGTGCCCACCTGGGCGATGGCCTTGTCGTCTTCACAGGGCACCGACATTGTCTTCAGCGCGTCGACGGTCGCGGCCACGGCCTTGTCGATGCCGCGCTTGAGGTCCATGGGGTTCATACCGGCGGCCACGGCCTTCATGCCTTCGGTGAGGATGGACTGGGCCAGCACGGTGGCTGTGGTGGTACCGTCACCGGCGGCGTCGGAGGTCTGCGAGGAGACTTCCTTCACCATCTGCGCGCCCATGTTCTCGAACTTGTCTTCCAGCTCGATCTCCTTGGCCACGGACACGCCGTCCTTGGTGATGGTCGGGGCACCGAAAGACTTGTCCAGCACCACGTTGCGGCCCTTGGGACCCAGGGTCACCTTGACGGCATTGGCCAGAACATTGACGCCGGCGACCATGCGGTGGCGGGCGTCGTCACTGAATTTCACTTCTTTTGCGGACATGTGGGAATCCTCTGTTTATCGGTTGAATCTGAAATGTGTTGGACGTCTGTTTTCTGCAACGCGGCAGTTAGCCTTCAATCACGCCGGTGATGTCGTCTTCGCGCATCACCAGCAGCTCTTCACCGTCCACCTTTACCTCGGTGCCGCCGTACTTGCTGAACAACACCTTGTCGCCAACTTTCACATCCAGGGGGCGCACATCGCCGTTCTCAAGGATCTTGCCCTTGCCCACAGCGATGACTTCACCCTGGGCGGGTTTCTCAGTCGCCGAGTCAGGAATCACGATACCGCCAGCACTCGTACGCTCTTCCTCCATACGACGAACGATGACTCGATCATGCAAAGGACGAATATTCATTTACTATCTCCTTGATTTAAAGGTTGTTTTTCAAGTCGGGCCGGCGCCGTATCGCTGCCACTGCAGCCTTTTGGCACCGGCACCCAAAAACTCGCGAATTAGCACTCGCGCCAAGTGAGCGCTAATGATAGTGATCAAAATCGGAAATTCAAGGGCCGGAACGCAGAAACCCGGGCCGCGGGCTGCGGGCTCCGTTCAGCCCCGCCGCCCCATCAACTCGCGGGGCCGGATGCCCAGCAGCAGCAACACGCCGAAGTAGCAGACCGCACCGGCAACGACCCACAACCCCAACTCGGTGATCCGCGTCCACAGCCCCCACGGCAGCCAGCGCGACAGGTCCCCCGCGCCCCACACCAGCAACGCCGCCATCGCCGCACCGGCCAGCGCCACGCGGCCCAACATCCAGCCCCAACCCGGCAACAAAGTAAGCACTCCCTCACGACGCAGCACCCGGAACAACAACCCGGCATTGATAAAGGCCGAGCAGGCGGTGGCCAGCGCGAGGCCGCTGTGGGGGCCCTCGACCCCGAGCATCACCATCGGCACCACGAACGCGACATTCAGCCCCATGTTGCTCACCATCGCGATAATGCCGATGCGCACCGGGGTACGGGTGTCCTGACGCGCATAAAAACCCGGAGCCAGCACCTTCACTGCGATGAAGCCCAGCAGCCCCAGCGCATAGGCCATCAGACTGAGCCGCGCCATGTCCAGGTCCTGCAGATCGAACTCGCCGTAGTAGAACAATGTCGCCAGGATCGGGCCGGACAACACGAACAGCCCCACCGTGGCCGGGACGCCGATCACCAGCACCCAGCGCAGCGCCCAGTCCAGTGTGCGGGAGAATGCCTCCGGCTCCGCCTCGGCGTGTCGTTTCGACAGGCTGGGCAGGATCACCGTGGCCAGCGCGATGCCGAACACCCCCAGCGGGAACTCCACCAGCCGGTCCGAGTAATACAGCCAGGACACGCTGCCGGCCACCAGGAACGACGCGATCAGCGTATCGAACAGCAGGTTGATCTGCGCCACCGACGACCCGAAGATGGCCGGCAACATCAGCTTGCCGATGCGTCGCACACCCGGTTCACGCATGCCCCAGCGTGGCCACACCAGCAGTCCCAGCCGCTTCAGGAACGGCAACTGAAACGCCAGCTGCACGGCACCGGCACCGAACACGCCCCAGGCCAGCGCCATCACCGGCTGCTCGAAATAGGGTGCACCCCAGATCGCCATGCCGATCAGCACCACGTTCAGAAACACCGGCGTGAACGCCGGCACCGCAAAGCGGCCGAACGCATTGAGCACGCTACCCGCCAGCGCCACCAGCGAGATGAACAGCAGATAGGGGAAGGTGATACGCAGCATCTCGGTGGTAAGATCGAATCGCCCCGGCTCGTCGATAAACCCAGGTGCGAAGATCATCACCAGCACCGGCGCCGCCAGCGCCGCCAGTACCGTGATCAGAAACAGTATCCCGCCGAGGGTACCGGCCGCATGCTGCACCAGGCTGCGCACCGCCTGCTCATCGCGCTGCGACTTGTACTCGGAAAGCACCGGCACGAAGGCCTGCGAAAAGGCCCCTTCGGCAAACAGGCGGCGCAGGAAGTTCGGAATCTTGAACGCGACGAAAAAGGCGTCGGTGGCGGCCCCCGCCCCCAGCAACTGCGCGAACACCACGTCCCTGACCAGGCCCAGCACCCGTGACAGGCTGGTCATGGCGCTGACGATGGCCGTGGATTTCAGCAGTCGGCGACTCATTGCGTGGCGACGGGGTCCAGCGGGGGTCTGTTCATCTGTCGGTCGTGTCTCGTTGCGGTTGGGATGCCACCGTCGCGGCCCCCGGGCAGCGCCACCGGCATGCTCGCGTGCGGCGGAATACTGCGGGCATCTTACCCGCCCACCGGCCATCACTAAAGGATGCCGTCGCCATAGCGCCATTACCGCGCACCGGCCATCGGCGGCGGTTGACAAATCCCGACAAAGAACGCATATTATGCGCCCCGCTCGGCCCCGTGCCGCGCGAACCGTTTCTATTCGACTTGAACAACCTTATTTTGGAGTAGGATTTTGGCCAATTCAGCCCAAGCCAGAAAGCGCGCCCGCCAGGCGGAAACCCATCGCCGGCTCAACGCCAGCCAGCGCACCGCATTCCGCACCGCGGTAAAGAAAGTTGTCTATGCCATCGAGGCCGGCGACAAGGAAAAGGCCGAATCCCTGTACAAGGATGCGGTGCCCGTGATCGACAAGACGTCCGGCAAAGGCCTGATCAGCGCCAACAAGGGCGCCCGTCACAAGAGCCGTCTGAACAGCCGCATCCGCGCGATGTAACGCGCGCCGCACCGAAACGAAAAACCGGCCAAAGGGCCGGTTTTTTTGTGCCTCAAGCACGTCCATCCCCGCATCCGCAGCGGCACAACCTCTCAGCACAGAACCAGGTTGTCGCGGTGGATGATTTCGGTCTCGTCGACATACCCCAGCAACGCCTCCATCTCCGCGGATGGCCGCCCCATCACCCGCCGAACCTCGTCGGCACCGTAGTTCACCAGCCCGCGGGCCACCTCCCGCCCGGCCGCATCCACGCAGGCCACCGCCTCGCCGCGTTCGAAGACCCCGCTCACGGCGGTGATGCCCACCGCAAGCAGGCTGCCGCCGGAGCTGCGCAGCACCCGCACCGCGCCGTCGTCCAGCACCAGTTTCCCGCGTAACTGGAGATGGCCCGCGAGCCACTGCTTGCGGGCGGCCTGCGGCTCGCGGTCGGGACGCAACAGGGTGCCCACTGCATCGCCGGCGCGCACCGCGGTGAGCACCCGCGGTTCCCTGCCGGAAGCGATCACGGTGGCAGTGCCGGAACGCGCGGCCAGTGTCGCGGCGCGCAACTTGGTCAGCATGCCGCCGCGCCCCAGCACGCCGGGGTCACCCACCAGTTGTTCCAGCGATACGTCGCCGGCGCGCGCCTCGGGCACCAGCCGCGCATCGGCGTGCTTGCGGGGATCACGATCGAACAGGCCGGCCTGGTCGGTGAGTATCACCAGCAGGTCCGCTTCCACCAGGTTGGCCACCAGCGCAGCCAGGGTGTCGTTGTCGCCAAACCGGATCTCGTCGGTGGCCACGGTGTCGTTCTCATTGACCACCGGCACCACGCCCAGCTCCAGCAACGAACGCAGGGTGCTTCTGGCGTTGAGGTAGCGCTGCCGGTTCGACAGGTCGTCGTGGGTCAACAACACCTGCGCGGTGTGTATGCCGTGTTTCTGAAAACCGGATTCGTAGGTCTGCACCAGCCCCATCTGCCCCACCGCGGCCGCGGCCTGCTGCGCGTGCAGCGCATGGGGCCGCTGCGTCCAGCCGAGCCGCATCATGCCTTCGGCCACCGCGCCGCTGGATACCAGCACGACATCTACCCCCTGCGCTCGCAGCGCGGCCATCTGCGCGACCCAACCGTCGATGGCCTCGTGATCCAGCCCGCGGCCATCGGCGGTCAGCAGCGCGCTGCCTATCTTCACCACCCAGCGCCTGGTCTTGTTGAGTTCACTGCGTTGCACGGTCGATTTCCCGGCCAGTTTTCAAGGGTTGTTGTCGTCCACGGCGTCGGCCGGCGTGGCCTCGCCACCCGGATTGGCATCGTCGCGCTGATGCGACTCCAGGTATTGAAGGATGTCGTACATCAGCGCGTCGGTGCCGCTGCGCTGCGCGGCAGATATCCGGTACACCGGCCCGGCCCAGCCCAGCGCCTCGACGATGGCGTCGCAGCGGGCGTCCCGCTGGTCTTCCGGCAACAGGTCCAGCTTGTTGATCACCAGCCAGCGCTCCCGCTGACCCAGGTCGCTGCCGCCCCGCTCGGCGCTGAACTTGCCCAGTTCGCTGGCGATGGTGCGCACGTCGTCTGCCGGGTCATGGCCGTCCAGCGGCGCCGCGTCCACCAGGTGCAGCAGCAGGCGTGTGCGCGACAGGTGCTTGAGAAACTGTATGCCCAGCCCGGCACCCTCCGCGGCACCCTCGATCACGCCGGGGATATCGGCGATAACGAAGCTGCGATGGGGCTCCGGACTCACCACCCCCAGGTTCGGATGCAAGGTGGTGAACGGGTAGTCCGCCACCTTCGGGCGGGCATTGGACACCACGCTGATCAGCGTAGACTTGCCGGCATTGGGCAGACCCAGCAGGCCGACGTCCGCCAGCACGTTCAGCTCCAGCTCCAGACTGCGCACCTCGCCCGGAGTGCCCGGCGAACACTGGCGCGGCGCGCGATTGATACTGCTCTTGTAACGTGCATTGCCCAGCCCGTGGAACCCCCCCTTCGCCACCAGCAGGCGCTGGCCGGGCGCAACCACGTCGCCGATCTGTTCGCCGGTGTCGGCATCGCGCACCACGGTGCCCACCGGCACCGGTATCACCAGGTCCTCGCCGGACTTGCCGGTGCAATTGCTGCCCATGCCCTTCTGACCGTTCTGGGCGCGGAAGACCCGCTGAAAACGAAAGTCCGCCAGCGTGTTCAGCCCGGTGTCGGCCTCCAGGTAGACACTGCCGCCGTCGCCGCCGTCGCCGCCATCCGGGCCACCCTTGGGGATGTATTTCTCGCGGCGGAAACTCACGCAGCCATTGCCGCCGTCGCCGGCGTCCACGCGAATCGTTGCCTCGTCGACGAACTTCATGTGTTTTCTCTACTGTGGAACGAAAAAACCAAGCATACAAAAAAGCCCCGACTAGCGGGGCTTTTTCAGCTTCGGCTTCAGCTTCGGCAAATGTTCAGCGAACACTCACGCAGCCGGTACCACGCTGACGAAAGAGCGCTTCTTCGGACCCTTCACCTCGAACAGTACCTGGCCGTCCGCGGTGGCAAACAGAGTATCGTCCTTGCCGCGGCCGACGTTGTTGCCGGGGTGAAATTTGGTGCCACGCTGACGCACGAGAATGTTGCCGGCCTTCACGACCTGACCGCCGTAGCGCTTGACGCCAAGGCGTTTGGATTCTGAATCGCGACCGTTGCGGGTACTACCGGCTGCCTTTTTATGTGCCATGGTGTTTAACCTCTCAATCTGTCCGGCATGGCCGGGCCGTTAGCCCTGGATACCGGTAATCTGTAATTCGGTGTAGCTCTGACGGTGGCCCATCTGCTTGCGATGATGCTTGCGGCGACGGAACTTGATGATCTCGACCTTCTTGCCACGACCGTGCGACTTCACCGTGGCCGTCACCTTTCCGCCTTCCACCAGCGGGCTGCCAACGCTGACCTTGTCGCCGTCCACCACCATCAGCACCTGGTCGATGTCGATGCTGGCGCCTTCGTCGGCGGCGATCTTCTCGACCTTCAGGGTCTGACCCTCTGAAACCTTGTATTGCTTGCCACCGGTCTTGATTACCGCGTACATGGCCGTGCTCTCCATCGTATCTGAAAAAATTATCTGAAAGAATCCGCGCAGTACCGGCCCGAAAAACCGACCCGACACCTGCCACAAAAGACCGCGAATTTTAGCGTTTACACAACAGCGCGTCAAACCCCATAATAAGCGCCCGCCGGAGTGGGCAAGAAACGATCGCAGCGCCCTGGCAACCGATAACTGGCGACCGACAACAGTAACCGGATCAAACCCGTGGAAAACAACGCGCCTCCCCAGCAGAGCCCCGACAGCTTCGACGCCATCAACGCCCTGATCGCCGACGACATGGAGGCGGTCGACCGCCTGATCCAGGCGCGCCTGCAATCCGACGTAGTACTGATCAACCAGCTCAGCCGGTACATCGTCAACAGCGGCGGCAAGCGGCTGCGGCCGATGCTGGTGCTGCTGTCCGCCCGCGCCTTCGGCTACCAGGGTGAACAGCAGTTCAACCTGGCGGCGATCGTGGAATTCATCCACACCGCCACCCTGCTGCACGACGACGTGGTGGACGCCTCCGACCGCCGCCGCGGCAAGGATACCGCCAATGCGCTGTGGGGCAACGAGGCCGCGGTGCTGGTGGGGGACTTTCTGTATTCCCGCGCGTTTCAGATGATGGTGGACGCCGGCCGCATGCGCATCATGGAGATCCTCTCCGACGCCACCAACACCATCGCCGAAGGCGAGGTCATGCAGCTGCTGAATTGCAACGACCCCGACACCAGCGAACAACAGTATCTGGATGTGATCCACTGCAAGACCGCCAAGCTGTTCGAGGCCGCCACCCAGCTCGGCGCGGTACTGTGTGACGCCGACGCCGAACAGGAACAGGCCATGGCCCGCTTTGGCATGCACCTCGGCACCGCGTTCCAGCTGGTGGACGACGTGCTGGACTACAGCGCCTCGTCGGAGAAAATCGGCAAGAACGTCGGCGACGACCTCGCCGAAGGCAAGCCCACCCTGCCGCTGATCCGCGCGATGACGCAGGGCTCGGAGCAGCAGGCGGCCGTCATCCGCAGCGCCATCGAGACCGGCGGACGCGACAACATCGATGCCGTGATGGCCGCCATTGAATCCACCGATGCCATCGCGTACACTGCGCGCAAAGCTCGGGAGGAGGCCGACCTGGCCATCCGGCAACTGCAACACATCCCGGCTTCAACCTACGCTGACGCCATGAAAACCCTCGCAGATTTCTCGGTCAGCCGTACGTACTAAACTCTCAAATTTTCACCACATCGGCGTGTAGCGCAGCCTGGTAGCGCACTTCCTTCGGGAGGAAGGGGTCGGAGGTTCGAATCCTCTCACGCCGACCAATCTTTATTGCCAAACCCTTTGCAGCGTCCCGTTGTTGTGCGCGGACCGCGACACTTGGTTTGCGAAACACGATGCTCTGTCGCGCGCCCGCCTCACTGCGTGCCGGTTTCGATGCATGCCCTCTGAAGCCGACCCCTTCACCCGCTACCACATCAGGTCATCGGGAATCTTGTAGTCGGCGTAGGGATCGTCCTCCGCGACCTCGGGCTCGGCCGATGTCTCGCTCAGAACGACAGACTGCGCATCGCGCTGCCGGATCTTCTCCGCCACCGGGGCCGGCACCAGTTCGTATCCGTCGCCAAGCCTGACGATGGCCAGGCGCCCGGCGACCAGGTGGGTCCGCACCTGATCGGAAACGTATACCTGCCGCACCACGTTGGCGTCGGTGAAGTGGTAGGCCACGTCGCCGTCGCCCCTGTCGACCCGGTTGGTTTCGATGAGCTGCCGAACCTGCGCCGCAATGGCCTTTTGCTCGACCTGCTCCTTGTTGCGCTGATTGAGCTGCCGGTCGCGTTCGACCTTTTCGAGCCGGGCCTTTTCCGCCAGCCGGGTAGCCTCGTCGACCCGCGACGCAGCGCCCTTGTTGCTCGTGCGTTTCTTGTGCTGGTCACGCTTGGCCTTTTTCGCCTTTTTCTCGTCGACCAGGCCGCTTTTCTTCAACTGTTCGAACAGGGAGTTGCCCATGAATTCTTGCTCCGAAGGAAGAGGATGATATGCCCTCGCGCGATCAGGCCGCCGGGGTGCAGTTCCGCAGTGGCAGGGTATCGAATATCAGGCGCCGGTGGACCCGCCGCACCAGTTCCACACGGGACTGGCAGCGGTACGCCATCCGGTCGTGCTGCGCCGGGGAAGGCGTTTGCGCGCCGTCGCCCGGCTCCGGGCCGTCGTCGCCAGGACTCTCGTCCGGCGCCAGCAGGCCCAACACCGCACCCAGCTGCTCCAGCGTGATGTAGCCATCCCTGCCGCTCCATGCGGTCATCGTATCGTAGATCGGCCCGACCCCGGGCAACGCATCGTGCGGTATCGGCAGTGGTGGGCGCACACCCCGCACCACCGCCCGCTGGTAGAGCACCCTCAACGCGCAGCACACGTCGTGTCCGACAAACACCAGTGGACAACTCAGCTCCTCGGCCAGCAGCCGAAAGAAGGCCACCAGCAGGTCCGATTCGGCGACCCTGTCGGGATTGTCCCCGGTCAGCCTGCGGTACACCCACTGCACCGGCTGGTCGTCCACGGCCCAGGCGATACAGGCAATCTCGTCACGCTCGTCCTCGCCGGCGGCGCGGCGCCACTCGGCATCAGCCTCCGCCTGCGTGCATCCGGAGACGGTTGCTAGCGACAAATACACGTGCATGTGCGCCCTCCTTTGCTCACATTATTCACATTACCCATCTCACCAGGTTCCCCCTCGCCGCGGGACAACCGGGCATGTCTTCCTGACATACCGCGAAACACTACACATCCCGACGCATTTTATCAATGCGCGTGAAACCCACACTACAACCCCGCCGCGATGCAAGACGGAACATGTCCGCTGGACATCGGTGAGACGGTGTGCGATACATTGTCTGAAAACCCGGCGAGCCGCAAAAAACAGGAATACGACGACACGATGGAAATTCTTGCACACACGCTGAAACGGGCACGCCAGTCCAAGGGCCTGAGCCAGGCGCGGCTGGCGGCGCGGAGCGGCACCGACCAGGGGCATATCTCGCGGCTCGAACGGGGCGAGAAGGGGGCATCGTCCGAGTTGCTCAAGGCCATCGCCCGCGAACTCGACATCACGCTGGCGCAGCTGCTGGGCGAGGAGCCGGCACCGGCGGCACCGGTTCGGGAGCCGGACAGCCCCTATACCACCGGCTCGGCCGAAGCGATACTGGCCAACCCCCATTCCCCCGCCGGGCTCCGGCAGCTGGCCGAGGACACCGCACTGTCCGCGGCGCTGAACATCACCGCTGCGGAATGGGAGTCCCTGGCCTCCATCCACCTGCCGTCGCCGGTGGACAAACAGGGCTACCTGCAACTGCTGGTGACGCTGCGCGCCATCCTGCGCTGAACACGCGGTCGCGGGCCGCCGAGGCGCAACGTATAATCCCCGCCATGCCGATATTTCGTGGACTGTTGCTGGTGGCCGCCGTCTGGCTGGTGTTCGTCATTTCCCGGCACCTCCTCCGTTCCCACCGGGCGCGCACGGCGTCACCTCCAGCGCCAACCTACATCGCCACCGTGGACTGCGCGAGCTGCGGGCTGCGTATCCCGAAAACTGAAGCCGTGACCGACGGCAACCGCTATTTCTGCTGTACGCAGCACAGGGATCAGAAAATCCATGCCATCGGTGATGACCGCAAATAGCTCCCCGGCCGCCACGCCACCTGGGCGAACCGAGCCAGCCAATGCAGCAGCATAGCCAGCACGGCGACGTGACCGACGAACCCCAGGCGCCGGAAAAGGAACGGGCCTGGCGGCCGCTGCACTTCCTGAACCTGTACCGCATCACCCTCGCGGCGCTGTTCGTCAGCAGCATCTTTCTGGAAAAGAACCTGCCGCTGCTGGGCAGCGAGAACGCCAGCCTGTTCATGGTGGTCAGCATCACCTACCTGCTACTGGCGCTGGTATCGAGCTTCGTGATTCACGGGCGCTGGTTCAGCTTTCGCGTCATCACCTTCAGCCTGGCGATGGCGGACATCATCGGGCTGACGCTGCTGATGCGCGCCAGCGGCGGTATCGAAACCGGGCTGGGCATGTTGCTGGTGGTGGCCATCGCCGGCAACAGCCTGCTGCTGGGCGGGCGTGCCGCCAACCTGTTCGCCGCGGTGGCCG
>Ga0256830_1001018_pt1 | contig 20500 bp, 23 predicted proteins | sample 128326metaG_FD_190537 | JGI IMG/M metagenome (GOLD analysis project Ga0256830, IMG submission 190537) | Hydrothermal vent microbial communities from Lau Basin, Pacific Ocean - 128-326 | ecosystem: Environmental > Aquatic > Marine > Hydrothermal vents | place: Pacific Ocean: Lau Basin | collected... | reverse complement strand
TAGGCTTCCAGCCTGGATTCAGCCTCTTCCGCCCACAGTGCATCGAGTTCCTTATCCGGCTTGTCCAGGCTTGATATCAACTGGTCCACCAGTTTGGCTTTCTCGGCGGGTTCAAGCTGTATGGCCTGTTTCAATATCTCCTTGGCAGTAAGCATCGTTCACCTGTTTTAAATACACAACACATTCATCCGGCAGTATAGCACATGGCCTTGCGGTGCTTTCTTGTCAGCCGCGCCTGTCGCTCGCCTGGCGGGCCTCACGGATCTCGTACGGCGTATACCAGGTAATTCACCGATACATCATCGCCCAGGCGATATTGCCGGGTGAGCGGATTGTAGGTAATGCCCGCCATCCCGCCCATGGCGAGGCCGCTGTGGCGCATCCACGCATCCAGCTCCGCCGGCTGGATGAAGCGGGCATAGTCGTGGGTGCCCTTGGGCAGCATGCGCAATACATATTCCGCGCCGAGCACCGCCAGCAGGTAGGCCTTGGGATTGCGGTTGAGGGTGGAGAAGAAGACATGTCCGCCGGGCTTGACGAGGCGCGCGCAGGCATCCACCACCGAGGCCGGATCGGGGACGTGCTCCAGGAGTTCCATGCAGGTGACCACGTCGTATTCCCCGGCATGCTGTTGCGCCATGTCCTCCACGGTGATCTGTCGATAGTCGATGTCATGCCCGGACTCCAGCAGATGCAGCCTGGCGACCCGCAGGGAGGCCCCGGCCATATCGATGCCCGTGACCCGCGCGCCGCGCGAGGCCAGTCCCTCGGCGAGAATGCCGCCGCCGCAGCCCACGTCCAGCACCTGCTTGTCCTTCAGGGGGGCGTTGCCCTCGATAAAGTCCAGGCGCAGGGGGTTGATGTCGTGGAGGGGCTTGAATTCACTTTCCGGATCCCACCAGCGCGCCGCCACCTCGTCGAATTTGGCGATCTCCTGGGGATCGATGTTTGCGTGACTCGTATTCACTCTATGCAGGCCTCTATGTTCTTGCCACCCGCGCCGGCATCGCTTGCCGCGATCCTCTCCCGCCAGCGCCCGGTCTTGGCCAGGATGTCCTGTTCGTCCAGGGTCGTCAAGCGGCGTTCCTTGAGCAGGTGGCGGCCGGCCACCCATACGTCGCTGACCTGGTGGCGGCCGGTGGCGTAGACCAGTTGCGAAATGGGATGATACACCGGCTGGGACTCGATCTCACCCAGATGCACGCACACCACGTCGGCGGCCTTGCCCTTGACCAGGGAACCCGTCACCTCGTCCAGCCCCAGGGCGCGGGCGCCATTGAGGGTGGCCATGCGCAGGGCGTCCGCGGCGGGCAGGGCGCTGGCATTCCCCGCCACCGCCTTGCCGAGCAGGGCGGCGCTGCGCATCTCGCCCAGCATGTCCAGGTCGTTGTTGCTGGCCGCGCCGTCCGTGCCCAGGGCGACGTTGACCCCCGCCCGCAGCAGGCCGGCGGCCGGGCAGAAACCGCTGGCCAGCTTGAGATTGGATTCGGGGCAGTGCACCACGTGAATGCCGGTGGCGGCGGCCCGTTCGATCTCCTCTTCCCGGAGATGGGTCATGTGCACCGCCAGGAGCCGCGGGGACAGCAGTCCCAGGCCATCCAGGCGCGCCATGGGGCGCCGGCCGTGCTGTTCCATGCCGCCCTTGATCTCGTCGTCCGTCTCATGGAGGTGGATATGGATGGGGATGTCCACTTCCTCTGCGTAAGTCTGGATCCTGCGCAGTGGGTCGTCCGAGACCGTGTAGGGCGCGTGGGGCGCGAAGGCGGTGCGGATCAGGGGGTCGTTGCGGTAGCGGTCCTGCAGGGCCAGCCCCTTGCTGAGGTATTCGTCGGGATTGGCCGCCCATGCGGTGGGAAAGTCGATCATGATGAGGCCGACGACGGCGCGCATGCCGGCGAGACTGGCGGCCCGCGCCGTCTCGTCGGGAAAGAAGTACATGTCGTTGAAACAGGTGGTGCCGCCGCGCAGCATCTCGGCCATGGCCAGTTGGGTGCCGTCGAAGACGAATTCATCGCTGATCCACGCGCCCTCCGCCGGCCAGATATGCTCGTTGAGCCACACCATGAGGGGCAGGTCGTCCGCCAGGCCGCGGAACAGGCTCATGGCGGCGTGCGTATGGGCATTGATCAGCCCGGGAATGAGGGCGTGCCCGGGCAGTTCGTGGGTCTGGGTGCTGGAGTACCGTTGCCGGGCGGCATCGGATGGCAGAAGATCCAGGATCAGGCCTTCATGGATGACCAGGCTGTGGTGCTCCAGCACCACGCCTTCGGGCTCCACCGGCACGATCCAGCGGGCATGGAGCAGGGTGTCGACTGCTTGCATTCACGAGGGAATTGTTGTGGGCCAGACTGGAATTATAGTCGACTCCCGCGGGGCGGGCACGTCTTTTGTCAGTCTGCGCCGCGGACAGGGTGCTCGATGATATAAACTTCCACGTGGCGGTTGCGGCGCTGGCCTTCACGGGTCCAGTATTCGTCGATGGGAAAATTCTCCCCCAGTCCGGCCACGAACATCAGTTCCGGCGCCACGCCCTGCGCGGCCAGGTAGTCGCGCACCGCCGCCGCTCGCCGGTCGGCCAGGCGGTAGTTATAATCCTCGCTGGCGCGCGAATCGGCATGGCCTTCCACGAGGATACGGTAGACACCGGGCCGCGCGAGGATATAGCGGGCGGCCCTGTCGAGGGTGCGCCTGGCCCGTTCGTCCAGGGTAGCCTTGTCGAACTCGAAAAAAACGGCTTCCAGGGAAATGAAGTCCATGGGGACGCCCTGGGACGCAAAGGTGTCGATGCCTTGCAGGCTGGCGGACGACACGCCCTCCTGTGCCGGCCCGGACAGGGGCAACAGGATCAGGGCGGCGGCCACGGCGGCGCGGGTGAGCCGTGGGCGTGTTTGCAGGCGGAATCGTCTCATTACATGGGTTATCGGCCATGAGTTTGCCCCCCTTGATGGCACGCTCCGGGGCTGTCCCTGATTCAGAAATATGGTGTTTTATTTTAAGATAATACTTTATAAATAACTAATAACATTATGAATGAAAATATAAATATGAAGTATGACACGGTACGTCCTATCCGCTGGCGCGACGCCGCCCTGTCTCTCATCGACCAGCGCCTGCTGCCTCATGCCCACGAGGAGGTCGTCTGTCACGATGTGACCGCCGTGGCCCATGCCATCAAGGACATGGTGGTGCGCGGCGCGCCGGCCATCGGCATCGCGGCCGCCTATGGCGTGGTGCTGGCGGCGCGGGCCCGCTTCCAGGCCGCGCCCGCCACCTGGAAACAGGACGTGGAGGCCGATCTGGCGCTGCTCGCAGGGACCCGGCCCACGGCGGTCAACCTGTTCTGGGCCATCGACCGCATGCGGCGCCTGATCCAGACACTCGATGGCGATCCCGGGCCCGCCCTGTTGCAGGCCGCCCAGGCCATGCATCAGGATGATATCGAGGCCAATTACCGCATGGGCGAGCTGGGCGCCGCCCTGCTGGAGCAGCCTTGCGCCGTGCTGACCCACTGCAATGCCGGCGCCCTGGCGACGGGAGGATATGGCACGGCCCTGGGGGTGATCAGGGCGGCGTTTGCCGCGCAGCGTATCACGCGTATCTATGCCGACGAGACCCGCCCCTGGCTGCAGGGGGCGCGCCTCACGGCCTGGGAACTGCTGGAGGACGGTATTCCCGTCACCCTGGTGGCGGAAGGCGCGGCCTCCCATCTCATGAAGCAGGGGGAGGTGGGCTGGGTTATCGTCGGTTCGGACCGCATCGCCGCCAACGGCGACGTGGCCAACAAGATCGGCACCTACAACCTGGCCGTGACGGCCCGCCATCACGGCGTCAAGGTCATGGTGGTGGCGCCCACCAGCACCATCGACATGAACACGGCCAGCGGCGACCTCATCCCCATCGAGACCCGCGGGGAAGCCGAGCTGCTGGCGCTGCAGGGGCAGCGTATCGCCGCCCCGGGCGCGCGGGCCTGGAACCCGGTATTCGACGTGACCCCGGCGGAACTGGTGGACGCCATCGTGACGGAGAAGGGGGTGGTAACGGCGCCCAATGCAGAAAAAATGGCCGGATTATTCTCTCAATAAACCCGGTTATTGAGAAAGGTACAAGGTACAAGGGAAGTAGCCCTTTTGTATCTTGTACCTTGCCCCTTGTATCTTGCGCCTCCTTGAATCATTCCGCATCGGCCGCGCAGCGGAATCCGACGTCTTCCCCCGCCATGACGGGTTCGGCGAACTGGCGGGTGGCGCCGCGGAAGAAATAGCTGAGGGCATAGTGGCCGATGCCCCCGCCGCCGCCGCGGATGACCTTCATTTTTTCGCCGAAATTCTCGCTTTCGTAGGTGGAGCCGGGGTAGGGCTGGTACCAGTCGTCCACCCATTCCCATACATTGCCGGCCATGTCATAGGCCCCGTAAGGTGACTTGTTCAGGGGATAGGAGCCCGTGGGGGCGATGCCGTCCTCCCAGTCGTGGTCGTCGCCCGTATTGGTGATGGCCGTGTCCCAGTCGTTGCCCCACGGGAATTCCAGCCCGTCGGGGCCGCGCGCGGCCTTTTCCCACTCCAGCTCCGTGGGCAGGCGCTTGCCTTTCCAGCGGCAGTAGGCATGGGCGTAGTACCAGGAAATACCCGTTACGGGAAAGGGGTCGCGCTTGTATTGTTCCTTCTGCATTTCCACCATGAGTGCCTCGCGGGACATGCTGGTGGTGTCCATGTCGAGCTTGAAGTCATTGGCCGCGATGTCGCGCAGGCGTTTCATGTCCATGGTGGCCGCCTCTTCCATGGTGAGGCCGTAGCCATTGTGCCCCCATTCATAGGGCAGGGCGCGGTCCGTGGCGAGAATGAAAGCCTTGAACTGTTTGTTGCTGACCTCGTAGGCGTCGATCATGAAGGCGGGGAGATAGACCTTCTGGCGGGGATGCTCATCGAGATAGATGGGGGTGGCAAAGCCATAGCGTTCCCGCAGGCCCTCCGTATCGGTCTTGTTACTGCCCAGAATGAACTCGCCCGCAGGCACTCGCACCATGGGCATTTCCAGGTTGTAGCCAGCGGCATCCTTCCCCGGCATGGGCGGTGTTGTATTGGCGTCTGCCGGGGCCACCGCCTTGAGCGGCCCGGACGAGGGTGCATTGTCGGTGTTCTTGCTGCAGGCGGCAAGGAGGAACGCCGCCAGCAATATCAGCAGCGGGATGGGGCGCATGGCGTTTTTCATGTCTGACAACGGGACTCAGGGGTCCTTGGCGCAGCGGAACCCGAAAGTATCGTTCTTGGTTCGCTTGGAAAAGAAGGCGCGGTTGTAGAGGGGCGCGGAAAGGCCGCATTTGTAGAATGAACAATCGAACCACGAGCCACCCTTGAGTGTCTTGTAGCGTTCGCCGTAGTTCTCGGACTCGGTGGTGTTGCCGGGGTAGGCCTTGTACCAGGAGGCGGTCCACTCCCATACATTGCCCGTCATGTCGTAGACCCCGTAAGGACTCACTCCTTCGGCAAATGCCCCGACGGGCGTGGTATCCCCGTCGCGGCCGATGGCCTGCCAGCGCACGGGTGTGTTGGCCTTGTTGACATCGAATTCGTTGCCCCAGGGGAAGATGTTGCCATCGGGGCCGCGCCCGGCCTTTTCCCACTCCATGTCCGTGGGCAGGCGCTTGCCGGCCCACGCGCAATAATCGTTGGCGTCCTTCCAGGAGACGAAGGTGACGGGATGGTCGGCCTTGCCAGGAGGGAAGGTGCGGTTGCGGAAATGGGATGGAGAGCGGCGCCCGGTTTCGTCGATGAAGCGCTTGTACTGCAGGTTGGTGACTTCGTAGATGTCGATGTAATAGTCCGGCAGCTCCATGGTGTGCTGGGGGCCTTCGTCCGGGAGACGGTCATCGGTGCCGCGGATGAAGGGGCCGGCCGGAATCAGGACCATCTCGTTGGGCGCGTCGCCCAGGCGCGACTTCTCGCTGTATTGAGGATAGCGCATGCCGGCGTCGGGGGGAATGGGCCTGGCGGGGGCAAATGCCTCAAGCTCGGATTCCGCCAGGGAAGGCGCCGGTTTCCTGGACGGGCTGAGTCCTTGCCCGAGGTCGCCGGCGGAATGGCATTGCAGGCACTTGCTGTCCGCTTGCCTTGCCAGGGCCGCGAAATCGACGCCGCTGGTATGGCACTCCTGGCATTTTTCCACCCCGTGGACATGGTCGGCCGGGCGTTGAGGGGCTTTGTCAGCCAGGGCGGCCGGTAACAGGGAGATCCCCAGCGCCATCAAGATCCCGCCCAGGAGGAGCAAAGGTGCCTGCCCGGGCATGAATCTGTAGAATCGGATGGGAGAAAACATCTGAGTACTGCCGGATTCCTGCAAATGTTCGGGTATTATTATTGTAATGTTCAATAAATCCGAAGTTATTCTAAAGGCAATCATCCCATGAGTCTAGCTCCATCAGTGCGGGCACTCCCTGGCCCGGGCCGGAAGGGCATGCCGGCCCCGGGCCTCAACCTTGCTCCGGGCGCGGCGTGCCCCGCCTGAAAATCATCCGTTCGCGGCATCCCGCCTGCATACCCGCCCTGATGCCGGGCCGGGAGGAATACCGCCTGTATACCGAGGGCGATGATCTCTATGAAGACATGATGGCCTCTATGGCCAAGGCCAGCCACAGCATCAAGATGGAGAGCTATATTTTCGCGCCGGACGAGATCGGCTGGCAGTTTGCGGAGATGCTCGCGGCCCGCGCCCGGGACGGGATCGAGGTCTTCGTTCATCTTGACGCCGCCGGCTCGCTGTACTGGAGCGCGCCCAGGCTGGGGCGATACCTGCGCCGGAGGGGGGTCAGGCTGCGCTGGTTCCACCACTGGAACTGGCGCACGCCCCTCAAATACTACAACCGCCGCAATCACCGCAAACTGTTGATCATCGATGGCGAGCAGGTCTACCTGGGCGGTTTCAATATCCATCGCGAATGTTCGCGCAGGATTTACGGCGAGCAACGTTGGCGCGATACCCACGTGCGCCTGTCGGCCGATCTGGCCACTGAGGCAGAAGCCCTGTTCGACGGATTCTGGCGCGGCAGGCGCCAGTGGGTCGCCCATTCCTCCAACAATATCAGTGTGCTCATGCCCAACCACAACCGCACTTGCCGCCAGAATATCCGCTGCCTTTACATGGATATCTTCCGGCGGGCGCGGAAGACCCTTTGTGTCACCACTCCCTATTTCGTACCCGACCATCGTACCCAGCAGGCCATGAAGGATGCCGCCGCGCGCGGCGCCGACGTGCGCCTGCTGGTGCCGCGCAAGAGCGATGTACGGCTGACCCGCTGGGCGGCCCAGGCCGCCTATGCGCCCCTGCTCGAGGCCGGGGTGAGAATCTATGAATATCTGCCGCGGGTGTTACACGCCAAAACGGCGGTCGCCGACGGCGAATGGTGCACCATAGGCACGGCCAATCTGGACTACCGCAGTTTCTTTCTCAATTTCGAAATCAACCTGGTGTCCCGTGAAACCGGACTGTGCCGTGACCTTCACGAGCTGTTCCACCGTGACCTGGAGGACTCCGTGGAAGTACTGCCCGCGCAATGGGCGCAAAGAAACTGGAGCCAGCGTATACTGGAGAGCATAGGATGGATGGCGCGTCACTGGCTGTGACAAGTAATATGAGGATATTGCCGGCATGAACACCTTGCGCAGATTTTTTCAGATTGCCTGGGCAATCGGCACCCATATGCTGTGGTGGGGGCTGGTCCGCCTCCGTGTCATCAAGCCGTCCATCAGCCCGGCCAGGCATCTTGCCCGCATGCTGGAGGGGCTTGGCACCACTTTCGTGAAGCTGGGGCAGGGACTGAGCATGCGCCAGGATTTCCTGCCCGATGAATATGTCCAGGCCCTGCAAAGCCTGCAGGACCGCGTCCAGCCCTTTCCCGCTCCCATCGCCCGCCGGGAGATCGAGGCGGCGCTGGGAGACACCATCGAGAATCTGTTCGCCTCTTTTGAAGACGAGCCCCTGGCGGCGGCATCCATTGCCCAGGTGCACAAGGCCACTCTGCCAGGCGGCCAGAGAGTGATCGTCAAGGTGCGCCGGCCAGGCCTCAAGGATCAGGTTTCCCAGGATATCCGCCTGCTCCGGATCGTGCTGCGCATACTCCTGTTCCTCGCGCCCCAGTTACAGCGCTACGCCTTGCCGGATATCGTGCGTGAAAACGCCCTGACCCTCATGAAAGAAATGGATTTCCGCCAGGAAATGCGCAACATCCAGCGTTTTCAGGAGGCATTCAAGGACTCGGAAACCATCCATATTCCGGCCGCCATTGAAGCATTATGCAGTGAATCGGTCATGGTGCAGGAGCGCAGCAGCGGCCGTCTGGTCAGCGATCCGGAAGTGCGCGGGGACGGGCCGCGCCTGGCGGTGAACTTTTCCGATGCCTATCTGCATCAGTTCTTCGTCATGGGCTGCATCCATGCCGATCCCCATCCGGGCAATCTGTTCATCATGGACGATGGCCGCATCTGTTTCCACGATTTCGGCATGGTGGGTTTCATCGACATCAATACCCGGCGCAAGCTGGCGGGGTTCTTTCTCGCCCTCATCAACCAGGACAGTGAATGGCTGCTCGATACTTATCTGGATCTGGGGTTTCTGGGCGCCGAAGTGGACCGCGACCAGGTGCAACGTGGGCTGGACGAGCTGCTGCAGGAATATTCCACGCTTCCCATCAAGGACTGGTCGATGGCAACCGCCATGCTCAGCGCCGTGCGCATGGGCTGGGGCTTGCAGTTGCGCCTGCCGTATCATCTGCTGCTAGTCATGCGCGCCTTTCTGTTGATGGAGTCCACCCTGCGCAGCCTGGATCCCCATTTCAATCTCATGGCCTACTGGCAGGACAAGGGGGCTACACTGCTCACCACCGCCCTCAAGGAGCAGGAGGGTGGGCCGTCCACGGCGCGCATAAAATACGAAGCGGCCATCATTGCCCAGGAACTGCCGGGTGTGCTGGCGCGGCTGCTGCGCAGCTCGCGCAATGGGCGCTTCGAGATCCCCCTGCATCACCGCGGCCTGCGCGACTTCGAGCAGCACATGGACCGCAGCAGCAACCGCGTTTCTCTCGCCCTGGTGGCCCTGGGCCTCTACATCGCCGCGTCCCTGGTGGCGCAGAGCGACCTGCAGCCGCAGATGGGCGGCATGCCGGTCATCGCCCTGGGAGGCTATGCCCTGGCGTTGTGGGTCACCCTGCGCCTGTTGCGCGGTATCTCCCGTTCGGGGCGCGTATAGTCTACACCGGCGCATGAAACGGATCGTCCCCTTGCTGGTTGCGGGGGCTTGATGGCGGTCATGGTGGTGACTCACTTTCTCGCCATCGCCGCGGTGGAAGTGGCGTGCATGCTGTCCATCAGGCGTGGCAGTCTGCTGTTCGGCATCCTGTTTGGCGCCATCCTGTTCCAGGAAAAACAACCCTTCCACCACTTCATCGCCGGTGCACTGATGGTGGCCGGGGTGGCATTGATCGTTGTCTGAGGGGAGGGGGGGCGACGGTGGTTGTTGCAGAAACCCCGGCAGAGTATATTACTGTCAGGACAAACATCAGCAAACACATCCATCCACGGGGGGAAGGCCATGTCCAATCAGCTCTATGACATCGATGATATTCTGGAGACGCTCAAGCAGCAGAGCGACGAGATCAAGCTTCAGCTCCATCTCGCCAAGGCGGAGGTGCGCGACGAATGGCCCGTGCTGGAGAAAAAGCTCGAGGAACTCAAAAACAAGGCCGAGGCCATACGCGAAGAGGCCGGCGAAGCATCGGAAGACGTCCTGGAAGCGGTCAAGCTGGTGGCCGAGGAAGTCAGGAGCGGTTTCGACCGCATTCGAAAACTGTTGTGATCTCCACCCGGTGGACTTCCAGCCAGGCCAGGAAGGGTGATAGGCCATGACGAGCGTCGCATTGGCCCTGCACCTTCTTGCGGCCGTGATCTGGGTAGGGGGCATGTTCTTCGCCTACTTCTTGCTGCGCCCCGTTGCGGCGGCCATGTTCGAGCCACCGCGGCGATTGCAACTGTGGTTGAAACTGTTCGACAGGTTTTTTCGCTGGGTATGGGCCGCGGTCATTCTTCTGCCGGTTACGGGGGTCGCCATGGTGATGCGGGTCTTCGGCGGCTTTGGCAGCAGCCCGCCCTATATTCACGTCATGACCCTCCTCGGGGTCGTCATGATCGCCATTTTCTGCCTTGTGTTCTTCGGCCACCTGGGAAAACTGCGTGATGCCGTGGTGACGGAGCAATGGCCCGTGGGCGGCGCGCGCCTCGACCGTATGCGCAAACTGATCGGTATCAATCTGATTTTGGGGCTGTTGGTGATCGCGATTGCCGGAGGAGGGCGGTATATCGCCTGATCGACCTTTCCCGGCAAGGGGCAATGGCCATTATTAACCCGGCAACAATATATGTCGTGTTCAGCGCTTCAGGCCCGCACGGGATCAAGGCGCGGCCCGCAGGGAATGGCGAGCCCTTGCCAAGGGGCGCAACGCCGCCTTGCCGAGAACCGGCACGCGACGGCTGAACACGACATATATTGTTGCCGGGTTAATAGTGGCTCGCGGTGCCGCTTTCCCCCAGCAGCACATCCTTGGCCTGATTGATCTTGGCGGCCAGGTAGGTCGAGCCACCCCGGTCGGGATGAAGCTTCTGCATCAGGCGGCGGTGAGCCGCGATGATCTCCTCGCGCCCGGCGTCGGGCGCAACACCCAGTATCTCGGCCGCCTCCTCGCGGCTCATGGCCCCGTTACCGGGTGCAGCCCCCGATTGTGAGGAGGCGCCAGCCTGTTCATGCCATTCCTCGCCATGGACACTGTCGAGGTAGGCCTGGATGAGGCGTGCCGACTCAGGATCCACGGACCGGCACTCCCGCCACAGGGAAACAAGCTCCTCCCGCGTCAGCTCCGACAGCCGCTGCCCCTTGAAGTGGCCTTCCAGCACTTCTCCCTCGAGTTCCCCCGTGTCGTGATTCAAGGTCATGCGCACGAAACGGGCCTCGATCTGTGAAGTCCGGCCTGGCGCGGGTCCACCCTGTCCGGGGCGGGCGACCCGGTACCGCGCCAGCAATTGCTGGATGAGGGGCAGAAATCTCAACAGGGGCAGGAGGCGCCTGCCCAGCGGCAGCAGCGAGGCGAGCAGGGCGAAGAGCCAGTGCAGGCGTCCCGTGACAGCCAGCAGCAACAGCAGCCCGATGCCGCCAATCCATAGGGCACGGCGCAGGATGCGCGCCACTGTCTCGGGAGGTGTTCGCACGAACCAGCGTATCAGCAGATACAGGCCAATAAGAATCGCGGCCGCGATGAGAAAGCGGTAATACAAAACGGTTATTCCTTCAACTGACGGGTGAGCAGGCGCAGGGCCTGCCCCTTGCTCTTGCTGTAGTTCTCCAGGGCGCGGCGGCCGCCCGAGGCGTAGACGGCAACGGCGCCAAGCAGATCGCGCAGTTGCTGGGGGCTGCGGCTGTCGAAGGCGCAATAGGCGCCCTTGCTGAGGCGGGCGATTTCCGCGAAGGCCTGCCTGGCCACGGGGTCGTTGCCTTCCTGGAACACAAAGACGGGAATTCCGAGCAAGCCCAATTGTCCTGCCGGATCGGCGAGCCGGTCGATGTTCTCTTCCATGCAGTCTCCCACGTAGACGACGGCATTGACGGCCTTGAGGCGGTTCTCGCGCATGGCGTGGCGCAAGACCTTCTCAATCTGCGTATGACCGGCCGCGCAGTACACGGACGACATGGCCCGCAGCAGGTCAGCGGAGTTCGCGTACCAGGGAAAGGCGTGAAACTCATTGAACCCGCGGAAATAACATAGCTGGATCTCCAGTCCTCCCAGGGCCGCGGTCTCCGCAAACATTTCGCTCTGAATATGGGAGGCATGATCCCAGGTAGGCTGGCGGCTGGCGGTGGCGTCCATGGCGAAAATGAGCCGTCCCCGCGCGCCCGGCTTCCTGACAGTGGGAGTGGCATGCAGTTTTTCGATGAAAGCGTCTATGTCAGCCTTGGCGGACTTCCCGGCCAGGGGCTTTTTACTCTCGGACATGGTTGTGAACCCTCGGCATACCGACAGGTATATTTTAACCTATTGGCGCAAGGGCCGCAGGAAGGGAGCGGGGCGATTCCCCGGTTCGGGCGGGTGGCGGGAGAGGTACCCGGCACCTCTCCCGCATTCATGCCGGACTACTTCTTTTTGTCTTTCTTCTTGGATTTGCTCTTCTTCTTGTCCTTCTTCGACGGGCTCTTCTTGGGCTCGAAGCCGGTCACGATGGTCGGCCATCTGCCTTTGCTCTGGCCAATGGTCTTGGACGCATGCCCCTTGGTGTGGAGATAGACGACGATTTCACGATACCGGTTGCCCTTGTAGGTCCATTCCCTGACCGGGCGCACCACGCAGTCCCCGCGCACCTCGCCACATTCCAACTCGGTGTCAATGGGCGAATCCAGGGCCTTGGTGATCTGTTTCTTGATCTCCGTCAACTGGTTCTTGTCGAGTTTGAGGTTGCCGAGCCATTCAGGCGTGTTGATGTTGACAGTGGCCGCGGAAGCGGCTGCGGGCAGTAGGGCGAAGGTGAAAAGTAAAATGGTCAATACATAACGAATAGCCTTTATTCGAAGCACTAGATTCCCCCCTTTTATTCTTGTAAGTAATCGATTTTGCTGTCTTGTCTTTTTTATATACCACTCCATTGATAGTGAATCAAATCGGTCTTGCCCTGCCTGCCGCAATCCGGCACGCGACAGCTCAACACGAAATATATTCTTGGCGGGTTGATAATCTCCATGAAATGTGTGGAAATCCATGAAATCATGTGGAATGTCGCGGAAAACCGCTATACTACCAGCAGCTTTCAAGCGAGCGACCGCGCCATGACTGAGGTTCCCCCGAGCAAGCCACGAGATGGCAGGCTGGAGCTGATCCGGGGTGATATCACCCGGCTCGACGTCGATGCCATTGTCAATGCCGCCAATGAAACCCTTCTGGGAGGCGGTGGCGTGGATGGCGCCATACACCGCGCCGCCGGTCCCGGATTGCTGGAAGAGTGCAGGACCCTGGGAGGGTGCAAGACCGGCCAGGCCAAGATGACGGCCGGATACGGGCTGCCGGCGCGCCATGTCATCCACACGGTGGGTCCGGTCTGGCGGGGCGGTGACCATGGCGAGCCCGAATTGCTGGCCTCCTGCTACCGCAACTGCCTCCGGTTGGCCGCATCCCATCACTTGCGCAGCATGGCTTTTCCCGCCATCAGCTGCGGAGCCTATGGCTACCCCGCGCGGCAGGCGGCGGAGATCGCTGTGCGTGAAATCAAAACCTTCCTGGCGCGTGACCGGCAGCTCGAAAGAGTCTGCCTGGTATGTCACGATGTGCAAATCCACGACATATACGCCCATTTACTCCATGAATGACAAAAATATTCACATTTCCCTTACCTGCATTGACTTTCTCGTTCCCAACGCCAGTTCCCTCAAGGCCAAGCGCCGCGTTATCAAGAGCCTGAAGGACAAGCTCCGGACGCGCCTCAATGTCTCCGTGGCCGAGATCGGCCACCAGGAGGAATGGCAGCGCGCCGCCATCGGCATCACTATGATCAGCAATGAACGCCAGCACCTGCAGCGTGGCCACAGCGCCATCAGCAGGTTGTTCGAGGAGAAGGCGGATATCCAGGTTCTGGACATACACATGGAGTGGTTGTGAAAAGGGCATAAAAAAACCCGGCTGCAAGTTTGGGAGGGAATGGGAGGGAAGGACGCAGCCGGGTTTGGTAGAAAACGTTGTCAGATGATGTTTCTGATTATCTCCGTGGTTCCTCTGTTGGTATTGTCATACTGCAAGCAAACGCCCAGTTCAGCTATTTATATTTGGCGCTCTGGTCCTCTCTTCAGGAGAAGAACTCGAGCTCGTTTCTGAGCCGCTTGCGCTCCTGGTAATACTCGATAGCCTTGCGGCGCCTGGCGGCCATGCCGGTCGTGTGTTCCAGTTCATCCAGTTTTTCGGCTTCGGCCAGCACCTGATCCATGGGTATCATGTCGTCATTCTCAATTTCGAAAAGATAGTCGTCGTGATATGCGCTGCCCATGATGATACTCCTTCTCGCTATGAGCTTTAGTGATCCCGGTAAGAAATCTCTCCTATCTTTTTGTTTTTGATCAGCCGGACATCCACTTCCAGGGATTGTTTCCACAATCGCGCAATTTCCTTCCAATATCTGAGTTTTACGGGGTCGTCTGCTATGCTTTGCAGGTTGTTCCCGTCCGGACCATGATCCGGGATTTCAATTCTGACGGCATTCTGTCTCATCTCGCGACTCCAGCATTCTGTTTCGGTTGTCTTGCAACCCGATAGCTACCGCTGTTGTTGCTCTTCCATGCCCCTTGTCAGCGGAGGGTTTTCTCCCACCGCACCTGCTTTTCGTTGTGATACATTATTGCAGAAAACAAAAACAGGTAAATTCCACAAATGGGGTAATTTGAGGGAGAGGCCCGGGGTTGCCTTTGCGGCCCGGGCTGCCGGACAAGGCGGCTCTCCACACCGGGTTACAAGAAGCCCACCAAACAAAATGACAAGGAGACATGCCATGAGTCAGTATCTGAAACCGATCCTTATCCTGCTTGCCTGTGCTTCATTGCTTTTCCTGCCACCCGTCCTTGCGGGGGAAGGCAAGCCTCAACATAAGAACGCGGCGGGGCATCACGACAGCAAGGCCAAGCATAAGGGGCATCACTTCTCCCCGCACTGGTCCAAGACACTCAGTGATGAACAAAGGCTCGACATTGACCGCCTGCACCTGGAACTGGGGCGGGAACTGGCGGTGCTCAAGGCGAAAGAAGTCTTGAAGGAGAAGGAACTCAATGTGCTGAGCGCCAGCGGGAAAGCCGGTCAGAAGGCGATATATGCCAAGATCGATGAGTTGATGGAGGTCAAGAGGGACATCATGCGTCAGCGCCATGATCATCTCGTGGAAATGCGCGAGCTGCTGACGCCCGAACAGCGCCTTTCCTACGATATGGAGATTCTGGGCCGAAGCGGTGTCAAATGACTTCCGCTGTCCGGGCGCGGCCGGTCCATGGCCGCGCCCGTGGCTTCATGCGCGTGTCAGGGCGCGAACAACGTGCTGGCCACCAGGCCGACGACGGCAACAGTCACAACCACGAGCAACAGGACCCACAACCAGTTTATATCCTTCATGCTTCTACTCCTCCTGATTATCAACACCGGCAACAATACATATCGGGTCCAGCCAACGCGTGCCGGTTCACGGCAAGGCGGCGTTGCGGCCCTTGGCAAGGACCCGCTATTCCCTTGGGACGCGCCTTGATCCCGTAGGTCCCGAAGCGCTGAACACGGCATATAACGTTGCCGGGTTGGCTTTGCAAAAAACCTTCCTGTGCGGAGAACAGCCCCACGCCTTTTCCGGTCCGGAATGAAGCCCGGGCAGCGTATCGCCTATAACGGGATTCGTGAAAAAGCTGTTTTCCATGGTTTGTTTCCGCATATCATGTATTCTCTCTACATGTCTACTCTCGCAGAATGCGAGCGTACTATCAAGTACCCCGGATCATTGCAAAGAGCAGGCCGGGCCTCGCTGCCTTCAGCGCAAAACCATGGCCTGCTGCGGTTTTGGAGGGTTGCCCGTGGCAGGGCATGAGAGGTGTTTCTACATCTGTACAAGCCATTGTTCGCAGTGGCAGGCAGTGTGTAGTATGCCGGCGCTGATTGAGCTACCATGGCTGGGGAAGGGCAGGCAAATCGCACCTTTCCTCCGGGCGCGGCCTGAAGCCCGTGTGACAGATCTGATGGAAAATAGATTCAGGAGGCTCTGATGACGCAGAATTCCGATACCGCTCAGGACGCCTCGACAGCACCCCTCTCGCCCCGGCAACTGAAGGACATCCATGCCTACTGGCGCGCCTGCACCTATCTCGCGGCGGGCATGATCTATCTGCAGGACAACCCCCTGCTGCGCGAGCCGCTGCAGGCGCGGCATGTCAAGAACCGCCTGCTGGGGCATTGGGGTTCGAGTCCCGGCCTGGCCTTCATGTATGTCCATATCAACCGCCTGATCGTCGAACTGGATCTCGACGCCATCTTTCTTGCGGGGCCTGGGCATGGCGCGCCGGGCGTGCTGGCGCCGGCTTACCTGGAGGGAACCTATTCCGAAATCTATCCCGACAAGAGCCAGGACGAGGAGGGCATGCGCCGTTTCTTCAAACAATTCTCATTCCCAGGCGGCATCGGCAGCCACTGCACGCCGGAGACGCCGGGATCGATTCATGAAGGGGGCGAACTGGGATACAGCCTGTCCCACGCCTTTGGCGCGGCCTTCGACAATCCCGGCCTGCTGGTGGCGGTGGCTGTCGGTGATGGCGAGGCGGAGACGGGCCCCCTCGCCACCTCCTGGCATTCCAGCAAGTTCCTGAATCCCGTCCGCGACGGCGCCGTACTGCCCATCCTGCACCTCAACGGCTACAAGATCGACAACCCTACCTTGCTGTCGCGCATCCCCCGGGAGGAGCTGGAAGCGCTCTTGCGGGGCTATGGCTGGCAACCGCATTTCGTGACGGGCGAGGATCCCCTGGTTCTGCATCAGGCCATGGCCGCCACCCTGGACAGGGTGGTGGGACGCATTCGCGGCATCCAGGCAGAGGCCCGCGGGGAAGGCGCGGCAACGCGCCGCCACTGGCCCATGATCGTCCTGCGCACCCCCAAAGGGTGGACCGGCCCCAAGGAGGTCGATGGGCACAGGGTGGAGGGTTTCTGGCGCGCCCACCAGGTGCCCCTCAAGGAGATCCACGAGCACCCGGCTCACCTGGCGCAACTGGAGGCATGGCTGAAAAGCTATCATCCGGAAGAACTGTTCGACGGCGAGGGGCGCCTGATTCCCGAACTGAGGGACCTGGCGCCCAAGGGGGAGCGGCGCATGAGCGCCAATCCCCACGCCAACGGCGGCCTGTTGCGCAAGGCCCTGCGCATGCCCGACTTCCGCCAGTACGCGGTGGGCGTGCCGTCACCGGCGGGCATGGAAATGGAGAACACGCCCCCACTGGGCGAATTCCTGCGCGACATCATGGCGCGCAATCCGGACAACTTCCGGGTGTTCGGTCCCGACGAGACCCGCTCCAACAAGCTGCAGGCCGTCTTCGAGGCGAGCAAGAAGCTGTGGCTGTGCGACTATCTGCCCGAGGATGCGGACGGCGGCGAACTGTCGCCCGACGGGCGGGTACTGGAAATGCTCTCGGAGCACACCCTGGAGGGCTGGCTGGAAGGCTACCTGCTGACCGGACGCCACGGTTTCTTCGCCACCTATGAGGCCTTCGTCCACGTCATCGATTCCATGTTCAATCAGCATGCCAAGTGGCTGGCCATGTGCGAGGAGATCCCCTGGCGCGCGCCAGTCTCCTCCCTCAATCTGCTCATCACCTCCACGGTATGGCGCCAGGACCACAACGGCTTCACCCACCAGGATCCGGGTTTTCTCGATGTGGTGGTCAACAAGAATCCCGAGGTGACGCGCATCTACCTGCCCCCCGACGCCAATACCCTGCTGTCCGTGGCTGACCACTGCCTGCGCAGCAGCAACAATATCAACGTCATCGTCGCCGACAAGCAGAAACACCTGCAATACCTCGACATGGACGCCGCCATCAAACACTGCACCAAGGGCATCGGCATCTGGGAATGGGCCAGCAACGACCAGGGCAGCGTGCCGGACGTGGTCATCGCGGGTTGCGGTGACATTCCCACCCAGGAGGCGCTGGCGGCCACGGCCCTGCTGCGCGAGCACTTCGAGGACCTCAAGATCCGCTTCATCAACGTGGTGGACCTGTTCCGCATGCAGTCCTGCGCCGAGCACCCCCATGGCCTGCACGACAGGGACTTCGACAGCCTGTTTACCGTGGACAGGCCCATCATCTTCAACTTCCACGGCTATCCATGGCTCATTCACCGCCTCGCCTACCGCCGCACCAACCACAGGAATCTCCACGTGCGGGGTTACAAAGAGAAGGGCAGCATCAACACCCCGCTGGAACTGGCCATCAACAACGAAATCGACCGCTTCAGCCTCGCCATCGATGTCATCAACCGCGTGCCGCGCCTGCAGGTGGCCGGCGCCCATGTCAAGGAAAAGCTGCGCGACATGCAGATCGAATGCCGCGCCTACGCCCACGAATATGGCATTGACAAGCCTGAAATCAGGAATTGGACCTGGCCCTATCAGGTCCCTTGACGACAAGTCTCCGCAAGATACAAGATATCGAAGAGAAAAGAGGAAAGAGAAAAGAGAAAAGAGGAAAGAGGAAAGAGGAAAGGTACAAAAAGCTTCTTTCCCTTGCACCTTGTATCTTACTCTTGATCAATACAGGCCATTGTCTGGCGTGCGATCTCCTGTTCCTCATTCGTGGGGATGACCAGCAGGCCGACGGGTGAGTCGTCGCGGTGGAAGGTGAAGGCGCCCCGGCCCGCCTGGTTGCGTTCCTCGTCCAGAAGCATGCCCAGGGATTCCAGACCCTTGCAACACTGCTGGCGCACCCGCGCCGCGTTCTCACCGACGCCGCCGGTGAATACCACCGCGTCCACCCGGCCCAGGACGGCGTAATAGGCGCCGATGTATTTCCGGATGCGGTAGCAGTACATGTCCAGGGCCAGACGGGCGTCCTCATCACCGCTGTCCGCCCGCCGCAACACTTCGCGCATGTCGTTGGCGCCGCAAATTCCCTTGAGTCCGCTCTCCCGGTTGAGCAGGGCATCGACGGCCTCACGGTCCATGCCGGCCTCGCGTTCGAGGTAAAGGGGGATGGAGGGGTCCAGGTCGCCGCAGCGGGTGCCCATCACCAGTCCTTCCAGGGGCGTCATGCCCATGGAGGTATCCACGCAACGGCCGCCCTCGATGGCCGCGGCGCTGGCGCCGTTGCCCAGGTGCAGGGTGATGAGATTGAGCGTGTGCAACGGCCTGCCGAGCAGGGCCGCGGCCTCTCTGGACACCCAGGCATGGGAGATGCCGTGGAAGCCGTAACGGCGCACCCCATGCCGGCTATGGCAGGACGCCGGCAGGGCATAGCGGCTGGCGTACCCGGGCATGGTGTGATGAAAGGCCGTGTCGAATACGGCGACCTGGGGTACTCTGGGCGCTTCCTGCATCGCCACCTCGATCCCCAGCAGGCAGGCCGGGTTATGGAGGGGCGCCAGGGGAATAGTGGCGCGGATTCCCCGCAAAACGGCTTCATCAATAAGGGTTGCCTCATGGAATGTGGCGCCACCATGAACCACGCGGTGGCCGATGGCATACAGAGTGTCCAGAGAGGCATTCACGCTGCCTGCCCTCAGATCGGCTGCTATCAGCGCCAGGCCCGCGCGATGGTCCGCAACAGGAAGGGAATGGGAAACTCCGGCCGCCTCTCCCTTGCCTTGGGAGTGACTGAAAAACCGTGTCTCAGCTTCCCCGATTCCCTCGATGGCGCCACGGGCCAGCTCCTCGAATGGTGTCACGGAAAACAGGCAATATTTGATGGAGGAGCTGCCGGAATTGATCACCAGCACGTGGCTCATGGCGCGGTCCAGGATGGCGGCAGGGCGCGAAAAGCATGAGAACCTGCAGGCGCGGCATATTTTGCCTCCAGGGGCCTATGGGCGATATGAAGAGGCACTTGTATAATGCCGATGCCCGGTCATTGCCACCATGCCGGGAATCATAGCCTGGTTGAGGAAAGGAAGGCGGTTCCCGGCCTTTTCTTTGACATTTCCGTCAATTTCAAGCATACCATGCGCCGTGGACTGAAATGGCGCTCCCTAGGGGACTCGAACCCCTGTTACCGCCGTGAGAGGGCGGTGTCCTAGGCCGCTAGACGAAGGGAGCGGAAAATATCCGCCGGATGTGGAGATTCCGCAAGCCGAAACAAATATTTTCGGCTATTATACGGCGGTCACGCGAATCCACAAGTCAGGCATGAAAATAGATTTCGAAAGGTAGGGTATTATCAGTAACGCCAAGATCATCCCGCGCCCCGAGCACGTCATTTCGCGCTCCGGGATCAGCGAAAATGCGCTGAAAGTCCTGTATCGCCTGAAAAACGCCGGCTACCAGGCCTACCTGGTCGGTGGCTGCGTGCGCGACATGCTCCTCGGGCGCGAACCCAAGGACTTCGACGTCTGTACCGACGCCACCCCGGAGGAGGTTGCGAGGTTGTTCCGCAACTGCCGCCTCATCGGGCGGCGCTTCCGCCTCGCCCACGTCCACTTCGGGCGCGAGATCATCGAGGTGGCCACGTTCCGCGCCCAGCACTCGGGCGAGGAGGAAGGCGGTGTGATCGAAAACGGCATGATTCTGCGGGACAACGTCTACGGCACCATCGAGGAGGATGCCGTGCGCCGCGATTTCACGGTCAACGCCCTCTATTACAATATCAATGACTTTTCGGTGGCGGACTATGCCGGCGGCATGGAAGACCTCAAGGCGGGCGTGCTGCGGCTCATTGGGGAACCCGAGGTGCGTTTCCGGGAGGATCCCGTGCGCATGCTCAG
>Ga0256830_1001017_pt1 | contig 20510 bp, 21 predicted proteins | sample 128326metaG_FD_190537 | JGI IMG/M metagenome (GOLD analysis project Ga0256830, IMG submission 190537) | Hydrothermal vent microbial communities from Lau Basin, Pacific Ocean - 128-326 | ecosystem: Environmental > Aquatic > Marine > Hydrothermal vents | place: Pacific Ocean: Lau Basin | collected... | reverse complement strand
TAAAAATCATATGAATAAAATTCAATTTTTAACGATGGTGGGTTGCCATAATTGTGAGGCGGTTAAAAAGATATTTGATGAAATAATGCCTGAATTTAAAGATAAAGTTGAGGTGGTGGAGATTGATATAGCTAGTCCAGAAGGACAAGAGCTTGCCGGAAAATACGGAGTTATGGCGTCTCCGGGAATAGTTATCAATGATGAGCTTTTTTCAACCGGAGGGGTTGATAAAGAGAAGCTGCTTGAAAAGCTGAGATCTCTTTAATTTATTATTTAAAATATAAATATGAAAAATTTAAATATAAATAAAATAGGGTGCATCGTAGGAATAATTTCAGCTGTATTTTTTCTTATTTGTTCTGTGTGGGGAGTCTTTTTTTCTTCAACAGAATTAAAGGAGCTTCATTTTAATCTTTTACAGTTAGCGTATCCCGGTTTTGATTTTACTTTTTTTGGTTATATTTTAAGCTTGGTTGAAGCATTTTTGTATGGGTGGCTTATTGGTGCATTTTTTGTCTGGCTTCACAATAAGATTTGCTGTGGCAGTAAAGCTGAATAATAAAAAAAGTAAGTAAGGAAGATAAAAGTATTTATTTTGCAGTTTTTGCAGAATTATATTTTACTTACACTGTTTTTTGAAGCTTAAGATATTTATTTGATAAATTAAATTGTTACGATAGTAGTTGTTTATTTATCAATTTGTTTTTATCTTAAAAGCAAGAAAATATAAAAAGTTAATAAGTTGTTGAGGATTTGCTGCTGAATTCTTTTTTAAAATAAAGATTTGTATCAAATGATATGGATTTAGGCAACAGTTTTATTAAATAAAAATTTATGGCTTGTTGTGGACAAGAACCAAAAAGATTGGAAAATAATAATGAAAACATTCCAAAAGATACTCAAAAGAGCATTGGAAGAAATATTTTAGTTTGGGCTGTGGTGATAGCCTTGATTTTGGGACTTTTGGTTATGATTATTTAAATTTAAGCAAGTATGCAGTATATTTGGTTAATTTGGAGTTTACTTCTTTTGGCTATTTGGCTTTTTGTTTTTTTAAAAATAAGAGAAAAGCAGGAAAAAAAGAAGATGTTGCTTGTTAGTTTTTGGACAGCATTTTTAGGTTTGACAGAACCTTTATTTGTTCCCGAATATTGGAGTCCTCCATCTCTTTTTGATTTGGCATTAAGAACAGGCTTTGATATTGAAAGTATTATTTTTGCTTTTGGGATTGGTGGACTTGCTGCTGTTATCTATGAAAGAATATTTAATCTTAAAAATATAAAAGTCAGCGATGAAGAAAAAAATAATCCTCGTCATCGGTATCATTTGTTTGCACTTCTTGCAGCGCCTGTTATTTTTGTACCGCTTTTAATTTTTTCAGATTTAAATCCGATATATTCTGCATTCATTGCTTTAATTTTAGGTGGTCTTTTTACTTGGTATTGCAGACCGGATCTTAAAATAAAAATGTTTATAAGCGCGCTTATTTTTACAGTAATTTATTTTATATACTTTTTGACTTTATTTGCCATTGCTCCGGGTTATGTAGAGATGGTGTGGAATATGGGAGCAATCTCAGGAGTTTTAATATTTGGGGTTCCCTTAGAAGAGTTGATGTTTGCTTTTGGATTTGGTTTTATGTGGTCAAGTATTTACGAGCATATAACTTGGCGCAAAATAATTAGAAAATAAATCTTTATGGAAGAAAATAAGAAATCATATGCCGTTCCATTTGCCATTGTGATAGCAGGGTTTTTAATAGCGGGAGCTGTTTTTTTTAGTCCTGGTAAAGATACAGGTATTTCAGTGGAAAAAAAATATGATGATAATGTGAAAGTGGAAAATAATCAGGTATTTCAAATAACTGAAGATGATGATCCTACAATAGGCAGTCCAACAGCACCTGTGGTGCTTATTAATTTTGGTGATTTTAGATGTAAGTTTTGTGCTAAATTTCAAAAAGATATAAAACCAAAAATTATGGAAAAATATGTTAAAACCGGAAAAGTAAGGTATGTTTATAGAGATTTGATTACTATGGGGGAAAATTCAATGCTGGCGGCTGGTGGGGCTAACTGCGCAGGTCAACAAGGAAAGTATTGGGAGTTTGCAGATTATTTGCATAGCGGTAAAGCTGGACACGGAACGATATATACTGTAGATTCACTTTCTGAAATAGCCTTATCTTTAAATCTGGACATCTTTTTATTCAAGCAATGTCTTGAGTCAAAAGAATATGTTAAGGAGGTTCAAAAAGACATTAGTGATGCAAAAGCGGCCGGAGCAACAGGAACTCCAACTGTTTTTATAAATGGTATAAGAATTATCGGTGTAAATCCTTTTAGTGTATATGAGTCAATAATTGAAGAAGAATTACTAAAGGCAAAAAAATAACTATAAATAAAAAACATCTGTTAAATTTATAAGAAATGAAAAGCAAGACAATAATAAAAGAATTATTAAAAGAATGCAAAATAACTATAAATGGGAGCAACCCTTATGATATCCAGATTCATAATGATAAACTTTATGATAGGGTATTAAAGCAAGGATCTTTAGGTCTTGGTGAGGCGTATATGGACGGTTGGTGGGATTGTGAGGAATTGGATGAATTTTTCAATAAAATTTTAAGAAATGATATTGAGAAAAGAGTTAAAGCTGATTTAAGTTTGTTGCTAAGAATTGGTTGGAAGTCACTTTTTAATATAAACAGTAAAAAAGCTTTTGAAGTGGGGGAGAAACATTATGATATTGGCAATAATCTTTATAAAGCAATGTTGGATAAACGTTTGACTTATACTTGCGCTTACTGGAAAGATGTTGATAATCTGGATGAAGCTCAAGAAGCAAAGCTTGATCTTATTTGCCGTAAGATAGGTTTGAAAAAAGGGCAAAAGGTTCTTGATATAGGATCGGGGTGGGGAAGTTTTATAAAGTTTGCAGCAGAAAAATATGGAGTTGAAGCTTTGGGTCTTACCGTGTCAAAAGAACAAAAGTTTCTTGCCGATAAATTAAATAGAGGGTTTTTGACAGAAACAAGAGTTCAAGATTATCGTAGTTTAAATGAAAAATTTGATAAAATAGTTTCTATTGGAATGTTTGAGCATGTGGGTTATCGGAGCTATCGTGAGTTTATGAAAGTGGTACATAGATCTTTAAATGATGAGGGTTTATTTTTGCTTCATACAATCGGTGGCAACATATCTCAAAGAAGTGGGGATCCATGGATGGATAAATACATATTTCCAAATGGGATGCTGCCCTCAATTAAGCAGATAGGAAAATCAGTTGAAGGTTTATTTGTAATAGAAGATATTCATAATTTTGGAGCTGACTATGATAAAACACTGATGGAATGGTACAAAAATTTTGATAAAAATTGGGAAATCATTAAAGAAGATTATAATGAAAGGTTTTATAGAATGTGGAAATACTATTTATTGTCTTGTGCCGGATCATTCAGAGCCAGAAAAAATCAATTATGGCAGATTGTATTATCTAAAAAAGGAGTGGTTGGGGGTTACAATTTTGTAAGATAAGTGATAATATACAAAATATGAGATTAAACAATATCACTTTATTTGTAATTTTTGCCGTATTGATTATTGGGGTGTTTGGTTTTTCAATTTTAAGTCTTGTTGGTCATAACGGAGAATATGGTTGTGTGGTTTCCTTAATACCGGGAGGAGATTGCTCTTTTATAAGTGAGGGAATGGCAATAGCATTTCATCACATTGCGGGGATACAAAATTTAATCCAGGCTGTGGCAAAATCAAATATTTTTTTGATGGTACTGAGTTTTGTTGCCTTTTTAACATTTAAAATTTTAAGTTCCTTAATAAAAATTCAAAATTTAAAGTTATTTTTCAGATATTTGCAATTTAAGAGAAAAGAAATTGTTTTAAAATTTAAAGAGGATTTTTTAAATTGGTTAGCTTTAATTTACAGACGAAATCCGCACTTATTTTTATGAGTGCGTGATGTTTATTTAGCAGAAAATTTTTCTGGATATTATTGATGTTTTTTGCTTTTTGTCGGGCACTCGTTTAATTTATAATTAAGCGGGTGTTTTGGTTTAAAAATTAAAATCTAAAAAAATGAAAAATAAAAATTTAACTATCACTTTATTAAGTTTAGTTCTTTTGGGTGTTTTTGTTATATTTTTTGTTGGGGAAAGAAATGGTGATGATGCTAAAGATAAAGAATCTGCCTTAACTCCTCTTTATTCATCCGGAGTTTTGGAGGCGGTGGAAAATAATTTTGATTTTGGCACCATATTGATGCAAGATGGACCCGTATCTAAAAAATTTAAGATTGTGAATAATGGGGATGAGATATTAAAAATAGGAAAGGTTTATACTTCTTGCGCTTGCACTACAGCTTCTATAATTGATGAGTCCGGAAAAAAATATGGAAAATTTGGAATGCCGGGACATAAAGGGTTTCGTTCAATAGCTGATGTAAAAGTAAAACCGGATGAGTCTGTGGTTGTAGAAGTTGTGTATGATCCGGCATTTCATGGGCCTTCTGGAGTTGGATTGGCACAACGATCAATTTACATTGAAAGCAATTCAACCAAGTCTCCAAAATTAGAATTAAAATTTCAAGCAATTGTAACCAGATAAAATATGGACATAATATTTTCAGCGTCAATCATAGCATCATTTTTAGCCGGAATGGTTGCATTATTTGCTCCTTGTTGTATTACAGTTCTTTTGCCGGCATATCTTGCTTCCGCTTTTAGAGAAAAGAAGAATATTTTAAAGATGACTCTTATTTTCTTTGCAGGAATATCCGCCATACTCGTACCTATTGGTTTGGGAGCTGCGGGGCTTGCACAAATATTCAGGGATTTTCATAAGGAATTGTATATTTTTGGTGGCTTATTTATGTTGCTGCTTGCTGTTATGGCAGTTTTGGGAAAAGGAATTTCCATGCCAATGCCCAAGAGGATTCAGGCAAAAATGGATGCAGCCAGCACAAAATCTGTTTTTGTCTTAGGTTTGTTGTCTGGAGCGGCTACATCATGTTGTGCGCCTGTTTTGGCAGGAGCAATGACTCTTGCTGTTATTTCAGGGGCATTTTGGAAAGCGATTATTGTTGTCTTTGCGTATGTGTTTGGCATGACTTTTCCTCTATTTGTTACCGCTTATTTTTACGACAAATATAAAATAGATCAATCAAAAATAATTAAAGGAAAACTTTTTGAAATAAAAATTAAAACAAAAACACTGTATGTTCATTCAACAAATTTGTTGTCCAGTGTTATGTTTCTTGTTATTGGAACGGCTATGCTTGTTTTGGGTTTTTCAGACAATACTTTTTGGTCCCCGGAGATGCAGAGTGAAGTTGGTATAAAATTAAATTCTTGGACACAAAAATTACTTGAATTGGCAGTAATAATTCCGGATTTTGTTTGGGCTTTTATTATCATTGGACTTTTTTCCTTTATTTTGTATAAAGTAAAGAAAAAATAAAATAAGAGCAAGTAAATTTAATTTTTATGGGTGATTTAAATTAGCTATAAGGTGGAGTTTTGGTTATCAAGGAGTAATTTTATGTCTTTGATTTAATTGAAGTTCTTCGCCTTAAGGCGAAGAACTTCAATTTTAGATGGCAAAAGAGCAAGGTTTTTTGTATTTCCGAGCAAGTTATGGAAAGTGTAGATAAAATGCGTATGAGCTTTGCTTTGAAATTGTGCTGGTACAATAAGGTTAATTTTAATGTTCAGTGCACTTGCATCAAGAAACCTTGTTGTGTTTATGATAAAATAAAATTATGGAAATAAAACAAATAAAAAATTTAATACTGGTAATAATTATACTTTTTGTTGTATTTGTGGTTATTTTTTGGTTTGGTGGAGATGATAATTTAAAAATAAAGGGTGAAAAAGAAAAACAAAATTCTTTTTCAGATTCTGAGACTTTGGTAGATGAGTTTTTTGGCGCTTATCTTAAAGATATTGCACCAAATGGAAATATTGTAGAGTTTAATATGATAGCTGAAGAGAGTGAAGTGGAGATTTTTGATGGAGTTAAAACAAAAGTATGGGCTTATAATGGCTCTGTCCCGGGGCCGCAATTGCGTATAAAGCTTGGAGATACACTTAAAATAAATTTTATCAACAAACTTCCGCAAGAGACAACTGTTCATTTTCACGGAGTGCGGGTGCCAAATGCAATGGATGGTGTACCGGGTGTAACACAAGATCCGATAAAACCGGGTGAAAAATTTGTTTATGAATTTACACCAAAAGATGCGGGAACATTTTGGTTTCATCCACATGTAAGAACAAGCGAGCAGGTGGAACGCGGTCTTTTTGGAACCTTGGTGGTGGAGGATGATACACCCAAACAATATTCACAAGATGTGGTTTGGGTGATTGATGATTGGAAGATGTCTGAAGATAGACAAGTTGTAGATAAGTTCAATACTATTATGGAATTGAGGCATGATGGAAGGTGGGGAAATGTTATGACAGTAAATGGAAAATTGGACGAAGTTTTAAATACAAAGCCGGGAGAGCGGATTCGTTTACGTTTGGTAAATACTTCAAATGCGCGTGTATATAAACTTAATTTTGGAGAACTTTCTTCCAAAGTTATTGCGGTGGATGGAATGTATGTTAAAAAGGTTTTTGATGTCAAGGATTTTGAGTTGGCACCGGGAAATAGAGTGGATCTGGATATAAGCATTCCAAAAAACGGCAATAAAAAAGAGTATGTTATCTATGATAATTTTACCCGTAATCCAATAAAGCTTGCCAAAATAAAAGTAAGCGGCAGTGTTGTGAAAATACCAAATTTTAGTTTTCCGATAAATAAAAAAGTCCCGGATTGGCAAGGAGCCTTTTTTGAAAAAATAGACAAAGAGTATGTTTTGGATGCGCGTAGAAAAAAAGGAGGATCGGGAGCGGGGATGATGACAGAGCCGGAATGGACAATAAATGGAAAAGCTTATCCGGATTATGACCCATTTACATTAAAATACGGAGAGTTTAATAAAATCCGCTTTAAAAATAATTCTTCTCGCTTGCATCCGATGCATTTACATGGACAGTTTTTTAAGGTAACTTCACGAAATGGCGTACCTTCCAATGAGCAATATTTCCGAGATACTGTACTTGTGAAGCCAAAAGAATTTGTGGATATTGCATTGGTTCCGCTTGATAAGGGAACCTGGGTTAATCATTGTCACATCTTAGAACATGCGGCGGCCGGTATGATAACTGCGGTAACTGTTGAATAATAAAATTACAAAAGCAATTTTACTTTTAAATTTTTTTGGTAATTATTTTTTAAAATTGTGGACAAAAAGAGAAGTATTATCTTTTTTATTTTGCTATACTTAAATATAAGCAATAATCTAAAAATTAAAAAATAATAAAAATGATGGAGTTTTTGGCAAGTATAAATATACATTTTGTGTATCTTTTTATCTTTACCTTGGGTTTATCTTTTGGCACCGGAGCGGCACTTTTGGGAAATATACTTTTTTATACTGTTTCCAAAGATAAAAAAATAACTCAAGACGAGTTGTCAATACTGGAAAAAACCCAAATAATAACTTGGATTGGGATTTTGCTTTATGCATTTGGAGGACTTGGCTTATTTACGCTTTCTTATGAATCAATGCTTCAAACGGGAGTATTTTATGCCAGTATGCTCATAGCTTTTGTACTTATTGTAAATTCTCTTATATTGTATTTTTTTCAATTGCCAAAATTAAAAGATAATTTTAAGGAAAAGGACAGCCTGCATTACAGTGTTTATCTTGTAATTGGGGGAATGATTTCTGTAGTGTCTTGGATATTTCTTAATCTTCATCATACGATGCACAAGTCAACTGTTGGGTTTTGGGCATTTATAACTTTGTATATTTTTGTGGTATTTTTAGGCTTTATTTGCGTTTGGATGCTTTTTAAAGAAAAAATAGAAAAAAAAGATTATTTGATTTTGAAAAAAATAATTTTGGCTTCAGGGGCACTTGTTATTGTTTTACTCGTTATTTCTTTAATTTTTAATGTTTTTATACCTGATTTTAATAAGGATGCAAAGAGTGAAAAATATCCTCAAAAAAGTAAAAAAATAGAATCAAAAGTTCCGGTATATACATTAAAAGAGGTAGGTTTACACAATAAAAATGAAGATTGCTGGGTTATTATAGATGATATGGTTTTTGATGCAAGTGTTGCTAAAAAGAAGTACCCGGAAATATATTCTTGTGGAAAAGATGTCACAAAAGAATATCGTAAAGTAACACCCGAAGGAATAAGCAAAAGAATGGAAAAGTATAAAGTTGGTTTTGTTGGTTTTACAAAAGAAGAGGTTGCTTTACACAATAAAAATGAAGATTGCTGGCTGATTATTGATGAATTTGTTTTTGATGCTACAAAAGCGGCAAAACTTCATCCGGCAGCTTTCAACTGCGGGTCTGATGCTTCTGAAAATTATCATAAAAACCATGGGAAGAATATTAGTGATAAAATGATGAAGTATAAAATAGGCAGGTTGAGTGAAGCTTCGGAAAATTTAAAGATAAAAAATGATATAAAAAGTGATATAAAAAGAGAAGAAGATGCTTTAAAACCTTACAGTGAGCTTTATGTAAAAGCAGGTTCTTGGGATTCAAAAAATCTTATGGCCATAGTTGAAAAGGACGCCGAGAGTCTGCTTTTTATTGACGGCAGTGTAAATAAAGAAATAGGACGTATTTATGATATAGGTTTTCAGCCTCACACTTCGGTATTTTCACCGGATGCTGTATATATGTATATAATTTCTCGTGATGGCTGGCTTACAAAAATAAACCTTAAAACACTTAAGCCGAAAAAATCGGTTAAAGTTGGAGAAAATTCAAGAGGAACAGCTTTGACAGATAACGGAAAATATTTAGCCGTTGGAAATTATGAACCGGGAAATCTTGTTATTGTTGACCCAAGCTCTATGAAAATATTAAAAAAAATTCCTACGATAGGAAAATTTAAGGGAGAAGAGGTGGAGTCTCGTGTGGGAGCCGTGATTGAATATAAAGATAAGATAATCATCTCTCTTAAAGATTTAAATAGTGTTTGGGTTATAGACACGGCGCAAGAAGATTTTCCGGTAATCAAAAAACGTTGGAATATTGGAAACAATAAAACACCTTTGCATGATGCGTTTTTGACCTCAGATGGTAAATTTTTTATAGTGGCATCAATGGGTTCGGATACGGTTTGGGTTATGAATACCGATACTTGGGAAGAGGTTGGAGAGGTAAAGACCGGAAAGACTCCGCATACCGGACCGGGGGCAACATGGGGAGATAATATATATGTTCCGGCACTTGGCGAGGGTTTGATTACGGTGATAAATACAAAAACTTGGGAGCCTGTAAAATATATTAAAACTTCCGGACCTGGTCTTTTTGTCAGGGCTTTTAACGAAAATCCAAAATATCCGTATGTTTGGGCAGAAACTGCATTTGGAGAGTATAAAGATGAGATTTATGTTATTGATGCCAGAATAAATAAGATAATAAAAACCATAGTTCCGGTGAAAGGTGAGAGTTCTTGGCATCCGGAGTTTACAAATGATGGTAAATATGTTTATGTTGTTTCTCAAAGCGCAAATGAGGTGGAGGTTTATGATGCTAATACATTTGAGCTTGTAAAGCGTTTTAAAGCCGATACGCCCTCTGCAGTTTCAAATGTCGGCAATAGAATTGAAGAATTTGGTCTATAAATATTTTTAAGTAAACATTGAAAAGGGTATATATTTAATATATTTTTTATTTCTTTTGTTATCTTTTATTATAAATTACCTTGAGTTATTTGTTTGAAGTGCTATAATCAAAATATGAAAATTAAAATTTTTACAATAATTCTGATTGCTACTTTGCTTTTAGTTAGCTTTTTTATTTTTAATTTTGTTGTTCATGGTGGAGAACAAGGTTGTTTTGTTTCATCAATTCCGGGAAATGATTGTCCTTCTATTGGCGGAATTATGGCAATTGCACTTCATCATATTGCAGGAATTTACAATTTAATGCTGATGATGGCAAGTTTTGAAATTTTTCTTCTGACATTTAGTGCCTTTTTTATTTTTTTGGCTTTTATTATTTTAAAGTTTCTGCAAAATAAACAAAATTTACAATATTTTTCCAATAAAGCTTGCAGAAGAATTCCAGAATCAATTTTTATACAAAAAAATCGGCTTTTGGATTGGCTTTCTTTAAGCTATAAAAGGGATCCTCATTTATTTTTTTACAAGCTTGTGGCAAAAAGTTTAAATTTAACATAATTTTACTTTTTAAATTTGTCATGGAGCTTTGAGTAATATACTGACAGGGTGTTTAATTTTGTAATTTAAAATTTAAAAATATGAATAAACAAGCAATAATTATACTGACAGCAGTCATTATAATCGGGGCGGGGTTTTTTCTTTTTAAGGGTCAAACTCCAAGCACAGAGCTTAAACAAAGCAATAAACAAGATTCCAGATTTGGTATAGGTCAAAAAGTAACACTTTACAAATCTCCAACCTGCGGTTGTTGTGTTGGTTATGCAAAAGAACTTGAAAAACAGGGTTTTGAGGTTGAGGTGATATCAACTGAAAATATAAACACAATAAAAGAGAAATATGGTATTTCACAAGACAAGCAGAGTTGTCACACAATCACTTTCGGAAATTATTTTATAGAGGGGCACGTGCCGATGGAGGCGGTTAAAAAACTTTTAACAGAAAAGCCTGATATTGATGGTATTGGTCTTCCAAGAATGCCTTCGGGAACTCCGGGAATGCCCGGACCAAAAAGAGGACCTTATGAGGTCTATCAGTCAGTTGATGGTGTGTTTAGTCAATTTTTAACAATCTAATTTAAGAGAGTTACTGTCAAATATTTTGCTTGTTGGAAAATTTTAAATCTTTGTTAAATTTAAAATTTTTACTTAGAAAAAAGTTTGGCAGCAAACTTTAAAAATATGAATTTATCAATGAAAAAAGCTTTTTTATTTTTTGGTATTGCCGGTCTATCTTTAATGGTTGGAATTTTAGGAGCTGTTTCTTTCTTAAAGCCCGATATGAGCGATATAGATCATGGTGATATGGAAAAATATTCTGCCAAGTACAACAAAGAAGTTATTGTTGAAAAAAATGAAGGTGTAAAAAAATTATTGGCTGAAGGTAGATACAAATGTTGTATTTTAAAGCCTTGCTCTTATTGTTTTTCAGATCCGGAGCATCAGGATGAAGATTTGGTCTGTGATTGTTTAGAGGATTTGATGAATGGAAAATCTCCTTGCGGGGAGTGCTTAGGGGAGATTTTAGAGGGTAATGGCAATCCTCTTATTGCCGAGTATTTTGCTGTGGCTATAGCAGAAAAACTGGGAGAACAGTATACTGAAATGTTAAAACAAATCATTTTTGAAAAATACGATATACCAGTTAAAAAACAGCTATAAGAGAAATATTTTTTCTAAAACAAGCCCACAAGCTGAGTGCTTGTGGGCTTGTTTGGTAAGATGATTCTATTAAATAAAAAACTTAAAAATCTAAATAACAACCTTTCTGACGGTCGTCAGAAAGGTTGTCATTTATTGAAAATAACTCTGTATTTAAATACAGAGTTATTTTCTGGTGTATCTTTACAACCAAGCTCGAACTTATTTTATCAAAAATTCTTGAATGAAGGAAGGTTGCCGCTCGCGGAGTTTATCCCGCACCGAGCTTTGCTCTAGTGCGGGGCTCGCGGCATATCCCACCCCGCGGCTCCGCCGCTCGTCCGCCAACTGGCGGACTCGCGCCAAAATCCGCAAAAATTTTCTTTCATTTTCTTTTAAGGGGGACGCGCAAAAAAATTTCCTAAAAGGTAAGAAAATTTTGCGGATTTTGTCCCCGACTATCGTCGGGGCGGAGCTTCTCCCACCCCAAGCCGCGCTTCGCGCGGCAGAGCAGGCGGGCAAAAATTCATTTCCACAACGATTATGTTATATTAAATACAATGTGTTGTATTGTTAAAACGCTCATTTATCAACATATACACTCTTTTACATATTTTTACTATAATAAAATCAGCATTCTCACTGAATATAGTTTGTAAACATTGTAAGCGATTTATTGAAATTTTAATCCTTACAATAAGAAGCTGGTATTTTGAGGAAAGTATTAAAACAAATAATCTTGTGATAGGTCGAACATTAAGCTTATTTGTTTTTACAAAAGTCGAGAGCGTAATTTAACAATAATTTAATCATTAAAAAACTATGAGAAAGAAACTTTTAATTTTACCAATATTAGTTTTTATGTTTTTCGCTAGTGTAGCACAAGCGCATTTCTTGGGATATGATTCGGTAGATAATGGTGAGATAAGATGGGACGGATCCACGGTATATTCGAGTCAGTGGAATGCTGCAATTTCTACATGGAACGGACTTGATCCAATTGATATTCTACCAGATACTTGGTGGACATATCAGGATTTGACAGTAGATGATGTGAATAGATCTGATGTGACATGGACGGGGCAATATACTAATTCGGTAGGTTCGGACGAGATTGATCTAAACAGATACTACTTGGATAATGACACCTCCGCTCAACAACAAAATACAGCAACACATGAACTTGGTCATTCGCTAGGATTGGCGCATTCATTTAGCGGAAATGTAATGTATTACGCTCAAACATCCCAAACGGCATTAGGATCACATGATCAATCCAATTACGATTATTTATGGTAATTAAGCGAACTAAAAATATGATTAACAAAGCAACCAAAATAATAATATCGGGCAGTGTAATTATTGTGACCGTGCTGGGTGTTGGGCTGTATACAAACACAATCAAACTGCCCATTGAAAGAGAAATTCGTCCGCAGTATGTAGCTAACTTCAATGATGACAGAGTTTTAATGGGGGCCTCCCATAATGTATTTGTCGGGAAGGTTATTAGAGAAGTTGGGGCTAGAGATGCAGAAGTGGGTCCAGAGACACAGTTTGAAGTAGAAGTAGTATTAAATGTGAAAGGCGATCTACAAGGAACTGTTGTGGTGAATCAATTAGGTGGTTACAGAAATGGCATACTTTATACTGTTGTCAACGAAGGTGATGTCGTTGTAGCAGGTACAGATGACAAGAATAGCCTGTTGCAGCCTGGTTTCACTTATCTGTTCGCAACGAGATATAATGATGATAAAAATTGGTACACACTCAATTCTCACCCAAATGCCATGAAGTTAATCAGTCAAGATAAAGGAGTCGCTATAGAGCAGTTAAGGGAGCTAGCTGTTGACGATGAAAAGATAAGAAAATTACAGAATGCATACAAGAGCGAGGTATTGCTAGATGATGATATAAGGGCAAACAATACTAGAAACAGTTATAGGTCTCTTAATGAAAACAGGTAGAAGTATAACTAGAAACGCTTATATCAAAAAGGAGCTACGCAATATGCAGGTAGCTCCTTAAAATTTTCTTACCTTTTAGGAAATTTTTTTGCGCGTCCCCCTTAAAAGAAAATGAAAGAAAATTTTTGCGGATTTTGGCGCGAGTCCGCCAGTTGGCGGACGAGCGGCGGAGCCGCGGGGTGGGATATGCCGCGAGCCCCGCACTAGAGCAAAGCTCGGTGCGGGATAAACTCCGCGAGCGGCAACCTTCCTTAAAATCAAAAAGTCAGGTTCTGGTGCCCGGAGCCGGACTTGAACCGGCACGATCTTGCGATCAAGAGATTTTAAGTCTCTCGTGTCTACCAAATTCCACCACCCGGGCATTTTGTAATTGACGCTTTGTGATTGAAACACGATAGTATGCATACTAAAATCATAAATCACAAATCATCAATCATTGGAGGCCATGACCGGAATTGAACCGGTGTACGCGGTTTTGCAGACCGCTGCGTAACCACTCCGCCACATGGCCGCTTAATAAATTATATTGTATATTTGCTTATTTTATACTAAAATCGGTCTTTTTTGCAACCGTCAGTATTTTATTTAAGACTTCTTCAAAACCTCCTTTTATCTTTGCTGCTGATTTGAATTTGCGTCCTCCGCCGCCAAAGTGCTCGGCAAGCTTGGAAACATCATATTTTTTTTGTAAATCAGAACGAAAGCTTACTCTTATTATTCCGTCTTCTCTGTCACGCAAAAAGAATACAAATTTAAGTCCATCGGTATAGTTTAGCATGCAAGGAATATGATCAAGATCTTCCCAGCTTGCTTTCATATCATTTATTTCAGATTGGGACAGGTAAGAATAAGCTGATTTTGTTTCTTTATTCAGTGTAAATCTTGAAAGGGCAAGGCCGGTTAGCCTGGTTATTGCGATAGATTTTAAGCCCATAACTTTTTTATAAATAAGAACATGTTTTATTTTAAAATCTAAAAGTTCTGATGATATTTTAAATACTCTTTTTGTTGTATTGTTTTCGGAAAAGCCGGAAGTATCTTGAACAAGGCCTGCGTAAATGCAGCTTGCTATATCTTTTGTTATTTTCAGATTATTTTCTTTAAAAAAATCATAAACTATTTCTGCAGTTGATGAGTAGTTGTAATCTATAATATCCAAATCTCCTTTATGAGGATTTGGATGATGGTCCAAGGTGGCCATTTTGTATTCTTGGTATTTGATATCATCAAGATATAGTTTTTTTATATCCGCATAGTCAAAAGCGATTACCAAATCAATTTTTTCTTCGGGAATTTCGGTTTTTATTTTTTTAAAATCGGGTAAAAAGGATAAAAAGCAAGATGCTTCATTTGGGGTATAAAGGAAATAATCTTTACCTAGACTTTTTAGATACAAAGAAAAAGCCAGCATTGAGCTTATTCCATCTGCATCCGGATTCTCATGAGTTGTCAAAACAACGGTGTCCGAATCATTTATTAATTTTTTCAGTTCTTTAAATTTTTCTTTCATTTGAGCTTTTGCTTAAAAGTTCAAAAACTTTTTGCTCGGCGGCGGCCTGCTTATCTTGTTTAAATTCTATCTTGGGCACTTGTTTTAAATGAAGTTTTTTATTCAATATTTTTTGAATATTGAAAGTGCTTACAAGAAGTTCCCTTAGAGTATCTTTGCTTTTTTGTTTAGGGAGAGTTGTTATGTATACGGTTGATTGCTGCAGATCGGGGGAAGTTTTTGTTTTTGTTACCGTAACAAGAATATCTTTTGACATATCAACTTCTTTTAAGATTATTTTACCAACCTCTTGTTTTATAAGTTCGTTTATTTTATCTATTCTGTCTGTCATAGTGTTTTTTGTTTTGTTTCTTCTTCGTATATTTGAAGCATATCTCCCACTTCTATCATTTCGCTTGTTGCCTTGTCATAAGAAAATGTTATTCCGCATTCTTTTCCCAAAGAGACCTCTGTTACATCTTCTTTGTTGTGTTGAAGCTGTGTGAGTTTTCCCGTCATTATTTCTTCTCCTTTTCTTATTACATCTATTTTTGCTCCCCTTTTTGCTTTTCCTTCCACTATTTTACCGCCGGCTATTATTTTTAATTTATCTTTTTTAAATATTGCCAAAACCTGAAGCTTGCCAATGTTACTTTTTATTATCTCCGGCATAAGAAATTCTGACATTTCTTTTTTAATTTTTTCAATAACTTCATAAATAATATTTCCGCTTATAATTTTTACTTTATTTTGTTCTGCAAGCTTTTTTACAGAAGATGGTGCATTTACCTTAAAACCAACTATTATTGCTTCGGTTGATTTGGCAAATTTTATATCATTTTCCGTTATATCTCCAACTCCGGATTTTTTTATTTGGGCGGCTATATCTTCAAACACAAGATCTTCTGTCAATTTTTCCAAGGCTTCTTTTGTTCCTGAAAAATCCGCTTTTAGTATTATATTTACAAGTTTTTTCCCTGTTTTGTCTTTATTTGAAACTTTTTTTCCAAGAGAGGCGCTTGCTTGTTTGAGTTTTATCATTTCCAGAGCCTCTTTTTTATTTTTGGCTATATAAAACTCATCTCCGACATTTGGCAGAGTATCAAAGCCTATCACTTGAATAGGGGAAGAAAAAGAAGCTTCTTTGACGGTTTCTCCCTTATCATTTTCTATTTTTTTTATTTTACCCATACTGGTTCCGGCAACGATGAAATCTCCCATTTTTACTGTTCCGTTTTGCACCAAAAGTGAGCTTATATTTCCAATTTTAGTGTCTGTTTTGGCTTCTATTACGACACCTTGCCCTTGAGCACTTTTATCAGCTTTGAGTTCAAGCATTTCTGCGGTAAGAAGTAAAAGATCCAAGAGTTCATTGATTCCTTTTCCGGATTTTGCCGATACTTCTTGATTTGAAATAGTTCCGCCCCATCCTTCCAAAAGAACCCCTTCTTCAGCAAGCTGCTGTTTTACTTTTTCAGGCGATGCTTCCGTTTTGTCTATTTTATTAATGGCAACAAGCATTTCCAGATTAGCTTCTTTTATATTTTTTATTGCTTCAATGGTTTGAGGTTTAAGGCCTTCATCAGCTGCAACCACCAAAATTGCTATATCGGCAACCTTTGCCCCCCGGGAGCGCATTTTTGAAAAGGCTTCATGACCGGGTGTATCTATAAATGTTATTTTTTTATTGTTGTGGCTTATCTGGTAGGCTCCAATATGTTGAGTTATGTTTCCGGATTCTTTTGCGGCTACATTTGTTTTTCTTATATAATCCAAAAGAGTTGTTTTTCCATGATCAATATGCCCCAATACTACTATTACGGGAGGACGCTCTATTAAATTTACTTTTTGTTTAACTGTCATTTTGTCTTTTTTTATTTAAAATTTCTTGTTCCTCGGAAGATAATTTATATTTTGAATTTCCTTTTTCAATCGGTTTTGCATAAACTCGAACTCCCTCCCTAAAATGCAAACCAGTAATCAATAATCCATTATTATTAGCATCTAAAAGTGATATTGTAAAGCTCTGATCGGACCCCAGGTCTTTAAAAGGATTATATCTTTTAATATTGACCTGCTGAATCATTTTTTCTGAATTTTTCTTAATTTTTATTATCTCAGCCCTTGTTTTTTCAGCATTTTCCTCTAAAAAAGCAATTTTTGTCATTTGATCAGAGATGATTTTTTCCAGAGAATTATTATTTTTGCCGGTAAATATTTTTTTAAATCTTTTTTTCAGTAAAATATTTTGCAGAATAAGAATTATTACGGCAAAAGTTAAAATGGCAAGCAGTATATTTGGAATATTAAAAAGTTGATAATTCATAGCTTATTGTCATTTTTAAATTAAAAAAGCAATAAAATTTGCACATTGCTTACTTTAGTAAGAGTAGCACCCAAAAGCATAAAAATCAATCTGATAATCAGATTTTTTAAAATATTTTATTGCCGCAAAAAGATGGACTTTAAAACAAGGTAAGCGTAAGAAGATTATTTTAATAGACTGTGGACCTCTCATCGGGAGAATTTCATTTATATCTTAACAATAAATATGTTAATATATATACTATAAATTGTTTGAAATTTAATTTTAATAATTTGAAACAAAGTAAGATTTTTAACCAAAAAAAGTTTTTATTTTTTTCTTTTACCAAGCTGGTTGTTTTTACCATAGCAGTTTTTATTTTTTCTCCTCTTTTTTCTCAGGCACAGACAAGGGGTGATTTTGGAGTTGCCTATTCTTATAAAATAATTGATGAAAATTTTGAATATGGAGATATTATATCTTACGATAAAGGAAAAGGAATTTACAGTCTTTCAAAAAAAAATTCAGATAGCAATATGTTTGGAGTTGCGGTGGAGGATCCGGTGCTGCTTTTTCGTTCCGGTGATGAAAAAAAAGTGCCTATAGTTCAGTCCGGAAAAGCGCTGGTTAATGTAACTACACTAAATGGTCCTATAAAAACAGGTGATTATATAACCACTTCTTCTTTGCCGGGGAAAGGGCAGAAGGCTTCCGGTAAAAATATTTATGTTTTAGGTTTTGCCCTTGAGTCTTTTGGTAATGAAGCGGATACCGAAAAAGATAATAAAATACTTTCGGGAAAAGTGCTGGTGATGTTGAATGTTGAAGAAAAAAAAGATGCATCTTCCGGCAGCGGTTTGAATATTCCATTTTTTGGGGGTGAGGAAAATAAGGGTCTTGGAGTGGATGCCGGAGACGGCAGTGGTTCAGAGTCTGATGGTGACGGCAAGGTAAATGCAATAAAATACACGGTTGCAGCTATAATAGCTATAGCGTCAATATTTATCGCTTTAAGGAATTTTATGACGGTTGTAAAAAAAGGGGTTGTTTCAGTTGGTCGCAATCCTTTGGCAAAGTCTTCCGTTTGGTCTATTGTTGTTTTAAATACAATAATAGCATTGGTCATAAGTGTGATAGGGATATTTTTAAGTCTTATTGTAATATCCTTGCCTTTTTAAATGTTTTTTGTTGCCCCTCTTCTTAAGCCGTGTTAAAATTTTTATATATCAATAAACTCAAATAAATTATGACATCTTCTTTTGTATTTGTATTCGCTTTGGCTTTGGTTATTTTAACTATTCTCATTGTTGTTTTTTTGATTTTACAGCTAAAAAGCAATGGCCAGATACAAAAAATCGCCTATCCCGTTTATGAATATACGATTAAAAAGGCGCAAAGAAAAGCGCAAAAAATAATTCAGGACGCTAAAGAAAAAGCAAAAACTTTACTTGTTGAGGCCGAACTTCAGAGTGTAAAAATAATCTCAGAAGGTAAAGTTGAAACAAAAGATATACGCGAATCTTACAGAAAGAAAATAGATGAGCTTGCCAAAGAAATTGAAAGCTCCTTTTCTCAGCATGCAAGGGATGCTGAGAAAATATATTCTGAGTATTCGGAGAATTTTCAAAGACAATTTGAAGAAAGAGTAAAGTCTGTTGAAAGAAATATGAAGGATTTATCCGATCAATTTTCTTCCGTGTTTTCTGAAATAAAAGAAGAGGGTAAAAAAAGGATAAACGAACAGATAGAAAATGAAATAAAAAGCGCAAAAGAGGTGATAGAAGCTTATAAGAAAAAAAGATTATCTCAAATTGATGATCAAATTATAATTTTGGTGGAAGATACAGCTTCAATAGTTTTTAAAAAGAATATGACGCTCAAAGATCATGCGGATATCATAATAAAAGCTCTCTCTGAGGCCAAGCAAAAAAATATATTATCTTAGTGTAAAATATGAGTGACATTACAAAACAACTTTTTAAGCATATCTATATAAAATCAGATTTTTATCGTCAGCTTGCGCTTTTAAAAGAGTTTTTTGAGTATTCTTTTTTTTCTGATTCACCAAAAGAGCCAAGCAAAAAAACTCTTAAGGCTTTTTTAAAGGAAAAAGAAGCAGATGAATTTAAAAATTATTCCTATGCTATTTTAGACTTAAAAGATGATTTTTTAAAACAGTTTGATAAAGAAAATTTTTACAGGCTTTTTCAAGAATCTGAAAACGAAGCAGAGAATTTTCCAATTCTTGTTTTATATCTTCCGGTAAGTTTCTCTTTGAAAGAGCTGGCTTTATTCGGCAAGTGGTTTAGGGAAAATCTTGATGAAAACATTTTTTTGGATATAAAGGTGGACAACTCCATCGTTGCGGGCTGTATGTTTGTTTGGAAAAATAGGCTTTATGATTTGTCTTTAAAGAAAATGTTAAATGAGAAAAAAAATGAAATTGTAAAAAGAATAAATTCTCTTTCTGAGAGGGAAAAATAAAATATGACGGAAGAAAAAAAAGAACTTAATAATGAAGTGGGGCTTGTTGTAAGCGTAAAAAAATATCTAATATCTTTAAAAGGTCTTCCTTCCGCAAAGATCAATGACATTTTGGAGGATAAAGATGGCAATATGGCTTTGGTTACATCTTTGGATGGAGATCTTGTGAAAGCTTTTATGCTTGACTCTGTCTATAAAAGACCGGGTGATAGATTTTTTTTAAAAGGCGCTGAAAAAATATTTTCATTTGGCGAACACTTATTTGGCAGAATAATAAATGTTTTGGGAGAGCCGATAGATCAAAAAGCCGGTTTTGCAGAAAAAAATGCTTCACTTCAGTTAAATGTGGTTGCTTCCGGAATAAGCTCCAGAGAGTTTATAAAAGAGCAGTTTGAAACGGGGATAATATTTGTTGACTCCCTTTTTCCCATAGGAAAAGGTCAGAGACAGCTTGTTTTTGGTCCTCCCAGGAGTGGAAAAACATCTTTTTTAAAAGATGTGGTGGTTAATCAAAAAGATAAAGACACAGTTTGCATATATGTTGCTTTGGGAAGACCGTTGGACGCCGTTCAAAGGATAGCTGCCAGCATATTTGAAAAGAATAATGGGAAAAATACTATATTTTTAGCCGCGCTTTCCAGTGACATTCCTCCTTTGGTTTCAATAGCCCCCTCCGTTGCCTTTTCAATTGCGGAGCATTTTTCAAAAAAAGGAAGAGATGTTTTGCTTGTATTGGATGATTTGGGAACTCATGCAAAATATGCCAGGGAGATAGCTCTTCTTGAAGGAAGGCTTCCGGGCAGAGAGTCTTATCCCGGAGATATGTTTTACCAGCATGCGCACTTAATG
>Ga0256830_1001016_pt1 | contig 20517 bp, 16 predicted proteins | sample 128326metaG_FD_190537 | JGI IMG/M metagenome (GOLD analysis project Ga0256830, IMG submission 190537) | Hydrothermal vent microbial communities from Lau Basin, Pacific Ocean - 128-326 | ecosystem: Environmental > Aquatic > Marine > Hydrothermal vents | place: Pacific Ocean: Lau Basin | collected... | reverse complement strand
TCCCCGTGGGACAGTGTGAACCCGGTGTTGCCGGGTGCGCCGGATCGTAATCGAAAAAGACCCACCTTTGCATTTTATCACGCCCCGGCATGTCTGAAGTGACATCTCCGCCTGTGAAAGAGCCGGTTTCCCTGTGGTGCCTCCCATTGCACTGCCGGGGCAGGGAGCATCACGTACGGCGCCTGGTGGCGAGCAGGTGGGCGCCTGAATCACGCGGCAGTGGCCGGCCCGGGGCAGGCTCCAAAACCGGACCAATTCAACCTGGTAACCTATGAACGCCAAAGTATTTACCGTACTCGGGATGCATCGGAGTGGTACGAGCTGCACAACAGCGATGCTGGAGCGTGCAGGCGTGTATCTTGGTGATGTGTCCCGACGTAACAAATTCAACCCGAAAGGGAACAATGAGAATCGCAGAATAATGAATCTGCACGATGAACTCCTGCTCAGGAATGGCGGCAACTGGGTTACACCCCCCGAGACAGTCACCTGGTTCCCGGAATACAAGCTGGCCAGGGACGCAATCGTGCGTGAATACGAGGGCGTTGAATGTTGGGGGTTCAAGGACCCGCGCACCTTGTTCACACTCGACGGATGGTTGGAGAAGTTTCCGGATATCAACCTGATCGGCATATTCAGACATCCGCATTCGGTGGCGCTGTCACTGAACCGGAGAAACGCCGACCTGAGCATTGAGGATGGCTACGGGATATGGCTTGCCTATAACAGGAAACTCATCCATTACTGGGAAAGGTATGGATTTCCGGTGCTGAGGTTCGAGACGGCGGATTTTCTGGACAAGTTCTCCGGCCTGATAGACCATTTTGGCCTCGACGCCGCCAGGCGCGGGGAATGGGAAAGCGTATATGACGTCTCGCTGCATCATGTGACATCCAGTCCAGTCCGGATGCCGGAAGAAGTGGTGAACATATTCGACAAGTTGAGGGCCATAGCATCATAGGCATGCATGTGTAAGCTGCCGGGATAGCGTGGGCTTGTCATGAATGTGCTCTGTATCTTGTCATCCTTCCCCGGTCATATAGATTTCGGGGGCAAGGGCTTTCTCAGAGTTGCTGAGCAACTCAAGGCAATGGGTCACAGGGTCACATGGCTGTCATCGTCATCGCACACCAGGGCATTGTCTGACAAGGGGTTCGCTGTCGTCTCCGAGCCCGATGCGGACATGTTGCGTCTGCATCCGTTCTTGTCGACAGAGGAAGTGGCCCATCACCCCGAAGAGTATTCCGCACGACTGAGATGCCTGTCCGGATTGCTGTCCCTGCTCAGGCGCATGCGGCCGGATATCGTGCTGTTGGACAGGGCGCTTCCGCTGGCGCAACTGGCGACCGGGACGGCGGGCATACCCTGCGTGGCGATAGGCACCCCCGGTGGTCACTGGGAGAAGAATCGGCGGGAAGGCGTGGCGCCGAGAAGCGGGCCGATAGCGGCATACCTGGAGGTCGGAGAGTCGATCAGAAAATCGCTGGGCTGGCCGTCCGGCGAGATATCCTCGTTCTGGGCGAACTCGGACAATCTCAATATCTGCTTCATGGGGCAGCCCTTCTACCAGGCCGTTGCATGCAACAAAGCGACAGCCGCATTTGTGCACCATTTTTCCCGGCCTGCCGACAGGGGGCTGCGCAGTACGTTTGGTGTGTCGTTTGGCAACAGCGGTGCCCCCCAGCCACTGGTTCTCGTGATGCAATGCCTGATTTCACAAGGGCCGGCGGACGGCGCCATCGATGTGTTCGTCGGCAATCGGGCCCAGCTTGCCTCGATGTTGAAGCGCAATTTTGGCCGCAGGATCCGTGTCCATGGATGGGTCGATTTTTCGGATCACTTCCCTTCGTTGAGCGGGCTGGCGTTCCTTGGCGGGGTCGGGACCATATGGCAGTGCATCAACCATGGTGTTCCAATGCTGGTGGTTCCCAGCATCACGGGTGACCAGATGACAAACGGCGAGGCAGTCCACCGGCTGGGCGTGGGCGAGGTCATTGCGGCCGACGATACCAGGGATCCCCGGGCCGTCGTGGAAAAGGCCAACAGGCTGGTGGGGGAGGGGGCATATCTTCGACAGATCGAAGAATGCAAGAGAGAGGTGTACTATACCGACACCATGCAGACACTGGCCTCCAGGCTGGAAGACATCGGGTGAGCTTGTTGTGTACGCGCAGGCGGACAAGTATGTGTTTGTCGTCAGCCCGGGGCGGTCCGGGACGAATTATTTATACAACATCTTCAGGTGCGTGGACGACGTCTGTGCAGTTCATGAGCCCGAGCATGAATATGCGCGTTTTTCCCCGTTGAGACCGCAACTCTGGAATCTCAAGGACACGCCGATCGCAAGAAGCAGAGACCAGAGGCGAAAGCTGAAACTGTCGCAGATTTCGGACCTGTTGAGCGAGACTTCCGCCAGCGTCTATGCGGAAACGAATCCGATGTTTTCCACGCTCTGGCATGATGTGATTCTGGATGAGTTCACCGGCAAGGATGTGGTTGTAATAGTCTTGCGTCGCAATCCGGTCGAGGTGCTGAAAAGCCTGCTGGATCTTGGATGGTTCGTTGACAGGGACGGAAACGACTGGATGGTTACGGCGTATTCCGTCAATAGCTTGATAACACCACCCATGCCGGAGCATGATGCAACGCCGTTCGATCTGGTGACGGGGTATCTGCTCAACGTCGAAATGTACGCACGCAGGATAGCCGAGATTTCCAGGCGCCGGGGATACAAGCTTGTCGAGCTGTACAGCGATCGCTTGTTTGGCAACGTCGAAGCCATTACGCAATTCCTCAGGCAGTGTGGTCTGGAGCCCGACAGCCGTGAACTGGCCGGGGTGGCTGCGGAGAAGAAGAACAAGGCCGCGGCGAAAAACAAGAGGTTCGACGTCCCTTTGGATGTGTGCGCCGACAGGCTGATGGCGCATTTGAAGCGGTACGATGAAAAAGGTCTGGCGCGCCCGGATCTCGGGTACCCTGGTAAGGGCTGGTAAAATGGCATCAGAGTATAGTGGAATGGCGCGGCCCAAGCGGCAGGGCTGGACGAAGCGCAAGTTTACACCCGGGGATATGCACCCGGTCCCCGCGGGCTGGCGGGTCGGTCCGCCCGACTATGTGGGCATCGGATTGGGGAGCGCAGGAACGACCTGGTGGCACAGGCTGTTGCTGGAGCATCCAGGCATTGTTCCCAACAGGCTGGCTGCCAAGGAACTCCAGTATTTTTACCATTTCGGATACCAGGGGCCCGGCGAGCGTGATCTGGAGACCTACAGGTGCGCTTTTGCCGCACCGGAACATTGTGTGTGTGGTGAGTGGTCGCCGGGTTACCTGCACTACCCGTTCGCCATCAACTACCTGAAACAGGCGGCCCCAGACACCAGGATACTCATCATGCTGCGGAACCCGATTGATCGGTTCTTCTCCGTCCTGAACCGGACCTGCACCCGGCGGGTGAAGGCCCTCGGGCTTGAGGGAGAGGCCGCCTATTTGTTCAAGACCTATTCCCTGTTTCCCGCCGCCATTTCGAATTGTCTGTGTGCGGATGCGATAGAGCGCCTTTTCGGGGAGTTCGAGCGCTCGAATATACTCGTCCTGCAATACGAACGCTGCAAGAGGTCGCCGGAAGAAGAGATTGCCCGTACCTATCGTTTCCTTCAGGTGGATCCGGGGTACCGGCCAAAAAGCATCTCGCAAGTCATAAATCCCACGCGTCATTTGTTCAGGCCGCTCACCGCCGGGGAGCGGGGCAGACTGGCCTGCTATTACTCCGAGGATGTGCGTCGGTTGGCCAGGATGCTTCCAGAGGTCGATGTGTCGCTGTGGCCGGACTTCCAGGCATGATGTTGTCCATATTGCGCCCGGGCGGCCATGCCTCCCGGGCGGCCGGTGACTGCATTAGTGCAGCGGGGCGGTATGCCGTTGGCATTGCAGCCAGCAGTACCGCCATGGGCATCCCCATGTTTCCCTGAGGTGGCAGGTATCCATATATCATGCGGTTGGTCAGCTTTGTAATTGCGGGTACGCAGAAAGGTGGTACCACAGCCCTGGCGAGCTATTTGAGATCGCACGATGCTGTTTGCATGACGGAGAGGAAAGAGGCGCATTTCTTCGACAGGGACCGGCACTTCTACGGCGCCCGGGCGAATTATGTGTATTACCACTCCTTGTTCAGGCCTCAGCCAAAGCACAGGCTGCTCGGGGATGTCACGCCGATTTACATGTACTGGTACGATGCGCCCAGGCGGATCTGGCAGTACAACCCCAATATGAAGATCATCCTCTTGCTCAGAAACCCGGTGGACCGGGCGTATTCGCACTGGAATATGGAGCGTGCCCGCGAAAGGGAAAGCCTGTCCTTCTGGGACGCCATCCGCCAGGAGAACGAGCGGTGCCGGGAAGCGCTGCCGGCGCAGCACAGAGTCTATTCGTATGTGAGCCGCGGGTTCTATCCGGATCAGATACGAAGGCTCTGGACGTACTTCGACAGAGATCAGACGCTCATAATGAAGAGTGACGTGTTGAGAAAGGCGCCGCAACGAACTCTCGATACGGTATGCGATTTTCTAGGCATAGACCGATTGACAAATGTCCAGCCGGCTGATGTCCACTCAACGCCCTATCTGGAACCCATCGGTGACAGGGAGCGCCAATATCTGCAGAGAATATACGAATACAGTATCAAGGATCTTGAACGGCTTCTGGCATGGGACTGTAGTGAGTGGCTGGAATAGCATGATCTAATCCACATCGAATCCAAGTTCCCTGACATAAGCGACGTCTTCCTTGTCGAAAAGCGCAATGTCGTGATTTCTGAATCTGCCGATGGATTTCGGGGGACGTACCAGCTTCAATATGGACGATGTCAGCATTCCGGAATCGTCCAGGCCAAGAAAATTGCACAATTCCGTTGCCCCGGCACCGGGATCCGAGCAGAACCGGTCGTAACTGATGAATAAGAAGTTATCGCCCATGGATTTGCCTATGTCGAGCACCCGTCTGTGGACGATACACCAATATTTGAGGGACAGGCGGGGGCATATCTCGAATTGGTCGCCGAAAAAATGTTTTCCCCACAGGCGCAGTTGATTCTGATTCCTGCTGAAGGCCATGTCCAGTCCGTTTCGTGCCACGAGGATGTATTTCATCCTGTTGAACCGGTTCAGCAGCCTGTCCAAAATGATGTGAGAATTGGGAGCCTTCCAGCCCCACCCGGTGGCAGTTGGCACGGCAGGTTTTTTCGATAGGAGCGTCCTTGCCCGTTGCTTCAGCCAGGTTGCCGGCACATGGCCCCGGTCCGTCGAGGCCAGCCAATTTATTAATTCAACCTGTCTCTCCGTGAATTGATTACTGCCTGACATGCCTGTCAGGAATATGTCAACCAGTTCATCAAATTCTTCATCGGATAGGTCGAATATATCGGGTCTTCTGAACAGGAGTGTGAACCAGAGATTATCATCTGAAATATTCAGGTCATAACCTATGAAGAAACCCAATTGTTTGAGGCATTGCGCAATCAGGCGGGTGCCGCTTCCGCCGACGCCGCCGACTACGACAGGGTCGCTTCGGCTAACAAGCAAATCCAGAGTCTCGGCATTCATTCGCTGACAACTGTCTGTTATTACGTCGCTGCGTCTCCACGAACTTCGCGCCATTCGGGGGTGGTCTGCATTCGGGAAGCGTCGTCGAAACGGGCTTATGCCGGCCTGGCCCCGGCAGGTTTTTTCACCGCATAGACGATGCCTTCCACCTCGTTTATGCCATGGCGCTCATGAACTCCCTGGTTCTCATGAACCATCTGGAAGCCGGTGCGGTCGATCAGGGCCCGGACGGATTCTTTGCTGTGTGCATACATGTTGGAGGGTGTGAGTTCTATATCCTCTTTTTTGGAGAGAAAGGTTGAGAACACAAAAAGTCCGTTGTCGTTCAGGCGCTCATGGACAAGCGAGAAGACGGTGCTGAGGTCGGCGAAATGGATCAGCACGGCAGCGGCGACGATCAGATCATAGCGGCGGCCTGTGGCGCCAAGGTGCTGAACCAGCTCGGCTTCAACCAGTTCGTCATATATCTCCTTGGACCGGGCCTGTTCCAGCATGTCGGGCGACATGTCAACGCCCGCCAGGAAGTTCGAATAACGGCGCAGGAAGTTGCCCAGGCTCCCCGTGCCGCAGCCAAGATCCAGAACGGCAAGCCGCTGCCCGACGCCGGCGACATGCTCGATCGCGCCTGTTACCAAATCGTGACCGTTGTACCGCAACTGCGTGATCTTGTCCCAGGCACCGGCTCTGGAACGATAAAGATTTATCAGGTACGGTTCGGGTGTGCGTTCCGGGAGGGCTTCTCCTCTCAGCCTGGCGAGGTGGAGACGGGCACCCAGTTGCGTGTCATCAGGGTCGAGTTCCAGGGCCCTGGTGAAACTGGCCGCGGCCTCGTCAACCCGGTCCATGGCGGCCAGGGCAATGCCCCGGTTGCAGTGTGCCGTCGCATTGCCGGGCATGAGGCGGAGCGCCTCGTCATAACTTTCCACGGCCTCTTCCGGGCGGCCGAGATCCGCCAGGGCATTGCCGCGATGAGTCCATGCCGCCACGTGATCCGGCTTCAGTTCGATCGCCTTGTCGTAATCCTCCAATGCCTGTTCGATCTGTCCCAGGTCCGATAAGGTGTCCGCCCGGTTGGCGTAGGCGATTGCATAATCCGGTCGCAGCCGGATGGCTTCGTTGTACGCTTCGACGGCTTCTTCCAGATGGCCAAGGTCAGAAAGCATATTGCCAAGGTTGTTATAAGCTTCCACATATCCGGGATCGAGCTGAATGGCCCTTCTTATGCTTTTTGTCGCCTCGTCGAATCTCCCCTGCCCCCTCAGGACGGCGCCATGTATGTTGTGTATCAATGCCGATTGCGGATGACTCCTCAGCAGCTCGGTGCACGCGTTTTCCGCTTCCGTCATCCGCCCGGATCGAAGGAGCATGAGCAACGATTCAACCTGGTTCTTGCTGGGGCCCGGCATGTGTGTGCGATATCGGATCTTGGCCCGGCCCCGGCAGCAGCGGGGCAGGCGTTGTCAAAATCAAGTGGAATGAATATTGCATAAAATGCTGAGGGTCCTGGGACCCGCTTCGGGCCCCATTGTAGCAGAGATCGTTGCCGTGCCGGCAGCCGCATAGCGGGCCGCCGCGAGACATCGGCAAGCGTCGATGCCAGGCGGTAATCGTGAATTCCGGCGCAGTGCGGTCGATCGCACAAATGGCATGACACCGCGTCCTCCGCTGACGGCGCTTCACCCCACCTCGAGAATCAGACGCTCACTGTAGTTCAAACCCGGGTCGGCGTGACAGCGGTGAGTTTTATCAGGGGTCGTAGCGAAATCGCTCCACATAAGGCTGCAGGGTCGCGACCACGGGCTGCAGATGGGATTCATAGTGCCTCCATCGGCCCATGGCGCTGGAGAAAAGGGGCCTGCCGGTATCCTCATAACTGGGCGTGTCGGCCTTATAGCCCGTGTTTTTATGGTATCCAAGAATGCGGCTGTCCCAGGGTAGTCCCAGGAAGTCGGTCAATCCAGAGAGCGTTGCCTCGGCATTGGAGACGAGTTCCTCATAACGAAGCACATATTGATTGAGATCCATGGCATCCTGGTAGTGCAGCCAGAGCCCCATGACTGCATCGTAGAAGCGGACAGTGTCTTCCAGGGTATGGAAATTGGCCATGGCGGGCGTCGCTTCGAAATACTGCATGAAGCAGCTCAAACAGGCATCACGTGGGTCTCGCAACATGAAGATGAGGCGGGCACGTGGAAACAGCCGCTGTATGAGGCCGAGATCAACGACATTCAAGGGTGACTTGTCAAGGAATTCCTGTATTCCCGGGCGCGCGTTGCACCTTTGTCTGGCGAGTGTCCAGTACTCGCTCCTTAAATGCCGGACCTGCTGCTGTGTCAGGTGATGCAGGGCGTAAGGATAGGGATGGCGAGAGTGGGCAATGGGCCCCGGCCTGCTGACCAGATCCTGTAGCAGGGCCTCCTCACTGCTGACGCGGACGTCCGGGTGGGATGCCAGGATGCGCTCCATCAAGGTGGTGCCCGAGCGTGGAAAACCGATCAGGAAGATCGGCGACGGCAGGCCGTCGTCCCGGTCTCCCCGTTCCCAGCTCCGCGTGGTGTCTCGGGTTATCGCGTCACGGCACTGGGCGATGAGCCGGTGATAGATGCTCTTGAAACCATCCGGCAGCTGCCGTGCCGAGATCCGGTTGGCCTTGCTGAACGTCTGAAATGCATCGTCATATCGGCCCTGCTTGTCATAGACATGCGCCAGTTCGTGGAGGATGCCGGCTCGTGCCGTGGATGACAGGCTGCCCGATTCCAGAAGGTGCTGGAGTCGCTCCCGTGCATCATCCAGCCGGCCCCGGCGGACGTCGGCGGCGGCCTTGATCGTGACGAGTTCCGGATCCAGCGGTCTTTCGCGCAGCAGGCGTTCGAGCAGCGTCGCGGCCTTGTCCTGCTCACCCGTCCGCCGGTAGAGTTCGATCAGGCGCGGGGCGAGTTGGGGTGGTTGTGGATGGAGCGCCAGCGCACGCTCATAGCAGGCGATCGCCTTGTCGTTCTCGTCATGCCGGGACTCGTGGCATTGCCCGAGCAGATAGAGGGCAAAACCGTGGTTCGGCTGTGCGCTCAATACGGAGAGAAAGCCGTCGATTGCGGCATCGTACTTTTTCTGCCGGAACCGGGCCACCGCGGTATTGAATCTTGCCACGATGTTGTCCGGATCGAGCGCCACGGCGCGTAGTCCGCAGCGTTCGGCCTCGGCATAATGTTCGAGATGGCCGTTGATGGTGCACAACAGGGCCCATGCCTCTGCGTGCCGCGGAGACTGCCGACAAAGCGACTCGCAGACGGCTTTCGCCTGCCGGAGCTGTCCGGCGTTGTACAGGGCGGTTGCCCTGTTCAGCAGGGCGTTGGGCCCGTTGCCCGACTGTCCAGGAGCGTCATTCCGGGTCACGGGGCCGTCTCCGGCATCATGAGCCGTGGGGCCGCTGCCAGGCGCCAGCACATCGGGCAGGCCGGTCCCGGCATGGTGCTGCGCTGTGTCATTGGAACATCGAGAACCATCTGTTCCAGGCGGCGTCGATCTCGGCACGCTGCCGCTCGTCGGCGCGTTTGTCGAGCAGGGGCGCCAGCTCGCGGTAGATGCCGGTCAGGTCCTGCAGGTTCTCCTCGTTCGTGTTGCTCCGGGAGTCGCTGGTCTGATGTTCCCGCTTCTCCAGAAGAACGTCGTCGACATAGGCGAACTTGCAGCTTGCGGCCAGCTTGATCGTGAGCCACAGGCCATCGTATCGCGGGAACCGTTCGTCCATGAATCCGGCCTGCTTCACGGCATCGTATTCTGCGATCATGGTGCGAAGAATGCCGACTTTTACCCTGGCGACTTCCAGGAAGACATCGCCCTGGGGTTGCGGGCCGCGCCACTTGACGGCCATGGGCCGTCTCCCGGAATCGACGATGCCGAAATTGCTGTAGACGACGCGCGCGCCAGGGACTCGCTGCAGGGCCTCGAACTGGCGCTCCAGCTTGTGGGAGAGGAACACGTCGTCTCCGTCGAGAATGCCGACATAGTTGCCGGTCACTGCATGCAGGGCGCTGTTGCGGTTCCTGGGTATGCCGACATTATGGGGCTGGAAAATGCCCCGGACGATCCCCGGGTACCGTTTTTCGTAGGCGCGGATGAGATCCTGCGAGCCGTCGGTCGAAGCGTCGTCCGCGACCAGGATTTCGTGTGGCGGCAGTGTCTGGGCGAGAACGCTCTCGATCGCCTCCCGCAGGTAGTCCCGGTGGTTGTAGGAGGTGATGATGATGCTCGCCCTGAAGTCGGGTTCTTTCATGTCGTCGTGTTTCCGTCTGTCGCCCCGTCCGAGTCGTGGCTTCATTGCAGGGCAAGTGTGGCACCCGGCCTAAAGGACATAGGCGGAATAGTCGCCCGGGCTGACATAGTGTAACTTTTTGTCGAACGCGGCAGAACACAGGCGGTCCCATTCGATGTCATGGACATACTGGAAGGGCAGTTCAACGGGAAGCCCGTACTTGATCTTGAATCGCGCCCAGTTTTCGTGGACCTTGGCCCAGCGCGCGGAGCGTTTCTGTTTGCGCATTTCCGGTGGCAGATATTCGAAGTTGGCCGCGCGCTTGTGCAGTGCGTAGGCTCCCCGGGCCAGTACCAGCTCGAATCCCGCGATTCTCGCCCGAATTCCGTAGTCATGGTCGGCGAAATATCCATAGAAAAACGGATCGAACGTGCCGATTTTGTCAATGGTCTCTCTGCGGACCAGGAAGGCGTCTCCGGTCAGAAAGGGATCGTACAAATAGCGGCCGCGATACTCGTTTTCTATCCGTTCGGAAAACCCGGCCAGTTGTCCCCAGTTCGTAACGTTCTCCGGCAGCGGGATGGTATGTGTCTCGAAGTCGTTATCGACAAAATTCGAGCAACCCCGGACGATGCCATGCCTGGTATCTGTTTCCGCAATCGCCAGCAGTTCCCGTAGATAGGATGGCGTAACAAAAATGTCGTTGGACAGGAAAATGATGAATCGGCCGGTGGCGTGTGAAAGAATGGCGTTCAGCGATCCGGAATATTCCTGGTTGGTCTCGAAGGCGAATATCCGTGTATTGTGATGGACAGCCTTGGCGCCGATGAACAGCGACCGGGTGTCGTCCGGAGAGCAATCGTCCACCAGGATCAGCTCGAAGTTGCCTTCTGCGCTGGAAAAGAGGGCGGACAGGGCCTCCCGGGTCGTGTGGTAATTTCCGAAAGCCGACATCCCGATGGAAACATCCGGGCCCAGCGTCACCTTGGGCGGTTGTTGCATTGTTCGCCTGTTTTGAGGTCCTGTCCGCGGGAAAAGGAATGCGATCCGGATTCTGCTGAACTGGCGCTTATTATACAATAAGCCCCCGGACAAGTGGATTCCCGCCAACGAATCGGGAGTGCAGACAGGCGTTTTGTATGAGTTCGAATGACAGGAAGCCGCGGGCAAGGGGGGGCGTACTGGCCGGGTCAGAGGGTCTTGCCCGGCTCCGGGCGCAGGCGGAGGCGCTTTACCGGGCCGGGCGCCTGGTTGAGTTGGAGGGCGTTTGTCGGGAGATTCTGCGCCAGACTCCACACGATGCAGGCATTCTCTACCTGCTGGGCCTGTCATTGCAGGGAAAAGAGGGAGATGCAGCGGCGGTCGACGTGTTCCTGGAGGCCGCGGCGAGGGACGGCAGGAACGCCGTGCTGGTACTGGCGGCGGCGAATGCCTTGTCGTCGGTCGGTAGATATCCCGAGGCTATAGAATTCTTCAGGCGTTTTCTGGAATTGCAGCCGACTTCGGATGCGGCCTGTAACCAGATCGGCCTTCTGTATCATGTCGCGCTGGGGCGGGTAAGGGATGGGATCGGTTTCTACCGTAAAGCACTGTCTATCAAGCCGGACAATGTCGAGGCATTGAACAACCTGGGCAATGCGTTGCAGGATCTGGGAAAAAAGCGGTCGGCGGCTGCCCTGTACAGAAAGGCAATATCCATGAAGCCGGATTTTGTACAGGCGCATTACAACCTTCATGCTGTACTGCTGGATGACGGGGACCCGACGGCGGCGATCGGGGTGTTGCGCGATACGCTGCGGGTGGCTCCATCCTATCCCGAGGCGAAAGCCCGCCTTGCAATGCTTCTCGACCTGGGGGGACAGGAACGGGAGGCGGGCAGGCTGTTTGCCGAAGTCGAAACCGAGGCCGGCCATCTTTCCTATTTGATCGACAGCTGGAGTTATGTAAAAAGCCACCGCGGCCCGGGAACCAGGATATTTGCGGTAACGCTGGACGCATTGCGGCATGCCTTTTCAAAGGCAGGCAACCCGGGCCTGATCCTGGAGTTCGGTGTTCGTTACGGGACGACGCTCAACTTTATCGCCAGGCAGACGCGTGAGCCGGTGCACGGATTCGATTCGTTCGAAGGCATTCCCGAAGCATGGAAGGGTGAGGAAAGAGGCAGGTATTCGACTTATGGCGAATTGCCGCCGGTGTGTTCGAACGTGATTCTGCACAAGGGCTGGTTTGAGGAGACGCTGCCTGTTTTCTGCGCCACTCATGAGGGCCCGGTGCGCTTCATGAATATCGACTGTGATATCTACAGTTCCACGAAAACGGTCTTCGATTGCCTTCAGGACCGTATTGTCTCGGGTACGGTCATCGTGTTCGACGAGTATCTGGGCAATCCGAACTGGCGGGAAGACGAGTTCAAGGCATTCCAGGAATTCGTGGCGGGCAAGGGGTTGGAGTACGAGTATCTCTTGTTCAGTCCATTCTCGAAACAGGCGGCCGTCCGGGTGAAATGAGCACGCCGCGCGCGTGTTGTCTGGAAGTGGCATGGCGCCGCCGCAGTAGGAAGTTGGTGAGAAATTCGGGTTAGCGTGACTTGCCCAGCAATCGCACGAATACTTCGTCCATTTTCGACGAGAAGGTTTCGCTGTCCAGGAATGCAGGCTGGCTGCGCATCTGTTTCGCGATGGCTTCGCGCATCCGTTTTCTTTCGCTGGCTTCGGCTCCCAGGCGGATTGCGAGTTCGCTGTAGCTCTTTTCATCCTGGGTGATCAGCCCGGGTATCGCCAGTTCCCGCAGCAGGGCAGAGGCCTGCCGGAAGCGCAGATAGGCGCCTTCCATGACCACCGGGGGCAGGTTGACCTGCAGAGGGTCGATGAGGGAGGTGGCTCCGCCATAGGGGTAAGCGTCCAGATACACATCGGACAGCGCCAGGACCGCCTTGATGTCTGCCCGTTCCGGAAGCGGCTGGAGCACGATCAGCCGTTCCTTGGCCACGCCGTATCGGCTCAGCAGTCTCTGCATCTGGTCGAAGAACGCCGCTGCGGGGTAGGCGCGCGTCCAGTACGGGTTGAAGGGATACAGCACCAGCAGGGAGTCGGGTACGTCGGCGAGAATCCGCACCCAGGTCTCCCGGAGTTCCGGCGTGATCTTGAAGAAATTGGCCCCGGATGCATAAACGACCGCCTCTTCGGGTATGCCCATCCATTGTCGGGTCGGGTTCAGTTGCGGTGTCTCTGCTTCTCCGGGGTAGCGGAAGCACAAGCCGGACCCGGGGATGGTGGCCAGCCGCTCGGTGTAGTGCTGCTGACCCTGTTCGGCGGTCACGGTCAGATCACCCGCGATGTAGTAGTCGATATGGGCAATTCCCGTGGTTACCGGCGAACAGATGGAGGTGGTCTGTACCGGCGCCAGGCGCCAGGCCGCCAGTCGGGTGACCGCGCTGTGCACGGCTGTCATGTTGGAGCCGACGAACAGGATGTCGAGGTCCTGTTCCCGGACGAGCCGCGCCTGCTCGTCGGTGGCTCCCGTCAACACGACCACACGGCTGGCACGGCTATGGCAGTATCTTGTCACCGGGTGCTCGTGCGGCTCGGTCGTGAACAGGATGATCTCATACCGGTCACGGTCCAGGTGTTCAAATACAGGCAGTGTTGCATACGTTTCGGTCTGTGGCCTGTAGTGGGCGTTGAGGATTCCGAGGCGGATCCGGTCACGGTTTCCGGGTGATGTGCTGAACCGGTGGTCGAGACTGCATCCCCGGGCTCGCAGCGCGATTTCCGCCAGCTGTGCGCGTTGCGACATGATTTCCTTCAGGTCGCTGCGGCTGAAGTAAAGCGGAATCAGGTACGCGTGCCGGGTAAACAGCTCCGCAAGCCTGTGCCCGGGGCTGTTGACAGGGGGGGGTGTCCCCTGCTTTTTCACCATGCCGTGGATGTGGCTGATGACTCTCTCCATGTAGAGACGGTAGGTTTCCACTTCGCCCTTCCGCTCGAAGAAATGCCGTGGCCGCAACAGGTAGCTGTAGAAATCGTCTGTCAGCCATTCCGGAATCCGGGCGTCCAGGATGCGTTCGGGTAGCCGGTCGCCGGGGTGGAACAGCATCGCAGTCAGCAGGTGCGGGATTGAAACGGCATCGTCCTCCCCGCCCAGTTTCCCGCGCGATTCCTCGCCAAGCGCGGATTCCTCGGCCGACAGCGGGGCGTTGGACAGCGTGTTGTCCAGGAGGATTTTCTGTGCCTTTCCGGGCGGGCCCGCATAGAGGATTTCCAGCCGCCCGGGGTCGGATTCCATCCAAAGGCGGGCCAGTTGCAGTCGATACGCTTGCATCTGGGCCAGCGCCTGCCGGTTGGCAGGGTCCTGGCGATATCCGGCGGCATTGCGCGTGAGTTCGGCCAGCATCTGTGGCGTGAAGTGGCGGGCGGAAGAGGTGGTCTTGTGCTTCTTTCTGGCCATGGTCTAGTGCTGGTCGTAGCCGAGCAGCTGCAGGATCCGGGAATAGGGGGGGCAGTCGTCGAGCTGCTCGCGGACGGCGTCGGGTATCCTCCGCCGCTCGGGCAGACGGATGCGGCCTCCGCTGCGTTCGCCGACGCGTTCACCGGTTACTGTCTCGGTCGCATCGGGATGGTAGATATCTCCCGTGACCCGGTTGTTTTCGAGATAACGGGTCTCGAAGTCATCGGCGTAGCCGACACCCAGTCGTTCGCTGAGGCTGCGTAACACCGTCGGGGGCTGACGGCAGAAGTCCTCGTAGCGAATGAAACCGGTACGCATTGCCAGTTCCGCAAATTTCAGAAAGCCTTCCATGTACTGGCTCAGGCTCAGCTGGCCGGCCATTCTCGGCACCTTGCATACGCTGAGGTAGGCGTCCAGGGGGTGTCGCGTGATCGAGACCCGTTGGATTTCAAAGGCGTCGCCCAGCGCCAGTTCCTGGGCGGGCTGATAGATCGGGGTAACGGGATAATCGCCCGGTGTGTAATCGATGTGGGTCCAGTCGCGGATGATCAGATGCAGCCCCTTCGCCCGGCACCGTTCGCTGATTGCCAGAATGGCCTCGGTGTAGCCCAGATCCGGCCTGGCGCGGAACTGTATCATTTCACTGGGGCTGAACAGTCCGTACCACTCGTATGCCTGAATCAGGGGGTTGAACCAGGAAAACCGCGGATTGATTTCGCTCAGGATGACGTTATCCGCCGCGCAGCCCAGGCAGCGTGTCATCAGCGTGGCCCCGGAGCGTGCCAGCGAGTACAGGATAGCAATTTTCGGTCTCATGGCCGGGGTCGGGCGGTTGTGATCTTGGCGTTCATGATGTCGGCGTCGCGTCGAAAGTCACCGTGGTGGCATACCGTTCGATCAGGAACACGATATAACGTGCGCAGTAGCCCAGCATTTTCGGGGTGAGTGTACCGGGGGCGCCGAGGTAGGAAGCAAGCTTGCGGGCATACCGCTTCCAGTTTTCCTCGTCCCAGTTGATGGGGTGAACGATGTGCTGGGCAACGGGGCTGATGAGCTTCTTGACCGGCACGTCGTTCAGCAGCGGCACCAGAACGGCCCAGTAATCCCACCATGGCAGACCGAGGCAGAAATCGTCCTCTGGATAGATGTCGAGATACTTGCGGTCGAAGAAGAAATAATCGAAACCGTCGCGGAAGACCCTGCCCCTGGTCACGCCCAGCGCCTCGACATCCAGCCGGCAGCCGAACAGGAAGGAGTCGCTGGCCTCCCTGGCCAGAAAAGGCCGCAGCGCCTGCCCGGTCAGATGAATATCCGAATTGATGATGCCGCATATCCGGTCGTCGTGTTGCCTGAAATAACTCAGGAAGTCGTCGAAGTACACATAGGGTTTGCCGCAGCGGCCGGCGGCGTCCCTGGGAGCGGTAATGAACTCGATATCGGGGAAGTGTGGCCGCAACTGCGCGATTTCACCGGCAGAATTGATCGACACGACATGGAAACCCAATTGTTTCCAGCTTTCCAGCGCGGCGCGTTGGTTGTCCAGGTTCCTGGGAGCCAGCGTGGTGGCGATGGTGATGTCTTCGCTGACCGGTGTGTCTTCCGCAGGCCGGGCCGCGGCAGGCGGGTCGGACTCCAGCCGGTCGACCCGTTCGGAGCGGATCTGCAGCGCCTCCTTCAGCGTGGCGAGGCCGGCGTCCAGTTCGCCTTTCTGGGCCAGGGCGACGCCGGTCGCGCCACGCAGCGTGTCCAGGTCCGGGCTGAGCCGCAGGGCCCGGCGGTAGCAGGCGAGCGCCTGGTCGAATTCACCCTCCCTGTGGTGCAGCTTGCCGAGGTTGGTCAGGGCGCCCAGGTGATCCGGTTTCAGTTCCAGCGTGCGTTGGTAGTAGCGCAAGGCGTCCGTGTGGTTTTCCAGCGCGGCCAGCACGTTGGCCAGCTGGTAGCTGGCCTCGACCATGTCGGGCCGCTGCGTCAGCGCCCGTTGGTAGCTGTTCGCCGCCGCTTCCCTCTTTTCCTGCGCCTGCAGCGCCTGGCCCAGCATGAAATGCGCGTCGGCCAGTCCCGGCATGGCGGAAGTCACCTGACGCAGGCAGGCCTCTGCCTGGTCATAGTTGTGCAGATACAGATTGGCGATACCCAGCATGTAGCGGGCGCCGTGATCCTGGTGATCCTTGCGGCAGACCTGTTCAAACACCGATCGGGCGTCTTGATAACGTCCCGCCTGCATGAACTGCATGCCACGGTTCTTCTGTTCCAGGAGCCTGGCTTTCGGTTCGCTCATGGATTGGCCTGCTGCCTGCTGCACCATTTCTGCCACATGACACGGTAAGCGGCCTCGACCTTGCGCGCGAACGCGCTGGCATCGCACAAGGAAGACCTGGCCATCCTGGCGCGCAGCCCGCCGCGCAAGGTTTCAAGCCGGTCAAGGTCTTCGGCGAGTTGCCGTGCCAGGCGAAGGTAGTCCTGCGGGGATTCGGCCACCAGTTCCTGGAGGCCGAGCTGGGAAAGCAGGCTGACGCCGACCCGCCCGGCATGTAATGTCCCGGCCAGGGTGATGACCGGCACCCCCATCCACAGGGCCTCGCAGGTCGTGGTGGTGCCATTGTAGGGGAAGGTATCCAGTCCGATATCGATCCGGCTGTACAGTGCCAGGTGGTCGCGCTTGGCGAACAAGGGCGGGAGCAGTTCCACGCGTTCGGGTTCGACTCCCTGCGCTTCGAACAGGGCGGCATAACGTGTGCGTGTAGTGTCATCCCGTAAGGAAATGTTTTTCACGATCAGGCGCGAGCCGGGTATGTCCTTGAGGATCTCCGACCACAGCGAGACGACTTCCGGTGTGATCTTGGCCAGGTTGTTGAAAGAGCCGAAGGTGACATGTCCGCACCCGGTCACCGGTAATGGTGCAATGTCCGGTGTCTCTTCATCGGGCTGATAGCACAGGAAGCCACCCTCCAGACGGACCAGCGTCTCGCTGTGGTACTGGTCGGTCATGCCGGGGGGGTCGGCCCAGGCATCGGTCAGGCGGTAGTCGATGGCCGGTACACCGGTGGTGTTGGGGTAGCCGAGATAGGTGACCTGTACGGGGGCCGGCCTGGCCGTGAGGGCGAACAGCCGGCTGTTGGCCGTATGGCCGGTGAGTTCCACCAGAATATCGATTCGATCCTGGCGGACGAGATTAACGAACTCGGCGTCACTCATGCCCTGGATCGGCCGCCAGTGACCGGCGGCGGTCCGAAGCCGTTCGGTGGTGGCGTCCGTCTTTGCCGTGTCGGAATAGCAGAAGGTCTCGATGGCCTCCGGGTCATGGTGGGACAGCAGGGGGTGGAAGAAGAAGGCCACGGAATGCTTGTAGAAGTCGGGCGACACGTAGCCGACGCGCAGCCGGCGTGAGGGGTCTGGATCCTGTTGTCCGGTGGCCGGTGCCGCTGTCGGCAGCTGGTGCATCTGCCCCCAGCGCAGGTGTTCCCGGTAGATGGTTTCGCCATCGTAGCGGGGGTTGTAGTTGAGGGCGAAGACCAGGTCGCTGTGGGCCTTGTGGAAGTCGGGTTTGATCTGCACCGCGCGCCGGTAATGTTCGATGGCGGCATCCAGCTCGCCCCGGTACTTGAGGATGCTGCCGATGGAGTCGTGCGCCTCGGCCAGGTTTGGCGCCAACTGTAGGGCCTGGCGGTAGTGATCCATCGCCTTGTCAAACTGTGTCAGCAGATGATAGGCCTTGCCGAGCTGGAACAGGGTCGCCGGGTGCCTGGGCTGCAGGCGCAACGCTCTCCGGAAGCTGTCGACCGCGTCCTGGTGCTTTCCTTGCAGCATGAGCGCGGTGCCGAGGTGGAAATGGGCCTCGTGGAGATCCGGACGCAGGGCGATGATTCTGCGGCAACAGCGGGCCACCGCGGCGGAATCGCCCAGCCGGGCATTGATTTTTACCAGATAGATCCAGGATTCGACGTCCTGGCGGTCGCTCCGGCAGACCTGCTCGAACAGCGCCCGGGCCTCCAGCACCTGGTTATTGGCAAGCAACTGTATGGCCTGTTTCTTCTTGCCCCGGGTGAGGCTTTTCATCGTCCTGGCCATGCGGTACCGGGATCAGATGGCCTTGTGCAGTTCAAGCGACTCCTTGAGCGGTGCCAGGTGCTGCTCGTAGTTCTTCCAGCGCCCGGCCGATTTCTTGTAGATGGGCTGGCGTACCTGATCGTAGCTCGCCGTGCCCACGAAGCGTTCGGTCTTGTGGAACTGCAGGCAGCGGTCGTCCCAGTCCAGTGCGCAGAATTCCACCATGGCGCGACTGACGGCTTCCTGGTTTTCCACCAGTTCCTCGTACTGCACCTCAAGTATGGGAATGGAGAGTATGTTCTTCCAGTGGCGCATGATTTTCTCGTAGCCACGGTAGAAGGCGCCCAGATTGTGCAGATCGTAGGAATAGGGGTGACTGCGCGAGAAGTCCTGGAAATAGCAGGACAGGCAGCTATCCAGGGGATCGCGTTTGCAATGAATCACCCGGGCGCCGGGGAACATGAGTTCGATCAGTCCGAGATGCATGAAATTGCCCGGCATCTTGTCCACCACGCGCGGGGCATCGCCGGAAATCTCCTTGAGATGGTCGAGGTAGTTCTGCGCCAGCTTGTCCAGTTTCTCCTCGGTCAGCATATCCAGGCAATGGGGATACCTTTTTTCCGTGCCCAGGCTCAGGTGCAGCGACAGCGGGAGCTGGACGATGTGGGGGAGTTCGCCGGCACCATAGACCTCCGGGTGGCTCGCCAGGATCTGTTCGACCAGGCTGGTGCCGGAGCGCGGCATGCCGACCACGAAAATGGGACGCTCCGAACGGACGGAGGCGCGCGGCGTGGCCATCATGAAGGCGGGGTTGTATATTTTCGTCAGGGTCTCGACCTCCGATGCGAACACCCCCTTGTCGAAGGTCACGGGTTTTGCGTCGTTGCCCTGCTTGTAGTGGGCGAAGGCCCGGTCATACTGGCCCGTGGCATCGTAGAGCCGGCCGAGGTTGAAGTGCAGATTGGCCTGGTTGCCGGCCGTCATGGCCGGGTCCTGCAGCATCCTTTCGAGCAGGGCGATGGCTTCATCTTCACGTCCCAGGTACTTGCCGACGAGAGAGAAGGTGAGCGCGACGTTGATCTGTTCGGGGCCCAGGCTGTCGAGTCCCTCTTCGATGAGCGGGGACAGCCAGCGGCAGGCGGCCTCCTTGTCACCGAGATGGATGGAGATATTTGCCGCCAGCGCGATGGCATTGATGTTGTCGGGCTCGATCTCCAGCGCCTTGCGGCAGTGTTCCATGGCCTCTTCGGGTTTCTGCAGGGTGATGATGGCCGCGGCGAGGGCGATGTGCGCATCGACGAAGTCCGGCTTCAGTTCCAGGGCCCTGCGGCAGGCATCCACCGCTTCGCTCTGTCGGCCCATGCTGTTCAGCATGGTGGCCAGCTTGTGGTGGGCCTCTGCGTTGTCCGCCTGCAATTCGATGGCTCGCCGGAGACTGGATTCCGCCGCCTGGTAGTCACCCCTGGTCAGGTACAGTTTGCCCAGGTTGATGTGGGCATCCGTGTAATCCGGTTTGAGACGCAGCGCCGTGTGCAGGCAGCTCTCGGCCTCACCGTGCTGACCCAGGGTCATCAGCGCCAATCCCAGGTTGTGGTGGAGTTCGGCGGTGCCCGGCTCGTGGAGCAGCGCCTGCCGATAGGCCTCCACCGCTTCCTGCTGTTTGCCCTGCATGCTCAGTACATAGGCGAGATTGGCGTATACCTTGGGGTAGTCAGACTGGATGCGAATGACATCCCGGTAGCAGCTCTCGGCTTCGGCGAAACGCTGCTGTTCCTGGAACAGGACGCCGAGGTTGAAGCGGGGCAGTGTCAGCTCGGGGTTTATGTCCAGCACGCGCCGGTAGTGTTCCGCCGCGGCGTCCAGGTCTTCCTGGTCGTGTAACACGATGGCGAGGCGGACCAGCGTTTCGGTATCGTCGGGCTTGAACTCGAGTGCCTTGCGGTAGGCCGCTTCGGCGTCTTCGTTGTTGCCGCCCGCCTCGAGGATGGTGCCCAGCAGGAAGTGTGCCTCCGCCATGTCGGGCTGCATGGCAACCGCCCGCCGGGCGGCGGATTCGGCTTCCGCCAGGCGTCCCTGTTGCAGCAGGGCACGACCCAGCATGAACCACGCTACGATGATATCCGGCCGGGTCTGCACCACCTGCTGGTAGGTGGTGATGGCCGCGTCCAGTTTTCC
>Ga0256830_1001015_pt1 | contig 20523 bp, 23 predicted proteins | sample 128326metaG_FD_190537 | JGI IMG/M metagenome (GOLD analysis project Ga0256830, IMG submission 190537) | Hydrothermal vent microbial communities from Lau Basin, Pacific Ocean - 128-326 | ecosystem: Environmental > Aquatic > Marine > Hydrothermal vents | place: Pacific Ocean: Lau Basin | collected... | reverse complement strand
CGCTGCCAAAAACCAAGCCGAGGCTCACCAGCAGGCCGCTCAACACGCTGCCAAAAACCCAACGCCTCAGGAGGCTCACCAGAAACACGCTGCCAAAAACCAAGCCGAGGCTCACCAGCAGGCCGCTCAACACGCTGCCAAAAACCCAACGCCTCAGGCACCTCAGGAGACTCACGCTGCCAAAAACCCGCCGGAGCTGTTGTCTTAATCTTACGTTTCTGAAAAACATTCAAGCGTGGTTGGCAGAATATTTTTCGGATGTCTTCCCGGGATACCGGAGCTTCAGGATCATAATGATAAGCTCTGAAGGTAGTTGCTCCGTAAATCATCTCTTGATACGCATCTCTGCTCTTTTCGCCTACTGTTTTAAGTTTTTTATTAAGGTCTTTATCTTTCACAGCATATTTTTCTAATTTAGATATGGGAACCTCATAGTAGTCATCTTCAGGCCCAACAATAAAGAGAAATCCACTCAACTTCTTCTTTTTTGATTTAGATTCATCAGATTTCTTGACAGTTTCTTTCTTTTTCATCCTCTCCTCCTCTAACAGAATATATCAAAACCAGCCTCCATGACATATCTATTACAAATGAAGGTAAATTTACCTATCTGTACTTACAATATTACAGGGCCTTTTCATAGAGGCATGATTTTGTGTAGGTTAGTTTTGTATTTAATCTATTTTAAATTTTTCTATTTGTCTTTTTCTATTAAGAACAAAATTTATTATATGACTGTATTGTTTATATATTTATACATAGTCCTTTTATAAATTCATAATAATTATGCATGAAAACTAAAGAGATTTATTCGTCTAATTCAAGAAGTCATCTGTAGGAAAAAAATCAATTTTAATTAATTTGCTAGAATTAAATTATCTTAAGTTTTATGGTGTTAGGTCTCGGACTTAAATAGGAAGAAAAGTGGGCGAAGAGTTCGGCAAAGAGGATGGGGAGTTCGGCAAGGTTCTCTATAACGCCATTATATACGGTCTTGGGATGGTTCTCTCTAAGTATGACGCTTTCTCGGCTGAGACCATGGTCAAGGATCTGGGGAGATACATCAAGGAATACCTGGAGAGCGAAGACGTTAAGATCCCCTCCGGTAAGACCCCGGAAGAGACCCAGCGTAACATCGTTCAGCTTTTCGCCGATAAAGGATTCGTCAAGGAACTGAAGCTGCAGGAGAAAGGAGAAGGCAGATTCTATACCAAGTGGAAGGGATTGCTGGGGATAGATGCCTATCACAGGCTTTTCTCTGAGACTGAGAATCCATTCATCTCATGCCCCCTCAACGCTGTCCTCCTGAACGCCTTAGAGGACCAGGGCAGAACGCTTAGAATCCGTGATCTCAGGTTTGACTTGGCTGAGAAAACCGCTGAGACGGTTGAGGAACTCAGGCCCAAGAAGAAGGACGGAGAAGTAGAGATATCTAATCCCGTGGCCCTGGAGAATATCCGCCTCTATGAGCTTGCGAGACAGAGGGCGAAAGAGCTGGAGAGTGAGCGTAAAAATTTAGACAACATTATCAGCGCCTTAGGTGCGGACATTTTCCTTCTAGATGGAGATTTCAGGATAACATGGGCTAATCAGAAGATGATTGAAAAATTCGGGGACGTCATGGGAAAGTATTGCTATGAAACATATTGTGGTGTGGAGAAGCCATCCGAGAACTGCCCCGCTAAAGAAGTTTTTGAAAAAAAGAAGACTGTGCAGAGAGAACTCAGCCATTCCATTAAAAACCGAGGAGAAATACACTGCCAACATGCATGCTCCCCTATCACAGATAGAAAAGGCCGAGTAACCAGGGTTCTAGAGCTCGTAATTGACATAACAGAAAAGAAGAACTTAGAGACACAGCTGCGGGTGGCAAAGGATTACCTGGAGAGTCTTGTAAACAACACCGCCGACGCTATAATAACCGTTGACCTTGACGGCAACGTCGTGTCCTGGAATAAAGGGGCGGAGAGGATGTTCGGCTGGAAGGCCGGAGAAGTCATAGGAGGCAAGCCTCCTCACATTCCATCGGAACTCGTGCATGAGCTTGACTGGATGAAAGACCTGACTCTGCGAGGACGGCAGATATCTGACTATGAAACAGTGAGACTCCATAAAGATGGAAGGCGGATCCATGTAAGCACCACGGTCTCGCCCATAAGGGACCCTGAGGGAAACATCATCGGGGCCTCCGGTATTCTGAGGGACATAACTAAGAGAAAACAAGCGGAGCAGCAGCTCATAGAGTACGCAAGACAACTCGAACATTCCAACAAGCTGAAGGACCTGTTCTCTGATATTATGCGTCATGACATGCTCAACCCCATCAACGTAATTCGGAACATAAGCGAGACCACTGGCCAGGAATCTAAAGAAGAGCTTCTTCAGCGGCTTAAGCTGGCCAGAAAGAGTGCTCACAGGCTCGAGGAAATGATAGAGAAGGCCTCCAAATTCACCAAACTAGATGACATCGACGAGCTTGAGTTCAGAAAGAAGGACCTTAACACCCTGTTCAAGAGGGTTGTCCGGAACTTTAAGCCCCTCATTGAGAAGAGAAGGATCAACTTGGATTACAGGGCAAGAGGCAGGTGTATGGCTGACGTCAACCCTGTCATTGAGGAGGTCTTTGCCAACCTCATGAGCAACGCCATCAAGTACAGCCCGCCTGAAAGCCGGGTAGTGGTTGACATCAACGGTGAAGATGGGTTCTGGAAGGTGATGGTAAAAGACGAGGGTATAGGCATCCCTGACGAATACAAGAAGAGCATTTTTGAGAGATTTGAGAGAGGGGTTAGGGGAGGCGTAAAGGGCTCCGGCCTGGGCCTGGCCATAGTTAAGAGAATAATCGAGCTTCACAGGGGAGAGGTATGGGTGGAGGATAACCCCGACGGGGGAAGCATCTTTTATCTCAAGATCCCTAATAAAGCGGCTCCAAAATCTTTGCCCACGAGAATAAAGTAACATAAATTGGATATAATATGCGGGCGACCGCGGGGGATATACTGGATTTACTGGGTAATCCTACGAGGAGGGAAATCCTGCAACTTATAGCAGAGGAGCCGAGATACGTCACGGAACTCTCTCTGGAAACTGGTGTGAGGAAAATGGCTATAGAGAGACACGTGAGGCAGCTGGAAGAGTTCGGCGTCATATCTTCTCAAGAAGAAAGGATAGGCAGGGGAAGACCGAGAAAGTATTTCGGCATATCCACTAAGGCCAAGCTTAAGGTCAAGATCTCTCCCCACATGTTCCAGACCAACTATTGGACCATGAGTGGTAAGAGGGAAATCCATGCTGACTACAGCACCCTCGCAACAGCGGAGACGCTACAGGATCCTGTTGAAAAACTATCCGCCCTCTCCAGGATAGCCGAGAAGCTGACAGATAACATAAAATCCCATGAAGAAGCCATCGCAAGGGATGAAGAGCTCTTGGAGAGAGTCAAGCAGGCAGGTCTTGAGGCTCTTAAAGGAGCGGGTCTGGACTCGGTTGAGAGAAGACTGCTCCTGAACATATTACTCTCCGGCAGAGGAAAGAAAAGCCGGGAAGTTGCGGAGGAGGTAGGGGAGGAGCCCTCCAAAGTCCGGCGAAGGCTCCGGAAAATGAAGAGCCGGAATATCCTTCGCTGCAGTTATCATAACTGGAAAATCAAGTGAGAGAAAGGAGGTGAAGAAATGGGTGAGATAAGGGTAGCGTTAGCTGGGATTGGAAACTGTGCATCATCCCTAGTTCAGGGAATTGAGTACTACAAAAATGCTGCTGAGGACGATTTCGTCCCTGGTTTGATGCACGTGAACTTCGGCGGCTACCATATTAAGGATCTGAGATTTGTTGCTGCCTTTGATGTAGATGCGAATAAGGTGGGAGCAGACCTCAGCGAGGCGATATTCACACGGCCTAACTGTACAACAAAATTTGCTGAGGTGCCCGAGCTAGGGGTGACCGTCCAGAAAGCACCCGTGATGGACGGATTAGGCAAGTACTTAAAAGACGTGATTCCTGTGGACAGCGCCCAGGAACCTGTGGATGTTGCCCAGGCCTTAGAGGAGGCAGAGGCGGACATACTGGTGAACTATCTTCCAGTGGGATCAGCAAAGGCCACGAGGTACTACGCCGACGCCGCTATCGAGGCCGGGTGCGCATTTGTGAACTGCATACCTGAGTTTATAGCCTCTGACCCTGCATGGGCTGCCAAGTTCGATGAGGCTGGCCTGCCTGTGGCGGGGGACGATATTAAAAGTCAGGTAGGTGCAACTATCTTGCATCGAACCCTTGTACAGCTCCTCAAAGACCGGGGAGTAAAGGTAGAGAAGACCTATCAACTGAATATTGGGGGAAACACGGACTTCCTAAACATGCTCCAAGAGTCTCGCCTCGCCTCCAAGAGGATATCCAAGACAGAGGCTGTCACCAGCGTGGTGAACTACGATGTCCCCACGAGGATAGGTCCAAGTGACTACGTGGATTTCCTGCAGGATAACAAACAGGCATTTATACACCTTGAAGGCAGGAAGTTTGGGGACATCCCTCTGACCATAGACGTGAGGCTCTCTGTTGAGGACTCCCCCAACAGCGCCGGGGTTGTTATAGACGCCATACGGGCCACAAAGCTGGCAATAGACAACGGCGTATCCGGTGCTTTGAAGGAGATATCCGCTTACTGCTTCAAGCATCCACCGGAGCAGTTCCCAGATGCCGTGGCCAAGCAGATGGTTGAGGAGTTTATTCTGCGCTACGGCGGCGGAAGACTCGAAAAAGAGACAGAACTAATCGAGGAGATAACCGAGGCGGTAAGGCTTGGGGACTAGTTCCCCAGCCCTCGGAGCCGCGTAGAGATGAAGGCTGTCATCCTTGCGGCAGGGAAGGGGAGGCGTTTTGGCTCTGAGAAGCCTAAAGTTCTAGCTAGGCTCTTGGACAAATCCCTCTTGGAGCATGCAGTGGTCGGCCTGAGGAGGGCGGGGATACCCGAGGAGGACATAGTTGTTGTTTACAGCGATCCCCGGGTTAGAGAAGCCCTTCAACAGTATCCAGGAGTCAAGGCAGTCTACAACGAGGCTGTGGAGAAGGGCAACGGATACTCCCTCCTCAAGGCTAAGAATCACGTCGGGGGTGAGAGATTCGTCCTCCTCATGGGAGACCATTTCCTGGAGCCGGAGAGTCTTCAAAGTCTGATTCTTAGGAAAGGTTCCTCGAGGAATGGAGCTATTCACTTGGCGGTGGAGAAGAACCTGAACGGCAAGAACGTGGAAGAGGCGACGAAGGTTCTCCTAAGAGACGGCAGAGTGGCCGACATAGGCAAGCGCTTAGAGCGTTTCAACGCCCTGGACACAGGGCTCTTCCTGTGCTCCCCAGCTGTTTTCGATATAGCCGAAAGCTTCTCAGGAGCCTTCAGCATCAACGACATCATGAAAAAGGCCTCGGAGAAAGGCATCCTCTTCTCCTGGGACATAACAGGATCCAAGTGGGCCGATATCGACACCAGAGAAGACCTCCGGCGGGCGGAGGCAGAGATTCTCAGAGGGCTCACAAAGGAGACAGACGGCATAATATCAAGACATATAAACAGGAAGATCTCAACCAGGATAACCAAGTTTCTTATCAGAACAGGGGTAACGCCGAATCAGATATCCTTCGTAAGCTTTTTGCTTTCCCTCGGTTCCGGGGGATTGTTCTTCTTATCTCACCCAGCCGCCGCGGGTCTGTTGGCGCAGATATCCTCCATAATTGACGGATGCGACGGCGAGTTAGCGAGGCTTAAGGGGTTGACCTCCAGGTTTGGGGCGTACTATGACTCCCTCCTGGACAGGTATGCGGACTTTGCCATCCTCCTGGGGATGATAATGGTTAATCCGGGGGAGCACTGGCTTCCAGGAGCGCTAGCCATCCTTGGGAGCTACTCCATCAGCTACTCAGCCGCCAGGGCCGAGTTACTGACAGGGAAAGGATTTAAACGCTGGGTCTACAACTTGATGAGCCGGGATATGAGGCTCTTCATCGTAATGATAGGTGGGCTGCTTAACCAGGTGCTTCTCACGCTATACATCCTGGCAATAGCAACGAATATCGTGGTGTTTTCAAGGCTGATTGCCGTGGATTCCCGCATCAAAGAGAAACATCCACAATATTGAATCGTATGCCCTCCTCCTCCAGGCGTCTCAGCATCTCAGGGAGTTCGTTATCCACCCCCACAACTATTGGGCTGATTCCGTGATGGGAAGCCTCAACTACGGCTTCTTTAACTCCGAAGAAAGCGTCTGGCTTCTTGTTGATCTTTCTAAGAGCCACCAAGGCCTCCACGCCCAAGGCGCAGAGGTATTTCCTCCCCCTTAATTTTTCCCTGAGCTTTTCGTAGTCTATGCCCCTCGATCCGCCCCATTCAGCCCGGGGGACTTGACAGATGGTGACAGTCCCTATCTTAAGGTCGATGAGTCCCCTCAGATTTTTTATCCCGACGTCCTCCCCCTTACAGGCGTTCTGAATCGCTACTCCCGTTGCTCTTGACATGTGCTTCTCCCCAGCATACAGCAAGCCGTTCTTCATCCAGACAGCCGCCCTCTCCCCCTCTTTCAAGTCCTTGTCCGCCACGGCGGTGAAGACTCTAACGTCTCTGACAACCTCGTCCAGGACGAACCGGGAGTAGTCTTTTATCTCGTGAGCTCTTTTTATTATGTCCTCAACGCCCTTATTGGTAACCCTATAGTTCATAGGGGCCTCAGAGACTACTGAGCCGTCCCTGAGGAGTTGTTTTATGTATTCCGACACTGCCTGGGGAGTGATGCCCAATTTATCTGCTATATCGGCCTGCCTAATCCTAGGCTGTCTGGCCGCTATCTCAACCAAGACCTGGTATTTCGTGTGTATCATGCTCTCCTTGTGTTTCCTGACCCTCGCCATCGCGGCTCAAGTTTATTTAAAATGAATCAAGATATATAGATTTCTGATTCCAAAGAATAATTAAATCGGAAAATAAATAAAATTAATATATGTAAAAAAGGCTTGTTCTCACCTAAATCAATAAATATTGACCGATTTATCAATATTTATTGAGATAAATTTAAATATGTATCGCTTTCTATGCAGTTGCGGTGAACCCATGAGCGTAAAAGAATCAGGTCAAGAGAAGGAAATGAGCTATAGATTGGAATGCAAATACAGGGGAGCAGGACTCACTCACTACGTAATGCAGAGTGACGAATCCCCCTTCTAAATTTTTTTCGGTGTCAACGATGTTTGACATTTTGAGGGTTAACGGCGTAGAATTCAAAATCGACCCGGAAACAAATTTTTGGGGAACCGGGGACAGCTCAGGGCTGCAGGAGCTCTACACAAAATTACGCCCCAAGCTGAGATCTGAGATGCGGAAATTCAGGTTTGGCTCAGATATTATACTGCTCTACGTGAACGCCACTGACAGGTGCAATGCCTCCTGCCCGTACTGCTACCTTCCTTCTCGAGTAAAAAACCGGGGAAGAAACATGAGCTTCGAGGAGCTCAGCGCTGTGGCAGAGAAGGCCTCCAATTTTTTCAACGGCCGTAGCATTAAAGGCTCAATCATCTTCCACGGTAGCGAGCCCCTTCTCAACAAGGAAAACCTCTTCAGGGTAATCGAGGAGTACGAGGAGGAGCTGTTTTTCGGTATCCAGACTAATGGTCTATTGCTCTCTCGGGAGGATGCCCAATTTATAAGGGAGCATAACGTCAACATAGGGATATCCCTAGACTCACCGGTTCAGGAGATTAACGATTCCCTCCGGGGAGAGGGACACTACGAGAAGGTATTGAACGCCCTGGAATGGTTCAAGGGCTATAGAGGACTTAACGTGGTGACGACTGTCACCACACGCAACCTCGACCACTTATCCCTGATGGTGAGGTTTCTCCGGGAGAGGGGGGTGTCCCTTTGCCTCATGAACCCCGTGCGAGGAACCCAGAAGGAGGCCCTGGATCTGCGGCCTCATCCGTTGAGGTTGGCTGAGAAATTTATAGATGCCGTAGAGGAGGCGATTCAGCTGACAAAGAAAGGGGAGAGGATGGTCGTGGCTGATTTCGCTAACATCCTCCTGGGGATAATCGCGCCTTCCGCGAGGGTCATGATGTGCGATATCTCGCCCTGCGGCGGCGGGAGAAGGTTTTTCTCAATAACTGCCGACGGCAATGCCTACCCATGCGGCGAGTTTATAGGGATGGAGGAATTCAGTGGAGGCAACATATTCCACGACACTATAGAGGAGATTATTTCCTCCAGATGTTTCAGAAACGTGACGCGGAGATCAGTGGAGGAGATAGCTGAGTGCCAGACCTGCCTCTACCGGAACATGTGCGGGGCTCCATGTCCAGCGGAGATTTATTCCACCGAGGGGACCATGTTTTCTAAAAGCTACTACTGCGAGTTTTACAAAAAAGTGGCCGAGCACGCCTTTAAAGTCATCTATAGAGAAGACGTCGAGCACGTCATAAACAGAGATGCCCTCAGAGAGGTGTACAATTTCGGTTCATAAATAAAAAAGAAGAGGGGGATTAGACCAGTTCCCATCTCCCCTGTTCACAAGCGCGTTTGATGGCTTTCTTCGCCGACTGATTAATGCCGTATCTAGCGTAAATCTCTCTCTTCTTCGCCCTGGATACCTCGGATAGGATGGTCACCAAGTCAATGGCCTTCATCCTCAGTTTCATGAAAAGACAACCCGACAAGGTTTATATATATAGTTTATTTTTCGAGTCTCAAAACATTTAATACTGAAAAAGTCTAGGGTGCTGACATGGTAAAAATTGGTGTAATCAAAACAGGGAACATTGCCACCTCTCTCGTGCTGGATCTTCTTCTGGACGAGAGAGCTGACAGAGAGGACATATCTGTGCGGACTGTAGGAACTGGGGCGAAAATGACTCCCCAGGAGGTCTCGGGAGTTGTGGACGAGGTTGCCCGATTTGAACCAGAAATCATTCTTTATGTCTCCCCGAATCCGGGGGCTCCGGGACCTAAGAAGGTTATTAATGAGTTAGACGGAAAGAGAGCTATTGTTGTAGGGGACGGCCCAGGGGTTAAAGCTGCAAAGCTCATAGAGGAGAAGGGACTGGGTTACGTCTTCATCCTAGGGGATGTAATGATAGGGGCCAGAAGAGAGTTTCTGGATCCGACGGAGATGGCTCTCTTCAATGCCCACATGCTCAAAATCCTGGCAGTCACCGGGGTCTTCCGTCTTCTACAGACAGAGCTGGATAAAGCCATTGACGCCGTGAAGAAGGGAGAGGAATATCTCCCCAGGATCGTCGTGGACGCTGAAACAGCCCTCAAATACTCCGGGATACAGAGCCCTGAGGCAATGGATAAAGCAAAGGAGGCCTATACCATGGCCGTCGAAGCCGGGAAGCTCAATGTAAAAGGGTGCTTCATGGAAAAAGACCCGGAGAAGTACGTCCCTATGGTGGCAGAGGCCCACGAGCTTATCCGCAGGGCAGCAGCTCTAGCGGACGAGGCCAGGGAGATAGAGATAAAAAAGGACAACGTTCTCAGAACCCCCCACTACAGGGATGGGAGAATCCTCAGGAAAAGACGCCTCCTAGAGAAGCCGCGCTAGCGCTTCGAGATGTACTTTCTAAGAGATTCCTTGCTCTCAGGATGCAGGTCTGCGAAGGCCTGATCCTTGACCTCTTTTTCTATGTCCTCTATCGTCTTCCCGGGGTCTAGAAAAACTGCGAGGTAACTCGTGGTTGAAGCAACATTGAAGAGGGCAACCTCCTCATCACCCTTCAACTGCCTGCCCTCGTAGGTGGCCTTGAACTCAACATAAGGCTGTAGCTCGCCGGGCACCCTATCCACCTTTTTAATATCCACTAGAGAAGCTATGAATTTCATGTCAGCGAAATAGTAAACATGTATTGAGTCGTCGTCGGTAGCTCCTTCCTGAGCTTCCTCAGCTCCGGGCGATATATGAAGAGCTCCTCTCCCTCAAAATCCTTTTCAAGGATTTTAGCAGCCACTTGGCACTCCAGCCTCCCGGATATCCTGGCCGTGCCTCTGCCGTAGAGGGATGAGCCGAGCTCTATGAGTATCGGTAAGGGAAGCCGCCCCCATTTCTCTTTGGGAAGGAGCTCTGAGAGCTTTTTCAGCTCAGCTTTTTTAAAGCAGTGCTCACTGCCATCCTTAAGGTCTACGCAGGGAACTGATTCATTAAGCAGCACAGCGAGGCTTCGCCTTGACTTTGGCAGATGCCTGTTCAAAAGCTGGAGTTGCTTAGCGAAAATCTTCCGGGAGTAATTTATTCTCATGCAGATTCCATTGTAGTTTTAATTCGCTTCAACTTGAAAAAGTTCTCCCTCTCCATCTCGTCAAGGCGCATTTTAATGTATTTAACGGTGGCGGATAATCTGGGTATGACGATGTTTTCCAGGGCGTTGACTCTACGCTTGGTGCTCTCGATCTCCTCCGCCAGCAACCGTATAGACTTCTCTATCTCGGCTAGCTCCACAACCGCCCTCAGGGCCTCCTCGAATTTTGTAGTGGCCTCGTCCAGCTGTGCGGAGGTATCTATAATTCCGTATCCCCTCTCGATTAGGGTTCTCCTGGTCTCCCCGATCTCAAGGACGGGCACCTTGACTCCCATGATATTCCTGGACCGAACCTCGACCCCATCCAGAGGTTTAACGGCCATGGAGGCTTCTCTGACCTTGATCCCTCCGAGGATGGCCTGGGAGAGGATCAGGGCCTTGTAGGCCTCCTCTAATTTCGACTCGGTTCTGCGCCTTACACCGCGGGCTTCTTCCAGGATGTTGAAGAACTCCATGATAAGGGCGTCTCTCTTTTCCTTCAGCAACCTGTGCCCCTTCTTGGCCAGCTTCACCTTTCCCTTGAGCTTCAGGAGCTCCATCCGGGTGGGGTTAACGCCCTCTATCAGCTCAGCCATCACCCGCCTCCTTCTTGTACTTGGGGTGGTATTTCTTTATGTAGTCCTCTTTAACGCGCTTGAGTTCACGCTCCGGCAATATGCTCAAGAGGTCCCAGCCGATGCTGAGGGTGGTCTCTATACTCCTGTCCTCGTCTCTGCCCTGGGTAACGAACTCTCGCTCGAAGCGGTCCGCAAACTCAAGGAACTTCCTGTCTTTTGTGGTGAGGGCTTCCTCTCCCACAACGGCGACCAGGTCTCTGAGGTCTCTGCCCTCGGCGTAGGCCGAGTAGAGCTGGTCGCTCACGTTGGCATGGTCTTCCCTTGTTCTTCCCGGGCCGATACCGCCCTTCATGAGCCTTGATAGGGAGGGCAGCACATCCACAGGGGGATAAATGCCCTTCCTGTGGAGCTCCCTAGATAGAACGAACTGTCCCTCGGTTATGTATCCGGTTAGATCAGGGATGGGATGGGTTATATCGTCGTCAGGCATTGTGAGGATAGGCATCTGGGTTATGGTGCCTTTGGCACCCCTTGCCCTTCCTGCTCTCTCATATATAGTGGCCAGATCGGTGTACATGTACCCTGGATAACCCCTCCTCCCAGGGACCTCGCCCCTGGCAGCGGCGATCTCCCTCAAAGCCTCGCAGTAATTGGTAAGATCGGTTGTGATAACCAAGACATGCATGTCGTGCTCGAAGGCGAAGTACTCCGCCGTGGTAAGGGCCATACGAGGCGTTATTATCCTCTCAATAGCGGGATCATCCGCCAGGTTAAGGAAGGCAGTGACCCTCTCCAGAGCCCCGGTCCGCTCGAAGTCCCGCATGAAATAGCTGGCCTCCTCATAGGTTATGCCCATAGCGGCGAAGACCACGGCGAACTCCTCCTCCTTCCCCAGGACCTTGGCCTGCCTGGCTATCTGCGCCGCGAGCTCGTTGTGGGGCAGGCCCGAGCCGGAGAAGATAGGCAGCTTCTGCCCCCTGACAAGGGTGTTCATCCCGTCTATGGTGCTTATACCCGTCTGGATGAAGTCCCTCGGGAACTCCCTAGAGGTGGGGTTCATAGGGTTCCCGTGGATGTCGTACTCATCCTCCGCAATGATCTTAGGACCTTTATCAATTGGGTTCCCGGTTCCGTCGAAGATCCTGCCCAGCATCTCTATGGATACAGGGAGCTTAACAGTCTCCCCGGTAAACCGTGCCTTCGTTCGGGAGGTGTCTATTCCCCTTGTGCCCTCGAATACCTGCACGACGGCTCTATCCGTGGCAACCTCTAGGACCTGGCCTCTCCTGTTCTCACCGCTGGGTGTTTCTATCTCCACGACTTCACCGTAGCCTACTCCTTTAACTCCCTCCACAACCATAAGTGGCCCTGCAACCTCTGTCACAGAGGTGTACTCCCGTATCTTCATCTGAGGCATTTAGATTCCTCCTTCTATCTTCTGGGATAAGGCGGTAATTTCCTTTTCCAAGGCTTTCTTTATCTCCTTAATCTTGCCCTCGATCTCTTCCTCTGGCACGTATTTCAGCTTGGCTATAGTGTCTTTGACCTCGAGCTCCGCGATCTCCTTGGCAGGGATCCCCATGTTGACGGCCTCCAAGGCCTTTTCGTAGAATCGGAGCATGACCTGCAGCATGGTGTACTGCTTCGAGGCGCTGCAGTAGGTGTCCACCTCGTGGAAGGCGTTCTGCTGCAGGAAGTCCTCCCTGATCACCCTGGCGCCCTCAAGGACAACTCTCTCTTTCTCCGGCAGGGCGTCAGGACCCACGAGCTGCACGATCTCCTGGAGCTCGGCCTCTTTCTGGAGTAGCGCCATGGCCTTGGCTCTGAGTTCCTTCCAATCCTCCCCTACTTTGCTCTTCCACCAGCCCTCGATGCTGTCGAGATACAGGGAGTAGCTTCTCAGCCAGTTAATAGCCGGGAAGTGGCGCCTATCTGCTAGAGAGGCGTCAAGGGCCCAGAAAACTTTTGTTATACGTAGAGTGTTCTGGGTTACCGGCTCGGAGAAATCACCGCCGGGAGGAGATACGGCGCCTACAACTGTGAGGGATCCCTCCCTACTCTCTGTGCCTAGGGTGACAACTCTTCCGGCGCGCTCATAGAAGTCTGCCAGGCGGGAGGCGAGATAGGCTGGATAGCCCTCTTCACCGGGCATTTCCTCGAGCCTCCCGGAGATTTCCCTCATAGCCTCAGCCCACCGTGAGGTGGAGTCAGCCATCAGCGCCACGCTATACCCCATGTCCCTGTAGTATTCCCCCAGGGTTATGCCTGTGTAAACGCTGGCATCTCGGGCGGCAACGGGCATGTTAGAGGTGTTGGCGATGAGCACCGTGCGCTCCATCAGCGGCTTCCCAGTCGTGGGATCCTCCAGCTCCGGGAATTCCTCCAGAACCTCTGTCATCTCGTTTCCCCGCTCTCCGCAGCCGATGTATATGAACACCTGAGCGTCGCACCACTTAGCCAGCTGATGCCCCAGGATAGTTTTGCCTGCACCGAAAGGTCCTGGGATAGCGGCTGTGCCGCCTTTTGCGACAGGGAAGAACGTGTCGACTATGCGCTGTCCCGTTACCAGGGGGACAGATGGATCAAGCTTCTCCTTGTATGGCCGCCCATTACGCACAGGCCAGCGCTGAAGCATAGAGAGTTTTTTCTCGCCGTCCTTGGTCTTGACCACGGCAATGGTGTCCTCGACGGTGTAGCTGCCCTTGCTGGCCACCTCGACGAGCTCCCCCTTCACACCGGGGGGAACCATTATTCTGTGTACTATAACCTCGGTCTCCTGCACCTCCCCCAGGAAATCCCCGGGAGTAACGGATATCCCCGGCCTGGCCGTGGGATTGAACTCCCATTTTTTCTCCCTGTCCAGGGGCGGTACAGAGACCCCTCTCGTGATGAAGGTGCCTGTTTTCTCTTTAACAACTTCTAGGGGACGCTGGATCCCATCGTAGATCATCTTCAATATCCCCGGGCCGAGCTCTACAGACAGGGGCTGCCCTGTGCCTATGACGGCTTCCCCGGGTTTCATTCCAGCGGTTTCCTCGTATACCTGGATGGTGGCCTTGTCCCCCTCCAGTTCAATAATCTCCCCAATCAGGCCCTCTTCTCCTACCTTAACGACCTCGTACATCTGGGATCCCCGCATCCCTTCAGCGACGATAACGGGTCCGGCGATTTTGATTATTTTTCCCTCAGCCATGGAAATCACCTACTTGAACTTTATCTCTACACCCACCGCGCGGCGGACGAGTTCATTTATCGGGTCCACTTTCCGCTCGATGGATCCTTCTTTGTCAGGTATCTCTACGAGTAACGGAGTTACCACGCCTTTTGTGAGTCGCTCTATCTCTGTCCTCAGTTTATCCGCCAGGCGCTCGGTGATGATTATCAGCCCCATGTCTTTGTCCTTGAAGAAAGTCTTAAGGGCCTCAAGGGCCTCCTTGGGATCGTCGGTCTCCCTGGTCTCTCTCACGCCTGTTAGGCGGAACCCGAGAACGGTGTTGGAATCTCCTATCACTCCTATTTTCATCTTGCTTACTCCGCAAAGAGAATCTTGGCTATTTCTGAACGCAGGGTGTCTTGCATTCTCTGCATCCTTGTTTCGAAGGTGTTATTCACCTCGACCTTGCCGCTCTTAGAGCGCACGATCACCCCACCTATGCTCTCAATCTTCTCAGGAGAAAGGGTGATCTTCACTCCCAGCTCCTTGCTCAGGTCCTCAAGGAGACCTCCTTTCAGAAGTTTTTCATCCTCCTTTCTCCCAACGACCTCTGCATCTTCACCTACCGATGCCACTCCCTCTCTTATTAGTTCCCGGAGAATGTCCATATATTTATCTGTGGAGGCAACTTTGCCTAGTTCTTTCTCGGCCTCTTTGAAGACGGCGCTTATGAGTTCTTCCTTGGCGTCCAGGCCGCTTTTTCTGGCCTTGAGCTTGGCATTGGCCACGATGCGCTGCCTCAGGAGCTCCGCCTCTTTCTCGCCCCTGGCGATTATGTCGCTTCTCCGCTGCTCTGCCTTTCTCTTGGCCTCCTCAAGGATTGCAGCAGCCTCTTTCTTGGCCTCCTCAAGGATTGCAGCAGCCTCTTTATCGGCGTCCTCCTTGATTCTCTCGATAATTTTCGCGGCGCTCTCCTGAGCCTCCATCATTGCCCCACCCCCGTTATGCTCTCTACAACAATCTTAGATGCTTCTTTTATTTTCCCAGAGGCGGCTTCCCTGAGACGGGCTTCCTCTTCTTTTCCTGCATTAAGGATTTTCTCAGCCTCTTCTTTGCCCTTTTTCTCAGCAGAGGCTTGGATTTCTTTCACCTTTTCTTCGGCTTCCTTGACGGCCTCTTCCACGAGTTTAGCCGCGTCTGCTCGGGCCTTTTCAACCAGTTTTTCAGCCTCTTTCCTGGCCTTTTCGACCTTTTCCGTCGCCTCCCTCTCAGCCTCTTTTATGGATAGCAAAACCTCCGCAATCATCGTCGTCACCTAGCCTTTTTCTTCTTTCGCGAAAAGCCTTTCTACCTCAGCCACGGAATTGGTTTTGGCAAGAACAAGAACTTCATCTCCTTCCTCTATTAAAGTTTTTCCTGTGGGGATGATGAGCTCTCTTCCCTTGTGGACCCCTATTATGAGGAAGCCCTTTGGGGATATTTCCTTAACTTCTTTGCCAGCTATCCTGGAATCTTTGTCCACAACGAACTCCAGTATTTCGACGTCGCTCTTGCCTAGGATAGCCAGGTCTATGGCTGAGGGCCTTCGAATTATTCTGTCTATGTATTCTGCGGCGGTAACCTCCGGGCTTATGACGTAGTCTATGCCTAGCTTCTTGAACACCTCTTTGTACTCCGGGTTGCTCACCCTGCATATCACCATTTTCACCCCGAGGTTCTTAGCCACGAGCCCTGATAGAAGGTTTATTTCGTCTTTGCCTGTGGCCGCCACCAAGGCGTCGGCTGTTTTTGGATTAACACCCTCAAGGGTCTTCAGCTGGGTGCCGTCGCCGTTAATGACGAGGGCGTCTATCTCCCGGCTTATCTCCTGGCTCAGATCCCTGTCCTTCTCAATTAAAGCAACTTCGTGGCGGTTTTCAACCAGGACCCTAGCAAGGTGTCTTCCCACTCTGCCAGCGCCAATTATTATGACGTAAATGTTATCCGCCTCCTGCTTATCCGCCAGTCTACCTTATTCCTTATTAATATTTCTATGTGAGGAGTTGAATCATCCGTGCAAAGGCTGGGCGGGTTATGAAGACCCCTGCCGTCGCACCTATCATCGTGGTCACTGCAAAGCCCTGGAGGAGACCGAAGCCGAAGGCAAATAGGGGCACCATCGCCGCTATCAGCGTCATCCAGGACCCCATGACTATGAAGAAAGCATTTTTTATTCTGTAGCGTATTGACCGCTCTTTTTCCATGAGTATCTCATCGAGAATAACTATCTGGTTATCCATTCCCGTTCCCACGGCAGCGATGATTCCAGCGATAGCCGGGAGGTCGATGTCCCATCTTATGAGGGAGGCCACCCCGAATATTATAGCGATCTCGCTCGACCCTGTAATGAGAACCGGGATAACGAGCTTGAGCTGCCTATACCTGGCGTATATCACGCCCGTTACGCCGAGGAAAGCCAGGAGCCCGGCTATTAGGGCGGCCCTCCCGAATCCTTCCCCAAGGGCTGCTGACACGTCGTAGCTCCCCACAACCTCCACTTTTATGGGTAGGGCGCCTGAGCGCAGGATGGCCTCTATTCTCTGTGCTTCCTCCATGCCCTCTTCATCGCCTCCGGTCTCCAGTACCATGCTTTTAACGACTTTGCCGGCCATAAGCTCCCTCTGGAGGCTGTAGGATATGGGGGCCTTGTTTACCTCCACGTCGTCGAGGTACATGTAGACTAGGGAGAAATTCGTGGCTATGGCCGCGTCTCTGAAGCGCTCAGCGGCTTCCTCTGTTATGGTGAAGGGCACGCCCCAGTTTCCCCGCTGGGCTTCGTATCCGAAGGGGTCTATCCTGGTCAGCTCGTCTCCCGTGAAGGCGGTCACGTTTCCAATTTTCACTATAAGTTTTCCGGGCTTGCCTATTAGCTTCTGAGCCTCCAGGGCGTCCACCCCTGCTATGTACACAAGGATGTATTCATCGCCCCAGGGCTTGAGTTTGACATCCCTCACCTTGAGGCCTCCCCTGAGGCGCTCGTCCATGATTGTTATAACCCGGTCCATCTCCTCCTGGGTTAGGGGGCGTTCTGCTTTGATCTGAATCAGGCTTCCTCCCTGGAGGTCCAGCCCCGTGGATATCCCTCTAAAGGAAACGATGAGGAGGGATATTACTACGATTATGGCCATGAGCTGAATTCTCCTGTCCTGCAGCATTTTCTCCATCATCTTACTTACTCTCCAAATACCACTGCAGAATCCTGGCGTTCTGGATCCATGTGTTTAGAAGATCAACCATTAAGCCGATGAGAATCACCACAGATATCTCCTTGAGGACCACCGAGGTCGAGGCTACATAAAGAATCGCCACAGCGGAGATGGTCGTGGCGGCCATGGTCAGCCCTGTTTTCATCGCTCTTACGAGTCTTTCCTCGAACTTTCCCGCCTTTCTCACCAAGAGTCTCGTAGTCAGTAGAATGTCCGTGTCAACGGAGTACCCTATCAACAGAAGGAGGGCCACAATCGATCCTGTGGTGAGGGGGATGCCGAGGATGATCATCACGGCAATGGTAACGACTATGTCGGAGAAAGCCGACAACACCACGGCAAATGAAGGCACGAAGGTTCTGAACCTGACAAAGATAACCAGGGCCATGAACAAAAATGCGAATACCATGGCCTTGAGCCCTTCGTTAAGGGTTCTCGTGGATATGGACGCCTGGGCATCCCGGATACTTATATTCTCCTCCTTGGCCCCAAGGGACTTCAGGATGTTGATCAAGGCCTCCTTTTCCTCCACATCCAGGAAATCGTTGAGCTGAATGGTGTACCCTACCACGGTTACCCCGCTTTTTATGGTGTCAATGGAGGCTTTGCCGAACTTTCCAGAGAGGGCCTCCTCCAGGACTTGGCGGTCCAAGGGGTCGTAAACGGTTATCAGGGTTCCTCCCTTCAGGTCAACACCCATGGGTATGGTCCCTTTAACAGCACTGTTTGCAACGAGAAAAACCGATACCACGAGCATGATTATTGGGATGAACATAAGTTTTTTTAAGTCAGGGGCAGATAACCTCATACGCTCATCGAATGACTTGAATAAATATAAAAGGTTTGGGGTAACTATGAAAGGCTACGACCTGTTAACCCTGGGTTTTATCTTCATCGTCATCGGAATAATCCTCCTATTCGTAGGTACCCTTACCTCCACGTTAAAGGCTAAGGATGCGGAGGTCAGAGGAGGTGGGGTGGTCCTTATAGGTCCCTTTCCGATTATTTTCGGCACCGACACCCAGGCGGTTAAGGGCGTCATTATCCTCGCCATCCTCTTAATGCTGGTAGCTTTCCTGTTTTTAACGAGGCTTGGACGATGAAGCTCTTGATAGACAGGCGCGGAAATAAGAGACTCTGTGGGGGAGACATAGTTCATACAGATCTGGGAGTTGTTGATCTAACCACCACAGTCAACGGTAGGGTAAAGTCTCATCTGGGACACGAGTTCTGCGTTCTTGAGCCACGGGTTCTGGACATCTACGAGAAAATGCCCCGGGCGGGAAGCCTGATTCTTAAAAAAGACCTTGGGGCTATAATAGCCAACACCGGTGTGGGGACAGGCGATATCGTGGTGGACGCAGGAGCCGGGAGCGGCGGCACGGCTATCATACTCGGATGGCTGGTCATGCCCACTGGCAAGGTTTATACATATGAAAAGAGGGAGAAGCACGCTGAAATCGCACGGAAAAACATAGCCCTCGCAGGCCTCAGCGACTACGTCGAGGTAAAGCTCCAAGATATTGAGGAGGGTATAGAGGAGAACCCGGATGTCATAACCCTCGATTTACCTGAGCCTTGGAAGGTGGCCCAGAACGCCCACGAGGTCCTCAAGCGCGGTGGCTCCATTGCCGTCTACAACCCCTACGTAGAGCAGGCGCGGAAGGGCCACCTGGCCCTTAGAGAGGCAGGGTTCAGGGAGGTTCGCACTATAGAGATTCTTGAGAGGGAGATAGAGGTGAAGGCGGTGGGCACCCGCCCTAAAACAAGAATGCTGGGCCACACCGCATACATAACCTTCGGCAGGAAGTACTGAGACTTTTTTGCATCATTATTGTGTCCCACGGGAAAACTTTATATAGGGGTATTTCTAACTCATTGAAGTTTATTATTATACGTTGGTGTATAAAAATGTACAATTTCGAGGCTATCTTCAGGGATTGTAAGCAGCGTTTCCATGGCTTCAATAAAGAGATTGACAGAAGAAGAAAGCCACGGAGCTTCGAGGAGGCGATATTTGCCGCGAGGAGGAAGGGGCTGAATCCTGTGATAACCGAGGTCAAGCCAGCTTCTCCCAAAGGGAAGCTCAGAGAGATCAAAGACGTTGGAGCGGTTGTTGAGGAGATGCGCAGAGGGGGGGCCTGCGGCATCTCAGTCCTGACAGAGGAGAAGTTTTTCCATGGAAGCCTTAGCAACCTCGAAGAGGCTGCAGAGACCGCGATGCTCCCCGTGCTGAGGAAAGATTTTCTTTTCCATCCGGACCAGGTGAGAGAGGCTTATTATTACGGCGCCGACTCTGTTCTTCTTATAGCCGGGCTGCTGGCAAATGACGTTCTCGAGGAGCTTGTCAGGACATCAAGAGACCTGGGAATGGAGCCAATTGTGGAGGTCCACTCAGGGGCGGATGTTGATAAAGCCCAGGATGTCGACGCCAGGTTAGTGCTCATCAACAACAGGGATATGGAAACCCTGGAGATCGACTTAGAGCGGAGCAGGAGGCTCTCTGAGGCGATAGATGGGGGCAGGGTGAAGATAAGCGCCTCAGGGATAAGTAATCCCCAAGAGCTGCGCTATGTTCTGGAGTACTGCGATGCCGCCCTGATAGGAACCTCGATAATGCTGGCAGAGAACATCGAAAAAAAAGTTAAGGAGCTTGTTTATGGATGAGCCGAGCCTAGAGGAGGTACGAAGGAAAGCAAAGGACCTGGGATACCCATGCATAATCCCCATGGTCAGGGTCCTCGGGGCAGAGAGAACCCCTGCAGAGGTCTATGCCGTCCTGAGGCAGGAGCGAGGATACTCTTTCCTTCTTGAGTCTGCTGAGCTGGGGGAGAAAATAGCCAGGTACTCCTTCCTTGGTTCTTCCCCAGATGCTGTGTTTCGGCTCAAAGACGGCGACGCGGAGACTGGAGGGGACAGGAAAAAAGTTGACAAGCCTATTGAGGAGCTCAGGAAGCTGATCAAGGGCTACAAATTGTTTCAAGGCGGGAGGAGGCTTCCGAGCTTTGCGGGAGGATTGCTGGGTTACTTCTCCTATGACTTCATTCGTTACATAGAAGACATACCCAGGGACACTCTGGACGACCTCGGTCATCTGGACGCGGAGTTTATCCTCGTAAAGGACCTGATAGCCTTTGACCACTGGAGGGAGGAGGTCCTGGTGATATCCAATCTTCTCCTCCATGACGAGACAGAGGTGGAGACTAAATACACTGAAGGCGTGGAGAGCCTGGATGACCTT
>Ga0256830_1001014_pt1 | contig 20534 bp, 14 predicted proteins | sample 128326metaG_FD_190537 | JGI IMG/M metagenome (GOLD analysis project Ga0256830, IMG submission 190537) | Hydrothermal vent microbial communities from Lau Basin, Pacific Ocean - 128-326 | ecosystem: Environmental > Aquatic > Marine > Hydrothermal vents | place: Pacific Ocean: Lau Basin | collected... | reverse complement strand
GCTTAAATCTCCTTCTATTACAGTGTTTGGTCGTACTTACATTGTAACAGTTCATTGGGATTTAAGCCTTTTTTCGTTCAGTTAACGGGACAGCAGTGAGTTTTGCCATAACTTTCCTCTTTACTCTTTCCTCTTTACTCTTTGCTCTTTCCTCTGATCTCAAACCTCCGCCCTATCTCCCTTCTCCTCCAGCCACGCCTTGCGGTCCGCCGCCCGCTTTTTCGCCAGCAGCATGTCCATGACCTGGTTGGTGTCGTCCTCGGCGTCGATGGTGAGCTGCACCAGGCGGCGGGTATCGGGGGCGATGGTGGTCTCGCGCAGTTGCATGGGGTTCATCTCCCCCAGGCCCTTGAAGCGCTGCACGTTGATCTTGCCCTTTTTCTTCTCCGCGGCGATGCGGTCCAGAATACCCTGTTTCTCGGCATCGTCCAGGGCGTAGTACACCTCCTTGCCGATGTCGATGCGGTACAGGGGGGGCATGGCCACGTAGATGTGGCCGGCCTTGATCAGCGGGCGGTAGTGGCGCACGAACAGGGCGCACAGCAGGGTGGCGATGTGGGCGCCGTCGGAGTCGGCGTCCGCCAGGATGCAGATCTTGCCGTAACGCAGCTTACTGAGGTCATTGGAGCCGGGCTCCACGCCGATGGCCACAGAGATATCATGCACCTCCTGGGAGGCCAGCACATCGCCGGGCTCCACCTCCCAGGTATTGAGGATCTTGCCGCGCAGGGGCATGATGGCCTGGAACTGGCGGTCGCGCGCCTGCTTGGCCGAGCCGCCCGCCGAGTCCCCCTCCACCAGAAACAGTTCGGCGCTGCCAGGATCCTGGGCCGTGCAGTCCGCCAGCTTGCCCGGCAGGGCGGGGCCGGAGGCGGCTTTCTTGCGCGCCACCTTGCGCCCCGCGCGCAGGCGCGCCTGGGCGTGGTTGATGGCCAGCGTGGCGATGGTCTCGCCGCTCTCCACGTGCTGGTTGAGCCACAGGCTGAAGCTGTCCTTCACCACCCCGGAGACGAAGGCCGCGCACTCGCGGGAAGAGAGGCGCTCCTTGGTCTGCCCGGAAAACTGCGGATCGGCGAGCTTCACCGACAACACATAGCTGACGCGGTCCCACACGTCGTCGGGGGAGATCTTCACCCCGCGCGGCACCAGGTTGCGGAATTCGCAGAACTCGCGAATGGCGTCCGTGAGGCCGGTGCGGAAACCGTTGACGTGGGTGCCGCCCTGGGCCGTGGGCACCAGGTTGACATAGCTCTCGGTGACGGGTTCCCCTCCCTCGGGCAGCCACAGCACCGCCCAGTCCACGGCCTCGGCGTTGCCTTCCATGTGCCCCATGAAGGGCTCCCGTGGCAGAACCTCGATCCCCTCGAACTCCCCAAGCAGATAGTCGCGCAGCCCCGCCTCGTAATACCATTCGGCCTTCTCGCCACTGTTCTCGTCGTGAAAGCGGATGGTCAGGCCCGGGGCCAGCACGGCCTTGGCGCGCAACAGGCGCTTGAGGCGCGATACGGAGAACTTCGCCGAATCGAAATAGCGCGGGTCGGGCTTGAAGCGGATGGTGGTGCCGGTGTTCTGCCGGCCCACCTTGCCCAGCACCTCCAGTTCGGAGGCCTTCTCGCCGTGGGCGAAGGTCATGCGGTATTCCTGCCCGCCGCGCTTGATGGTGACCTCCAGGCTTTCCGACAGGGCGTTGACCACGGATACCCCGACGCCGTGCAGCCCGCCGGAAAAGCGGTAGTTCTTGCTGGAGAATTTGCCGCCGGCATGGAGGCGGGTGAGGATCACCTCCACGCCACTCACCCCTTCCTCGGGGTGGAGGTCCACGGGCATGCCGCGCCCGTTGTCGGATACGGTCATGGCGCCATCCTTGTGCAGGGTCACCCCGATGGTGTCGGCATGGCCGGCAATGACCTCGTCCACGCTGTTGTCGATCACCTCCTGGGCCAGATGATTGGGGCGCGCGGTATCGGTGTACATGCCCGGCCGCTTGCGGACCGGGTCGAGCCCGCTGAGGATCTCGATTTCTGACGCGTTGTAGCTGCTGCTCATGAAAGCCTGATTCTCAAGATTTCTCTCTGTTGCAAAGCTGCGTAGCTTAGCATGAAGGGCGGCCATGCCAATACGGTAGTGGCGGATTTACCCGCCTTTCCCCCGTCCTGGTGGGAAATGCGGGTTTATTGTAATATGCCACGCTTGTTCAGCAACAAATACCATGGGAGCGACCCTTGGCCAAGAAGCGCGGCGCCGGCAAGGCATCACAGATCGATCTGGAAGAGGCACTCAAGGAACTGGAGGCGCTCATCGAGCACATGGAAGAGGGCGACATCACCCTGGAGGAGTCGCTCAAATGCTTCGAGCGGGGCACCCAACTGGCGCGCAACTGCCAGGAAGCTCTCAAGGCCGCCGAGCAAAAAGTGCAGATCCTGCTGGAGAAAAACGGCCAGGAGGAACTGGAGGACTTTGCCGTCAAAGAGGATGAATAACATCTCCGCCCGGCTCGAAAAACTCTCCCTGATCACCCGGGCGCGCATCGAGCGGGCGCTGGAGCACTGGCTGCCGGCCGCGGACGCCCCCCCCGCCACCTTGCACGAAGCCATGCGCTACAGCGCCCTGGCGGGCGGAAAGTACATCCGCCCGCTCCTGGTCTACGCCACGGGCCAGGCCCTGCATGTCAGCCTCGATGAACTGGATGGCCCCGCCTGTGCCGTGGAACTCATCCACGCCTACTCCCTGGTGCACGACGACCTGCCGGCCATGGACGACGACGACCTGCGCCGCGGCAAGCCCACCTGCCACCGGGCCTATGGCGAGGCCATCGCCATTTTAACCGGCGACGCCCTGCAGTCCCTCGCCTTTCATATCCTGGCCCACGACCCCGCCATCAAGGCCGGACCGGCCCGGCGCCTGAAGATGATCGATACCCTCGCCGTGGCCAGCGGCTCCCTGGGCATGGCGGGCGGGCAGGCCATCGACCTGGAGGCGACAGGCAAGGCACTCGACCTGGACGAACTGGAAAACATGCACGCGCGCAAGACCGGCGCCCTCATACGCGCCAGCGTCACCCTGGCCGCCCTCGCGCGGGAGGGCCTGCCGGAAACCCGGCTGCACCAGCTGGGCAGCTACGCGCGCTGCATCGGCCTGGCCTTCCAGGTCCAGGACGACATCCTGGACATCGAAGGCAGCACGGAAGAACTGGGCAAGCCTCAGGGCGCCGACCAGCAGCGCAACAAACCCACCTACCCCGCCCTGCTGGGCATCGAAGGCGCCCGCCGCAAGGCCGCGGAATTGCACGAGGAAGCCCTGCGCCACCTGGATGCCCTGGGCGCGGACGCCGACCCCCTGCGCTGGATCTCGGAGTACATCATCCGACGCTCACATTAATCCTCTTTACTCTTTATATCTTTATATCTTTACACTTTCCTCGCATAACTATTGAACCTCACCGCAATCCGCGCCAACCCGCCCTTCATTTTCAAGAACTCAGCTCCGCCCGTACAACCCGGTAAGATGCCGCAAACGCTCAGCCACGCCTTCCGGAAGCTGTTCCCACTGAAAACGCCATGACCAGTTGCCCTCGGTGGTGCCCGGCGTGTTCATGCGATGCTCGCTGCCCAGTTCCAGCACGTCCTGCATGGGAACGATGGCGGTCACCGCCACGGATGACAGGGCAAGGCGGATGAGGGGCCAGGGCATAGCCTCGCCGGAGCTGCCCAGGTAGTCGTGCAGGAGGCGACGGGCCGGCTCGTCCATGCGTTGATACCAGCCCAGGGTGGTGTCGTTGTCGTGGGTGCCCGTGTAGACCACGGCGTTGCGCTCGTGATTGTGGGGCAGATAGGGATTGCCGGGGTTGCCGTCGAAGGCGAACTGCAGGATTTTCATGCCGGGCAGCTTGAAACGTTCGCGCAGGGCCGTCACCTCCGCCGTGATAATGCCCAGGTCCTCCGCCACGAAAGGCAGCACGCCGTAGTGGGCGCGCAGAGTGGCAAACAATTGTTCTCCCGGCGCCTCGACCCAGCGGCCGTTCATGGCCGTCTCTTCCTCCGCCGGGATCTCCCAGTAAGCCTGGAAGCCGCGGAAGTGATCGATGCGGATCATATCGAAGAGGCGCAGTTGCATGTCGATGCGCCGCTTCCACCACGCAAAGCCGTCTGCCTCCATGGCCTGCCAGCGGTAATGGGGATTGCCCCAGCGCTGTCCGGTCTCGGAAAAGTAATCCGGCGGCACGCCCGCCACCACCAGGGGCCTGCCACTTCCGTCGAGTTCGAAATACTGCCGCTCGGCCCACACGTCGGCACTGTCATAGGCGATGAATATGGGCAGATCGCCGAACATCAGAATGCCGCGCTCGTTGGCATAGGCCTTCAGCGCCTGCCACTGGGAGAAGAACACGAACTGCTCGAAACAGATCTGATCGATGTCCGCGCCCAGGCGCAGCCGCGCCACCTGCAAGGCCCGTTCTTCGCGGTCGCGCAGGGGGGCGGGCCACTGGGACCAGTCCCGCCCCTGGTGTTCCTTGCGCAGGGCCTGATAGAGGGAAAAATCCGGAAGCCAGTCCCGGTTCGCCTCCTTGAATTGCGCCAGTTGCTCCCGCTCCGCCTCACTGGCATGGCGTTTGAAACCCTGGAACGCCTTCTCCAGCAGGCCGCGGCGGTAATCGAAGATGTCGCCAGCCGCGGGCCGGGCCTCCCCCTCGCCGAGCCAGCCCCGCGCCATGAGATCGTCGGGGCTGATCAATTGCGGATCACCCGCGTGAACGGAGAGGCATTGATAGGGGGAACGGTGATGGTGAGTGGGCCCCAAGGGCAGCATCTGCCAGATGGTCTGGCCGCTGGCGGCGAGGAAATCGACGAAGTTGCGCGCCTCGGGCCCGATGTCGCCGCTTCCCCACGGTCCCGGCAGGGAAGTCGGGTGCAGCAGGATACCCGCGCGGCGGCGCGAGAAGGGATCTAGTGTCATGTCAAGGGTCTATTGTCGTATCCAGCCTGGCACTGTACTACCCAGTCATTGCATAAATTAGGTACTGGAATTGTGAAAGGTACAAGGTTCAAGGTACAAGATACAAGGGAAGCAGCCTTTTGTATCTTGTATCTTGTACCTTGCGCCTTCCCATGGCCTGCTGCTGGATAAAACCTGGGGTGATGCCAGCGCTAGGCGCCGCCACACGCAGCAGGCGTATGAAACAAGGCGTTATCCTCGGTTGACACTCGCAATTTTATGCAACTGTCGGGTACTACAGTGCGCTATGATATTCCTGCCCCAGCATCTCCGGCGTGACCAGCACGACCCCCTCGGGACTGACATGAAAGCGGTCGGCATCCTCCTCGAGGTCCTTGCCGATCACCATGCCTTCGGGAATGACGCAGCCTTCGTCGATGACGGCCCGCTTGATGAAACAATTCTCGCCGATGCTCACGTTGGGCATCACCACGCAATCCTCCACGATGGCGTAGGAATGAACGTGCACGCTCGAAAACAGCAAGGAATGGCGCACCACGGCGCCGGACACGATGCAGCCACCGGACACCATGGAGTCCACGGCCATGCCACGCCGTCCCTCGTCATCGAAGATGAACTTGGCGGGCGGCAACTGTGCCTGATAGGTCCAGATGGGCCATTCCTCATCATAGAGATTCAGCTCCGGCGAGATGCCGATGAGTTCCATGTTGGCTTCCCAGAAGGCATCGATGGTTCCCACATCACGCCAGTAGGCCTGCCTGCCTGTCTTTTTATCACGAAAGGGATAGGCCACCACCTTGTACTTGTTGATGGCCATGGGAATGATGTCCTTGCCGAAGTCATGGGAAGACGTGGCCGCGTCGGCATCCTGCTTGAGCTGCTCGCAAAGAAACTGGGTATTGAACACATAGATGCCCATGGACACCAGGGCGACATCCTCACGCCCCGGCATGGGACGGGGATGCTCCGGTTTCTCCTCGAAGCCGATGACACGGTCCTGCTCGTCCACGGCCATCACTCCGAAGGCGCGTGCCGCGGAGACGGGGGTTTCGATGCAGCCTATGGTCATGTCGGCGCCTTTCTCCACATGATGAGCCAGCATGGGGCCATAGTCCATCTTGTAGATATGGTCCCCGGCCAGTATCAGCACATAGTCGGCGCCATGGCCGAGGATGATGTCCAGGTTCTGGAACACCGCGTCCGCCGTGCCCACGTACCATGAGTCGGCCACCCGCTGCTGAGCGGGCACCAGCTCGACGAACTCTCCCAGCTCGGCGCGCAGGAAACCCCAGCCCCGCTGCACGTGCTGGATGAGGGAATGGGCCTTGTACTGGGTGAGCACACCGATACGGCGGATGCCGGAATTGAGGCAGTTGGAAAGGGGGAAGTCGACAATCCTGAATTTACCGCCAAAATGCACCGCCGGCTTGGCCCGCCACTGGGTAAGCTGCTTCAGCCGCGTGCCGCGCCCCCCGGCCAGGATGAGGGCGATGGTGTCGCGCGTCAGGCGGCTGACAAAACGTGGAGTCTGGCCGTTTTCGGAGCCCGTCTTTACTTCCAGTTCATCTTTCAAGGTACTCGCTCCTCATCTCGCTACGGGCGCTTGGCGGTGAAGAAGTTTCGTGAACAACCGCATCGAGCGGCTCCCGTGATGCTTGCAACCCGGACGATTCCTCTCGCTGGTTGTTATTTTGGCATATGCCGTTATGCTATCATCATTTTCACAGACAATGCGAGCGCCGCGCCCGCACCACCGCGAGTAGACGCCATGAAGACTGCCACCCGCCACACCCTTCCCCCCGACGCAGAAAAAATACTGGAGGCCCGGCATCACGATCCCTTTGCCTGCCTGGGCCGCCACCAGGAAGATGGCCAGACGGTTGTTCGCGCTTTCATCCCCAACACGTCCGCCGTCACCATCGTGGAAAACGGCGCGCGCATGCAGCGTCTCCATCATTCCGACCTGTTCGAGTGGCGCGGCGCGGGCGGCGCCCTGCCTCCCCACTATCATTTCCAGTGGATGGACGATGCCGGCGTCACCCATACCCGCTGCGATCCCTACAGTTTCACGCCCCAGTTATCCGACTTCGATATCCACCTGTTCAACGAAGGCAGGCACCTGCATGCCTATCGCATGCTGGGTGCCAATATCCGCACCGTCGACGGCATCCGCGGCACCTTGTTCGCCACCTGGGCCCCCAACGCGGAGCGGGTCAGCGTGGTGGGCGACTTCAATGGCTGGGACGGGCGCTGCCATCCCATGCGCGTGCGTGGCGGCAGCGGACTGTGGGAGTTGTTCCTGCCCGGCGTCGAGGCCGGCGCCCTGTACAAATTCGAGATCCGCAACCGTCAGTCGGGCGCCATACTGCTCAAATCCGATCCCTACGCGCGCCGGTTCGAGCTGCGCCCCCAGACAGCGGCCATTGTCTCCGCCGAGTCCGACTACCATTGGGACGACGGCGCCTGGCTGGAGGCGCGCCGCGACAACGACTGGCTGCACGCGCCCATGTCCGTCTACGAGGTCCACCCCGGCTCATGGCAAAAAGAGGCCAACGGCGAATTCCTGAACTACCGGGAGCTAGCCCATCGCCTGGTACCCTATGTCAGGGAATTGGGTTTCACGCATATCGAATTGTTGCCCATCACAGAGCATCCCTTCGACGGCTCCTGGGGCTACCAGACCACGGGCTATTACGCGCCTACCAGCCGTTTCGGCACCCCCGACGACTTCCGCTATTTCGTCGACCACTGCCACCGGAACGGCATCGGTGTCCTGCTGGACTGGGTGCCGGGCCATTTCCCCAAGGACACCCATGCCCTGGCCCATTTCGACGGCACGGCCCTCTATGAACACGAGGATCCACGGCGTGGCGAGCACCGCGACTGGGGCACGCTGATCTTCAACTACGGACGCAACGAGGTAAAGAACTTTCTCATCTCCAGCGCCCTGTACTGGCTGGACGAATTTCATATCGACGGCCTGCGCGTGGATGCGGTGGCCTCCATGCTCTATCTCGACTACTCCCGCGAACCCGGCGACTGGACGCCCAATATCCACGGCGGCAATGAAAACCTCGAGGCCATCGACTTTCTGCGCCAGCTCAACGAACTGACCCACGAGCACTATCCGGGCACCCTCACCCTCGCCGAGGAAAGCACTTCATGGCCCATGGTATCCCGCCCCACCTGGCTGGGCGGCCTGGGCTTCAGCATGAAGTGGAACATGGGATGGATGAACGATACTCTGGAATACATGAGCTACGATCCCATCTACCGCCACTACCATCACGACAAGCTGACTTTCAGCCAGTTGTATGCCTATTCGGAAAATTTCATGCTGCCCTTCTCCCATGACGAGGTTGTCCACGGCAAGAGTTCCCTGCTGTACAAGATGCCCGGCGACGAGTGGCAGCGCTTTGCCAATCTGCGCCTGCTGTACAGCTACATGTTCACCCATCCGGGGAAGAAACTGTTGTTCATGGGTTGCGAGTTCGGCCAGGGCAGGGAATGGGATCATGAGGCCGCCCTGGACTGGCACCTGCTCGACTATCCCCTGCACCAGGGCGTCAAGGCCGTGGTCAGCGACCTCAACCGTCTCTATTGCTCAGAGCCCGCCCTGCATACCTATGACTTTGAGATGCAGGGATTCGAGTGGATCGATTGTCACGATTCTTCCCAATCCATTATCAGCTACCTGCGCCGCAATGGCACACACGTGGCCGTGGTGGCGCTCAACTTCACCCCCGTGCCACGGGAGCGCTACCGCCTGGGCGTGCCCTACGCCGGTGCCTACCGGGAAATCTTCAACTCGGACTCGGAATATTACGGGGGCAGCAACATGGGCAACCAGGGCCAGCTCAACGCGGAACCCGTCCCATGGATGGGGCGCCCCTATTCCATCAGCATTACCCTGCCGCCCCTGGCGGGGGTGATCCTCAGGCCCGAATAGCGCGGCTCAGAGAAAATAGAAAGCCCCACCCACCAGCAAGGGATACAGCCACTGACGGAGGGGCGGCGCGCCACAACGGGATAACTCAATGGCGCGGCAGGGTTCTGCCTCGGCGCGGGCGGAGACGCGGGAAAAGACCTCCGAGGAAAAATGACCGGCCTGATGCAGGAGGCGGGTCTTACCCCCCATGCCGCCCATCGTGTGGCGCACCATGTCCTGCACCTCGGCCAGGGAATCCATTACCAGCACCATGCGCACGGCCAGGCGCTCATGGGAAACCCCCACCCATGACAGGGGACGCGCCATCCAGTGAATGGCGGAAAACAGCTCCTCCCGTGAAGACGTGCGCAACAACAGGTTCGCGGCCAGAATGATGAGCGCCAGGGCGCCCACCCTCAGCACCCCGGCTTCCATCCCCTGCCGGGTAGGCAACCAGCCGGCATCCAGGGGCACCCATGACAGACCCATGGGCTGGCCGGGCGTGAACCAGAAAAACAATACCGCGATGGAGAGAAAGAACCAGCGCATGCGCCGCATCATGGTCCATGCAGGAACGAAGTGCCCGATGCCGATCAATACGTACAGCAACACCACCGCCACGGCCGCCAGCGCCAGCCCGAGAAGATCCACCAGGGAAATCAAGGCGGCGAATACCAGGAAGGAAAAAATACGGATGACGGGGTGGATCATGACCGCATCATTATAGACGTGAAGCATGAGGCGTGAAACGTGAGACGCGGGATGAACGCGCCAAGACATCTCACGTTTATCATCTCACGCAATAAGCCGGATCAGCTCTTCCGCCTCGCCCTTCTGGTCATTGCTGCCCTCGGCCAGCACCTCGTCCAGGATGCCACGGGCACTTTCCTGGTCACCCATGTCGATATAGGCGCGCGCCAGATCCAGCTTGGTGCTGATCTCGTCCTCGCCGGAGATCAGTTCCGGATCGTCCTCGAAATCCACGCTGAGGTCTTCCTCATCCACCGCGCTGGCCAGCCAGTCGATGTCGGCCTCCAGGGCGGCTGGAATCGCTTCATCGCCGGACCCGCCCTGGGCATCGCCGCCCCGTGGCGCATTCTCGTCGCCCAGGCCCGAGGACAAGGACTCGGAGGCGGTGCGCAACTCTTCCGCGGCCTCTTCCAGGGACGATTCCCCGGCATCCTGCATCAGGTCACCCGCGTCAGCCTCCAGCGCGGCCTCGAATTGATCCAGCTCTTCCTTGTGGGCCCCGGCGTCCTCACCGCCTTCCTGATCCCCGCCAAGCCGGGCAAAGGGGCTGGACTCGTCACCCGCCACCCCAGTGGCCTGCGTTGCCTCCAAGGCCTCCTGGGTGTCCTCCAGATCCAGTTCGAACTCCAGTTCCGGCGCGGCTTCCTCATTCCGCGCCCCGGGGGCGGATACCGCCGCGCCCGCATCTTCGTCATCGGGCAAGGTAAAGGCCTCGTCTTGTCCATCCTGTGCCGGATCCGCCTCCGAATGCCCGCCCGACGAGGCAAATGCTTCTTCTGCCTCAAGGGTAGTGGCGTCATCCGGCAGATCGAAGTCAGAGGGTTCCTCCTGCCCGGCGAGCGCCGTTCCATCGCCGATGGTGGAGACTTCTTCCTCCATCACCTCGCCATCGCCGCCAAAGAGGGGGTGGGAGCTGTCCAGCCGGCGCCCCATCTCCACCACCTTGTCCCAGGCCTCGCCTCCCTCGGAACCCAGGCTGGCATAGAGCTGTTCCGCCTGTTCCACGAAGGCATCCAGGTTTCCGGCCGCCGCGTAGACCTCCAGCAGCTTGAGGATATAGTCCTGGCGCCCGGGCGCTTGTTCCATGGCCGACTTGAGTAATTCCTCCGCCTTGTCGAAGCGGCGGTAAGCCAGATAGACGTCCGCCTCGGCCAGGGTATCGATTTCGTCCTCTTCCGCCTGAAAGATGTCCAGGCCGCTGTCGCTGTCCATGACGCTGCCGCCCTCCACGGGCTCGTCCGGACCGCTGGCCACCGTGGCGGCCGTTGCGCCCGCGGCCGCGACGGCGGCGGGCGCCGCGCTTCCCTGGGCCACTGCCGAGGCTGGCGCCGGGCCCTCATCTTCCTGAACCTCTTCCATGTATTCCTCGAAATCCATCTCGGCCGCCTCCTGACGCTTACGCACCACGATCCAGGCCATGATCAGCAGCACCAGGAGCACGGTAACCGCGATCCCCATCAGCATGGGATCATCGAGTATGGTGGCGATGAGATCGGGCTCGGCCACTTCGGGTGCGGCTACGGGCGCGGAGGTCTTGGCCTGCGGCTTTTCGGCCGGCTGCGCGGCGGGCGCGGGGGCAGCCTGCTGAGCGCCGTCAGCAGCGGTGGCTTTGCCTTCTCCGGCCTCGGCCTGGGGCTGGTGGGGCGCTGGCGTGGCGGCCGGCTCCCCGGTGGCGGTCTCCTCGGAAACACCGACGGCATCGCTTTGCAACGCAGCCAGGGTGTCGCCGCGCAGGGTCAGCAGGCGCTGCATGGAGGCGATCTGCTCCTCCAGGGCGGCCAGTCGCGCTTTCAGCTCCAGGTTCTCCTGGCGGCTGATCTCGGAGTTCTCCAGGGCCAGGGCCAGTTCGCTGCGCAAGGCCTCCAGGCTGGCCTGTTGCGCGGCGCCGCTGGCGGTGCCATCGGAGACACCCTCCAGCGCCGCGCCATCAGTGGCGTCCGGCACTACCAGCTTGAGACGGGGACCGCTCGCGGCGGATGCGCCTGGCGCCGCGCCGGGGGCCGCTTCCTCGGCGCCCAGGGCGCGCGGCGCGGCCTGGGCGGCAATCTGCCCCTTGGCATCGAGCCACTCGCTGTGCTGGCGGCGGATCTCCCGCTCGGCCTCGGCCGGGCCGATCTGCGAAATCTGCGCGATGTCGGGAATACGCAGGACGTAGCCGGCCTTGAGATAGTTGACGTTGTTATTATAGAAGGCGTCCGGATTGTTCCTGAGCAGGGCCATCATGACCTGCTGCACCGTGACGGAATCGTCGGGCCGCATCTGTTTGGCAATGGACCACAAGGTATCGCTGCGGGCGACGCTGTCATAGGCGAGCCCGCCGTCAAGGCGCACGACCCGGGGGCTGCCGCCCGTCTGTGGCCGGGACCGGGATTGCCCGGCGTTGTCAGCGGACTGCGGCGCCGGTGCCTGCGCCGTGGCGGGCCGCGAGGATGCGCCCGCCACGGGGGTTTCGATGACGGCGCGGCCCTCGTCGAGAAACAGGGGAGGATCCAGGAGAATGGTGTACTCACGCAATATGTGACCGGCGGGCCAGTTCACTTCGAGCAAGAAGTTGAGGAAAGGCTCCTTGATGACCTCGCGGGAAGTGACATGAATGACAGGGGTGCCGTCATCCTTCTGATACAGCCTGAAGTTGAGCGCCGTCAGAAAGAAGGGGCGGTCCAGACCCACCTTTTCGAAGGCCTCGGGCGAGGCCAGTTCAACGCTGACTTCGCTGATGTCGATGTCACCCAGGCCGGTGATTTCAATCTCGGCATCCAGCGGCTGATTGAGGGCGGAATGCGGCTCGATGCTCCCCAGGCCCAGCGCGAAGCTCTCCAGGGAGATCAGGAATATCAAAATGCTCAGAACCCTTACCAGTCTATACAATGGTTTTCTCCTTTCGTACCACGCCTGCTCTCGCCGCCTCTGATAAGCAGGCAAGAAATATGCCCGGCCCTAACCCGTATTTCTCACCAGGCCAGTTCTCAGGACATGTATTCTCTCAGCAGCACCTCGGCGATCTGAACGCTGTTCAAGGCAGCGCCCTTACGGACGTTATCGGCAACAACCCAGAAATTTATACCCCTGGGATGAGAGATGTCCTCGCGGATGCGGCCCACGTAGACTGGATCGTGGCCCGCGGCTTCGGTCACCGCCGTCGGATAGCCCCCGGCGCGGCGCTCGTCCATCAGCTCGACGCCCGGCGCCGCCTCCATCAGCGCGCGCACCGCGTCAGCGCCGATCTTCTCCCGGGTCTCGACGTGTACCGCCTCCGAATGACCGTAAAAGACGGGCACCCGCACCGCCGTGGGATTGACCTGGATGGCGTCATCCTCAAGGATCTTGCGGGTCTCCCACACCATCTTCATCTCCTCGCGCGTATAGCCATTGTCCTGGAATTCGTCGATGTGCGGTAACACATTGAAAGCAATCTGTTTTGGATAGACGGATGACTCGATGGAACGGGCATTGAGCAGATTGGCCGTCTGACTCGCCAGTTCCTCGATGGCACGCTTGCCGGTCCCGGACACCGCCTGGTAAGTGCAGACGTTGATGCGCTCGATCCCTGCGGCATCGTGGATGGGCTTGAGGGCCACCACCATCTGGATGGTGGAACAATTGGGATTGGCGATGATGTTGCGTGCCGTGTAGCCCGCGATGGCATGGGGATTCACTTCCGGCACAACGAGGGGAATATCCGGCTCGTTGCGGAAATGGGAGGTATTGTCGATGACGACGCAACCCGCGCGGCCCGCCACAGGGGCATACTCGGCCGATACGCTGCCCCCCGCGGAAAACAGGGCGATCTGCGCCTGGGAAAAATCGAAATCGGCAAGGTTTTGAACAATATGACTTTTATTCCTGAACATGACCTTGCTGCCGGCCGAGCGCTCACTGGCGAGGGGATAGAGCCGGCCCACTGGAAAATCCCGCTCCTCGAGGATGCTGATCATGGTTTCACCCACCGCGCCGGTGGCGCCGACCACGGCCACGCCGACTGTCTTGCTCATAACATGTTGTCCTGTGTAAATGCCTTGAAAATCAGTATATCACCAAGAAGGACAAGCAAATCTTCGTGCCCTTCGCGTCCTTCGTGGTAAAGTTTGTATTAATCCGAGTCTTCTCAACCCAGCGCCGCCACAACCGCATCGCCCATTTCCGCCGTGCCGACCCGGCGCGTGCCCTCCGTGTGGATGTCCGCCGTGCGCAATCCTTCGTCGAGGACCTGGTTCACCGCCTGCTCGATCCGGCCGGCGCACTCGGGCGCATCCAGGGAATAGCGCAGCATCATGGCCACGGAGAGAATGGTTGCCAGGGGATTGGCGATGCCCTGGCCGGCGATGTCCGGCGCCGATCCGTGGATGGGCTCGTACATGCCCTTGCTGTTGGCATCCAGGGAAGCTGAAGGCAGCATACCGATGGATCCCGTCAACATCGCGGCACAATCGGAGAGGATGTCACCAAACATATTGGTGGTCACGATCACGTCGAATTGCTTGGGCGCACGCACCAGTTGCATGGCGGCATTGTCCACATACATGTGGGACAATGCCACCTCGGGGTATTCCCTGCCCAGGCCCGTCATGATCTCGCGCCACAGCTCCGTGCACTCAAGCACGTTGGCCTTGTCCACGGAGCAGACTTTCTTGTTGCGTTTCATGGCGATATCAAAAGCGACCCGGCCGATGCGGGAGATCTCCGACTCCTTGTACACCAGGGTGTTGAAACCCTCGCGCTGGCCATCGGGCAGGGTGCGTATGCCGCGCGGCTGACCGAAATAAATCCCGCCCGTCAGCTCGCGCACGATCATGATATCCAGCCCGGAAACCACTTCCGGGCGCAGGGTGGAGGCCGAGGCCAGTTGCGGGAACAGCAGCGCCGGCCGCAGATTGGCGAACAGCCCCAGCTCCGCGCGCAGGCCCAGCAGCCCTCGTTCAGGGCGCACGGCAATATCCAGGGGTTCCCACTTGGGGCCACCCACGGCGCCCAGCAGTACCGCATCGGCCTCCCTGGCGAGTTGCAGTGTCTCTTCCGGCAGGGGATGCCCGGCCGCGTCATAGGCCGCCCCCCCGACCAGGCCATGACTCATCCTGATTTTCAAGGAATGAGTTTTTTTCAAATATTCCAATACCTTGACAGCTTCCGCCACAATCTCCGGACCAATGCCATCTCCCGGCAGAATCAGAATCTTTTTGCTCATGCGCGCTCGCCCCCTTCTTCCCGCAGGGCGCCGAACAACCAGGGCGCCTCCACGCGGCGTTTTTGTTCATAGGCCCGGATCTCGTCGGCGTGCTGCAGGGTGAGTCCGATTTCGTCGAGCCCCTCCAGCAGGCAATGTTTGCGAAAACCGTCGATCTCGAAAGACAGGGTCTCGCCGCCAGGGAGTGCGATCTGCTGGGCTACCAGGTCCACCGTCAGGCGGTAACCCTCCTGGGCCGCCACCTCTCGAAACAGGCGCTCGATGACCGCGTCACCCAGCACAATGGGCAACACCCCGTTCTTGAAGCAGTTGTTGTAGAAAATGTCGGCAAAGCTGGGGGCCAGGACGACGCGAATACCGTAGTCCTCCAGGGCCCACACGGCATGCTCGCGGGAGGACCCGCAGCCGAAATTCTCCCGCGCCAGCAGGATGCTCGCCCCCTGGTAGCGCGGCTGGTTGAGCACGAAATCCGGGTTGAGGGGCCGCTGGCTGTTGTCCTTGCCCGGTTCGCCCTGGTCCAGGTAGCGCCATTCATCGAAAAGATTGGGCCCGAAACCGGTGCGCTTCACCGATTTCAGAAACTGCTTGGGGATAATGGCGTCCGTGTCCACATTGGCCCGGTCCAGGGGCACGACGATACCGGTGAATGTTTGGAATTTTTTCATGTTTACAAAATGTTAACAAATTCTATGCAAAAAATTGGTGGCGTGAGAGGTGAAACGTGAGTCGTGAGGAGGAAAAAATCAGCACCATCCCCCTTCACATCTCACGTTTCATGTCTCACGTATATCAACAAAATGCCCCGCTACGGCGGCCGCGGCGGCCATGGCGGGGCTCACCAGATGGGTACGCCCACCCTGCCCCTGGCGTCCCTCGAAGTTGCGGTTGGAGGTGGAGGCGCAGCGCTCGCCGGGCTCCAGGCGGTCGGCGTTCATGGCCAGGCACATGGAACAGCCGGGGTCGCGCCACTCGAATCCCGCGGCGGTGAACACCTCGTCCAGCCCCTCTTCCTCAGCCTGGCGCTTGACCAGACCGGAACCGGGCACCACCAGGGCCTGCCTGATATTGCCGGCGAGATGGCGCCCGCGCACTACGGCGGCGGCGCTGCGCAGATCCTCGATACGGGCGTTGGTGCAGGAACCGATGAAAATCTTGTCGGGGCGGATGTCCGTGATCTTCATGCCCGGCTCCAGGCCCATGTACTCCAGCGCCCGCCGGGCGTCCTGGCGCTTGACGGGATCCGCAATGTCCTCCAGCCGGGGTACGCGCCCGTCCACGGCGCTCACCATCTCGGGGGAGGTTCCCCAGGTCACCTGGGGCCTGACGGCGGCGGCATCCAGCACCACCTCGCGGTCGAACACCGCACCGGGATCGCTGCACAGCGCACGCCAGGCCTGCTCGGCCCGGGTCCACAACTCACCGCCGGGGGCATAGGGACGGCCGCGCACATAATCGATGGTCTTATCGTCCACGGCCACCATGCCGGCCCGCGCCCCGGCCTCGATGGCCATGTTGCACAGGGTCATGCGCCCCTCCATGGACAGGGCCGCGACGGCCTCGCCCGCGAACTCGATCGCATAGCCGGTGCCGCCCGCGGTGCCGATCTCGCCGATGATGGCCAGGGCAAGGTCCTTGGCCGTCACCCCTTCGCCCAGGATGCCATCGACGCGGATTCTCATGTTGCCCGATTTCTTGAGCACCAAGCACTGGGTCACCAGCACATGTTCCACCTCGGAGGTGCCGATGCCGAAGGCCAGGGCCCCGAAGGCGCCGTGGGTGGAGGTATGGGAGTCGCCGCATACCACCGTCATTCCCGGCAGGGTGGCGCCCTCCTCGGGGCCGATGACATGGACGATGCCCTGGCGGGGGTCGTTCATCTTGAATTCCAGGATGCCGAAGCGCTCGCAATTGGCATCCAGGGTCTCCACCTGTTCCCGCGACACGGGATCGCTGATGCCCGCCCCGCGATCGAGGGTGGGCACGTTGTGATCGGGCACGGCGAGCACGGAATCCGCCCGCCACAGTTGCCGCCCCGCCAGTCGCAGCCCCTCGAAGGCCTGGGGCGAGGTGACTTCATGGACCAGGTGGCGATCGATGTAGATCAGGCAGGTGCCGTCCTCGTTCTCGCGCACCACGTGGGCATCCCACAATTTGTCGTACAGGGTCTTGTCGCTCATCGTTTTCCGGATAGTCGCCGCCTTGCGGACGGCCATTCGAACAAGGGCCTATCATACCGCATTTGATCATATTCAGCCGGCAATTGCATAAAACTGCTGGCGTAAGACAAGATACAAGGTACAAGGTACAAGATACAAGGGGAAGCGGCCTTTTGTACCTTGTACCTTGTATCTTGTACCTTGCACTGCACCCACTTTGTTGCAATGACCGGGTTCATCACTGAGAATACGAAGGACACGAAGAAAGAAAAATACGCTTTTCTTCGTGTCCTTTGCGCCCTTCGTGGTAATATCCGCTCCTGAAAGCCTCATTGCACCAACGCGCGAAACGCCACTCATGACAGCACGAATCATCGATGGAAAGGCCATCGCCATGGAGATCCGCCGCAAGGTCAGGGACCGCGTGGCGCAACGGCTGGCGCAAGGCCTGCGCGCGCCGGGACTGGCCGTCATTCTCATCGGCAACGATCCCGCCTCGGAGGTCTACGTGGCCAACAAGCGCCGCGCCTGCGAGGAAGCCGGCATCGTCTCCCGCGCCTATGACCTGGACGAGGATATCACCCAGGAAGCGTTGATAGCACTTATCGACGAGTTGAACGAGGATGACACCATGGATGGCATACTGGTCCAGCTCCCCCTGCCGCGGCACATCGATACCGAAACCATCATCGAGCGCATCCACCCCGACAAGGACGTAGACGGCTTTCATCCTTATAATATAGGCCGCCTCGCCCTGCGCATTCCCGTACTGCGCTCCTGCACCCCGAGAGGCATCATGACCCTGCTCGGGCACACGGGCGAGGAACTGAGAGGCCTGGACGCCGTGGTGGTCGGCGCCTCCAACCATGTGGGGCGCCCCATGAACTTCGAACTGCTGCTGGCCGGATGCACCATCACCACCTGCCACCGCTTCACCCGCGACCTGGCCGCTCACGTGGCGCGCGCCGATATCGTGGTGGTGGCGGTGGGCAAGCCGGGCCTGATAAAGGGCGAGTGGATCAAACCCGGCGCCATCGTCATCGACGTAGGCATCAACCGCAACGAGCAGGGCAAGCTGGTGGGCGACGTGGAGTTTGCCAGCGCCGTGAAACGCGCCGGCTGGATCACCCCCGTGCCCGGCGGGGTGGGCCCCATGACCGTGGCGACATTGTTGGAGAATACCCTCTATGCGGCGGAAGTGCTTCATTGCGACGTGAGACGTGGGACGTGAGGCATTAAACGAAACTGCTGTACGCCTCACATCTCACGTCTCACGTTTTCACTTCCTCCGCCAGCTCGTTCCCTCCGGCCCGTCCTCCAGCACGATCCCCATCTCGTCCAGTTGATCACGAATGCGGTCTGACTCCGCCCAGTCCTTATTGGCGCGCGCCGCGGCGCGGCGCGCGATGAGGGCCTCGATGACCGCGTCCGCCTCCTCGTCTCCATCGCCCTTGAAGTAGTCCTCCGCATCGCGCTGCAGGATGCCCAGCACGCCGCCCAGGTGCTTCAGGGTGGCGCCCAGGCGCGCGGCCTGCGCCGCGTCGCCGTCCGCCCGTGCCTGGTTGAGCTGACGCGCCAGATCGAACAGCAGCGCCAGGGCCACGGGAGTGTTGAAGTCGTCGTCCATGGCCGCCTCGAAGCGCTGCGCGTATTCGGCCTCGGCCGCCTCCCCGGTATCCTGCGGCAGCCCCCTGAGGGCAGTGTAGAGGCGCTCCAGGGAAGCGCGGGCGTGATCCAGGTTGGCCCCGGAATAATTGAGAGGACTGCGATAATGGCTGGCAAGGATGAAAAAGCGCACCACTTCGGGATCGTAGGCCTTCAGCACCTCGCGCACGGTGAAGAAATTGCCCAGGGACTTGGACATCTTTTCCTCGTCGATCTGCACGAAGCCGTTGTGCATCCACACCTTGACGAAGGGCCGCTGGCCCGTGGCCGCCTCGGACTGGGCGATCTCGTTCTCGTGATGGGGGAACATCAGGTCCATGCCGCCGCCGTGGATGTCGAAGCGGGGGCCCAGGCAGCAGGTGGACATGGCCGAGCACTCGATGTGCCAGCCGGGCCGTCCCGCCCCCCAGGGCGCTTCCCAGCTCGGCTCGCCCGCCTTTGCATGTTTCCATAACACGAAGTCCAGGGGATCCTCCTTGGCCACCTCCACTTCCACCCGCTCCCCGGCGCGCAACTCGTCAGGATTCTTGCCGGACAGGCGGCCGTAGCCGGCGAAGCGCCGCACCCGGTAATAGACATCGCCGTTGTCCGCCTGATATGCGTAGCCCTTGTCCAGGAGACGCTGGATCATGTCGATGATGGCTCCCATGGAAGCAGTGGCGCGGGGCTCCTGGTCGGGAGGCAGCACGCCCAGGGCCGCGGCATCCTCGTGCATGGCGTCGATGAAGCGGTGGGTGAGCGCCTCCATGGGCTCCCCGTTCTCATGGGCACGGGCGATGATCTTGTCGTCGATATCGGTGATATTGCGGACATAGGTGACGTCGAATCCACGATGGCGCAGATAGCGGGCCACGACGTCGAACACCACCAGCACCCGCGCATGCCCAACATGACAATAGTCGTAGACGGTCATGCCGCACACGTAGAGCCCCACCTTGCCGGGGGTGACGGGCGTGAAGACCTCCTTGGACCGGGTCAGGGAATTGTAGATCTGTAACATGGATTTCGGATCCCGCTCGCCATGGCTAAAAATCCGGAAACTTTACCAAAATTCGGGTGACGTTGCATTTTTCACGCGCCGGGCGGCGAGACGCCGCCCGGCAACCCCCGAAACACCCTCGGAAAAACCTTAAAAACCGCAAGACTTGTGTCGATAACAAGAATCAAGGGGAAGACAAGCAGGCCCGTCAAGGCCGCACAGCAGGAAAACGAGGAGTCAAATACGATGAAAATCAATCTGCCAGTCACCGGGGTAGAGCGGGAATTGCGGGAAGGGGAGTTCATCGTCTCCACCACCGATCTCAAGGGCATCACCACCTATGCCAACGAGGCATTCATCCGCATCAGCGGTTTCTCCGCGGAGGAGCTGATCGGCAAGAATCATAACGTGGTCCGCCACCCCGACATGCCGCCGGCGGCCTTTGCGGACCTCTGGACCACCCTCAAGGCGGGCAAGTCCTGGATGGGCATCGTCAAGAATCGCTGCAAGAACGGCGACCACTACTGGGTGGACGCCTACGTGACCCCCATATTCGAGCACGGCCAGATCGTGGGCTACCAGTCGGTGCGGATCAAACCGTCCCGCGACGACGTGGAACGGGCGGAAAAACTGTATCAGAGCCTCATGAGCGACAAGCCCGCGCGCCTGCGCCTGCCGCGCCTTACCATGAAACAGAAACTCTACGCCGGCACGGCCCTGATACTGACGGGCATCGGGGCCGCTTCCCTCGCCTTCGCGGGCGCGGGGCCCGCCACTGCGGCCATGATCCTGATCCCGGCCCTGCTCCTGGCCTGCGCCAATATCCACCTGGCCCTGCGTCCCCTCGACCGCGTGATTGAGGACGCCGCCGCCATCGTGGATAACCCCGTCATGCAACAGGTCTATATCGGGTCCGCGGAC
>Ga0256830_1001013_pt1 | contig 20535 bp, 15 predicted proteins | sample 128326metaG_FD_190537 | JGI IMG/M metagenome (GOLD analysis project Ga0256830, IMG submission 190537) | Hydrothermal vent microbial communities from Lau Basin, Pacific Ocean - 128-326 | ecosystem: Environmental > Aquatic > Marine > Hydrothermal vents | place: Pacific Ocean: Lau Basin | collected... | reverse complement strand
CCGGGTTTGTGGGAATCTTGCTATGCTCTGTTATTCCAAAGCATGCATTCGCAGCTTCATCACCGTTATCGACAAAGCCTTTAAAGTTATTGTACTGGGCAAGAATATTGATATCCATGTCATCAGAGACAGGGAACCCCAAAGACAGAAAATTTGCATCTTCTTCGCTGTGCATGTGAACATCTTCACCTTGCTGCTTGAATTCCACCATTTGTTGAGGAGTAAATGTGGAATAGCGTCGACCATCGAAACGATACGAAACCACTTTTTTCTCCAGAATTTCAGCACCAATCGCATTGATGGCCCCACCGCCACCGCCACCACGAATAGATTCACCATGCGCAAGAACTGCACTTGCGCTCAACGCCATAAGAATACCAGCTGTATATTTTCCAATCATTTTTTGCATTATCAACACCTTAATTATAGTTAACACGGAAAAACCTGTACATAATTCAACCGTCCGTATGAAGAATGACAAAAGTGTAATACGATCGTAAGCAGAGTTCAATATTTTTCATACATTTTCTGATAATTTTTTACACAGTGGGATACAAGCATCAAAAACGCTACAATTGGTCTGATCTCATATTTTCAGTAGAAGGACTACAACTTATGCACTATCGCCTTGTTTTTATTCTTATTTGCATTTTTACCACCAGCATCGCAAATGCCGAAACCGGCAAACCAGCGGACAAACAGCATATTTTGGCGGGAAAAAAATTATATGAAAAACACTGTATAAACTGCCACCAAAAAGACGGGGTTGGTGAGGATTTCATTCCTGATAGCATTCGACGCCCTGGTTTTGTCACAGCCATGCCGTTAAACGAAACCTCTCATGCCTGGCATCACAGCGACGAACAACTGGCCGATGCCATATTAAAAGGCTTAAGAGGCAATGGCAGAATGCCAGCATTCAAAGGAAAAATATCAAGCCAAGATGCGAATAACCTGGTGGCTTATATAAAAAGTCTTTGGAGCCCACGCATCATTGCCTGCCAAGGCCCCAAGCACATGAGTTGCATGTAAAAGGCAAGATGTAGCAATACAACATGACTACTCGCCATGGGCACTCTTATTACACCGGAGGCATTTATTACGAGCACCTGCGGTTGCTGTCATCTGCTGATCTTTACCCCCACATATGCAAAAACAACTTTTAATCGATATTAAAGACACGATATTATCGGCCCGGTTATTTTCATCTCAACGAGGCCATCGATTACCCGTCTTAGTCAGGGTAAACCAACATGAGCAAGCCAAGGCCATTGGGGAAAGCCTGTCAAGCTGGTTTGAACACAGTATTTATATTCATCAACACACGCCATTAAAGGCAAACGACATTATTGGTCATGAATACGATCACGTTATATTTTATCTGCACGATAACTTCGACCCAAACCTGATGGCGGCCATATCCGGCACAGTAAAATCCGGTGGTATATTTACCTTGCTTTCCCTTAAAAAAACAGATGTTGAAAACAATGTTTTTCAGCATTATGTCCTTGAGGAAACCATCTGCAATTCTAACTTTTTACAAATAGATGTTGCTACGCATTCTGTTATCGAATCGGTCATGCCCCAGTATGCCCCTTCAAGGGCTATCGAGAATGAACCGAATATCGATCGTTTTTCTCAACAGAAAAAAGCGATTGAAGGCATAAAGAAACTTGTCTCAGGCCGTAGAAAGCGGCCTTTGGTATTGACTGCAAACAGAGGTCGTGGCAAATCAGCGGCACTGGGCATGGCAGTTGGAGAATTAATTTCAAGCGATGCGCACAACAACATAAACCCTGTTAACATCCTTGTCACCGGACCGTCACTTGCCGCAACCGCTGTTATTTTCAAACACATTCACAAAACCATTATTCACAACAATGATTCAGATCCACTGAAAACCCGTACTGGTAAAATTTCTTGCCAAGGAAATACCGTTTCTTTTGTCGCCCCTGACAAGCTACTGGGCCACCTGCCACCTGCTGACTTGCTTATCGTCGATGAAGCGGCTGGAATCAACCTGTTTTTACTTGAACGGATCGCAACACAGTACTCACGTATTGCCTTTGCCACCACACTCCACGGCTATGAAGGATCGGGGCAAGGTTTTGTCACCCGGTTTTCAAAGATGTTAAGTGCCCTCTATCCACAATGGAAATCAATAACCCTTTCCAAGCCGATAAGATGGAACTCCAATGATCCTTTGGAAAATCATATCGAGCACATTTTTTTATTGGGCAACGATGCGCATCAAGCCAATACCAACATCAATGGGCGGTTTAGTCCCCAAAAAATATCGGTCAAAGTCATAAGCAAAACTGAATTACTCGGCGATAGACAACAACTCCTATCTCTCTTCAGCCTGCTCAAAAATGCCCACTACAAAACCTCGCCCAATGACCTGCGACAGCTAATGGATTCAGAAACTGTCATTATTTTCATGGGCTATTACCAAAACAGGCTGGTCGCCGCAGCGATTGCGGAACCGGAAGGCATGCTTTCTGAGAAATTAATCGACGAGATTTACGGTGGATATCGCAGACCTAAGGGGCAATTCATTCCTCAGTCCATTGTGATGCATCTTGGATTAAAAGCAGCGGGCAAATTACGCTATTTAAGAATTATGCGTATAGCTGTTCAACCGGGTCTGCAAGAAAAAGGCATTGGGTCTTTGTTACTTGAGTACATTGTTTGCTACAGCAAAAAAAATGCGTTTGATTATATTGGCTGTAGTTTTGGCGCAACAGAACGATTGTTAAAATTTTGGTACAAATTTGATTTTCGTACACTTCGTATTGGCTACAAGAAAAACGCATTCAATGCTTGCAATCCAGCGCTTTTAGCAAAACCCCTTTCCAACAAGGCCGCTTTGCTTTCCAAGGACGCCAAAAACATCTTTTTTTGTAATTTTATCTGCCAATTAACGGCATCGCTCAAGCAGCTTGACAGCAGCATCGTTATCGCGATTCTCCGACAACATTATGCTGATACAGAAGCTGCCAATTTGCCGAGCAAAATACTGAACGACGTTATCAGCTTCGCAAGCCATAACCGAAGCTATGATGACAACCTGGACTCAATTAGTCGCTTTATTCTCAATTCCACCAGCATTAAGGCAGCAAGCGACTTTGAGCTAAAATTACTGACTGTCAAAGTACTACAAAAACATAATTGGTCAGATACGAACAAATATTTCAATTTCACTGGAAAAAAGCAATCGCTTTCCGCGTTGAAATCGAGTCTTTCGAAAATTCTCGAAGCGCATTCTTGACATTCGCCAGTACGCCCGCCCAATCACCCGGTTTGTCCTGACGAAATATGCGTAACGTTGGATACCATGGAGAATCCTCTCGATTTAGAAGCCAACGCCAGCAGCCGTCATATCGCGACAACAACCAGACCGGCTTTCCAAGCGCTGCTGCCAAATGTGCAACAGCTGTATCAACCGAAATAACAAGATCGAGATTTTGGATTAAACATGCCGTATCATAAAAATCCGTCACATTTTCCATACACGTATTCAAATTATCAATCTTAACTTCATCAACACTGTCCTTTTGCAAACTAAAAAACTGCAAACCTTGCTCATTATTAAACTCAAACAAGGTCGAAAACACAGACAGTTGACAGCTTCTTCGCTGATCGATCAAATGATTGACTTGATCAGCCTTCCTGGGATTGCCAGCCCAAACCACACCAACTTTTATTACCTCACGATCTATTATCTTGCTGGTATCACCACCTTGACCACGATTTGCCATGTACAGCTTGTCTCGCCAAAGGGCAACATCTTTAAAGATGGTTTTCAAATAGGGGACGTCAAACGGAATACTCGACAGTCTTGTTGAAAACGCATACGGCAAACTCATCATCGGAATTTGATAATCAAAGTATGGCAGTTCCTCACCCGGAGTTACGATGACCAGCTTGGCACTCGTCACCTTGAAAAGCCGGGCAAGTGATTTCGGTGACTCAAGAATCACTCGCCAATCATTTTCTATCAGCTTTAGTACGTAGCGAAAAAACTGAAGGGAGTCCCCATAGCCTTGCTCACAATACACAAACAACACTTTATTTCTCAGCGACTCCCCTCGCCAGAGCGGCTTGCCATAATCACGTTTTTCTGCCAGCAATTGATCCGCAATTTCCCAGCGGTATTCGTAATACTCCCAACCTTTTTCGTATTCACCTGTTAATAGCAAGAGTAAGGCATAATTCCAATAAGCTTCCGGTCGAGTGCGATCCACAGACAAGGCTTTTTCATAATAATATTTTGACTTTTCACAATCTTTTATCGCCTGATAAGCCAGCCCCAGATTATTTAACAAGGTATAGTCATTATCGTTTACTAAAAGGGCGGCATTAAATTTTTTTAGCGCCGTATCGAAACGCGCACACCAGGTATCAATTACGCCTGAATTTACCAGCGCACCAAAATACCGGCTATCCAGCTTTAATATCTGTTGATAATATTTTTCAGCCTCAATCAAGTCACCATTTTCTTTATAAATATTTGCCAAGTTATACCTTGCACCAATATTATCAGGATCAAAATGCACAATACTTGTGAGAAGCTCCTGCCTGATTGCTTTTTCCTCGGTTTGATCAGAATACAAGGACATGACTTCGATATATCGCTGCATTAAATCGCCATCGCTTTTTACCACATCGCTATTTTTCAATATGTCATAGGCTAATGCATATTCTGTTTTTCTCAGGAGAATATCTGTCAAATTATACAAGGCCGGAATAAACTGCGGATCGATGGATAAAACCCGTCTATAATTTTCTTCTGCCGCCAGCGTATTTTTTTGTTCATATTGTGCATTTGCCATATTAAATCGCGCTTCGACATAATCTGGTTTTAACACCAACGCTGCATCAAAGCATTTCTCGGCTTCACGGAACTCACCTGAAGCAAAATACACGTTACCCAAATTATTGTGGTATATTTCGCACACCGGGTTTACCTTGATTGCATCACTGATCAAGCGCATAGCTGCCAGAATATCACCTTCCTCGGCATGCAACATGCCCAGCAAATGCAATGCATCTGCGTGGTGTGAGTCACACGCCAAGACCTGCTCGTAACACGATCTTGCCAACGCCCACGCCTGTGTTTTATGGTGTTTCAAGCCCTTGTTAACCAGGTTTACAATAAATTGAGCCGATTTTATTTGAGGGGATTGTGATTCCATCGTCATTCCACTGTGATTTCAGTTCAAGATATCCAAACCTGGTAGCGAATATCATTCCATCCATACCCGGCTTTCAAAATCAGATACGAAGTTAACAACCAAACCATTCTATATTCGCTATTTTTTGTATAAAATGGCGACACCGTAACCACTGATAACAAACGCTGTGCTTGAATTAAAAAATGCCACCCTAAAACGCGGCTCACAATTACTTTTTAAAAACGCCACTTTAACTGTTTATCCCACTAAACGTATCGGTGTTACCGGAGCCAACGGTGCAGGGAAATCCAGTCTATTCTCACTCATACTGGGCAAACTGGAACTTGACACGGGCGATTTTTATCTCCCCGATTCGCTAAGCATTGCTCATGTCGAACAAGAAATTCAAAGCCAGCATCTTAGTGCTATTGATTATGTAATAGAAGGCGATAAGGTACTCGCAGATACTTTACGTCAATTAACTGTCGCCGAACAAACACACGATGCAGAGGAAATCGCCCGATTACACCAGAAAATGGAAGAAATCCAGGGCTATGCCGGCAACAGCAAAGCCTCAAAATTGCTAAACGGGCTTGGTTTTAATCAGGACCAGTTTTCAAACAAGGTATCGTGCTTTTCCGGAGGCTGGCAAATGCGCCTGAAACTGGCAAAAGCATTAATGTGCCGGTCTGATATTTTGCTTCTCGATGAACCAACAAACCACCTCGATCTTGATGCCGTTTTATGGCTGGAAGATTATTTAAAAAACTTTCCAGGCACACTACTGCTTATTTCTCATGATCGGGATTTTCTCGATACTGTTGTAAACCAGATTTTACATATATCAAACCACAGAGCTACAATTTACAACGGAAATTACAGTGCATACGAAAAATACCGTGCCGAGCAAATTGCCCTTCAGCAAGCCGGTTATGCCAAACAGCAAAAGCATATCCAGCACGTGCACAGTTTTATCAACCGATTTAAGGCAAAAGCAAGTAAAGCCAAACAAGCACAAAGCCGGATTAAGGCACTGGAAAAACTTGAATTAATCGCTCCTGCGCATATCGATTCACCTTTTCACTTTTCCTTTCAAGTGCCTGAAAATAGTCCACACACATTGCTCAGGCTAGAAAAGGTAAGCGTTGGCTATAACAAAGAACCGATTTTACAGAACATTAATTTCAGCATGTTTGCCGGTGATAGAATCGGCCTGCTGGGTGCCAACGGCGCTGGCAAGTCAACACTGGTCAAGCTTTTGTCCAAAGAATTAGCGCCACAAAAAGGTAAAATGGCACTTAGCAATAAGCTCTCTATTGGCTATTTTGCACAACACCAGTTAAGCCAGTTAAACCTGCAACACTCGGCACTGCAAAGCATGGTGTTGTTGGAAAAAAGCCTGACTAACAAGGCCGGTGAACAGGAACTACGCAACTATTTGGGTGGTTTTAATTTTCACGACGACAAGGTTATGCAACCCCTTAGTGCTTTTTCCGGCGGTGAAAAAGCCCGGTTAGTACTGGCAATGATTGTCTACCAAAAACCCAATTTACTGTTACTCGATGAGCCAACCAATCACCTGGACATTGATATGAGAGATGCACTCACCCTGGCGCTGCAAGAATTTGAAGGCGCGCTGGCCGTTGTCTCTCACGACCGCCATTTGTTGCGCACAGTGTGCGACGCTTTTGTACTCGTTCACGATAAAACAGTCAGCACCTTTTCCGGTGATCTCGAGGACTACCGGCAATTTATCAAACAATCCTCTGACAACAATCGCAATACTGAAACAAAATACCCAAAGAGTAGCAACAATGGCGTATCGAAAAAGAAACAGCGTCAAATTGATGCTGAACAGCGAAAACAACAACAGCCGCTAAAAAAACGGCTGAATAAAATAGAACAACAAATGGCCGAGCTCAACAATATCATGACAGAACAGGAAAGCTTGCTCGCCAACACCGAGATTTATCAAGAAGACCAAAAAACACAGCTCACAAAAACACTCAAAGATCAGGCTAAAAGCCGTTCCCAACTCGCATTACTGGAGGAAGAATGGTTGGAAATCATGGAAAAGCTGGAATAATCAGCACAAAAGCTTAAGTTTTGTCAACGGGTGTCGACTATCTCTTTAACTCATTTTTTCAAATTAGTCATACAAGAGACAGGGACCCTTTCATGAAGACCTTATTCACCAAACCTTCGGTAATATGCCACTTACTGTTTGCCAGCATTTTGCTTTTCAGTAATCAGGCGCTTGGCGCAGAAGAAGATATTGTCGTATACACCTACCTAAATGGGCACTACAAGGATCATTCGGCTGACTTTCGCACGATAACCCGCAAGAGCCTGAACAATCTGCAAAAATTCAAGGTTACCAAAGGTCCCAAAGGACGAATATCATCCAAAACAACACTTAAAGACCGATTAAAGGCTGCATCCAAAGCCGGCGTGCGCTGGGTGGCAGACGTCAAGTTTGATACAGAAAAGAAAAAAGGTGAACTGGTATTTTTGATTTATCGATCAAACGGCGAGAATATTTTTCGCTGGGTTGAGAAGTACAAAATCAAGAATATGAAAGCATTTTTGGCACAAATGGAATACAACATGCCATTAAAGTTAAAAACAAAATTTCTCGAACTCGGTCGAATCATTAAAACAGACAAGCGTTTAGTCTATTTCGACCTGGGTGAAACCGCCGGAGTTAAACTCGGCGATACTTTTCAGGTTTATGAAGAAGGTGACGAAATTGAAGATGACGAAGGCAATTCATACGGCTATTTGGAAGAAACCAAAGGTATTATAGAAGTAACTGACGTAACCTCTGTATATTCCATCGGCGAAATCATCATCGGACGACTATCCATCAATACGGGCGACTGGGTGAAAAAAACTTCCGAGATAAATCGCAACTCGTTTAACGGAAAAATTCTCGCGGTTCTTGAAAATCAAATTGCTATTAATATTGGCAAAAATGTTGGTGTAAAAGAAGGATCCTACTACGCTGTTTTTCGGGAAATAAAAAACATAAATGAAAAGGAGTCTTTCCGTCAACCCGTGGGACATATTAAAATTAATGAAGTATTTGACAGCTTTTCAAAAGGCGAGCTGTCGATATCAGACACCTTCGAACTCACAAAATACACCATAAAAAAGGGTGACAGGGTTGAAGAAGTTGAGTCACCGCGAAAAAACATGTGGTCTCTCAATCAGATCATGACTAACGTCAACAGTGACCAGGGAGCGAGAATTCTGAACGCAAGCTATCAACGAGATTCTTTGATTAACGTCAATATGGTGTACCGTCTAAAGGTCGGCTATGGCAACTCAACGCCTTTTGCGGCCGCTGGCGTTATGCAAAGCCTCGGGCACAGTGCGCATGTATTCTACGGCATGGACTTGATGTATATCGGCGATACCGCAATCAATATGTTTATTTCCGTTGACGTTAACACGCCATTATCTAAAAGCGTTAAAATAAATCTCGAATCCGGCTTTATACTCGCACACTCAAACGACATTTATAATGGCTTAAACTCCAGTGTCGGCATTAAGTACGCCTATGATTTATTCTGACGTAAATAGATAAACACCCAAAAAAAATCCCGCTTGTTGAACTCAAGCGGGGTTTGTGTTTCAACATTCCGGTCAGTGCTTAAAATGACGCATCCCGGTAAAGACCATGGCAATACCATGTGCGTTGGCCGCATCAATGACCTCCTGATCCCGCATGGAGCCACCTGGTTGAATCACTGCCGTAATCCCAACGTCACCCGCGGCATCAAGTCCATCTCTAAAAGGGAAGAATGCATCTGATGCCATCACTGAGCCCTTGACCTTCAGATTCTCATCGGCCGCTTTAATACCAGCAATTTTCGCGCTATACACCCGGCTCATTTGCCCCGCTCCAACACCAATGGTCTGTCCGTTTTTGCTATAGATAATTGCATTGGATTTTACAAACTTGGCTACCTTCCAGGCAAACAACAAGTCTTTCATTTCCTGTTCAGTTGGCTGCCTGTCAGTGACAATTTTCAAATCAGATTCCAAAACAACACCGTTATCTCGGTCTTGAATTAAAAGCCCACCGTTGACACGTTTATAATCCAGCCCCGCAGGATTTTGTGCTGCCCACTGACCACAGGCCAATAAACGCAGATTTTTTTTGCTGGCCACTATTTCAACGGCATCTGCCGCAATTGTTGGCGCTATAATGACTTCAACAAACTGTCGTTCAATAATTGCTTGCGCTGTTACTGCGTCCAGTTCACGATTAAATGCGATTATGCCACCGAAGGCTGATGTGGGGTCTGTCGCAAACGCCATCTCATAGGCCTGAAGAATAGTGTCACTAATAGCAACGCCGCACGGATTTGCATGTTTCACAATAACGCAGGCCGGCTCATCAAACTGTTTTACACACTCCAGTGCCGAGTCAGTATCTGCGATATTGTTAAATGACAACGCCTTGCCTTGAATTTGTTTAGCAGAACTCACACTTGCATCAGACAATTCTTTTTCTACATAAAATGCAGCGGACTGATGAGGGTTTTCTCCGTATCGTAAGTCTTGGGATTTTACAAATTGCCAATTGAATGTATTGGGATACACCCGCTTCTCATTATCAGGATTAATCGCGCCAAGATAATTAGCAATTGCAGCATCATAGGCTGCGGTGTGTTCATAAGCTTTTACTGCCAATGCAAAACGAGTAGCTTGAGACAATGCGCCATTCTCTCGTGTCATTTCGTTCATTACCGGGCCATAATCAGAAGCATTTACGACAATTGCAACTGAGGCATTATTTTTTGCTGCCGACCTAACCATTGCCGGCCCACCTATATCAATATTTTCGATGGCATCAGCCAAAGTGCAGTCAGGCTTGGCAACAGTTTGTGCAAACGGGTAGAGGTTAACAACAACCAGGTCAATGGCAAGAATAGCATTGTCAGCCATAATTTTTTCATCAAGGCCACGTCTTCCCAATATGCCACCGTGAATTTTGGGGTGCAAGGTTTTTACTCGACCCGCCATCATCTCTGGATACCCTGTGTATTGCGACACTTCCGTCACTTTCACATGATTATCCGTTAACAGTTTTGCTGTGCCGCCTGTCGAGAGTATTTCAATATTATTTGCATCAAGAAATTGTGCGAACTCAAGAATGCCCGCTTTATCAGAGACACTAATTAATGCGCGCTTTATTTTTACCATAATTGATTTCCAAATTTAAAGAGAAGGTGTGAATTAAAATTCGCTTACAAACTGAATAATAAAAACGAATTTCGGGTTTTATTTTATAGAAAAACAATGCTTGGCTTAAAGAGCAAGACGAAAATAAAACGAAAGAACAACTTGGATTCCAGTAAACGAATATTTTCAGCTTTGTGCTAACTCAGCTCATGCTCACCAGATAACATAAACAAAGTTTTCTGGGTTTAATTATTGTATAAATCAGAAATAAAAAAACCGAAAAATACGAAAAACAAAGGCCGACAATCGCGAGATCATCGGCCTTTGAAAAACATGTTAAAACGAGCGATCAGCCCAAATCGTACATTTTTAGTTTTTTCCGCAGCGTTCCACGATTAATCCCCAAGATCTCTGCCGCACGCGTTTGATTACCTCGTGTGTGTTTCAGCACTACACGCAACAATGGCTGCTCAACTTCACCAATGACCATTTTATAAAGCTCGTTAGTCCCGTGGCCATCAAGGTTTGCAAAATAAGTCTCCATTGATTCTTGCACACATTCCTGGATGTTTGATGTAGTTCCATCCACTTTTTGTGATTGTACAAATTCGTTTTCTATTGTGTTTTCAGCTGGAATTCCGGTCATGCCGCTTTTTCCCCTTCCATTATTGATTGATGAAAAAAATCATAAACAACAGCTAACTGCTCGTTAACATTATCTATTTGATTCATTTTTTTTCGAAAAGAAACATACCCCTCAAGCATATTACAATACCAATTAATATGCTTTCGCGCTATACGTACCCCACGATACTCCCCATAAAACTGATACATTTTTTTTATATGGCTAGTTAAAACTTTTTGTCGCTCTGCTAATGACGGTGGCGAAACAATTAAACCCGTTTTAATATATTCATTAACTTCATGAAATATCCAAGGATTTCCTTGTGAACCTCGACCGATCATTACCGCATCTGCATTAGTAAAGACTAAAACATCCTTGGCTTTTTTTGCTGACGTTATATCTCCATTGACAACAACCGGAATTGAAACTTTCGATTTTATTTTTGCAATGGTTTCATACTCAGCCTCACCAGTATACATGCACGCTCGCGTCCGCCCATGCACGGCAATTGCTTTTATTCCCGCGTCTTCAGCAATTTTTGCCACATCAACTGCATTTTTATTTTCGCTATCCCACCCGGTTCTTGTTTTTAGGGTAACAGGGATATCCACTGCATTAACAACTGAACGTAAAATTTTCTCTACCCGTTTTTCGTCACGCAACAACGCTGAACCAGCAGCAACACTGCATACCTTTTTAGCCGGGCACCCCATATTTATATCAATTATATGGGCACCGTTGTCAGCATTAAAACGCGCCGCTTCCGCCAGCTTTTGCGGATCAGCCCCTACAATTTGCACACAGCGAAGACTGTCATCGTCAGAGAAAATCAGGCGCTCTTTTGTTTTGCATGAGTCCCGCAATCCCGCTTCCGAGGAAACCATTTCACTGGTTGTCATTGCAGCACCTAACTGCCGGCATATCTCCCGGAAGGGCCTATCGGTCACTCCGGCCATTGGGGCCAAAAATGCCTTACCCGTTATCTTGTGAGGACCAATAAAAAACAATTTTGTCAGGTATCTTGCAGTCTTTACTATTTTTTTACTTGCTTTAACGGTAAATGCATTTAGCACACATCACTAAAGCCGATGTCTTAAAACGGAGAATTATCATACCGATTTCAGAATTATTATGGAACTAAAATTTGATCAATTTTAGTATTTATTTGAAGTTTTTTAATAAAAAAATAAATCAAGCCTTAAATAAGGGTCTTTTCGAGACCACGCTTTTCGCAGTATTTTACTATGGTAATATTGACAGTTAACTCATGTATTTTAACCATTTTCCCTACTACATGCCCAAACTAACTGTTTTATTTCGATTTAATTAGAGACAACAAATTAAGGAGATAAAATCGCGAATGCAAACCCTCGGACAGACATATGTCTGTCAAATTTATTGGAAATCAAACTCAAAATTTACCGCTTCCTCACCCGGGTCGACGATTTCAAGCATAATTTTATAAGGCACGGATTTTTTCATGCCGGCAGTAATATCAACTTCTTTCGACAAGTATTCGGAAGGCGTGAATTTGCGTCTAGCAATGACTTTTTGGTTGATATCGGAGAAAGTCAATATTAGACCGGGAAACGCCTGATCAAAGTCAGCTTTGTTTGTAATTGTTGAGGTAATTAATAAGGCATTTTCCGCATTTGGATGTGATACGACATTGCTTTCCAACAACTCAATTGCCTCAATATCTTTCGCAGGCGAAATATCACAAGGATAAAATGCGTTAAGCTTTGCGCACAAGCTTTCAATAACCGGCTTCACCTCAGGATATGCCACCAAATCCTGACGCTTGAGGTAGGCAAACTGCCCTACCAGAACAACAAGCAATATCAAGATAACAACTATCCAGGCAAACTTGGCGAGTCCACCACTGGACTTGACCTTCTTTTTCTCTTCAATCGCTTCCAGAATATAACTGTCACCGGGTCTTTTATCCTTGTCCTTGCCCTTCTCCTGATCTAGCTCATCCGTTTTTTTTCCCGGTTTGGCATCATCTCCAGAAATATCAGAATCAAGAAAAGAGTCACCTAAATCAAAGCTGGATTCAACCAGCGGCTCACTTTTTAGTGGTACCGCAGCTGACACCGCACCTAACTCTCTCTCAAAGTCTGACAAAGAGGACTTATCTGAATCAGCGATTGGTTCAGACACGCTGGATTTCGCCACACCTGACAAAGACGGCGATTCACTGGCTACATTTCCTGTTGCTGCCCCACCATCAAGACCTTTAAAGTCCAAATCCGGCAATTCATCCAGTTCACTAACCGCAGAAAGCACGGCAGCACCGCCAGGCTTGCTTTTTGATTCAGCATCAGTGGCATCGGGCATTTCCGAATTTTCATCAAACAAACCGTCAAGCGCAGCATCAATATCGTTAATTATGGCATCCTGCCGGCTAATGGCTTTTTTTTCTTCCCGCTCTACGGCTGAGTCCACGTCTTCTGCCAGGGAAGATTCAAACTTCTCGGATATATCGAATTCAGACTCCGGCGCGTTAACACCGGGGATTTCCACATCAGCAAATGATTGCGGGTTATTTTTTTCTTCCACAGGCTTGGTATCATTGAAAGCGCTTTCGCTTAGCTCGGCCTGAGACTCGGGCGTTTCAACAAATTCAAGCTCGGTTTTTTCTTTACTATCAGAACCATCTGTGGCTTCGGCAGCCGTCTCAACAGAGCTCAATGCCGAGGATGATGCACGCTCGTTTTGTGCTTGCGATACCGCCTCTTCCGGAACAACATCCACCAGACCATCAAGTGCGCTAAACACTTCGTCGCAATTGCCGCAACGCACTCTGCCACCGGCCGCTTTAAGCTGGTTAGGTGTTATTTTAAAAAAGGTTTTACAGCTGGGGCACTCAGTGTACATGCTTTATTCCGATATCTTGCAACACCACATAAAAAAACGTTGTTATCCAACAGCCTCAAAAAGTTTTCTGATTCACCGCTTTTTACCCTGTAACATAACCCACCCATCTAACACGGTCGGCAACCGCATGTCAAAGTGCGCGCGATATGCCGCCAAGACATCTTCGATTTGCTCTTCCAACACTCCAGACAGCACAATTTGACCATCATCTTTCAGCAATTTAGCAAAATATTCTGCCAGCTCTATCAATGGATTTGCCAAAATATTTGCAAGCAATAAATCGGCCGCTTTTACAGCAAGCGCATCGGGCAAATAATTTTTTATGCGACCCGAGACATTGTTTTTTTCTGCATTCGCGTTCGTCGCAAGCAATGCCTGTGAATCAATATCAACCGCACTGACTTTTTTTGCGCCCAGTTTTGCCGCCGCAATCGCTAAAACACCTGACCCACAACCATAATCAATCACATCTAGACCTTGCACGTTATTTTCGTCCAACCAGCTTAAACACAAGGCGGTAGTTGCATGAGTACCTGTACCAAACGCCAACCCTGGATCAAGATAAATATTTACGGCATTTTTATCGACCGGCGCATATTCGCTGGGTACAATCCACAGTTTTTTGCCGAACTGCATGGGCTTAAAATTGTCAAGCCAGGCCCTTTCCCAATCTTGATCCTCAACACGGGTTTCTTTGTAAACCGGGAAATTAGCAATGTCCAGATTTTCTTTTAGCAACGCTATCGTTGCCTCAATATTTTGCTCAAGCTCGAACAAGCCGACAACAAGCGTGTCCTGCCATAATGGCGTCTCGCCAACTGGCGGCTCAAATATTTCCTCTTCACCACCTTCTTTTAAAGTTACCGCTACTGCACCGCAGTCATGCAACAAGTTCGAAAGCCTTTCAGCAACTCCGGCACTGGTAGCAAATGTTAATTGAGTCCATGGCATGGGGCGTACACTTTTACTGTTGATACACGCTTAAAGAACGAATACCCCAAATAACCTGTGTGCGTTCTTTTTGGGGCATTTCCAGCGGCCGGTTATCTTAAAAAAAACCAAGCCGCTGCATCACCTTAATCTTCCAGTTTCTTTTCAAGGTAATGAATATTGGTTCCTCCCGCAATAAACCCCCCATCCTTAAAAATATCTTCGTGTAACCCCTTATTGATTTCGATGCCATCAACAACCAACTCGCTTAACGCTGTACGCATTCGCGCCATTGCACCTTCACGTGTATTGCCTGTTACTATCAGTTTTCCAATCATGGAATCATAATACGGCGGAACAACATAGCCACTGTAAATATGAGAATCCCAGCGAATACCGGGGCCTCCCGGTGGATGGAAAGCTGTAATTTTGCCCGGCGAAGGCATAAATGTTTTTGCATCTTCTGCATTGATCCGACACTCAATTGCATGCCCTTTCAAACGGATATCTTCCTGTTTGTATGAAAGCGACTCCCCTGCTGCCACTCGCAATTGTTCGGCAACCAGATCAACACCCGTCACCATTTCAGTGACCGGATGTTCCACCTGTAAACGCGTATTCATTTCAATAAAATAGAATTCACCATTTTCATACAAAAACTCAAAAGTGCCTGCACCCCGATAACCGATCTTTCGGCATGCCTCGGCACAACGCTCGCCCATTGCATTTCGCATTTCCTCTGAAATTTCGGGAGCCGGCGCTTCCTCGATCACTTTTTGATGGCGGCGCTGCATGGAACAATCCCGTTCACCAAGATGAATGGCATTGCCATGCGTATCAGCCAACACCTGAAATTCAATATGACGTGGATTTTCCAGAAATTTTTCCATATAAACCGTATCGTCCCCAAAAACAGACAAGGCCTCCGATTTGGTTAACGAGATCGCATTAGGCAAGGCCGCTTCACTGCGCACAACCCGCATACCTCGACCACCGCCACCACTGGAAGCTTTAATAATTATTGGGTAACCGATTTCCCTGGCAAGGCGGATATTTTCTTCCGGATCATCCTTTAGCGGCCCGCCAGACCCAGGTACACAAGGCACACCGGATTCCTTCATCGCCTTGATGGCAGAAACCTTGTCACCCATAAGACGGATAGTTTCCGGTTTTGGCCCAATGAAAATGAAACCACTGCTTTCAACTCGCTCGGCAAAGTCGGCATTTTCAGACAAAAAGCCATAACCCGGGTGTATTGCTACGGCATCAGTCACTTCTGCGGCACTAATAATAGCAGGCACATTTAAATAACTGTCGACTGACGCTGCGCCACCAATGCACACAGATTCATCAGCAAAACGTACATGCTTTAAGTCCCGATCGGCAGAAGAATGCACGGCCACTGTTTTAATACCGAGTTCACGACAAGCGCGCAGTATTCGAAGCGCGATTTCACCACGATTGGCAATAACAACTTTATTTAACATAGGAGGATATTTTTATACTTTTAAATAATATTTAATGTTGACGCACGGCTTTGATAGAGCGTATTTTCAAAACCCGGGCAATAACCAAGCGCCTGCTTACATCTCGCGCCTTCTGTTCAACCGACTACTCGATAACAAACAATGTTTGCCCATATTCACAAGGCTCACCGTTTTCAATCAGAACATCAGCTATAACACCGGCTTTATCTGCTTCAATCTGATTCAGAATTTTCATCGCCTCAATAATACACAAGGTATCACCAACATTTACCCGGTCACCAATCTCAACGAAGGGTTTTGCACCGGGTGTTGCCGCACGATAAAAAGTACCAACCATTGGGGAGGTAACGGCATGGCCAGCAACTGTTACTGGTGCATCGTCAACAGCCAACGCTGCGGGAACGGGCGCAGCAGGTGCCGGCGCTGCGGGTACAGGAGCAGCAGCTACGGGCGCTGGAGTGACAACCTGTGCTTGTGAGCCATAACGACTGATACGTACCGACTCTTCTCCCTCATGAATTTCAATCTCGGCAACGCCAGATTCATCAAGTAGCTCTATAAGCTTTTTTATTTTACGAATGTCCATTCTAAGACTTTGCCCTCGTTTCCAAAAATGTAATTGCTGCAGACAATGCCAGCTCATAGCCTTGTGCGCCTAGTCCGCAAATAACCCCCATTGCTATATCAGAAAAATAGGAATGGTGGCGAAAAGATTCCCGTGCATGCACATTTGATAAATGCACTTCAATAAAAGGTATTTTAACCGCTGAAAAAGCATCCCTCAATGCAACGCTGGTGTGTGTAAACGCTGCCGGATTAATAATAATAAACGCCGTGCCATCCTGCTTTGCCAAATGAACCCGGTGAATTAATTCGTGCTCGGCATTACTTTGGAACACATCTGTTTCATGATTTTTTAATTGCGCAATATCACTAAGCGCCTGATTAATTGATAGCAGTGTATCCTGACCATAGTGACCAGGCTCGCGTTCACCCAATAAGTTCAGGTTCGGCCCATGCAAGACTAATATTTTGGCCATTCGCCCTTTTTTGCCTTTATTATGTTTGAATAATGCCCATTTCGTCTATTTTTCTGCGGGTTTTGCTGGCAAGCCTTTGGTGTATTGTGTTTTGCAGCCAAGATGCACCAGCACCCTCAAATCAGACAGGTTTCTTGAATTTTGCCCGAGACAACCAACATTGTCCAGACATTTCACGACATTTACAAACAATTAGCGACCAGTTTTACAGTATTTCTCTTAAGATAAAAGCGCTCTTCAGTAACGCATCCAGCAACAGCATCACAAGTGACGCGTGATCACTTTCTCTATCGCCTGCCGAGAAACTTCGCCACGAAACGTTTTCACAATAGTCCCGCTGCGATCAACAACAGCAGTATAAGGCAACGCACCGAGCCGGTTCCCGTATGCATCCGATACCCGTGTCGCATCATCCTGCCCTACCAGAATCGGGTATTCCACGCCGATCGTATCAATAAAATCCGCGACCTTTTGCGCATCATCCAGCGCAATTCCCACAAATTGCAAACCAGCACTCGCATACTTTTCTTGCAGCGCTATAAATTCCGGCATTTCTTTTCGGCACGGCGGACACCATGTGGCCCAGAAATTCACTACCATTACCTGGCCATTCCACTCGTCAGCGTTACGCAATTTACCATCCAAATCCTTTAGCTCAAAACCCGGGCGATAAGTAGACTCCACGGCTTTTGCTTCAAGCGCACCGGGTGTCGACTCCAAATACGTCCTCATCGTGCCATCGCCAGCCAAAAAGGCCAAAACCAAAGCAATACCCCCGAGTGTGTATTTTACCGGCGTTGAAACATTCATTTTATGTCAATCCTAATCAATTAAGCTCACTTAAACGCTTTTCTCACGTGAGCGGCAAATTCATCGGCCTCCACAAAGCCCACCAGTCGCATATGGCGCAGCTCCTCTCCCTGGGAATTCCAGAATATCATGGAAGGCGGTCCAAGCAGTTGAAACTCCTTCAGCAAAGCCTTATCCAGGTCATCGTTTGCGGTAACATCCGCCTGCAATATGACACCTTTGGAAAATTCACGAATAACCGCAGGATCACTAAAAGTATAGCGCTCCATTTCCTTGCACGACACGCACCAGTCAGCATAAAAATCCAGCATCACACCCTTACCCTGCTCCGTTGCAAGCGCCACCTCCCGCTCAAGATCAGCAACAGATTTGATTTTTTTAAATTCAGCTTCCTGGTGCTGCTCGGTGCCCGCAAAACCTGAAACAGAAACAGCACCGCCACCACCAATGGACAGACCACGTAATGGCTGCAATGGATCCGATCCATTACTGGCAACCCCCAGCAACAATATTCCGCCATAGATCAGCATCACGACACCAAGACCTTTCCAGAGTTTTGCCCAGCCGCTGGCACCCGCTATCAACTGTGTTAGTGCCCCCATATAAACAGCCGACACAATTAACAAGGTTGCCCACATGAGCAATGCTATCGCCGCAGGCACAACTCGCTCTAACATCCAGATCGCAACAGCGAGCAACAACACACCAAATACAGCTTTCACCGATTCCATCCAGCCACCGGCTTTTGGCAGCAGTTTACCCGCGGATGCGCCAACCGCAATCAATGGCGCCCCCATTCCCATGCTAAGCGCAAACAATGCCAACCCGCCCAGCACAGCATCTCCGGTTTGGCCAATATAAATCAAGGCCCCCATCAATGGCGCAGCGACACAAGGCCCCACAATCAAGGCCGATAAAAAGCCCATTACAGCGACCCCGGCCAAGGTGCCGCCTTTTTGACTATTGCTAATGGCGATTAATTTACTCTGCCAAGCCGCTGGTAACTGCAATTCATAAAAACCAAACATGGATAAAGAAAGCAGAACAAACACCAGACTAAACGAGACCAGTATCCACGGCACCTGAAAAACAGCCTGCAAATTAGCGCCAAACAAGCCGGCAATAATTCCCGCCACCGTGTAAGTCAAGGCCATTGCCAACACATAAACGACTGACATGACAAGGGCCTTTCGCGTGGTCATCTCGCCACTTTGACCAACGATGATACTGGACAAGATAGGCACCATAGGAAACACACAAGGCGTAAATGCCAATAACAAACCAAAGCCAAAAAATGTCAACACAATGCCAACAATACTGTCATTTGCTAATGAATCGGCAATACTGTCCTGCTCTGATACGTGCTCAATCTCTGCTGCTTTCTCAATATCCGGCAACGCAGTGGTAACCGCCTCGCTCTTACCCTTATCGCCCTTGGGCAAAGTCAGCCCCATGGTTTGTGATTCAGGGGGATAGCAAAAGCCGGCGTCGGCGCAGCCCTGATAATTGGCCCTTAGCACCATGTCAACAGGCGAGGTCACCGTACGCGTCAGTGAAATTTTAATGGCGGCATTGCCGTAATAAACCGGCATCTCGCCAAACACCTCATCATCAATAATTTTGCTTATTGGCGGAAAATCAATTTTACCCAAGCTAACACCCGCGCCACTTTCAACCGCAAAGGTAAACTTGTCGCGATACAAATAGTAACCGTCAGCAATTTCCCAATAGGCCAAAATTGTATTGCCATCAATAACTTCCGCGCTAAAAGCAAAGGCTTTTTCAGCCGGTAAAAATTCTTCCTGGGCCACTAAGCCGATATTTTTACTTAAACTTGCCAGCGTGGGCGCAGATACGTCAGCTTTCCCGGCGGCCTGTTTTTTGAGTAAAAGACTTTGTGCTGGCGTCAAGGTTACGCTGTCATCATCAACCGGAATAAGGGAAAGCTTGATTGATTGTTTTTGCGGCGGATAACATACGCCGATATCAGCACAGCCTTGAGAAACGGTGTCCAATACCATATCGAGCAACACTTTATCCGAACGGCTGATTGGAATATCAATACTGACTTTTTTTCGGTAACTTTCAACTTTTCCGAAAAATTCGTCTTCTTTCATCTTGCCTTTAGGAAAGTGCGGTTCTCCCAGCTCAACTTCCGGGCTCTGAGTCGAGAACTTAAATTTGTCTTTGTAAAGATAATAACCATCGGCGATTATCCATTCGGCCCGGATCATATTTGGCGCTATTGCGTAAGCTTTTAATTTAAATGCCTCATCGGGCATCAGCGGCTCGTCTTCCTCAAATAGCGCCCAGGCCGGTGAAGAAGCAAGAAATATCAAGAGAAATAAGGCAATAAATCGTTTCATTTTTTATACTTTACTTTTGTTTACTTT
>Ga0256830_1001012_pt1 | contig 20571 bp, 18 predicted proteins | sample 128326metaG_FD_190537 | JGI IMG/M metagenome (GOLD analysis project Ga0256830, IMG submission 190537) | Hydrothermal vent microbial communities from Lau Basin, Pacific Ocean - 128-326 | ecosystem: Environmental > Aquatic > Marine > Hydrothermal vents | place: Pacific Ocean: Lau Basin | collected... | reverse complement strand
CGGCGCCATCTCGGTGGTGGGCGGCGGCGATTCCGTCAAGGCCATCGACGTGGCCGGCGTGGCCGACAAGATCACCCACATCTCCACCGGCGGCGGCGCCTCGCTCGAGTTCCTGTCGGGCAAGGAGCTGCCCGGCGTCGCGGCGCTGACCGACAAGTAGCGCCGGGGCCGGACCTTCACTTTGCCGGGGGCCGGGCGCAGTAGTCGAACAGGAGCTGCCACTCGGCCCGCTGGATCTCGAGGGCCAGGTTTTCCTCGGCGGAGCCGGGGCGCCGGCGGGCCGCTTCCACGAAGTCGATGAAGGCGAAGGGGTCCCAGCGTTCGCCCAGAGGGAAGGAGACTCCGGGATAGCGGCTCAGGATCTCGGTGGCCGCCTCGTGCAGGGGTTCGAAAACCGGATGGTCGCCGGTGCGGCGGAACCAATAGGCGGAGTTGCCCGGGTCGGGCTCCTGGCGGTGCATGATCGCGTGCCAGAAGCTGCCTTCGGCGGTGTGGATCTGCTGGGCCGTCCGGTGCGCCTCGTCGAGGCAAGAGAAATAGAGCCACAGGCCGGCATAGGCGGCTTCCGGGTGGGGGGCGGCCGGGAACAGTTCGCGCGGAGAAGCGGCGGCGATGCGCCGGGCGGCCTCCTGGTTCGAACAGCGGCCCAGGGCGAGGGGCATCAGGCGCATGCCGGCCCCGTCCAGGGCGAGGATGGCGGCGACTTCCTTCCCGTAGACGGCGGGATCGAACTCCATGAGCGCTAGTGTAGCGAACGGGGCGTCCGCTCAGGGCGCCGCCCGTTTGCTTTGACATTTTTCCTATGTTATGTTTTATCTGTCGCGAGACAGGGCTATGCCGATCTACCGCATCTATCGGTTGAACGAGAAGCGGCGCCGGCAGTTCCGGTGGGCGCCGCACGCTAGCGGGGCCGCGGAGGTCAAGCCGAAGGACTACGCCGAGGGCGGCGCGGTGGAGGGGACGACGCCTTACGCCGCCTGGCACCGGTTGCGGGACACCGAGGCTCCGCTGGAGTTGGGGGACCTGCTGGAGGACCAGGAGGGCAACCTCTATATTTGTAAGTACGTGGGCTTCGAGGAGGCGCGCTGGAAGCTCTCCGAAGCGAGCGCGCCTGCGGCCGGAGTTCCGCAGCGGGAGGCCGCCTGCCTGCCGCCGGCGGCCGGCGATTGAGTTCGGCCCGTCGAGAGAAACCAGATCCATGGCTTCCGCCGCTCCTCCCCATGGAGACGACCGCTGCCTGCTGGACCAGTTCGCCGTCGTCGTCTACGTGCCTGCGCCGCTGGGCCCGTACCTGGACGCGATCCGGCGGCGGGCGGCGCCCTGGTTGCCGCCCGGGAGGTCGCATGTCAGCGTCGTGCCGCCCCGGCCTCTGAACGGGAACGATCCCACCGTCTGGCGGGAGTTGCGGCGCCGGTTCGAGGCCTGCCGGCGGTTCGATGCCGAGGCGACCGAGGTGGGGGTCTTCGAGTCCAGCCGTGTGGTCTACCTGGAGATCGGAGAAGGCGCCGACCGGCTGCGGCAGTTGCACGAAATGGCCAACCGGGGACCCTGGACGTTCCAGGATCCCTATCCCTACCATCCCCATATCACCCTGGCGCAGCAGGTTCCTGAGGAACGCTTCGCCGAGACGCTCGAGCGCGTCAAGGCGCTCTGGGGGCGATACCGGGGGCCGCGGCGCTTCCCGGTCGATAAGCTCCACTTCGTGCAGAATTCGGTGGTGAACCTGTGGGCGGACCTGGACGCCGTGGAGCTGGCCGCCGGCGGTCATTCGAAGAGCTTGATCTGATCCTCGGAAGGCGGTACGCGCTTGCGGCGGCGCAGCGGGCTGCCGATGACGCCCAGGACTTTCAGGTCCCGCAGGGCGGCGCGGGGGACGAAGATGCGCTGGTTGTTGGCCGAGGGATCCGGCGGCACGACCGAGAAGCCCTGGGGCTCCAGATGCAGCAGGTCGTTGGCCAGCACCCCGTCCAGGAAGTCCCCGTCCCGGAAGAGCATACGCACCCAGAGGCCCTCGGTCTTGGGGCGGGTGGTGAAGATCTTGCGCTCCCGCTGCCAGGGGGTCCCTTCGAAATCCTTGACGAAGCAGACGGCTTTGATCTCCTCGTAGGGCACGGCGGCTACGTTGCCTTCGGGCGAGAGCAGCTCGATCCCCGCGTCTTGCAGCCACGAGGCCAGGTTGACGAAGCCCTTGAGCGATTCCCTGTCAAATCGCTCGACAATGACTCGTTTGCTGGTGGAGCCGGGCAAGCGACGAAACCTGCGGGGAGACTTTAAAACAATTTCGCAAGTATTGTATCATTGGCACGATGCCTGCGCAGGCTTCCATGTCGGCGGCCGTCCGGGGCTTCCTGGACTACTGCCGGATCGAGAAAGGGCTTGCGGCGAACACGGTCGAGGCCTACGGTAGAGATCTCAAGTGTTTTCAAGAGTTTTTCCGGGACGTGGAGGCGATTCCGGGGGCTGAGCGGATCCGGCGCTACGTGGATTCGCTGCGCAGTTCCGGGCTGAGCGCGCCGACGATCGCCCGGAAGCTGACGACGCTGAGAAACTTCTACCGGTTCTTGCTGCGCGAGGAATGGATCGCCTCGGACCCGACGGCGCTGCTGGCGCTGCCCCGGCAGTGGAAGAGCCTTCCCAAGTATCTGACATTAGAGGAGATCGACCGTCTTCTCGCGGCTCCGGACCCGGCCAAGCCGGTGGGACTGCGGGACCGGGCGATGCTGGCGCTGCTCTACGCCACGGGAATGCGGGTGAGCGAGCTGTGCCGGGTGCGGACGGCCGATCTGGACGCTGAGCTGGGGGTGGTGAGGGTTTTCGGCAAGGGCGGCAAGCAGCGGATCGTCCCGGTGGGCCGGGCGGCGCTGGCGGCGGTGGGCGAGTACGTCGAAAAGGCGCGGCCGCGGCTGCTCAAGGAGAGGAGCAGTCCCTACCTGTTCGTGAGTTCCCGGGGCAAGCCGTTGACGCGTCAAGGCTTCTGGAAGGCGTTGGCGGGCTACGGACGGGCGGCGGGCATCGCCCGGTCCCTGACGCCCCACGTAGTGCGCCACAGTTTCGCGACTCATTTGCTGGAGGGCGGAGCCGACCTGCGGAGCGTGCAGACGATGCTGGGGCACGCCGACATCTCCACAACCCAGATCTACACGCACGTGATGCGCTCGAGGCTCCAGAAGATCGTTCATGAACACCATCCCCGCGCGTAAACGGCGGCCGGCGCGGCAACCGCCGGCGTCCCTCGGCCCGGGGAAGAGGCGAGGTACGGTCCCGGGAGGGGCTGTTGCGGCCCGGGGCAGGCCGGGGACGGATGCGGTCTACCGGCCATGGCCCGGCGGTTTGATGCGTTCGGAGCGGGTACGATGAGCGACTACCTGTTCATGCTCGAGAGCCACCTCACTCCGGCTCAACGGGAGGCCTTGGCGGCGGTGGAGAAGGCTGCGGCCGATAAGGATTGCCAACTGTTCCTGGTGGGCGGAGCGATGCGGGACATGATGGGCGGCTTTCCGATCCGGGACCTGGATTTCGCCGTTCAGGGAAGCGGCCTGGCGCTGGCCAATCAGTTGAAGAAAAAGGCCAAGGCGGAAGTCATCGAGACGGACCCGCACCGCAAGACGGCCGAGCTGCGGTTCCCCAACGGCGTCACCGCCGAAGTGGGCATGCTGCGCACCGAAAGGTTCCCGCAGCCCGGCGGGCGGCCGGTGGTGAAACCGGCCGACATCCACGAGGACTTGATGCGGCGCGACTTCACCATCAACTCGATCGCGCTTTCGCTGCATCCGGCCTCGCGGGGGCTGCTGCTCGATCCGGCCAACGGTATCGGCGACCTCGAGCGCCGCGAGCTGCGGGCGAATTCCAACTACGGCCTCTACGACGACCCGGTCCGGATCCTGCGGCTGTTGCGCTTCCAGATCCGCCTCGGCTTCTCGATCCAGGAGCGCACCCAGGAGCAGTACGAGAACGCCCGGCAGGCGGGCGTCGAGAAGCTGATCCAACCTCGGGACCTGTTCCGGGAGCTGCAGGCCATAGCCGCCGAGACGGCTTCGGCCGAAGTGGTCCGGAAGCTGGCCGACGAAGGATTGATGGAGCTGTTCTCGCCGGCGCTGCAGGGTTCCAAGCTGAACCTGCACGCCCTGGCGCGGCTCGACAAGGCCCGCCAGATGGTGCCCCACGGCATCGACCTGCACCTGGATACCCTGGCCCTCTTCCTTTATTTCTTGACCGAGAAGCTCACCCCCAAAGAGCATTCGGCCTTCATCAAGAAACTGGCGATCACGAAGGAGGAGGCTGAGAGATGGCGGCGGCTGGAGGCGCGTTCGCGCGCCCTGGAGCGAGACGTCAAGTCCAAGAGCAAGCTGCGCCGGACGTCGGAGATCTTCGATCGGCTGCAGCGGGCCCGAGGCGAGGAGATCCTCTTCCTCTATCTGCACTCCAAGGAGCGGCTGGTGCGGGACCGCATTCGGAACTACCTGGAAAAGTACCTCTACACCGCCATGGAAGTGACCGACCGCGACGTGACGGCCGCCGCGGGCATCGAGCCGGGCCATCCCGAGTTCGCCGCCGTCAAGAAGGAGATGATCGCCGCACGGCTGGACGGCCGCAAGTGGACGCCCCCGCCGCATCTCGGGCCGAAGGCCGAGGAGGCGGATACGCGAGAGGAGCCGGGGCGTTCCGGCCGCGGCCGGCGCAGGAAAGCCGCGGCCGAGGCGGCGGCGAAACCCGAGAAGCCGGCGCGGCGCCGCACGGCGGCGCGTTCCTGAAGCCGGCGGACCGTTCCGAAGCTCCGCCGGGACGGCCGGGTTCAGTATTCGACGCTCACCAGAAACAGGCCCTGCGGAGGGGCCGTGGGGCCGGCTTTTCCTTCCTCGTTTCCGGTGAGGTAGCGGCGGATGGTCTCCTCGCCGGCATTGCCCTTGCCCACTTCGATGAGAAGACCCACGATGTTGCGCACCATGTGTTTCAGAAAGCCGTCGCCGCGCACCCGATAGACGAGGCGGTCCTCGGCCGGGATCTCGATGCGGGAGGAGAAGATCGTCCTCACCTTCGAGCGGCCCAGAGCGTCGCTCTTGTCGGCGGCGGCGAAGCAGGTGAAATCGTGGCGGCCTTCGAGCAGCGGGGCGGCGTCCCGCATCCGGGCGACGTCGAGGGGGTACGGGTAGTGGCAGACGTAGCGGCGCTCGAAAGGCGAACAGATTTCCCCGCGAAAAATTCGGTATTCGTATATTTTCGCCTTGGCGTCACGAATGGGATGGAAACTTTCGCTCACCTCTTCGATTTTCAGCACGCGGATATCGGGCGGCAGCAGGCGGTTCATCGCCTTGCGCAGGTTGGCCGGCGGAATGGGGTTGGCGAGTGAGAAGGCGGCCACCTGGGCGAGGGCGTGGACGCCCGCATCGGTGCGCCCGGAGCCGGTGACGGCCACCGGGGCGCCCTCGATCTCGCTGAGCGCTTCTTGCAGGCGGCCCTGGATGGTGGGGCGGTCCGGCTGGATCTGCCAGCCGAAGAAATCGCTGCCGTCGTAACAGATCGTGGCTTTCAGACGCCTCATCTATTTGTGCGGGGTCGGTTCAAAGGCCGGCTTGCCCGGCTGCAAACGCCTACTATACCATTGGATTTTCGGGTTCATGGACGAATCCGCCGGGCGGATGGCCGGGCGGGGAAGCAAGCAGCTCTTGCCTTTCACTCGAGAATCGCAAACAAGGGAACACGGCGCGCCTCGAGAAACGTATCTATGCCAGAGGCTCGCGCCGTGGGAATTCGGGGATTGAGTTCATGAGGACACTACAACGAGCCGTTGCGATGCTTTGCGCCGCCCTGACGGCGGCTCCGGCCGGTTGGAGCCAGCAGGCTGTCTACTCCTGGCAGAAGCGCCAGCGGAACCGCTTCATCGATCCGTACACGCCGAAGCGGATCGAGCCGATCAAGCTGGCGAATTCCGACCGTTTGGAAAGGCTGCTGCGGGCCGGAAAGCTCTACCTGTCGTTGCAGGACGCCATTGCGCTCGCCCTGGAGAACAACCTGGACATCGAGATCTCTCGCTACGGCCCGCAGATCGCCCAGGCCGACCTGCTTCGCGCCAAGGCGGGCGGCCTGTTGCGAGGCGTGCCGCAGACGGTCCAGACGGGGCCGGAGACGGTCCAGACGCAAGTGGCCGGCGGGGCCACCGGCGGAGCGGGCCGCGGAGCACGGGCGGTGCGGGCGGCCGCCGCGCCGAGCGCGGGCGTCACCGCGGTAGAAGCCGGCGGGGCGGTGATCACTCAGACCGGCGTCGCCACGCCGAACTTCGACCCGACGTTGTTCACCCGCTACAGTTGGTCCCACCGCTCCGACCCGCAGTCGAACACCATCACCACCGGCACCAACTCGCTGATCTTCGAGAGCCACGCCTGGAACATCGGCTTCACGAAGAACTGGGCCTCCGGCACCGGCTTCCAGTTCGGCTGGAACAACTTCCGCTTCAAGAGCAACAACCAGCGCAGCGACCTGAACCCCGGCTGGTCGTCGAACTGGCAGATCCAGATCACCCAGCGGCTCTTGCAAGGCTTCGGCCGGGCGGTGAACGCCCGCAACATCAAGATCGCCAAGAACAACCTCCGGGTCTCGGATCTGGTCTTCGAGCAGCAGGTGATCGAGACGGTGGCTTCGATCGTGAAGCTGTACTGGGACCTGGTGGCCTTCGCCGAAGACGTGAAGGTGAAGAAGCAGGCCCTGGCGCTGGCCAAGAAGCTGTACGAGGACAACAAGAAGCAGGTCGAGATCGGCACGCTGGCGCCCATCGAGATCACCAGCGCCGAAGCGCAGGTGGCGCGCCGCCAGCAGGAGCTCACGGCCGCCGAAACGGCGCTGTTGCAGCAGGAGACCGTCATCAAGAACGCCTTGAGCCGCACCGGCGTCTACAGCCCGCTGCTCGCCGACGCCCGCATCATCCCCACCGACCGGCTGCCGAAGCCGACCACCGATGAGATGCTCGACCTGGCGAAGCTGGTGGACACCGCCGTGAGGCGCCGTCCGGAGATCGAGCAGACGCGGATCAACATCGAGAACACGAAGATCGGCATGGCGGGCAGCCGCAGCCAGTTGCGGCCGGCGCTGGACGCCATGGTGTTCTACAACCACAACGCGCTGGCCGGCGACATCAACAGCCTGGCCCGCCCCCCGTTCATCCCGAATCCGGACGCCTTCTTCGTCGGCGGTTACGGCACGGCGTTGAAGCAGCTCCTGCGGCGGAACTTTCCGGACTACGGTTTCGGCATCCAGTTGAACATCCCCATCCACAACCGCTCGGCGCAGGCCGACTACATCCGCGACGCGCTGCAGCTCCGGCAGCAGCAGTTGCGGGAGCGGCAGTTGCTAAACAACATCCGGGTGCAGGTGGAAAACGCCCGCATCGCCCTGGTGCAGGCCAAGGCGCTCTATGACGCGGCGGTCAAGGAGCGCCAGTTGCAGCAGGAGACGCTCGAGGCCGAGCAGAAGAAATACGCCCTCGGGGCTTCGACGGTCTTCTTCGTCATCCAGTACCAGCGGGACCTGGCCCAGGCGCAAGCGGCCGAGATCTCCGCAATGGCCGCCTATGCGAAGGCGAAGGTGGACCTGGAGCGGGCCGTGGGGCGGCTGCTGGAGACCTATCGGATCAGCATCGAGGAGGCGAAAGCCGGCGTCGTTTCCCGGCCGCCGGACCTGCCGGTAGCGCCGCAAGGCTAGACCGCACGGCGCGCCCTCGGCCGCCGCCCGGCGTTCCGTTCCAGATTGGAACGCCGGGTTCCCGATTCAGGACACGAAGGGGGCCGATACGGGGCACGGCGCTGCATCAGCGTCCCCTTTTCCGCTGATTTTCCTGCGCCCGGCGCGTTTGGCACGCCGCCTGCAAGGTATGTGGGCGCAATGAAGCGAGCGACGGGCTCAGGAAACGACAAGGTTGTTCCTCATTTCTCCGATATCTGCTCCTTGGTTCTTGCTGCTTCCCCGATCACTCCTGTATTCCACCTCCCCCACGCGCCTTCCCAACCGGTTTCCTGAGCCCCGTACTTCGCGCCGGCGCCGGGCCGGCCGGTGACGAAACTTCGGCGCTGGCCAAGTTTGCGTCCGCCGGGCCGGTGCCTACGCCGTTCCCGGCGTGCGTAGCATGTTCTTGGACCGCTCACCGCCCGCAAACGCCCTTCTCCCCGGCTGGTCCGTGTGGCATGATGAATCTTTCCCATCTCATGGAACCCGATCTGCTCTCGGTCCTGGTACCCGTCTACAACGAGGAGGAGTATATCGGGGAGGTTCTCCGGCGGGTGCTCGCCGCTCCGCTGCCGGACGGTCTGAGGCGCGAGATCATCGTGGTGGACGACGGCTCCAGCGATGATTCCGCCCGGATCGCCGAGGAATTCGCCGCCCGCAGCCCGGGCCTGATCCGCGTGTACCGGCAGCCCCGCAACCTAGGCAAAGGGGCGGCTGTCCGCCGGGCCGTCCAGGAAGCCAGGGGGACTTACTGCATCATCCAGGACGCCGATCTCGAGTACGATCCCCGGGACTATCCGCGGGTGCTCGAGCCGCTGGTGAGCGGGTCCGCCGACGCCGTCTTCGGCTCGCGCTTCACTACCCACGCCCGGCGCCGCGTGCTCTATTTCTGGCACAGCGTCGCCAACCGCATGCTCACCATGCTCGCCAATATCGCCGCCGACCTGAACCTCACCGACGTGGAGACGTGCTACAAGGCGTTCCGCACGTCCCTGCTGCGGTCGATCCCCATCCGCTCGAACCGCTTCGGCTTCGAGCCGGAGATCACCATCAAGCTGGCCAAGCGCCAGGCCCGCATCTACGAGGTACCGATCAGCTACGAGGGCCGGACGTACGAGGACGGCAAGAAGGTCGGCGTCCGCGACGCCTTCGAAGCCGTGTGGGTGATCCTGAAGAACTGGGTGACGGCCGACCTCTACGCCGACCAGGGCGGCGAGATCCTCGACGCCTTTTCCGTGACGCCGCGCTTCAACCGCTGGATGGCCGAGACGATCCAGCCGTACTGCGGCCGCCGCGTTCTGGAGATCGGCGCCGGCATGGGCAATCTCACCCGGCACCTGGCCCGCCGCCGGGAGAGGTACGTAGCCACCGACATCGATACGGAGCACTTAAGCCGCCTCGAGAAGCGCCTGCGGCACCACGTGAATCTGGAGACGGCCGTCTGCGACCTCTCCCGGGCCGAAGACTTCGGTCCTTTCACCGGGCAGATGGACACGGTGGTCTGCCTGAACGTGCTCGAGCACGTCGAGGACGACGCGGGCGCCCTCCGCAACATCTACTCGGTCTTGGCGCGCGGCGGCCGGGCGATCATCCTGGTGCCCGAAGGCCAGCGGATCTACGGCAAGCTGGACGAGGTCCTCGGCCATTACCGCCGCTACAGCCGCGAGCAACTGCGGCAACGCCTCGAAGACGCCGGCTTCACCGTCGAGCGGATTCTCGACTTCAACCGCATTTCCCGTCCGGCCTGGTGGTTGAGCGGCAAGATCCTGCGGCGCTCCCGCATCAGCCGGCTTCAGTTGCGGCTGTTCGACCGGACGGTGTGGCTGTGGCGGCGGCTGGACGGCTCCATTCCCTGGGGGCCGGTGTCGATCATCGCGATCGCCCGGCGGGGGCAGTGAGCCCGTCCGGCTTCGCGGCGCGCGGAACTAGGGGGAGCGCTCCTTGCCGCTCTGAGTAACAAAAACGGCGGCCGCCGCTCCACCGCCGGCGATGGCGCCGATGATCGCCACCTTCGTGCCCGCCGACATTCCGCCGGAGGGCTCCGGTTGCGGGGTCGGCGCGGCCGGGGCTTCGGGCCGGACCGGCGCTTCCGCCCCCACTGCCTCGGCCACCGAGCTGCACCCGCCTTTCGCGAAAGGCGTCACGGCGCTCACGTCCACCACTTGCGAGGCGACCTTCGATTCGGCGGCCGTGTCGGTCGTGCCGGCCACTTGGATCTGGTCGCCCCAGTAAGAAGCGAAGTCGAAATCGCCGCGCAGCTCGATCAGCAGGCGCGTGGTGCGGTCGTAGAGCACGAAGACGCCGTCCTTCTTCAGAATGCAGCCGACGAAATTGGACGGCGGCGCCATCTGGCCGCTTTGCGGCTCGAACTGCAGCGCGGCGCCGGCCGGCATGTTGGCGATGTGGATGCCGCGGGCGTCGAAGACGCGCAGCGACCCGGTGAGAGCCGCCACCTGCACGGCGTTGTCTCCGGCCAACAGGATCCGCAGCCGGGCCGAGGGCGAGTCCGGTTCGATCCGCAGCCGCCGGGCATAGACCGGGTAGCGGCCCCGGACTTCGCCGCCGCCTGCTTCGAGTTCGAGTCCGTCGCTGCGCACGCGGGCCTTGGTGGACGCGGCGAGCAGGACGGTGGCGCCGCTGTTCAGGCGCAGCCGAGACGGAGCCTCGCCGGTCTCGAGCAGCGAACCGTCGAAGACGGTGGCGTTATCGGCGGCGGGGGCGTTGTCGAGGCGGAATTCCCCCCCCGAGACCACGATGCCGATCGCCTGCTGCGCTGCGACAGGCGCGGCCGCGGCGGCGAACAGCAACGCGAAGAGGAAGTCGAAGGCGCGCCTGGGCTTCGGAGCTTCGATCCGCATACGATAACAGTATGTGCCGCGCGGCGCGCGTGTCAAATGAAGACCGGACGTGAGCGGCGGCGGGCGCGCAAGGCCGCGCTCGCGTTGGCGGCGGCCGCCCTGGCCGTGGCGGCGGCGCGGTCGGTGCGTCTGGCGGTGGCCGAGGAGCTCTTCTACACGGAACACCCGGACGCAATCCGCCGGGCGGCGGCTCTCGAGCCGCGGCGGGCGCTCTACCATCTGGGGGCGGCCGAGGCCGAGATTCTGGCGGGCAAAGATCCACGGGAGCGGCTTCGGGCGGCGGTCCGGGCGAGCCCGTATGATGCCTCGTTACGGGTTCGCCTCGGGCTGGAGGCCGAGGCTCGCGGAGATCTGGCCGAAGCTCAGGCGGAGTTGCTCGCCGCCGCCGCGAGGAGCCGCAAGCACCTGCCGCGGTGGACGCTGGCGGGTTACTTCTTCCGGCGCGGCGACCAGAAGCGCTTCTGGCCGTGGGCCGGCGCGGCCTTCGCGGTGGCTCCGGGCAGCCCCGAGGCGCTCTTCGATCTGTGTTGGAAGATGGAACCGGACGCCGCGGCGATTCTCGAGCGGGCGCTGCCGGAGCGGCCGGGCGTGAGGGTGGCTTTCGCCGAGTTCCTGCTTCGCCGCGGGGAGTGGGCGCAGCTTGCGAAGGTCGCCCCGCGGCTGCTCGAGAGTCCTCAGCCGAACCAGGTGCCGCGGCTGCTGGGCCTGGTGGACGGCCTCGCCGCCCGCGGTGAGATTCCGGCGGCGGTGGAAATCTGGAACGGGCTGTGCCGGCGCGGCTGGCTGCCCTGGGACGAGAAAGAGGCCGGCGCGGCCCAGTGGCTGACCAACCCCGAGTTCACCGGTTTCCCTGCCGGACGCGGCTTCGACTGGCGGTTGAACGAGGCTCCCGGCGTCTCCTTCCGGCCGGCGCGGGGCGGCGGACTGCGGATCGAGCTGAGCGGGCGGCAACCGGAGCAGGCCTGGCTATTGCGGCAGACGGCGCCGGCGTTGTCGGCCGGGGCGGCGCGCCTGGAGTGCGACTACGAAGTTCGCGTTGAGCCGGGCGCGGCGAGAGGGCGATCGACAGGCCTGCGGTGGCGCGTCTGGTCCGGGGCGCCGGGCGGGAGGCTCCTGGGCGAACTTCCGCTGCCCGTGGCCGGCGGGCGGGTGTCGGTTCCGCTGCTGGTAACCGCCGCCGGCGGCCGGCTCACCGTTGAGCTGATCCACCGGCGCGAGCCCGGCAGTCCGCGCCTCCGCGGCCGCCTCACCCTGCGCCGGGTTACACTCGAACTACAGGAGGCCCAGGACGAGCCTTGAACACCAGTTGGCGGCGGGCGGCGAGCCCCCGGAAATTCTTGCGACTGATTTTGTTGGCGGGCCTGGTCTCCCGGCCCGCCCCAGCCGATCTGAAAGCCGGCATGGCCGCGTACGCTGCGGGCGACTTCGAGAAGGCGGTGGCCGAGCTGACGCCGGTGGCCGAGGCAGGCGACCCAGCGGCGCAGTTCACGCTCGCCTATCTGTACGCCAACGGCAAAGGGGTGGAAAAAGACGAGGCGATGGCGCTGCACTGGTACCGCCGGGCGGCGGAGGCCGGGCACCGCGAAGCGCAGTACGCCACGGCGTTCCTGTATTTCAACGGCCTGGGGCTGCCGGCCCCGGACAAAGCCGAGGCCGTGCGGTGGTACCGGCTGGCCGCTGAGGCGGGCCATGTGGCGGCCCAGTACACGCTGGGCATGCTCTACGCCGCCGGTGACGGAATCGAAAAAAACGACGCCGAGGCGGTGGCCTGGTTCCGGAAAGCGGCCGAGCGCGGCCACACCGGCGCGCGTTACCGGATGGGGCTCGCCTACGCCGAGGGAAAGGGCGTAGAGAAGGACGAGACCGAGGCGCTGCGCTGGTTCCAGTTGGCCGCCGCGCGTGGGCATCCCCAGGCCGCGCGGTGGTTGGGTCGGGCATACCTCAACGGCGTGGGAACGGAAATCAACGTAGAAGACGGGCTGTTCTGGCTGCGGAAGGCGGCCGAGCGGGGCGACCGCGAGGCACAGATGGAACTGGCCCGGCTGTTGGACGAGGGGAAGATCGTTCCGCAGAACGTCGAAGAGAGCTTCCGCTGGTATCTGGCGGCCGCCGAGAAGGGGGATCCGGAAGCCGCCTTCGCCGTGGGGTTTGCTTACGCCAACGGCAAAGGCGTCGAGCAGGATGTCGAGCAGGCGGCGCAGTGGTACCGGCGGGCCGCCCGGGCCGGGCACGCCGGCGCCAAAGTGGCCTTGAACCTACTGCTGGCCGGGGGCCAGATCGAGCCGGCCAATCCCGAGGAGCTGGCGGCTGCGCGGCGTCTGGCCGCCGAACAGGGCGACCCGCAGGCCCAGTATGAACTGGCGCGCATGTATGCCGAGGGGAAGGGCGTCGAGAAGAACCCGCAGGAGGCGGTCCGCTGGTACCGGGCCGCAGCCGAATCCGGGAACCTCGAGGCCCAGCGGGAGCTGGCCCGTAGGTACGCCGAGGGCGACGGCGTGGAACGGAACCCGAAAGAGGCCGTGCGCTGGTACGGCAAGCCCGCCGAGCAGGGAGACCTCGCCGCCCAGCTCTACATCGCCAATGCCTATGCGACCGGCGAGGGCGTCGGTCGCGATCCTGCCGAAGCGGTCCGCTGGTACCGGAAAGCCGCCGAACAGGGCAGCCCCGTCGCCCAGTACAACCTCGGCTACGCGTACGCCAACGGAGTAGGGGTGGCGCGGAACGACTCCGAGGCGGTCCGATGGTACCGGCTGGCCGCCGACCAAGGCTATCCGGACGCTCAGGGCAACCTCGCCTTCATGTACTTCCACGGCCGGGGCGTGCCTCGAGACTATATCCAGGCCCACATGTGGGCCAGCCTGGCGGCGGAGCACGGCGACGAGGTCGCCGGGAAGAACCGCGACGCCCTGGCGCGGCTGATGACGCCGGAGCAGCTCGCCCTCTCGCGGCAAATGGCCGAGGAGTGGCGCCGCACGGCCGGCGGGCCGACGTCGGGCGGAGCGGGTGCGCCTGCCGCCGAGGCGGCGCCGGTGGCGGCCAAGGCGCAGCCCGCCCAGGGAACGGTCCCGCCGCCGGCAAGGACGGGCGCCGGCTCGGCGCCGGCCGAAGAATTCTCTGGAGAGCCCACCCACGCCGGTACGGGCTTCAGCGCCGGCACGGCCGGCCAGGTGGTGACGGCCAGCCACGTGGTGGCGGGCTGCCCGCGCATCGCGGTCCGCTCCGGCGGCGCGCGCTATCCGGCGGGCATCCTGCTGCTCGACGTGGGCATGAACCTGGCCGTGTTGCGAACCTTCGGGACGCAGCTCCAGCCGCTGCTGTTCGCCGAGACCGACGATCTGCATTTGGGCGACGTCGTGCACGCGGCGGCGTTTCCGTACCCGCCGGGGACCGCGGCCGAACCGCTGCTGGTCTCCGGCCGCATCCGCGGCACGGTGGGGCCGCGACGCGACACCCGGCTCTTCCAGACCACTGCCGATATCGCCGCGGGCCAGGACGGCGGGCCGCTGATGAACGGCTCCGGCGAGGTCGTGGGCATGATCTTCAGCGAGCTGAGCCCGTTCCCCGAGGGCGGGGGCTCGGGCGACGTGCGGTACGCCTTGAAAGCCTCGATGATCCAGGGGCTGCTCCAGGACGCCGGCGTCCGGTTCCGGGTCGGCGGCGGGGGCGAGGAGTTGCCCCCGCAAGAGATCCTGCGCCGGGCGGCGCCTTCTCTCGTAGTCGTCGAGTGCTGGCAGTAGAGCTGGGGGCGGCGCGGATCAGCGTTCCGGCGGCGCGGGCGAGGGGAAGGTCTGCGAAAGGTAGTCGTGCCAGCCGAGACGCTCCTCATCGGCCAGCATCCAGAGGAGGCCGAGTCCGGCGGCCGCGACGCTCAATAGAGCCCAGACGCGGCGCTGCGCCAACTGGGCGCGGGTGGGTCTCTGATCGGTAAAGGTGAACAAACGCAGGCGGCGCCACGCCATGCCCGGCGTCTCCGCCCGGGCCAGCCACCACAGCGCGCTGTAGAGGAAGAAGACCGCGCCGGCGGCCGTCCCGCACACCAAGGGGGGGATGTTCCGGACGAGGTCCAGGCCGCCCACGGCGCCGACGGTGAGGGCCATCGCCGCCAGGGCCGCGAGTACGAGAAGAGCGTCGATTGCGGCGGCGCTGAAACGCTGATAGGCGGTGGCCACCGGAAGCCGCGAGCTTCTCGCCGAGCGGACGCCGCTTTTCATCGGCCGCCCGGCGGAGGGCGCTTCGGCGGTGAACGGGAGCCGTTGCTGGCCCGCCTCCTCGAGCTTGCGGAGGCGGCGGGAGACCCGGGGCCGCCGCCGAGGCCGCGGGGGCTTACCGGAGGCCTTCTCGGCCGGCGGGGCGAACTCTTCGAAGCGCAGTACGCGCTCCGGGAACAGCGTCTTCTGGCGGGGAGGGAGTCGAGTGGCCTGTTCGCGCACGGCGGCGGTCACCTCCGCGGGAATGCGCTGGCACTGGTCGAGCCGGGGGGCCGTGCTGGTTCTCAGCGGAGCGACGGCGGCGGCCGGCTCGGCGTGGATCGTCTCGAAATGCAGCCGGCGCCCGCACCGGCGGCACCGGTGGTCGCCGTCGCCGTTCTGCGTTCCACAGTATGTGCAGTTCATGACACGAATCTCCGCAACGAGCCGGCAGCGTTTGCGCCGGCCCCCGGCGGGCCCGAAGCGTGTGGCTCCCGGGGCGCCTGTCCACTGCTTGCGACCTCGATCGCCTGCGTGTTAGAAGTGGTCAGTTGGCGATCCGGGCACCCACTCCTCGGCAGTACTCGTCTCTCCTCTTTACCATATTTCGAGCGGTTTGTCACGTTTTTTTATCTAACAGACTGAAGCCCAATCTCTTATCGGTCGTCTCCGCGGTCCTCTTCAGTCTCCTGCCGGCGGGATTGCCGCCCGCCGCGGCGCAGCAGCCGAAACCGGCGCCCGTTCCCCGGATCAACCCTCCGGCGCCCGGCGAGGTCTACGTCCGAGCGGTGCACCAGGAGACCGAAGGTCCGATCCGGCGCCTGAAAGGGGCTGCCGAGATCGAGACCGCCGAGGTGCTGCTGCGGGCCGACTACATCGAGTACAACGAACTCACCGGCGAGGCCGTCGCCGAAGGCCGGGTGCGGTTTCGAAACTTCATCTCCGGCGAAGAATTGGAGGCCGCCCGGGTGGAGTACAACGTCCGCGAGGAGACGGGCAAGTTCTACGAGGTGCGGGGCAAGGCCATCGGCAAGGTGGAGCCGCGCCGGGGGCTGCTGCTCACCTCCAACCCGTTCGTTTTTCAGGGCGAATGGGCCGAACGGCTCAAGGACCGCTACATCCTGCACCGCGGCTTCCTCACCAATTGCCGGTTGCCCAAGCCGATGTGGACGCTGCGCGCGCCGAAGTTCGACATCATCCCGAACGACCGGGCGCTGGCCTACAAGTCCACCTTCCGGATCCGCGGCGTCCCCCTGCTTTACGCGCCGGTCTTCTACAAGTCGCTGAAACGCCAGCCCCGCAAGAGCGGCTTCCTGACGCCGAACATCGGCAACAGCTCCCGGCGCGGACTCATGCTCGGGGCCGGCTACTACTGGGCGATGAGCCGCAGCTACGACACGGCTTACCGGGTCCAATACTTCAGCCAACGGGGGTTTGCCCACCACATCAACGCCCGGGGCCGGCCCACCCAGGGGTCGGAATTCGACGCCTACTTCTACGGGGTGGCGGACCGGGGACGCACCATCGGCGGCGGGCGGCGTCTGGAGGCGAGCGGCTTCCTGGTCACCGTCACCGGCAAGGCCGACCTGGGCCGAGGGTTCCGTTCGCGCTGGGACATCAACTATTTGAGCTCGTTCCTGTTCCGCCAGGAGTTCACTGAGTCTTTCAACGAAGCCGTCTTCTCCGAGGTGCAGTCGGTGGGCTACGTCACCCGTAACTGGGGTCATTACGGGTTGGACTTCGTCTTTCGGCGCATCGAGAACTTCAACAGCACCAAGGAGGGCGACAAGATCGCCATCCGGAAACTGCCTTTCATCCGCTTCGGCATGCGCGACCGCGAGGTGAATCGGAAGGTGCTGCCGGTGTGGGTGTCGCTCGATACGAGCTTCGGGCTGCTGCGGCGCAACCAGCCGGCGTTTCAGACGCGGAAGTTCGTCGCCCGGGCGGACCTGATGCCCCGGGTGATGACCGCCATCCGGTGGAAGGGGTTCAACCTGGTGCCCGCCGTCGCCGTGCGGGGCACGCGCTGGGACTCGAGTTGGAAGGACGGCCGCATCAGCGGCGACGGCGTCGTGCGCACCACCGGCGAGTTTACCCTCGACTTCCGCTTGCCCTCGCTGGCCCGCATCTTCGACGGGCCGCGCTGGCTCGGCGACCGCGTGAAGCACGTCATCGAGACCCGGGCCGGCTTCCGCTACGTCACCGGCATTCAGGACTTCTCGCGCTTCATCCTCTTCGACGAGACGGAACTGCTGTCGAACACCACCGAGTTCGACTACTCGATCACCAACCGGGTCTACGCCAAGCGCGCCGGCCTGGTGCACGAGGTGCTCACCTGGGATCTGTGGCAGGCGCGCTACCTCGACCCGGAGTTCGGCGGCGCCGTCCGGTCGGGCGAGCGCAACGTGCTCGACAGCTCGCTGCGGCTCACCGGCTATGCCTTCCTGGACGGCCCGCGGCGCTATTCGCCGGTGATCTCGAGCCTCCGGGTGAGCCCGCAGCCGGGTTGGGGAATCACCTGGCGGGCCGACTACGATCCGCTCCGGGGACGCTTTTCGAACAGCGAGATCATGGCCGACGTTCGCGTGCGGCGGAAGTACTTCGTGTCTCTGGGCCACAGCCGGATCTACAGCTCGCCGGCGCTCAGCCCGCGGGCGAACCAGATCCGCGGCCTCGTCGTGGTGGGCCAGCCCAACAAGCGGGGCTGGAACGCCGCCTTCAGCGCCATCTACGACTTTCGCCAGGAGGTGATGCGCTTCGCCACCACCCAGGTGACCTACAACGTGGGTTGCTGCGGCATCAGCTTCCAGTACCGCCGGTTCGGCTTCGGCACCCGCCAGGAGAACCAGTTCCGGGTCGCCTTCGCCATCGCCAACATCGGCACTTTCGGCACGCTCAAGAAGCAGGAGCGGCTCTTCTGAGTCCCCCGGCGGCGTTCCCCTCCGGCCGATGCGGCAAACGGGATCTCGATACCTTGTTATCCCGATAAGGGACTATCATGGGAGGGGAGAAGGATCCGCCATGCCCATCATCACCATATCCAGAGGCTCCTTCAGCGGCGGCAAGAAGCTCGCCGAGTGCCTTTCCCGCCGGCTCGGCTTCCGCACCATCGACCGGGACGTCATCGTCCAGCGCGCGGCCACCTACGGGGTTTCCGAACAGGAGCTGCAGGAGGCGCTCGAGAAGCCGCCGTCGTTTCTCGAACGGTTCCAGCACAAGCGCTACCGGTATCTGGCGATCCTGCAGGCGGCCTTGGCCGAGGAGGTCTGCCCCGGCAAGGTGATCTATCACGGCCACGCCGGCCATCTCTTGCTCAAAGGCGGAAGCCCGGTGCTGCGGGTGCGCGTCATCGCGCCGCTGGAGATGCGCATCCAGATGGCGCAGGAGCGGTTGAACGTCGGCCGGAACGAGGCCCTCGCCTACATCAAGAAGGTCGATGAGCAGCGGCGCCGGTGGACACAGTTTCTCTATGGCGTGGACTGGACCGACGCCTCGCTCTACGACCTGGTGATCAACCTCGAGCATATCGACATCCCCCACGCCTGCCAAATCGTGGCCGATGCGGTGAAGGGCCAGAAGTGTTTCGAATACGACGAGAAGTGCCGCGACCGCATGCGCGACTTCCTCGTCGCCAGCAAGGTGAAGGCGAACCTGGCGATCAACGACGCCACCGCCGATCTCGAGGTCGACGTCGATTGTACGGACGGCGTCGTGGCGATCAGCGGCAGGATCCCGCGGGTCGAGCTGGCGCCGGAAGTCGAACGGATCGCCATGAGCGTTCCGGGAGTGACGAAGGTCGATCTGAGCAACCTGACGCCGCCGGTACCGGACTGAGGCGGGACTCCGCCTCCTCAGAGGTCTTGTTCCCGTGTTACGAAAGCGGTACTATTACAGGTAAGCGGACCCTAATATATTCTTTACGCCCGGCGGGCCGGGTCCGCGGCAACCAACGCGGAAAGGACCTTTTCGAAGGTGCACGTACTGCTTCCCGTCGCCGGCCAGAGCGTTTCCTTGTTGCTGCTGGCTGGCGTCGGGTCACTGGTGGGGTTCCTTTCCGGCCTCCTCGGCGTAGGCGGCGGCTTTCTGATGACGCCGATCCTGATCATGATCGGGATTCCGGCGACGGTGGCCGCCGCCAGCGACTCCTGCCAGATCGTCGCCGCGTCCTCCTCCGGGATGGCGGCCCATTTCCGCTTGGGCAACGTGGACGTCAAGATGGGCCTGGTGCTGCTGGCCGGCGGCATCTCGGGAGCGTCGGTAGGCGTGGAGGTGATCAGGTGGCTGCGGCAGATCGGCGACGCGGCGGTCTTCATCGACATCACCTATGTCGTGATGCTGACGCTCATCGGGGGGCTCATGCTGGCGCAGTCGCTGCGATCCCTCGGCCGGGGGGGAGCGGTGACGAGGGGGACGAAAACCGTGCGCGCTCCGGGTTTCGGGAGACGGCTGCCGTTCCAGATGGAATTCCGCCGCTCGGGAGTCCGCCACTCGGTCCTCGTGCCGTTCCTGTTGTGCAGCATCGTCGGCTTCCTGGCGGCGATCATGGGCGTGGGCGGCGGCTTCATCATGCTGCCGATGATGGTCTACGTGCTGGGCATGCCCGCGCACGTCGCCGTGGGGACGAGCCTGTTCCAGATCCTGTTCATGTCGAGCGGCATCACGATCGAGCAGGCGTTCATCAACCACACCGTGGACGTCGTGCTGGCCCTCACCCTGGCTTTGGGCTCCACCATCGGAGCGCAGTTCGGGGCGGTGGTGAGCAAGCGGCTCCGGGGGGAACAGTTGTTGATCATCCTGGCCGTCCTGGCGTTGCTGGCGGCGGGCAAGATGACGGTGAGCCTGGCCGCCACGCCGCCGTCGCTGCTGGAGCCGGCCGTCGAGGTGAGCGCCGTGGCGCCGCCGCCGGGCCATGGCGCCGCGCCGGCCGAGCTTGCGGCCGTCGTCGGGTCCGGGCAGATCGCCCGCTGCGGCCACCTCCTGATTCGCCGGGCTGACAGCCGGATTCGTGGCGGCGGTCCTGGTGCGGCTATCATGGCAACAGGGCGGCAGGATCCATGTCGGTGGTCACCATATCCCGGGGCTCTTTCAGTGGCGGCAAGAAGCTGGCCGAGTGCCTCGCCCAACGCCTCGGCTACCGCTGCATCGACCGCGACGTCATCGTGGAGAAGGCCGCCGCCGCCGGCGTCTCCCAGCAAGAACTGCACGACGCCTTGCAGAAGCCGCCGACCTTCCTCGAGCGGTTCACCCACAAGAAATATCTCTACCTGACCCTGATTCAGGCGGCGCTGGCCGACGAGGTCCGCACCGGCCGCGTCGTCTACCACGGCAACGCCGGCCACTTGCTGCTCACCGGCGGCCCGCCGATTCTCAGGGTCCGGCTGATCGCCCCGCTGCGGATGCGCGTGGAAATGGCGAAGGAGCGGCTGCGGCTCACCGAGCAGGAAGCGATCGACTACATCCGCCGCCGGGACGACGAGCGCCGGCGCTGGACGCAGTATCTTTACGGCGTGGACTGGGGCGACCCTTCGCTCTACGACGTGGTGCTCAACATCGAGTACATCACGATCTCGGAAGCCTGCAAGGCGCTGGCCGCTCTGGTCCGCGCGCAGGCTTGCTACGAGTTCGGTCCTCAGTGCCGGGCGATTCTCGACAACCTGGCCACGGCCAGCCGGGTGCGGGCCAAGCTGGCGCTCGCTCCGGAGACTTCCCATCTGGAGTTCAGCGCTCGGGCCGAGGAAGGCGTCGTCTACCTCCGCGGCAAGGTCCCGAATCTGGAGCTGCTGCCGGTGATCGAGCGGATCGCCCGCTCAGTG
>Ga0256830_1001011_pt1 | contig 20574 bp, 14 predicted proteins | sample 128326metaG_FD_190537 | JGI IMG/M metagenome (GOLD analysis project Ga0256830, IMG submission 190537) | Hydrothermal vent microbial communities from Lau Basin, Pacific Ocean - 128-326 | ecosystem: Environmental > Aquatic > Marine > Hydrothermal vents | place: Pacific Ocean: Lau Basin | collected... | reverse complement strand
GTGGTGAATCAGGCGGCCGACCCCCAGCGGCGCACGGTCGAGATCTGGTGCGCGATCCCCAACCGCGACGGGCGGCTGAAGGCCGGAGCATTCGGCGAGGCCGGCGTGATCACGGCGGTTCACCGGGCGGCGACGGTGGTCCCGTTGCCGGCCGTGCAGTTCGAAGAGGGGAGGCCGCGAGGCGTGGTCTGGGTGGCGGGGGCCGACGGCGCGGCTCATGAGCGGAAGGTGGCCACCGGCCTGGTGGACGGTGAGCGGGTGGAGATCCTCTCGGGCGTCGAAGCCGGCGAAGAGGTGATCGTCGAGGGCGCCTACGGCCTCGTGGAGGGCGTCCGGCTGCGGGTGCTGCCCGCGGACGGCGGGGAGGCGGGGCGGTGAGGAGCCAAGCGCTCGCCGAGTTCGTCCAATCGCACGCCCGGGCGTTCGTGCTCGTGGCGGTGACGATGGCGCTGGCCGGAGCCGTCTTCACCTTCATGCTGCCCATCTCGCTGTTTCCCCAGACCGACTTCCCGCGGATCGTGATCCTGGTGGACAACGGGATCGCGCCCGTGGACGTTCAAATGTTGACGGTCACGCGCCGGATCGAAGAGGCCGTGCGGTTGGTACCCGGCGTTACCGACATCCGCTCGGTCACCGCCCGCGGTTCCACCGAGATCAGCGTCTTCTTCCGCTGGGACGTGGACATCGTGGACGCGCTGGAGCTGGTCCAGGGCCAGATCGCCCAGATCACGCCCACGCTGCCGCCGGAGTCGCGCTTCTACATCAACCGGCTGACGTTCTCGGTCTTCCCGATGCTCGGCTTCAGTCTCACTTCGCGCGACCGCAGCCTCACGGATCTGTGGGAGCTCGCCTATTACGACATCGCTCCCCGCCTGTACCGGATTCCGGGAGTGATGGAGACGCGGATCGTCGGCGGCCGGGAGCCGGAGTTCCACATCCTGGTGGACCCGGAGAAGCTGAACGCCTATAACCTCCCGCTGACGCGGGTCGTGGACGCGATCCGGGACACGAACCTGATCGCCGCCGCCGGCATGGTGCAGGAGAACTATCACTTGTACCTGACCACCGTCACCGGGCTCATGCGGCGCAAGGAGCAGATCGAAGATGCGGTGGTGGCGACGATCGGCGGCACGCCGATCCGCATACGGGATCTCGCCGAGGTGGTGCGCGGCGAGCGTCCCGTGTACAACATTGTCACCGCCGACGGTCGCCCGGCGGTCCTGGTGAACGTGCTGCAACAGCCCGACGGCAACGCGATCGCCATCGCCAAAGCGGTCCGGGAGGAGCTCGGAAAGATCCGCGCCACCCTCCCCGGCGACATCCAGATGGCCACCTTCTACGACCAGTCCGTGCTGGTGAGCGACTCGATCTTCGGCGTCCGCGACGCGATCCTGATCGGACTCGCGCTGGCGGTGGGCATCCTGCTCGGATTTCTGAAGGACTGGCGCACGACGCTGATCGCCGCGCTGGTCATTCCGGTCTCGCTGCTGGTGGCGGTCATCTTCATGCAGCTGTTCCGGATGAGCTTCAACCTGATGACCCTGGGCGGGCTGGCGGCCTGCGTGGGCATCGTCATCGACGACGCCATCGTGATGGTGGAGAACATCATGGTGCACATGTCGCTGGGCCAGGATGCATCGGCGGCGGCCAGGAGCGCGATCACGGAGCTGACGCCGGCGCTGATCGGCTCGACGCTGACGCCGATCGTCGTCTTCGTGCCGCTCATCTTCCTCGGCGGCATCACGGCCGTATTCTTCCGGGCGCTGGCGATGACGATGGTGACGGCGCTGCTTGCTTCCCTCGCCCTGGCGATCTTCGTCACGCCGGTGATCGCGCAGTTCTTTCTGCGGCGCCGCGAGCCGGCCCGCGCCGAGTCTCTCGAGGCGGCCGAGCAGGCGGGCGAAGGCCGGCTCCTGCGCTTGTTGACCCGCCGGTACGCGGACTCGCTCCGCTGGTGCCTGGCCCACGGCCGCGTCGTGCTGGCGGCGGTAGCCGCCATCATCGCCGGCTCTTTCGCGCTCTATTCGCACCTGGGCAGCAGCTTCCTGCCGGAGCTCGACGAGGGCGCCTTCGTGCTCGACTACATCATGCCGCCGGGCACGTCGCTCGAAGAGACGGACCGCGTCCTGCTGCACATCGAAGAGATCCTGCGGGACACGCCGGAAGTGGAGAGCTACTCCCGGCGCACGGGGGCGCGGTTGGCGCTGGCGATCGCCGAGCCGAACACGGGGGACTTCCTGGTGAAGCTCAAGCCGTTTCCGCGCCGGCCGCTCGCCGAGGTTGTGGACGAGATCCGGCAGCGGATCGTCTCGAGCGAGCCGGCGATCGAGGTGGAGTTCCCTCACATTCTCGAGGACCTGATCGGCGACCTCGCCTGGGCGCCGCAGCCGATCGAGATCAAGGTCTTTCATCCCGACCAGCAGGTGGCCCTCGAGCTGGCGCAGAAGATCGAGGCGTGGCTGCCTTCGGTGCGGGGCGTCGTGGACATCGTGAACCGCAATGTGGTGATCGGCCCGGCGGTGAATTTCCGCGTGGACCCCGTGAAGGCGGCCCGGGCCGGGTTTTCCGTCCGCGACGTAGCGAACCTGGAGGCGGCCATCATGGACGGCGTCCGGGCCTCGGAAACGATCATCGGGAACCGGCTCTACGGGCTTCGCGTCCGCTACCCAGAGCCGTACCGTTCCCGGGTGGACCGCATCCGGCAGCTCCAAGTGACGTCGCCCGCCACCGGGGCGATGGTGCCGCTGGCGAGTATTGCCGACGTCGAGCTGGAGTCCGGCCAGCGGGAGATCCGGCGCTACAACCTCAAAGAAGCCATCGTCGTGACGGCGCAGCTCTCCGGCCGCGACCTGGGCTCTGCGATGGAGGAGATCCAGCGCCGGATGCCCGGCGAGATCGAGATCCCGGCCGGGACCGACATCGAGTACGGCGGCTTGTACCGCATCCAGCGCGAGTCGTTCCGCGGACTCACCCAGGTGTTCGTAGCCTCGGTGCTGCTGATCTTCATCATTCTCGTTTTCGAGTTCCGCTCATTCGCCCAGCCGCTGGCGATTCTCGCCGCCACGCTGCTATGCACGTCGGGGTCGCTGCTGGCCGTCTGGCTCACCGGCGAAACCTTGAACATCTCGTCTTTCATGGGAATGATCATGGTGGTCGGCATCGTGCACAAGAACGGGATTCTGATGCTCGACTCCGAGCAGCATTTCCGGGCGCAAGGACTCGCCCTGCGAGACGCTGTCTTCCACGCCGGCCGGCGGCGTCTGCGCCCGATTCTGATGACGGCGCTGGCGACGATGCTCGGGATGCTGCCGCTGGCGCTCGGCATCGGAGCCGGGGCGCAGATCCTCCGGCCGCTGGCGATCGCGGTGATCGGCGGCGTGGCGGTCTCGATGGCGCTGTCGCTGCTCGTCACGCCGGTGCTCTATTACCGGGTGCGCCGGTGGGCGCCGTAGCCTTGGAGCCGGGGGCGGGCCGGAACATGTAACATGTGCTTTCCGCTCTGCCGGGAGCCTTCCCGCGTCCCGGCCGATGGTGGTTTAATGTTGTGATATAGCGATGTCACCTGGGCAGGCAGTGCGAGGCCGGTGGCAGACGGTTGGCCCTGTCCGGGAAGGCTCGACTCCAGAGCGCAAAGGAGGGACTCATAGGGCCATGTCGAAACTGGGGGGATTTTCCACCATTGCCGGTTCCCGGCGGATCCGTTTCCGTGGCGCGGGTTGGCTGGCCGGAGCGCTGCTCGTTCTGGCGGCTCCCGCCGGCGCGCAGTCCCCGGTGGAGCAGGCCAGGAAGCTCGAGGCGTCGGGCAGCGCCTTGCAGGCGCTGACACTGCTCGAGGAGCAGGCCCGGCGCGGGGTTGACGTGGAGGCCCTCCGCGCTTACGCGGAATTTCTCGACCGCCACGGAGACGAGCGGGCGCGCGCCGCCTACGAGAAGCTGGTCGAGGCCGGAGGCGCCGAGCCTTGGATCCTGCGGCGGTTGGTGATGCTGAATCTGCTGGCGGGCGACCGCGAGGCCGCCGGCCGCTGGCTCGAGAGATACCGGCGGGCCGGCGGTTCGGATCTGCCCCCGGCGATTCCCCGCACCACTCCCGTTCCCAAGCCCGAGCACTACATCGAGATCCCCGGGCCGCTGATCTCCTTTTCCCGCATGGCGGCGTTCTCATCGGAGCTGGAACCGGACGACGTCCTGCCGGCGATCGCCCGCAACGTCATCACCAGCGGCTACCGCGTTTCGGCCAGCTACGAGGGGCTGCAGCCCACCGAATATATGAAGTTGCTGCTCCGCTACGTCTCCCAGGCCCGGGAGCTCGAGAAGCTGGCCGACGACGATGGGATGATCCGCATCGAGGAGTGCGACTCCACGCAGACGGCCGACCTGTTGCGTGTCCTCGGCTACCGCATGCGGGGCGGCTGTGGCGCCGAGGTGATTCTCGAGACAGTGAACGCCAGCCGGGCCTTCCTGACGATCGATTCCGGCTTCCCGCTGGCCGAGCTCGAGCAGGCCTTGCGCACCAACCGGCCGTTCACCTACGACTACCGCCCGAGCCGCATTCCGATTCTCCATGGGGCCGACTACTGGCTGACGGAAAAGGAAAAGAAGCGCTACCCCGCCTTCATCGACGCCTTCCTCGCCGATCCGGCCCTCTGCCGCCTGTATCTGGCCCTTTCCAAGATGGACCCGGCCACCGTCGAGGAGCTGCGCAAGGTGGCGGATCTGGAGTTCCTGAAGGCGTTCGCCCACGTGCTGGATTTCTTCGGCGCGCTTTTCGAAGTGCGCGACGGCAAGGCGGTGACGCCCGGCGGCGCGCGGGCGCGGGCGGTGTGGGCCGAGCTGGTCGGCGTTTCGCCGGACCGCGGCGGTGAGTTCTTCAAGCGGCTGGTGGCGCTGGACGACGGCTGGATGGCCAGCTACTTCGACTCCCTGCTGCGCATCGAGGGCCCGGTGCTCGACTACCTCACCGAGCCTGCCCGGCTCCGCCGCTTCTACCTGGCCATCCGCGGAAAGGTGACGAGCCCCGGCCCGGCCCGGCCGGTGTTTCGCTCGAACGCCGACCTGATGCTGCTCACCACCCGGCTGCGGCTCGGCCCCGACGGGAAGCCGCATGTACCCGGCGGCCTCGACGTCTGGAAGCGGCTGTTCGCCGCCACCAAATACGTCGTCTATGACCGGAAGCTCAAGAAGGCCGCCCCGCTCTGGAAGGACCCCGACGACGTCATCGAGGCGCTTTTCGCCCTCTGCCGCAAACCGGTGGACAACGAGCCGCTGAAGATGTTCATGGCCTTCAGCGACATCGACCGGCGGCGCGAGACGCCGCTCCAGCCGGCCACGGTGGAGAGGCTGATGCGCGAGTGGCGGCGCTTCGGCGACCAGTACTCGCTCTTCGCCGAGACCGGGACGTTGCACGACGAGACGATCGTCGCCTTCCTGGACGCCGCGCGGGTGATCGACAAAGAAGGCGACCGGCTGCTGCGCTCCGACGCCGCCGGCGCCCTGCAGGCGCTCGCCGGCCTGTGGCAGATCGGCGTCCGCCACGGGATCATTCCCGAGGAACAGGCCGACGGCGTACTGGCCTCGATCATTCAGGAGTTCTCCGAGATCACCAACCGCCGCCGGCTCTTCGACCAGATGCGGCGCGCCACCGAAAAGCTTCTGGCCGCGCTGGGTCCCGCCGAGGGCTCGCGCCAGGACCGGATCTTCCGGTTGCTGGCCGGATCGCTCGATCCGGGCGACGCTGAGACCTATGACCTGCTGGCGAGCCAGATGTGGCGGATCTTCGAGGCCCAGAAGCTGGTGACCCTCGACACGATCTTCGAGGTCGCCGACCACCTCGAGGAACTGGCTCAAGGCGCTCAGCTCAACACCGCGATCGTCAACCGTTTCGAGAACCGCCTCGAAGACCTCCGCCCGTACGGCGAGGGTCTCTCTTCGGTGGAGAAGAACGCCATTTCCTTCGGCTACTGGGCCGAGCGGCACCTGAACCAGCAGCGCAAGCTCGACCTGCGGCGGGAGATCCGCAAGGCGATCGGCTCGCCGGAGAAGCTGCGCAACTTGCGGGCGGCGCTCACCGGCGTGCTGCGCGATACGCTGGTCGGCTACAACTACATCCACTACGCGCCGCCGGGCGCGCAACTGCTGCAGACGAATCCGCTTTTCGTCCGTTCGCACGACTTCATCGGCACGGCCGGCGCCAATGAGACGTGGCGTGAGGCGAGCGTCTACGGTACCGGCTGGCCGTCGAGCGCGGGCGGCCGCCTGGTGGGTTCGCTGGCCGGCCTGCCCTACGCGCTGGCCCAGGCCGAGCAGAACTTCCTGGTGCCGGAGAACGAGCAGGCGCTCATCTGGGGGGACCTGGTTCCGCAGATGATGGTGGCGGCGAAGGTGCCCCGGTGGTGGCACGTGCCGCCGCCGCTGATGCATTGGGTGGCGCTGCACGTGCGGCTGGCGCGGACGGCAGTGGTCGAAGCTTCGCTCGATGCGGCGCGGCGCGAAGCGGTGATCCGCGAACTGCGGCGCCACGCCACGCCGGCGCGGGTCAAGGAAGTTGCGGCGCTATTGGCCGCCGGCGATGCGGTGGGCGCGCTGGACCACATCACGCCTTCCGAGTTGTTCCTCATCGGCCGGTTGGCGGCGCGCGAGCCGGGGCCGGAAGACCCGCTGCGGGCTGAGATCCGGCGGCTGGAGGCCGAGTATCCGGATCAGGTGAGTATGGCGGCGGCTTCGCGGGCGTTCGGTTCTCCGAAGCCGAAGTTGACCGGCTCCTACCATCCCGAGCTGCTGAACTTGCGCACGTTCCCCACTCTGATGGGGTACTCGAGCCGGATCATGGCCGAGAGCTGGGAGTCGAATCTCATCTTCTTCGCCACTCTCGCCGACGGACTCTACATGAGGCCGTCGCAGCTCAACGTGCAGGTGCCGGAGTGGACGAGGAAGACGGTCGAGACGATCTTCGCCACCCACCTGGAGGATTGGCCGGCGGTGCTGCGTTCGCTTCGCAAGGTCGGCCGGCAGGTGCGCGCCGCGTGGCGGCGGCCGCCGGGGGCGGTGGAACGGGCGGCGCTGGCGGAGAGATAATACTCGCTACGGGAGATGGAGGCGAATCGGGCTATGCGTTGGGCAATCGTCGCGGGTTTGGGGCTGGCGGCCGGCATGCCGGTCCTGGCCCAGCAGGTGCGGGAGAGGCCGGTTTTCCGCACCACGGTGGACATGGTGGTGCACAGCTTCACGGTGACCGACGAAAAGGGCCGGTACGTGAAGGGACTCAAGCCGAAGGACATCCGCATCCTCGAGGACGGCATCGTCCAGAAGATCGCCACCTTCGCCGAGGGCAACGAACCCCCGGTGGAGGTGCTCGAGGACGGCAGCACGCGGCCGCTCATCATCACGCCGAGCCGCGACCGGGCCGACGGCTCGGACAAGTTCCGGGGCGGCTCGGAGGTCTTCGTCGGCACCAACGTGTTCATCCTCTTCGACACTTCCAACTACATGTACCGGAGCTTCGTCTACGCCTCGGACGCCATCGCCGACTTCATCCGGGGGTTGGACCGGGCCGACTCGGTCGCCGTCTACACCTTCAGCCGCAACCTCTCGCGTACGGCGCCCCTGACGCGTGACCGCAACCAGGCGATCATCGGCCTGCGCCGGGCGGTGGCCGGTGACGACGCAGCGCTCTACAACGCTCTGCTGCTCACCTTGCGCGACGCTTCCCGCGTGCCGGGCCGGAAAGTGGTGATCGTCTTCTCCAACGGTCCGGACAACGCCAGCATGGTGGCCCCGGACGACGTGCGCGCCGTGGCCGAGGACGAGGGCATCCCAATCTATGTCATCTCGACGAGCGAAGTGAACAAGGACCGCATCTCGAGCAACGTCTTCCGCCGCATTTCGACGCGGACGGGCGGCAAGGTCTACTTCGCCAAGACGTGGCAGAAGCAGGTGGAGGCGTTCGAGTCGATCCGGGAGTCCCTCGGCAACTCCTACACGGTTACCTACTATCCGGCCAAGAACCCCAACATGGGGTTCCGGCGGATCACCGTCGAGATCGTCTCCGACGTCGGCAAGAAGTACCGCGTGCTGGGGCGTCCCGGCTACCGGCCGCGTCCGGTGTTCTGAAGCGGGGATTGCGCTCCTTCAACCGCCGGCTGGAGACGTGTGCCCGCTGGCTCAGGCGGGCCGGTATTCCACCTCCAACTTTCCTTTGCGCGCCAGCTCGACGAAAGCCTCGAGCGAGAGACGGATGCCGGTTTCGAGGGGGGTGAGCGGCAGGCCGGGAAAGGCGGCCTGGATGGCGGCGTCGTCGAGATCGCAGACGAACCGGGCCGGCTCGGCGTCTTCGGCGATGCCCAGGTCCACCGCCTCTCCCATTCCCATCCGCTCGGCGGCCTCGGCGACGAGCCGCAGGAACTCTTCGACTTCCACCGTGCGGCCGCGGATGTTGAAGACGCTGTAGCCCTCAAACGGCTCCAGTGCGGCGGCGGCGAAGTGCTCCCCCACGTCGGCCACGTAGTGATAGTTCTCCCGGCCGGCGTAAGGCATCCGGAAGGGGATACGCTCGCCCCGCACCCAGCCCGCCGCCACGGCCTTGATCGCCACCGTGGGCGCCGAGGTCTTGCCCAGGTCGCGCCCCTTGCCGTAGGTCGTGTTGAGCCGCAGGCAGACCGTCGGCGTACCTGTCCGCTCGTGGTAGAGCCGCGCCAGATGTTCGGAAGCCAGCTTCCAGACGCCGTACAGGTTCGGCGGCCGGGCCGGGTCGCTTTCGCGGACGCTGGGACCGGGGTAGAGGGATCGAGGTCCGTAGACAGCGGCGGAGCTGGCGAAGACGAGCCGCTCGAGCCGGCCCCGGCGGGCGGCGGTCTCGACGAGATTCAGCGTGCCGCCGACGTTGATCTCCATGCCCCGGCGCGGGTCGGCGTCGCAGGCCGGCGTCTGGTAGGCGCCGAGATGGATCACGTGGGTGGGCGCAGCTTGTTCGAACCAGCGCTCCACCGTGGCGGCGTCGGAGACGTCGCCCCGCAGGATTCGTATGCGCGCGTCCAGGCGCTCGCCGAACCATAGATGCAGGCGGTCCGTACGGCCGCTTCGCGAGGCGATGAGAATCTCGTCCACGCCGCGGCGCGCGCAGGCGTAGCAGGTCGCAGCTCCGATACACCCGGTGCCGCCGGTGATCAGCAAGCGGGTCATGGTTTCGCTGCAGCCTCTGCGAGTTCTCCGGAAGCGCGAAAACGGAGCTGCTCCGGAAGCTTCTTGGTATTATCCTCTGGCCGCGCGCGACTCCGCCGGTTCGCGGTTCGCCGGGGCCGTCCGGCACAGGAGGATGAGGTCTGCTGTTTTGCAGCGGCGTGTGCTAGAGTGAAATTCTCGGTTGGTCACCGGATGTCGGTTCAGATCTTCCTTCAGGGACACCTCTTCGGCATCGAGGACTTTCTGACGTTACCGGCCCCGACCGGTGAGGCCGCTTGGGGAGTCTGCGGCGAGAATCTGATCATCGGCCGGGCCCGGTGGGCCTCTCTGCTGACCGAGGTGCTCCCCCGCGCCCTGCTCGCTGAACTGGGGCTGCCGAAGGCGCTGCTCGGCTCAAGCGGCGGCCGGCAGTTTCTGCTCATCCTGCCGGGCGAGGCCCGCGAGGCCGCCGGCGAACTGTTGGACAAAGCGGCCGCCGAGATCGAGGAGCTGAGCGGCGGGGCGCTGAAACTGCTGTGGTCGGCGACGGAGAACCTGGGCGACTGGGCCGTGGTCCGCCGGCGGTTGCGCGAGGGATTCCAGAGCCGCCTGCATCATCCGGCTGCCGGCGCGGGCCCCGATTTCTTCGAGCCTTTCGTCGAGCACGGCGAACCCGGGACCGGCTCCGACTATTTCGTCGCGGCTTTCGGCGCCGGTTTTAGCGACGCCAAGAGCGTGGGTTGGTCGCCGGAGAATCCCGGGCGCGTGCTGCCGGGCGAGGGCAAGCATCAGTGGCCGCTCACCGATTCTCGCGAGGCGATCCCGCTGGCGCGCCACACCGCTCCGGCCGACGGCGCCGGCATCGCCGATCCGCCGTCGCTGGCCGCCCGCGCCGAGGGTCGCAAGGCCTGGGGCGTGCTCCGCGGCGATGTGGACAACTTCGAGTTCCGCATCCGGCGGCTGACCACCATCGAGGAGCACGTCAAGCTGTCGCTGCTCTACCGCCGGTTTTTCGCCGGCGAACTCGAGGTGCTCTGCTCGCTGCCGGATTTCTGGCGGAAAGTCTCGATTATCTACACCGGCGGCAACGACTTCGCCGTCTTCGGCGCCTGGGACGCCTTGATCGCCCTGGCGCGGGAAGTCCAGCGGCTCTTTCACCGCTTCAACGAGGAGAACCTCAAAGAGATCCCCGGCGCCGAGGGCAAGACAATCTCCATGGCGCTGGCCATGGCTCCCGAGCCGGAGACGCCCTTGACAGAAGTGTTTCGCGAAGCGGGCCGGCGGCTGGAGTACGCCAAGGCCGCCGGCCGGGATTGCTTCCACGTCTTCGGCCATCTCGTCGAGTGGCGCCAACTGGCCCAGGCGGCCGAGCTGCACGAGAACCTGGAACGGCTGGTGACCGAATTCGGCGGCTCCCCGAGCCTGCTCGGGGACCTGATCCGTTTCTACCGGCGCGCCGGCACGGCCGTCGGAACTGCCGCGGAGGGCCGTTTCAACCGTCCGTGGCGCTACCATCGCCGCCTCAGCCTGGTGGCTGCGGGCGCGCGCGACCGTGAGTACCAGCGGCTGCGCTCCCGGCTGGTGGCCGACTTGATCGGCAAGAGCGCGGCCCAAGCCAAGCTTCGCCCCGGCGGCCGCGTGGCCCTGGAGTGGGCGAGGCTCTTGTCGGAGGAGTGATCCGATGGCGGAAACCCAACAAGAAACGCGGAATCGCGAGAACAAGGCCGCCCGGGAGGCCCGGGCCGGCCGGGGCGGAGGACGCGGCGAGCGCGGCGGCCCTCCGGAAATCGACCTCGACAAACTCATCGCCGACAGCCTGTACCTGGACAACCAGGCCCATGCGATCGTCGCCCGGATGCGGGACATGGATTCCGGCACCAAGAGCCAGCTCCGGCGCCTCTACAACGCCGTCCGCCGGGCTTGCCGGGCTCCCGAAAGCGAGCGGCAACACCAGTTCGTCATGCTGCGGGCGCGGCTGGCGTACACGATTGCGCGCCACTCGCTCCGCAGTCTCGACAGCCTGGAGCGGCTGCTGCTCCAGGTGACCCGGAAGAACGACCCGCGGGGCTACGAGCGCTTCCGCGATCTGTTCGAGGCCATCATCGCCTACAACGAGTGAGCGAGGAACCATGAGCGCCCATACCGCTGAGACCGAACTGAAATTCATCGGCAAGCTGATCCTCGACGGCGAGCTGCAGTGCGTCACCGGCTTGCACATCGGCGCCGGCAAGGGCTCGCTGGAGATCGGCGGCGCCGACAATCCCGTGGTCAAGGACGCCTTCGGGAGGCCGTACGTGCCCGGCAGCTCCCTGCGGGGCAAGCTGCGTTCGCTGCTCGAGCAGGCCGCCGGGCTCGCCGTGCCCTCCGAGCTCGTCTACCTGTCCAAGCGCCGGGGCCAGGAAGTGCGCATCCACGAAAGCGACCGGCCGGACGACGAGATCTGCCTGCTCTTCGGGCGCAGTCCCGGCCGGCTGGAGAAGACCACCGGCGAGGTGCTGGACAGCTCGGCCGCCACTCCGGCGCGCCTGGCCGTCTACGACGCTCCGCTCATCGAGGAGAGCATCACCGAGTCGATGCGCGAGAACCTCGACGACGAACTCACCGAGGTCAAGAGCGAGAACGCCGTGGACCGCATCACCTCCCAGGCCAATCCCCGCACCCTCGAGCGCGTTCCCGCCGGAGCCCGCTTCCGCATCCGCATGGTGCTCGACATCCTCTGTGAGGAGGACAAGGGCCTGGCCGCCCGGCTGGTGGAAGGCATGCGGCTGCTCGAGGACGACAGCCTGGGCGGCGGCGGCTCGCGCGGCAGCGGCCAGGTCCGGTTCGCGAACCTCAGCCTCCGGTGGCGCAACCGCGCCCACTACGCCGCAGGCGAGCCGGAGCAGGAGCTGATCAAGGACGCTAACCTCGCCGGCCTCCAGGCGCTGGTCCGTGCGGAAGACTTCAGCGCCAAACTCGCCGGGTAGCCATGGGAGAGGCGCTGATAGTCCGGATCCGCGCCACTAGTCCGTGGCGGTTGGGCGACGGCGCCGCCCGGGACGCCACCGCCGAGCTGTACCATAGCGACGCCCTTTACTCAGCCGTCACCGGGGCTTTGGGCAAGCTGGGCGAGTTGCCCGCGTGGCTCGAGGCCACCGCCGCGGCGGCCGATCCGGCGGTGCGCTTCAGCTCGGGCTACCCCTGGAAGGACGACGACCTGTTTGTCCTGCCGCCCGCCACCGTCTGGCCCCCGGAGTCTTTCGCCATGATGCAGCTTCGCGGGGCCCGCTATCTGCCGGTGCGGGCGGTCCGGACGTTGCTCGGCGGCGGCGAGCTGCTGGAGCTTGAGTGGATGGTGGACCCGCCCAGCCGGTGCCTGCTCCACCGGACCACGGCCCCCGTCACGCCCGTCTTTCGTGTGGCCACGCGCGTCCGCCAGCCGGTGGACAGGATCTGGGGGAGCGGCGCGGCGGCCCGGCGCATCGGGTGCCTCGAGTTCGGCCCCGACGCCGGCCTGTGGTTCCTGATTCTCTTCTCCGATGCCGAGGCGCGCAGCCGTTGGGAGGAACCCGTCCGGGCGGCGCTGCGCCTGCTGGCCGACAGCGGCTTCGGCGGCGGCCGTTCTCTCGGCTGGGGGCGTGGGGAGATCGCCGGTGTCGAGGAGGTGCCTTGGCCGGATTACTTCCTGCCGGACGCTGCGCCTGAAGAAGAGGAACAGGCCGGCGAGTCCGAGGGCTCCGAAGCGCCCGAGCGCCGGACCGCGTACTGGATCCTTTCGGCTTTCCGTCCCGGCGCGGCCGACCGGATCGAGTGGGACAAAGGCCGCTACGCCGTCGCCGTCCGCGGCGGGCGCGTGGAGAGCCCCGCCGGTTGGGGGTTGAGCAAAAAAGCGGTGCGGATGGTCGAGGAAGGCTCCGTGCTCGTCGGCGAAGCTCCGCCCGTCGGGTCGGCTCCGGACGTGGCCCCCGACGGCTTCCCCCATCCCGTCTACCGTTTCGGCTTCGCGGTGAGCGTTCCGATCGAACTGGGGGCGGCATGAAGTATCGGCTCACGTGTCTCAGCCCGGTGCTCGTGGGAGACGGCTCGCACCTGGCGCCCATCGACTACATGGTCTGGCGGGACCACGTCAACGTGCTCGACCAGAACCGCATCTTCCGCCTGCTGGCCAAAGGGCCGCGCCTGGAGAACTACCTGAAGCAGATCCGCCGCGCCGATAAGCTCGACTTCGCCTCCTGGGGCGGCTTCGCCCAGAACTTCGCTGGCCGCCGGATCCCCTTCGAGCATCCCTCCTACGCGGCCTATTGGGAGAAGCTCAACGCCGAACACCTCCGCATCCCGACCTTCGTTTCTTCGCCGTACGGCCCCTACCTGCCCGGCAGCGCTTTGAAGGGCGCACTCCGAACGGCGTATCTGAGTCTCCGCGTCACCCCCGGCACGCTGAAAGACCTGGCCGCCCGGGCGGGCAAGGACAAGAACGCCAGGGGGCTGGGGGCGCTGCTCGAGGAGCGCCTGGCGGGCAGCTCCTGGGCGAGCCACCTGAAGCCCTTCGCCGTGGGTGACTCGGCGCCGGTGGAGCGGAGCGCGTTCAAGATCTTCTTGGTGCGGACGGCCACGCTGGCGCCCGCCGGTCCGGGCAGGCTGGCGCTGCGCTGGCGGCAGGCGCCCCGGGGCTCCGTCGAGGCCTCCCGGCCGGAGGCGAGCACGCCGCTGTTCGCCGAGATGGCCGCGCCTGGCGCCGTCTTCGAGGGCCGGTGGCGCGAGAACGGCTTCTACCAGCGCCCGGAAGTCGCCAAGGCCTTGCGCTGGAGGAATCCTCTCACCACCCAGGCGCTGCTCGAGGCGGCGAACAAGGCCGCCGAGCGCCTGCTGCAGATCCAGCTCCGCTACGCCGAGATCGCCGGGCTGGAGTTGGTGCGCGACAACGTCCGCGGCATCCTCGAGCGGCTTTCCCAAGCGCGGGAGAACAACGCCTGCGTCGTCTGCCTGGGCTGGGGAGGGGGCTTCCTCAGCAAGTCCGCCGGCGGCAACCCGTCCGAAGAGACGCACCGGCAGATCCTGGCCCAGTTGAGCTACTACAGTCGGGCTATCCGCAGCGGGCTTCCCTTTCCCAAGACGAGGAGGATCGTCTTTCTGGAAGATCGGCCGGCGGCCTTCCCGGGCTGGGCGTTGCTCGAGATCCGTTGAGCCGCGCCCCCTGCGCAGCCCGGCGGCGTTTCTGCCGATAGGGTTAAGAGAACCCGGCGCTTGGCCGGAGCGAGAGCCGCATGTTACACTGCGGACGACACGGGTGTGCCGCCCGGCGGGCGTGGAACGGCCGGGAGACGTGAAAGCCTCAGCCGTGCGAGGGAGGAGCGAACGGAAAACCGATGTATGAGGCGTTCTTCGGTCTTAGCCGGAATCCCTTCAAGCTGAGCCCCGATCCGGACTTTCTCTACCGGAGCCCCCAGCACGAGGAGGCGCTGGCGAACCTGATCTACGGGGTGCAGAGCCGCAAGGGGTTCGTCGTTCTCACCGGGGAGGTGGGTACTGGCAAGACCACTTTGCTCGAGTGCCTCCGCGACTTCCTCGTCTACCACCACATCGAGTTCGCCACCATCTTCAACTCCCGGGTCACGCCGGCCGAGTTCTTCGAGATGATCGCCTACGACCTGGATCTGCGGGTGAACAACCCGACGAAGACGGAAGTGCTCTTCGCTCTGAACCAGATGCTGATCCAGGTGGCCAACGAGGGGCGGACCACCGCCCTGATCATCGACGAGGCTCAGAATCTGGATTGGGACGTGCTCGAGGAGATCCGGCTGCTCGGCAACCTCGAGAGCCGCCACGGCAAACTGCTGCAGATCGTCCTGGCCGGCCAGCCGGAGCTGGACCGCAAGCTCGACGCCCCGAATCTGCGCCAGTTGAAGCAGCGGATCGTGCTGCGCTCGACGCTGCTTCCGTTCAAGGAGCACGAGACGATCGAGTACATCAACAGCCGGCTCGAGAAGGCGGGAATGCCGGACCAACAAGTCTTTCCGCCCGAGCTGCTGGCCGAGATCCACATCCGTTCCCAGGGCGTTCCCCGGGTGATCAACGCCATCTGCGACAACCTGCTGCTCACCGCCTTCGCCCTGGAAAGCCGCGTGGCGACGATCGGCATGCTCGACGAGGTCTGCGACGACATGCGGCTGGAGTGGCCGGGGCGGCGCCGCTCCCGGGAAGCTCTCGAGGAGCCTCTCGGCGGTCCTCAGCTCTTCCGCCGGGACGTCGGCAGCCGCGGCGACTGACCGCTACCTGGAATCCGTACGCCCTCCTTCCAGTCCGGTGTGCGCCGGCGGATGTCCATCGTTTTGCCGGCAGGCGGCTCGGCACAGGGCTGCCTACCGGTTCTGGAGCGACGGCGACGATGCGGACCACCGGAGCGAGAACAGGCGCAGCTGGGTGAGCGGGAAGCGGCTGAAGGGGGGCGAGCAGATCGAGATCATGGTGTCAAAAGACCCGGGGTCCGACTTCTCGTTCAAGGGGATGCGTGTGATCGCCTACGTGGACGCGCTGCGGGTGCAGATGCGGCATGAAGGGCGCGCGGCTCAGGCGAGTCGCCGAGAGCCGATCTAAGAGTCCCAGCGACCCGGCATAAGGCCACGGTGGTACTGAAATCTCAGTAGGTTCCCTGCTTTCAGGCTAAACCCGAGCCGCGCCGCCGTCGATGGATTAGGAGCAAGCTAAACCGCCGCCCGTCGTGTGGACCGGCCTGCGGGTTCGGTGAGGGGGGGCGGCTGGCGTCCAGAGAGGAAGAGGAGTTCGTGTTCGGCGGACTGGACCGGTTGACGTTGCTGGCGCTGGCCGGCGTCGGGCTGCTCGTCTGGCATTTGATCTCCAAGCGCCGTCGGCGCGAGGAAGACGGTCTGGACGAGCAGTGGAGCGGTCTGTCTCACGAGCAAAGGTTGAAGAACCTGCTGGAGGGGACGCCGGTCGGCTACTTGGCGGTGGACTCCGACGGGGTGATCCGGGAGGTGAATCAACGCCAGTGCGCGATCTTGGGCTTGCCGGCGCAGCAAGTCATCGGACGGCCGTTTTGGGAGCTGCTGCCGGAGGAGGAGCGCGACCAGGAGCGTTATGCCTTCTTCCAAAAGCTGGAGACGGAGACCGAGCCGTCGCCGTCGCGGAAGAAGTACCGGCGCCCGGACGGGCGCGTGCTGACCCTGGAGCTGTACGAGAATCTGCTCCGCGACGAGGCGGGGCGGGCGATCGGGATGTCGTTCGCGGCTTTCGACGTCACGGACCGGCAAAAAAACGAAGAGGAGCTGTACCGCACGACGGCGGAGCTGAAGGCGATTCTGGAGGCGTTCCCGGACCACTTCATCCGGATCGGCGAGGACGGCGTGGTGCTGGACTACAAGCCCGGGCGCTCGGCTGAGCCGTTTGTGACGCGGGCGAGTCCGGTGGGCCGCAAGGTGATCGACTTGGTGCCGTCGCAATTTCGCCTGCAGTTGGAGGCGTGTCTGGCCGAGGTGCGCCGCAAGGGCGGGATGGCCAGCATGGAATACGAGATCGCCGAGGGCGCCGAAGTGGAGCACTTCGAGATCCGTCTGCTGCCGCTCAACTGGGGCGAGGCGATCGCGGTGGTGCGCAGCATCACCGAACAAAAGCAGACGAAGCTGCGTCTGGAAGACTACGCCGAAGAGTTGCGGCTGAAGAACCAGGAGCTCGAAGAGGCGCTGCAGAAGGCGCAGGAGGCGACGCGGCTCAAGAGCCGCTTCTTGGCGAACATGAGCCACGAGATCCGCACGCCGATGAACGGAGTGCTGGGGATGACCGAGTTTCTGCTCTCCACGCCGCTGACTCAGGAGCAGCGCGAGTACGCCGAGAGCTTGAAGAGCTCCGCGAATTCCCTGTTGACGGTGCTGGACGACGTCCTGGATATATCCAAGATCGAGGCCGGCAAGCTGCAGATCGAATCGATCCCTTTCGACCTCGAGGCCCTGGTGGAGGAAGTGGCCGCCGTTTACTCGCTGCGGGCGCGAGGCAAGGGGCTGGAGTTCTTTTCCCACGCGGAGGCGAACCTCGATTGCATGGTGGTCGGCGACCCGGGGCGGATCCGGCAAGTCTTGAACAACTTGTTGAGCAACGCGCTGAAGTTTACCGAGACGGGCAAGGTGGAGTTGTCCACGCGGGTGATCGGAGCTGGCGAGCAGCGCGTCATGGTTCGCTTCCAGGTGGACGATACGGGCATCGGCATCGCGCCGGAGCATCAGCCGAGGCTGTTCGAGACCTTCGTGCAGGGCGACGATTCGATGACCCGCAAGTACGGCGGCACGGGGCTGGGGCTGGCGATCTCAAAGCAGCTCGTGGAGCTGATGGGCGGACGGATCGGGTTCCGGAGCGAGCCGGGCAAAGGCAGCTCGTTCTGGTTCACGGTGCCGCTGGGCCGGCATTCCGAGGCGCCGGACTCGGCCCGCGTGGAGCGCCTGGACGGAGTCCGGGTGCTGGTGGTGGATCGGCGAAGCAGCGGCCAGCGCCTCATTACGAATCAGCTCGCCCCGGCGGGCTGCGAAGCCGAATGCCTGCCGGACGGGCGGAAAGCGGCGGCGGTGCTGCGGCGGGCGGCCTCCGAGGGGCGCCCTTTCCAGGTGGCGCTGATCGATCTGGCGGTGGCGCAGGCGGATCACATCCGCGTTCAGGATGACATCAAGGGCGACCCGCTGATCGCCGGCACGCGGCTCATCGCGATGACGTCGGCGCCGATGCGCGGCGACGGCTTGCGGGTGCGCCGGGCGGGCTATGCCGGGTACCTCGTCAAGCCTTTTCCGAGCGCTGAACTGTGCGGGGTGATCGCTGAGGTATTGCGGCGCGGCGGGGAAGAGGAGTCGCCGTTGGTGACCCGGCATACGCTGATTTCCGCGCAGCGAAGCCGAGTCAGCCGGGGGGGCGGCGTCGGCCCGAAGCGCACCGACGCCGTGAAGCCGGAATCCCGCGGGCCGATGAGCGGCCGGGTGCTGGTGGCCGAAGACAATCCCATCAACCAGAAGGTAGCGGTCGGCCTGCTCGAGCGGGCGGGTTTCGATGTGGACGTCGCCAACAACGGCCGGGAGGCGGTGGAGGCTTGGGAGCGGAACCGCTACGACCTGATCTTGATGGACTGCCAGATGCCGGAGATGGACGGTTTCGAGGCGACCGCCTACATCCGCGCTCGGGAGGGCAACGGCGCGCGGACGCCGATCTGCGCCCTCACGGCCCATGCCATGAAGTCCGATGCCGACAGGTGTCTGGCGGCGGGGATGGATGGGTATTTGAGCAAGCCGGTGAGCGGGGCCAAGCTCGCCGAGGTGGTGGAACGGCTCATCAAAGTGCGTGGTCCGGTGGTGCAGCGCAGCGCCGCCCGGGCGTGACGGGCCGCGGCAGGCCGGCGATAGGGGAAGCGGGAGCGGAGATCTTTCCGGACCGTTCCAAGGCCCGGCTAAAGAAACCATGTGTCGCCGCCGATGGTGGAGCAGGGAGAACTGTGTCCGGCGGCGCAACACGCGTGATGGGAAGGCGAGGCTCGAGGCTCGATGCCGGTGGAGTGTGCGGGGTCTGGGCCGGAGCGGGCGGGGGCCGCGAGCGGGCGGTTATGGCTTCCGGCGGCAATGAGCGAAGCGACGCTGTTCCGACAGACCTCCCCGCGCGCCGCGGTGGCCGCGAGCGCGGTTTCGGACTGTTGCTGTCGCTGTTGGCGATGGGCGTCCTGGTTCTGATGATGGGCGTGGGAATCGACGCCGGACACGTGCTGATCGTCCGCGACCGGCTGCAGGCGGCGGCCGACGAAGCGGCCCTGGCGGCGGCGCGGGAGCTGGACGGGACGCCGGGCGGAGTGGTGCGGGCGCGGCGGCGGGCCCGGGAGGCGCTGGCGGTCCTGGAGCGGGCGTTCGGGACCCAGCCGGAGGTGGCCTTTGCGGAATCCGCCGGAGGGCCGTGGCGGGTCTCGGCCGTGGAGAAGCCGCAGGTGCGCTTCGTCCGCGTGCGAGTGGAGGCGGCGGCGCAGTTGTTCTTCCTTCCCATGATTCCCGAGATCCCGCGGACCCAGGCCGTGGCGGTCCTGGCGATGGCGGGCCAGATGCCTGCGGGCGCCGGGGCCGACGTGGACGCTGGGTTCCGGGTGCGAGCCCCCGATGTAGCGGCGCCGGCGTTCGGCTTCGCTGGTGGGCGCGCCTACGAGTGCGAGGCGCCCCCGGCAGGAAAGTGCGTGCCGATGCTCGAGCGCCGGCTATTCTCCGATACGGACCCGCTGTCGCGGGACTACGCGGCCTACGCCGAGCGCGGCAACGGCGAACGGGTGATCGTAGCGGCGGTCCTCGGAACGGACGGCGAGCAGGTGGGTTACGCGACGTTTCTGGTTCCGCCGGCCCCGATCGAGCGCTGCGAACTCTTCTACGCCGGGGCGGCTCCGCTGGCCGGGGTGCGGCGAAACGGGGCGGGCGAGCCCGGACTCTACGAGGTGAGGCTGGTGCGATGAGGCGAACAAGCAGACGGGGCAGCGGGTTGATCGAGTTCGCTTTCGGCTTTTCGGCGCTGGCGCTGCTGTTTGTCGGGCTGGCCGACGTATCCATCTCGATGATCGTTTATCACCAGTTGAACGCGGCGGTCTCGAACGGTGCGCGCTACGCCTCGGCGGTGGAGTTCGACGAGCCGGCCCACCGGTTCGCCGACCGGATCCGGAACCTGGTGGCCTGCGGAAACCCGGAGGGGGAGCCGTGTCCGGGGACGGCGCCGGGCTTGGAGCCGGAGCATGTAAAGGTCTCCTGGAGGCGGGACGGGGCCGGCCGGCCGGAGACGATCACGGTCTCGATCGACGGTTACGCGATGCCGGGGGTCTTCAGCCGGCGCGTGCTGAGAGGCGGGCCCTCGGCGACGGTGCGGTTCGCCGGAAGCTGGCGTCCCGGGGGCGCGGCGGCCTTCCGGCGCACTTCCCGTTGAGTGCCGGTTTCACGAATTCCACGGCATTGACGCCCGGGCGGGCGTGTCCGATAATCACCATTTGGCCCGGCAAGGGACACCCAGGGAAAGGAGCCAAGTGGAAGTGTCTGTAAACATTGGATTCATCGGGTTGGGCATCATGGGCAAGCCGATGTCGAAGAACCTGCTGAAGGCGGGTCACCGGCTGGTGGTCTACGACATCGTACCGGAGCGCGTCGAGGAGGTGGTGAGCGCGGGCGCCGAGGCGGGCTCCTCGTCGAAGGATGTGGCGGCGCGCTCGGAGGTGATCATCACGATGCTGCCGGACGGCCCGGATGTGGAGAAGGCCGTGCTTGGCGAGGACGGGGTGCTCGAGGGGGCGCGCCCGGGCTCGGTGGTGGTCGACATGAGCTCGATCAACCCGCTGGTGGCGCAGAAGGTGGGCCGGGCGTGCGCCGAGAAGGGAGTGGAGTTTCTGGACGCGCCGGTTTCGGGCGGCGAGCCGAAGGCGATCGAGGGCACGCTGGCGAT
>Ga0256830_1001010_pt1 | contig 20579 bp, 13 predicted proteins | sample 128326metaG_FD_190537 | JGI IMG/M metagenome (GOLD analysis project Ga0256830, IMG submission 190537) | Hydrothermal vent microbial communities from Lau Basin, Pacific Ocean - 128-326 | ecosystem: Environmental > Aquatic > Marine > Hydrothermal vents | place: Pacific Ocean: Lau Basin | collected... | reverse complement strand
CTTTGATGCCCGGTTGTTTTACCCAGCTTGATGGGTTCCAGGGCGTAATTTTTGAAAATGGTGTTTACGGCCGCAAGGTTTGCGGGTGGTATTTCCAACACGAATCCCCCGGTTTCCGAGAATAAAATCTTATCTGTCCGGAAATCTCCCGGAACAGTTACTTCGCAGCCAAGGTTGCCTCCAAGACTCATTTCCGCCAGGGCGACGGCAATACCGCCGTCGGAAATGTCATGAGCGGCCAGAACAAGCCCCTTTCCAATCGTGTCGGTCAGGGCATATACCTGGCTTTGGACTTCGGCCGGATCCGGTTTCGGAACGTTGGCGCCCAGGTGATCGAACAGGGAATAATAAACACTGCCGCCGCACTCATCCTTCCGCGCGCCGATCAACAACAGGATGGAATCGGGTTGTTTGAAACCCAGCGTGACGGTCCTGGAAACGTCGGCCAGGCGTCCCACGCAACTCACGATCGGACTGGGTGGGATGGCGCCGTTTTTCGATTCATTGTAAAAACTGACGTTGCCGGCCACAATCGGCAGCGGCGCGTCCGGATATTCTTTAAGATGAATCGCTTTGCAGGTTTCCGCCACGCCCCGGGTCGCCTCGACAAATTCCCACATCTGCTCCGGCTTTTCCGGGTTGCCGAAACAGAGGCAGTCTGTCATGGCCTGTGGGGTGGCCCCCACGGCCGCCACGTTCCGGACGGACTCGACCACGGCGTTTACCGCGCCCCAATAGGGGTCAATCCGGCAATAACGCGGGTTGTGATCGACGGACAAGGCAATGCCGACCTGACGAACTTCCTGCGGGTAGCGGTTCTCGTTGAAAGGCGCAAGTACGCCGGCATCGGCCCGCCCCGCCTCAACGATTGTTCGTCCCTGAACCTGTTTGTCGTACGTTTCGAATATCGGCCGTCGGGAGGCGATATTTTCATGTGCCAGGAGTTGGAGCAGGATTTCGTTGTAATCGCGTGGCTCCGGGAGATCGGGTTCGGAGAAAGTACGGTTCGGTTTTCGGAAGGGGCGCTGGTACAGAAAGCCTTTTGTCACCTTGGAAGCCGACGCTTTGACGATCTCTTCGCCGTTGGTATGCACGATGTATTGTTGATCCCGGCGGATTTTGCCGATTACGCGCGCCTGAGCTAGTTCGGAAACGCCGGGCAAATCAAAGGTTTGATTATAGTGTTCCAGAATAAGCGGGGTCAGGTCCGGGGGAGAAACCCACATGAACCGTTCCTGGGTTTCCGAGCAAAGCACCACGGACGGGTGCAGATGGTCCATGCTCACGTGCACTTTGTCCAGCCACACTTCGGCCCCATACCCGGCGGTGTCGGCCAGTTCCACACTGGCACAGGCCACTCCGCCGGCACCCAGGTCCTTAAACCCGACCCGGTGTAAATACCCCTTCTTTTTAAGCAGATCAAACAAGGCGTAGGTTGCTTTAAGAAGATGCCGCTCCAGAAAGGCGTTTGGTTCCTGGACGGCTCCCTTGTTCTGTTCCCGTTTTTCCTCTTCCAGTTCCAGCGAGGCGAAACTGGCGCCGCCGAATCCGCTGTTGTCGGTTGGTTTACCGACCAGAATCAAATCGTAGCCCGCGGCGTTTTCAGGAGCGTAGGAATGGACAATCTCATCCTCGCGGACGATCCCCAGGGTAACCACGTTTACCAGGCAGTTGTCGTTATAACCGGGGTCATAATACAGGTCTCCCCCAACGTTGGGAATGCCCAGGGGATTCCCGTATCCGGCGATACCGTCCACGACGCCGTCATGTATCCACTTGGTCCGGGGCAACCGGATGTCGCCGAAACGCAGGGCGTCCGCGACAGCAATTACCTCGGCCCCCATGCAACATACGTCACGAACATTACCACCGACGCCCGTGGCGGCGCCCTCGTAAGGGACAATTTGCGACGGGTGATTGTGGGACTCGTGACTGACAACGACGCCATAGCGCCGACCTTCCGCGTCGGTGGCTATGGCTACGACGCCGGCGTCTTCTTTTGCACCCAGAATGACGGTCGGTCCATCGGTGACGAACTGTTCCAGGTGGGAACGACTGCTTTTGTAGGAACAGTGTTCGGAGCCTTCAATTGAAAACAGGACGCATTCGGCCAGGGACGGGGGACGACCGAGAAAATCCTCCTGAATTTTCAGGATTTCTTCCACCGTCAAGGGAATGCCGTACTCGTTCAGTTTTGACCTGATCTCGTCAGGAGACAGGCGGGAAAAATCGATGATTTCTTTGGTAAAAGTCATTGGCCTCGTGTCGAGTCAATTAGAACAGTGAAGACAAAATGTTGAATCGACGGTTTTCCATCATCCTTTCTGCGGAAAGGATTGCAAAGTCAAGTTGTGAAGCGGGGTGTTATGATCGTAAAAGCGTTTCATGTCTTTGCGGTCCCAGCGAAACGATGGTGACCGGGCAGTCCGATTGTTCCTCGATGAACCGAATATAACGTTTTAGATTTTCAGGCAGGGCTTCCCAGCCGCGGTCAAGAACATCCGCGTCAATGGTCTCCCATCCCGGCAGGATTTCGTATACCGGTTTGGCCAGGCGGTATTTGGTAAGGCTGGCCGGCATTTCGGTAAGGATTTCCCCCTCGACGTTATAGCTTGTGCAGACCGGCAACTCCTTGAATCCGGTAAGGACATCCAGTTTGGTCAGGGCAATTTCGGTGAGCCCGTTTACCCGCACCGCTTGCCGCAATTGGACCAGATCCAACCATCCCACCCGTCTTGGGCGACCGGTGGTGGTGCCGTACTCCTGACCTTTTTCGCGCAGGGCGGTTGCTTCTTCTTCCGGCAATTCGGAGGGGAAGGGGCTGATTCCGACGCGACTTACGTAAGCCTTTGTTACGCCGACGATTCGATCGATCCTGCGGAAACTGACACCGCATCCGGTGGCAATATGCCCCGCCACCGTGTTGCTGCTGGTGGTATGGGGATAGATTCCGTGGTCAACATCCAGGCTGATTCCCTGGGCGCCTTCGAAAAGAATCGATTTTCCTTCCCGATGTGCCCGGTACAAAATCACGGATGTGTCGGTTATGTAATCCTTCAGTCGGTGACCGCAATCCAAATATTGAGTATAGATTTTATCGAGGGAAAGGTCAAACGTGTAACCAAGCACATTGGTAACCAGTTTTTTGTTAAAAGTGAAAGCTTTTTCAAGTTTCTCGCGGAAAACGTCGGGTTCCAGGAGGTCCGCCATCCGGATGCCGTGACGAAACATTTTATCGGCATAAACCGGCGCAATGCCGCGCTTGGTACTGCCGGCTGCCAGCTTGCCCTGATAATGGGTAAGCCCTTCGTCAACAGCGATATGATAAGGTAAAATGACGTGGGCCCGTTCGCTGATCAGCAATCGCGGATCAATACCGCGCTCTTTTAGATAATGAATCTCTTCGAGGAGGGCGGTTGGATCAATCACCACGCCGTTGCCGATGATACTGGTGGGGTGCGGATAGAGAACACCGGAAGGGATCAGGTGAAGCTTGAATACCTGATTGTTGACGCTTACGGTATGGCCGGCATTGTTGCCGCCGTGGAAACGGACAACAAAGTCGGTCTGGTCGGCAAAAAAATCAGTTATTTTGCCTTTCCCTTCGTCGCCCCACTGGGCGCCGACAATTATGGTAATTTTTGATTGCGGTGAGGTCACCGGATTAATTTCAAGTGCTGGTTCGGCATTAATATGTGGTGAAAAACATTAAAATCGTATCGAAACCGATGGTGTAGGTTAAACCAAAGAATCGATTTAAGGAAAGGATCAAAATAGAAAAATTTCATTTATTTCAAATTTTCTTTGAATCACGGGTTTTGTTATGGCATTATGGCAAAACGGACATGCCGGAATTGAAAAAGACCCGCATCAAGGAGTAAACGCCGGGGAAAAACGTAAACGAGATGCCTGAAAATTGTCTGTGGCATGCTCAAGGGTTATGCGCGCTCATACAACGTACGGACTGCGACCCACGGTATCGGGAAAAAAAGGGAGCTTTCGCCCCCTCTTTTAAAAACGGATTCAGAAACTTCTTTGGAGCCCAACGGCAATATCCAGGGCTGTTTTATCGTACCTTTCTTCGAAAATTGTTCCTTTGAAGTTATTAGTAGCCTGGGCATATATCGTGTTGGAAAAGCCGATACTTAGGAAAGTGTTCGGGTTTATACGGTATTGGAATCCAGTTCCAAGTGTGTTGGAATTCAAACTATAGCTTACGTCCTCCTGATACGATGGTTGAGCGCCACTAATTGCATGAAGGAATCCAAAACTGATGTTTAGGTTCTCGTTGAACCCGTACTCGATACCGACACCTAATTCGTAGCCGTTTTGGACGTATTTTTCTTTCCCGTCCCAATTGAGTTTGCTGTCTTCGTATAGGTAATAGTTGTATGATGACGACAACTGGATCCGGTCACTGAGATCGATATTCAAACCGAATGCTAATTGTCCGGGAATATCGGCGCGATATGTGCTATCGTCCGGAAACATTCCAACGCCGTCAAGAACAATGGTACCGTCTTCCTTTGTATCGGATAGCATTTTCAGGGTTGTTCGTGGTTCGTATCTGGTTGTGAAATAAAGCATATCAAAAAGACGGAGGCCAACATTGAATATGGGAGTAAAGGCGACACCGTTTCTTTCAGAATCCACGTTTATATCGGGTGGTAAAAGGGGATAATTAGCATTTGTCAAAACACTATCCGTAACAGTAATCAGAGAAGCGTTTTTCAGGTACCCTTCGTAAGTGTTTTTCGCTTTGATCATCCGGATTCCAATACCGGTTGAAATCATGTCATTAAGCTTGTAGGAAACATTACCCTGAAAACCGAGGTAAACTGACGAGCCCACAAAACTCGATTTCATCATATAACCTTTCAGTTGGTCAGAAAAATAAACATATTTCGCCAATTCCTTATCAAACGAGGGTAATCCTTTTTGAAATTCGGCGCTGCCGCCGCCACCAATCGGCATAAGACCAAGGGAAAATGCGAGGTTGTTTTGTTTCTTCACAACATAAATGTTGGGGAAGACAGGGACAAAAGTTTTTCCTTCAAAGGTGTCTGAGTTATATGCGGGGTACGTTGCTGTAATTGTCCGCGTCTGCCAGATTGTTTGATTGCTGAGGTAGAGATAGTACCCGTTTTCCAAACTGGTTAAACCGGAAGGGTTAAAGTAGACGGCGTCGACCTGGTTGGTTGCGTTTCGATTCAAGGTACGAATAAAATCCGCGCTTTGATTGGTATTGTGGACAATCCCTCCTCCAACCAGCAGGTTGGTAATCAAAATGAAAAACAAGGTTTTTTTCATGACAAATCTCCTATCTCCGGTGACGAAAAAGGCAGACCTACTTATTTTTTGGTCTGCCTCTCTCAAAAAAAATGATCAGTTAATGGATATGGTGATTATTGTCCGGTCCAACCCAAAACGGTACTGCTGTAATTAACCACAAAAACGCTGTCCACAAACATGTCGGGGATATTATCTCCATTGATATCTATGGGCAGGACAACCATTTCAGTGTCGATTTCGGTATATGCCACGGAAAGGCTGTCAGGATCCTCCGCATTGTCAAGCGTCAACGTCCCGTTAAAATCATAGAGCCCGCCATTAATTTCCAAGGTGGACAGGTCACTGGCTACCGCCCAAATGCCGTTGTCGGTAATTGAGACGGTATCGGGAGGATATCCTAACGTATCATTTGCGGAGGGAAGATATCCGGTCAACAGGAAAGTATTGTCCTCTTTCAGGTTCACAGTTGCACTGACTCCCATTGCCTGAAATTCGGTCCAGGTCAGGCTGCCGCTTCCCAGTGTGTCGCCGGCGGATTTACCAAGTGAAGCCAAATCGTAAAGCGATACGTAAACAGCGGATTGCTGCATGTCGCTTAAACTCCAATTACCAACCAGCGGATTGACATCCTCCTTGTTATCTTCCTCACAGCCGGTGAATGCAATCATCCCCAGCGCCAGAAGCATAAGCAGGCCAAGTTTTAAAACTGTTTTCATGTGATCTCCTCTTTTCTCTAATAATTCTTAATCAGTGAAATGGTTTTTAATAGTTGTTGGCGTAAAATAGAATGCTTTTAACAGAAAAACAAATATAAAAAGCGGATACAAGTAATGCCGCAGTGAAAGCCGTGAGTTTAGGAAATTCAACACGTCCTTCGATTCCTTTCACCCGAACGGTGTTCCCCGCCCATAATCAGGGGATTGCGGATACTGAAAAGAGAGTCCATGTAATCTTGCTATCGACTCCGACTCCGGCTTGCAAAACATGATCCGGCTTAATAATTCCACATTACGGAGAGAGAAAAATTCCGTTCTTTTCCCAGGTTGCGTTCCAATTCCACGTAATAATACTGGAACAGGTTTTCGCCGCGCAGCATGATGTCCAGATTCCCCCGGCGGTAGGCCACGCTGCCGTTCCAGACATGAATAGGCACACGGCGGTCTCTATGAGTCAGGGGATGTTCGTCAAACAATTCCGTTTTCTCAATCCGGCTGGAATACCGGGAGTCCAGGGAAAAAGTGAACGCTTTCAGGTAGACGTTTACGGTTTGGGTGAAGTAATGCCGGTAGCGGTAGGACAGAGTGTCCAGGATCGTTCCGGCGGCATTGATTTCAACCGGATTCAAATAGGTGTACGCCAATTGAACAGTCAACAAGCGGCGGAAAAATCCTCCGGTGATACCGGTTTCCCATCCGGAAATATCGGCCCGGGTAACATTTTCGAAATGAATAATCCCGAAACGATCCGGCCGGGGTTCAATCAGGTCGACAAAAGCGTTTCGAAATAAAGCGCCTTCCCATTGAATGAAAGAAAGCAGACTTGATTTTCCGGCCCAGCGCAGGGAATACCCGATCTCACCGGAGCGGGATGTTTCGGACCGTAAGTTCGGATTGGGTTCCACTTTAAACACGTTCAGCCGGGACCGGGAATAGAGTTCCGCCACCGTAGGAGAGCGAAACCCGCCGCCGTAAGAAGCGCGAAGCGACAGCCAGGAAAAGGGTCGGTAATTAAAAGCTATCTGGGGCACCGTTTGGTGGTCAAAAGGAGCGCCGTCAACCAGGAATGATTCGTAACGACCGCCGAGCGATGTTGAAAACCGGCCACGCTTCAGGCGAATCAATCCGTACAGGGCCCGGGTTTGAACCGTGTGCGCGCCGAAGATGTCTGCGTTAATGTACGCTTGTTGAAGGGTGTAACCGGCCGTTACGTGATGGTCGTTGCCAAGCGGAACTTCAATCTGTGTTTCTCCCAGGAGTTTTTGTTCCAACGATCCATCGGTGTTGGTCCCTTGATTTTGCCATTGGACCCGATAGAGGGCGCCTTTTACCCGGAGGATGATCTGCCGGTTAAAAACCGTGTTCCAAACCGTATTCAGGTTCAGTTTGGTTCCAGAGGATTGGTCATGTTTCGAAATTTCCGGGGCCTCGAACGGATCCGCCGGACTTTTCCATTGTGAAATCGCGCCGCCTTCGTCGGAAAGCAAATTGGCATAAACGGAAGCATTGGACCGGTTGCCGAAATTGAGCTTGATTTTGCCGGTAAAACTGAGCGCGCGTTTCCATCCCAATTGAGTGTATCCATCGGTAACCGAGCGCTGGGCGCGAATCCAGAAACCATGAGCGCCAAGGGGACGGGAGTGAGTGACTTCGTACATGGAGAACATTCCGCGGCGGCTGCGCCATTTCCACTGGTCGTACCCGGGCTGACTGTAAAAACCAACGATTGACCGGAAACGTGTTTCCGGCCGGGCCGGAGCGTTACGGGTAATAATATTGACAACACCACCCATGGCGCCGGATCCGAACATGGCGGATCCGCCGGATTTAACGATTTCCACGCGCTCGATTTCCGAGGCCGGAACAATATCCCAGGTGATGTTTCCGGCGGCGCTGCCCATAATGGGAATGCCGTCCAGCAACAGCAAAGAACGACTGCCGGCACCGAGGGTAAACCCGGAAGCGCCGCGAATGTTTAACTGGTTATGAACCATGGAAACACCGGCCTGGGTGGTTAATACCTCGTTCAGGGTAATGGCGTTTTTGCTGAAAATTTCCCTGGGGCTCAGAGTACTGACCGAAAGCGGCAGGTCCATGATATCCTGTGCCGAGCGACTGGCGGTTACGACAATTTGGGGAGTGGTAATTATGTCCCGCTCCAGGGCAATGTTCAATCGCACGACGGGACCGGATTCGGGAAGCATTATCGGGATCCGTTTCGATTTGTAACCGATCATGGTGACCGTAAGGGTATGAGAGCCGGGAGATAAGGTTAGTGTAAATTCACCCCTGGCGTCGGTCGCAGTGCCGGTAAAAGTTCCGGCCAACACGATATTCACGCCGATCAGAGGCTCGCCGGTTTCGGCATCGGTGACGTTACCGTGGATTTCATATTGTTCGCGGGCAATGAGACCGCCGCAGATTACGAGGAAAAGGAGCAACGGTCTGGAGCTCATTGCGTAAAGTCCAGGATAATGGGTTGGTCCAATGTTGTGACCGACTGTTCACCGATACCGACGGACCTGATGGTGAGCAATGGATTGTCAGGGTCCACCAGGGGAACCAGCGGCAGCGACGGAGCCTGCAAAATCGAATCCAGATTGGCGATGAAAAAGGCCGGGTCGATCGTGATCCCGACGGGAACGAGCACGAATGCTCCGTGATACAGTTGAATAAAGAAATTCAGGGTGTCCTGCGTCGGAGTCATAACTTCGCTGTAATCGATAAAATGACGGGCCGGGGTTTCCAGGTCCAGGGAATCCAGAGCGGCGACAACGATTCCCCGGTAGGAATCGGGCCATGCCCCGATCGTGATTAAGGTTCCTTCCACGCCGGCCACCGGTTCCAGTCCCACCGGCGTATTACAAGCCAGACCGGCACAGGTAACAATAAGACTCAGCCAGGAAATCAAATGGGGAGCTTTGCGTGTAAAGTTCCGGCGCATGAAGCGAAAATTAACGCAGCGGATCGTGATTAAAAAGACGGAAAGAGAATGAAAGGTTCCGGAAGCTGGTTCGTGGTTGGTTGATATTTACTTTCTTACCGGTTGCCGAAGGACCGTTCGTAACCTTTCCGGTTTTGTTCGCCGGGGATCGCCCAGGTAAATTTCATGGTGCTTTTTATGAAGACGATAACCGTTTTCCTTCGCGTAGCGGTGCAATTTTTCTATCGTCGGGCCTTCTTCCGCGTACGGTCCGATATGCATTGTTTGTACCGCAAGTCCCTCCTCGTATACTTCGAAGGTTACCTTGTCCAGAGCCGACGGGTTTTTTTTCGCTTTTAACTGTTCGACGGCGGAAAGGACCTGTTTCCCGGTAATATGTTCGGGTTGCATTATCATGAGGGTCCAGAGCCAGTTATCCTTATCTTTCAAATCGAAGTCGTCCCGCCCGTCCATCCACCAGAGTCCTTCCAACGGCATAACGGTGTAATCAGGTCCAAGCCCCAGCTTTTTAAGGTAAAATTTCAGCGTGTAGGAAACACCGTACAGGGCATCGACAGCGGCCTGAAATTCAGGAGAATTGTTGGGGTCGCCCCGACCGTCAACCATCAGGAATTTCATTCGTGGTACGTCTACCAACACGACCTTGTTTTTCGGTGGTGAATACAGGTGTTTCAATTCTTTTTTATAATCGATTTTCATGGCAGATTCCTCCGTTTTGAGAACTTCTTTTTGTTTTCGCCGGTATAGGCTTGTTTACCTCCTGAAACAGTTTGTCACCGATGGATGGAAATCATTCACCGGCCCAATTCATGGATCGCGATACCGCGTTTTTCCACCTTGAATAGTGTAAACTTCTTTTATCGTCCTTCCAATTCGGGGTGAAGATTCTTTCAATTTTCCTTGCTTCGGAGAACTTGTTTCTGTCCCAGAACCCGGAGATTATTCCCGAAAGACCGGCTGCTCCGAAGGCGGTTGTCTCGATCAGATGCGGCCGTTCAATCGTTGTGTTGAGAATGTCGGCCTGGAACTGCATGAGAAAGTCATTCTCGGCGGCGCCGCCGTCGACGCGCAAATTTTTGAATTTTATTCCGGCCGTGCCTTCCATTTCCTCAATCACATCCCGGGTTTGATAAGCAATGGCTTCCAGGGCCGCGCGGGCAAAATGCTCCCGGCGGGTACCACGGGTAATCCCGATGATCATTCCCCGGGCGGAAGGATCCCAGTAAGGGGCTCCCAATCCGACCAGCGCGGGAACAAAATAGACTCCCTCGTTGGATTCGAGCGATTCGGCCAGCTTTTCCGAATCAGCGGAAGACTTGATGATTTGCAATCCTTCCCTTAGCCATTGAATACAGGAACCGCCGATAAAAACACTGCCTTCGACGGCGTAATTGGCTTCTCCCCCAACTTGCCAGGCGATGGTATTTATCAAATTTCCGGATTCCGCGATTTTTGTTCCGGTTGAGGTCATGAGAAACAGTCCCGTACCGTACGTGTTTTTAACCACGCCCCTTTCCCAGCCGCCCTGGGCAAAAAGAGCGGCCTGTTGGTCGCCTAAAATGGCCGTTACGGGGATTTCCCGGCCGGTGATTGTTTTATCGGTGTTACCAAAATGTTCCCCGCTTTCCCGTACTTCAGGCAAAAGACCGCGGGGAATGCCGAACAGGTCCAGCAACTCATCGTCAAAAGTCAACGTGTGAATGTTGTAACATAACGTGCGTGAGGCGTTGCTCGGTTCCGTTGCGTGGACGCGCCCACCGGTCAGATTCCATAATATCCAACTGTCCACCGTTCCGAAAAGGATGTCCCCCTTGTCAATACGGCTCTTTATCCCGGAAACGTTCTCAATAATCCATTGGATTTTGGTGGCCGAGAAATAGGGATCGAGCGGAAGACCGGTTTTTGTTTTGATTAAAGTTGAATGACTTGACAGGCGGTCGCAAATTTCCCGTGTTCTCCGGCACTGCCAGACGATAGCGTTGTAAACCGGCTTCCCCGTTCGTTTGTCCCACAGGACTACGGTTTCCCGTTGATTGGTGATTCCGATTGACACGACGTTGTCCGCTCCGACGGAAGAAAGAACATCTTTCAACGCCTCGATCGTGGTATTCAGAATATCGAACGGATCGTGTTCCACCCATCCCGGACGGGGATATATTTGCGGAAATTCATAATACGATTTTGCTATCACCTCCCCTGATTTGGAAAAGGCAATAACCCGGTTTCCTGTTGTTCCCAGGTCAAGCGCAAGTACGACCTTCATATTTGTTCTCCTCAATCAAAAGTTCTTGATATAGTCTTTCAGAAAATCCCGTTCCGCCCGCATAAGAGCGACCGGACGGTCGAACAGGATGGTAACGGCGGGAAGGTTCGGCATCCCGGCCGCTGTTTTTTCGTCGCGCAGACGTTCCAGATCGGAGGCCTCCCGTTCCAACCGGTTAATTCGTTCCCGTAACAAACTCCGAACCTCTTCCGGAGGCATGTCCACCGTGTTGGCAATGGCGATATCAAATTCGTCTTCACCTTTTCGCAGGGAAACCAGCGATTGACGAATCCGGTCATACAGCGCCTGCCGCCCGCTCGTTGTTAATTGGTAAACCTGCTGGAGTTTTCCGGCCGCCACATTGGCGGTTTGGGAAACATAACCGGCCTGTTTCAGCTTTCGCAGAATGTGATATATAGACGAAAAACCGATTTGCGTCCAGATGCGAATCCCGCGGTCCCGGATCTTCCGTTCAATTTCGTACCCGTGGCAGGGTCCCTCGTTTAACAGCCCGGCGATTACAAATTCCTTGGGCGTCAAAATTCGACTTAGTGTTCGAATTTTCATGTTACAATATAATCATATTCTAACATTAGAATATAGATTTATTATTATCTTCAATCCAATAATACATGTTGAGCAAAGCGAAACCCCGGCACATGTCGGGGAGCGAAGCGAAACCCCGGCGGCAGAGAACCGGATATCGGACCTTGGTTCCGGAATGTTCGTCCGCAAGGAGAGGATTGTATTTCCCCGATTATTCTATAGCTTTCACATGATTCATTTATCTTAAATTAAGAGTCATGATTTCTAACCGCACAAAGATTTTAGCCACAGTAGGACCCGGTTGCAGCGATCATTCGTTACTTCAGGAGATGGTTGATTTGGGAGTAAACGCTTTTCGGATCAACTTGTCCCATGGGGACGCAAGCGCCAAAAGGGAGATGTTCCGCCTGATCAAAGCTCTGCGGACGAATCACGGAGATCGTCCCAGCATTATTGCCGACCTGGCGGGACCGAAGATTCGCGTAACGGATGTTTTGCCTGGGTTTAATATTGAGCCCGGCCAGGAGATCCGGATCAGTAACGAACATCCGGCCGATGAAAATACAATCAGGGTCACATCAGGATTTGCTTTCAGCAAAGTAAATAAAGGAGGCAAGATTTTGATCAACGACGGCCGGATTCAGATGAAAGTTGTTGATCATTCCTCTCCGAATACACTTTTATGTGAAACTATCCTTGGTGGTGTTGTTGCCAATCGAAAAGGGGTTAACTTCCCGGGGGTCGAGCTGGATCTGCCTCCGCTCACCCGGCAGGATGAAACGGATTTATTATTATCGTTGGAAGAAGGCGCCGATTGGTTGGCTCTTTCATTCGTCCGTTCGTTTGCTGACTACCACACCCTGAAGCCGTTTTTCGAACGCGCGGGGAAATCCCTGCCGGTGATTGCCAAGATAGAAAAATGGGAAGCGTTGGAGGACCTGGAAGCCATTGTTGAAAGTTTTGACGCCGTGATGGTTGCCCGGGGAGACCTGGGGGTGGAAATACCCAACGAACAGGTTCCGCTCGTTCAGAAGCGGATTATCCGGGAGGCGAACCGTCGCGGAAAGCCGGTGATCATCGCTACCCAAATGTTGGAATCAATGATTGAACAGCCGGTCCCGACGCGGGCCGAGGTGAGCGATATCGCCAACGCGATTTTCGACGGCGCCGACGCACTGTTGGTGACCGGTGAAACCGCCATGGGAAAATACCCGCGGAAAGTGGTTAAGGTGCTTAAACAGGTGATACTGGAAACGGAAAAAACCATCGACTACTGGACTGTAAGACCACAGGCAAAGGAAAAACTTCGGGTCGCCGAAGCGATCAGCCACGCCACCTGTGAAGTCGCCCACGATTTGAACATTCCCTATATTGTTACCATGACCCACAGCGGAAGCACGGCGCGTATGCTTGCCCGCTACCGCCCCTCCGCCCGTCTTCTGGCCCTCACGCCTTTCCCGGAAATATGTCGCCAACTGGCTTTCGTCTGGGGGGTGTCGCCATTCCTTGTCAGGCATTATACCAAGTCCGATGAAATTCCGGAGCGGGCGAAAGAACTCCTGCTCTCTAAAAAATTACTAAGTAAAGGAGATCGGTACGTTATAACCGGTGGTGTTCCCGTCGGCGTACCGGGAACGACCAACTTTTTGGCCGTTCATGAGATCGATTGATTTTATCCCTTAAATCCGATTCCGGAATGATACACGTGAATATTAACAACGCTGCAATCGCGTTGTTTTTGTTTGCACGATTGTCGAGGCAACCTTAAGATGTTTCCGCGCAGTCGGCACAGATGAAATTTTTCCGGAGGAAAGCTTAAATTATGGTGTAAATAAAGGAGACTTTGCATTATGTCCGGATTATTCAGGTTAAAGCGGGAATATACCCTGGAGCATCTTACAAAACAGCCGGTAGAACAACGGTTCGATACCCCCCTCCTCTTTGTCCACGGTTCCTGGCACGGGGCCTGGTGTTGGGCGGAACATTTTTTACCTTATTTTGCCGAACAGGGTTTTGAGTCCCATGCCCTCAGCATCCGCGGGCATGGTTCGAGCGGAGGTTCCGACCGGTTGCGGTGGCACCGGATGCGGGATTATGTGGAAGATGTCCACCGGATCGCCTCGCAATTGGATCGTCCGCCCGTTATCATCGGACATTCCATGGGCGGGTTTATCACTCAAAAATACCTGGCGAAATATGAGGCTCCCGCCGCCGTCCTGCTGGCATCGGTTCCCCCGTCCGGGGTGTACCAGACAACGTTCCGGTTCCTGTACCGCCACCCCCTGCTGTTTATGAAGGTTAACCTGACATGGAAATTATACCCGCTGATCCATACTCCCGTTCTCGCGGCGGAAGCTTTCTTCTCGCCCGATATGGATGAGGAAACCGTCAAGGCGTACCATCAAAAACTCGGTGATGAATCCTACCTGGCGTTTCTTGACATGTTGTTTCTGGACCTGCCGGATCCCGAAAAAGTCCATACGCCGATATTGGTTTTGGGCGCGGAAAACGACCGGATATTTTCCACCCGGGAAGTAAAATCAACAGCAAAGAAGTATGGTACTGAAGCGCATTTTTTCCCGAACATGGCCCACGACATGATGCTCGAAAAAGACTGGCGCGCCGTGGCGGACCATATCATACAGTGGCTTAAGCCGACAATCAGTTAAAAAAAAAACGAAAAGCCTGATAGTGTCTTTTAATCGGGAGGGAGGAGGTGAATTTTCATTCATCCTCCGCCGGATAATCTGTAAAATTACGGTCATGAAATATCTCCGGAAATCTGTAATGAAACGTTTTCGCAGCCGCTTTTCCGTTCTTTCGTTTTTAGCGCTTTTCTTTTTCGCCTGCGCCGGTAAGGTAACTCTTCCCGCTCCTCAAACCCCGGTTAACGGGAAAGCACGGCCACCCTCCGAACATGGCAAAGTTGTAACCGGACCGGCGTCGGAAGGAGCAAAACTGCCGCTTGATCCGGCCGTGATTACCGGCAAACTTGAGAACGGCACACACTATTTTATACGTGTCAACCAAAAACCGGAAAAGCGGGCCGAATTGTGGTTGGTGGTCAATGCCGGGTCGGTCCTGGAAGACGACGATCAGCAGGGATTGGCCCATTTCGTGGAACACATGGGGTTCAACGGCACCGAACATTTCGCGAAGCAGGAACTGGTGGATTACCTGGAATCAATCGGGATGCGTTTCGGACCGGACCTGAATGCCTACACCGGTTTTGACGAAACGGTGTACATGTTGAAGGTGCCGACCGACAGCCTGGCGGTGATGGAAACGGCCTTTCAGATATTGGAAGATTGGGCCCGGGGGGTGACGTTTGATCCCGGGGAAATTGACAAGGAACGCGGCGTCGTCACCGAAGAGTGGCGATTGGGACGCGGCGCCGAAGCGCGGATGCGCGACAAGCAATTTCCCGTATTGTTCAAGGGTTCCAGGTACGCCGTCCGGTTGCCCATCGGGCAAAAAGCGGTAATCGACACCGCTCATTATGAGACCATCAAACGGTTTTACCGTGACTGGTACCGTCCCGATTTAATTGCCGTAATTGCCGTCGGTGATTTCGATCCGCGAAGGGTTGAGAAACTGATTGTTGACCACTTCCAACGTCTGACCGAACCGGCGCAACCCCGCGAACGGGTGAATTTTCCGGTTCCCGATCACGAGGAAAGCCTGGTTTCCGTTGCCACCGATCCGGAGGCCACCACCTCGCGGGTCAGTATTGTTTTCAAACAGGACGTCCGGGACGAATCCACCGTTGGCGCCTATCGTCGAAACATAATCCGCAGTTTGTACCTGGGATTGCTGAACGAGCGTCTCCGTGAACTTACCAGACAACCGGACGCGCCCTTTCTTTTCGCGTATGCCGGTCAGGGACGATTTGTAAGGACAAAGGACGCCACCATGATGGCCGCGGTGGTGAAGGACGACGGAATCATCCGGGGGTTACAGGCTTTACGTCTGGAAGCGGAGCGGGCCGCGCGCTATGGGTTTACAATAACGGAACTGGAGCGGCAGAAAAAGGAAGTTTTACGGAGGATGGAAAAGGCGTACGAAGAACGCGACAAAACCGAATCCCGGCAATATGCCGATGAATATAAACGCCACTATCTGACGGATGAACCCATTCCCGGAATCGAATACGAACTGGAACTCCATAAACGGTTTTTGCCCACCATAGACCTGGAAACCGTCAATCGTGCCGTGCAGGAAGCCTTTGCCGATCGGAACCGGGTCATCCTGGTAAACATGCCGGAAAAAGACGGCGTTACCGTTCCCCGTGAAGAGGATGTTTTGGCGGCCTTCGAAGCAGTTGATACGATGTCGATTGAGCCGTACCGCGACCTGGTGTCGGACAAACCCCTGCTTGAAACACCGCCCGGTCCCGGGAAAGTGGTACGCGAGGAAAAGATTGAGGAGTTAGGTGTTACCTTGTGGAAGCTGTCCAACGGTGTGCGGGTGTTGCTTAAACCGACGGACTTTAAAAATGATGAAATCCTGTTCACGGCTTACAGTCCCGGGGGTCTTTCGTTGATTGACGATCGGAATTACATCGCCGGGTCCACGGCGGCTTCCGTAGTGACGGAAGGGGGAGTCGACTCGTTTAACGCGATTGAGCTGGAGAAAAAGTTGTCCGGAAAAATCGTGCGGGTAACCCCCACAATCAGCGACTTACAGGAAGGATTATCCGGGTCCGCCTCCCCCCGGGATGTGGAAACGATGTTTCAATTGATTTATCTGTATTTCACCGAGCCGCGGAAAGACACCACCGCCTACCTGGCTTATAAGGAACGGATGCGGGGATTTCTGGAAAACCGGAACGCCAGCCCCGAAGCCGCTTTCAGCGACACTCTGATGGTGACCCTGTCGCAATATCATTACCGGGCCCGGCCCTGGTCGATGGAAATGTTGGACGAAATGAATTTGGACAGTTCCTTCGCCTTCTATCAGGACCGATTCAAGGATGCCGGGGACTTCACCTTTGTTCTGGTGGGGAATTTTAAATTGGAAGAGATCAAATCGTTAATTCAAACCTATTTGGGGGGCTTGCCCACAACGGGACGTGAGGAAACATGGAAGGATGTCGGCATCCGGGCGCCACGGGGCGTCATAACCAAGCGCGTGGTAAAAGGATTGGAACCGAAAAGCAGGGTCACGATTGTTTTTAACAGTCCTTTTGAATGGAATCCTCAGAATCGCTACGAGTTATATTCCATGGCCCAGGCATTGCGGATAAAGTTACGGGAGGTGTTGCGCGAGGATCTGGGCGGAACCTACGGAGTTCGCGTCAGCGCCCGTCCCTATCATTACCCACTGGAAAAATGCCGGCTCATGATTTCTTTCGGGAGTGATCCGAAGCGAGTTGAAGAATTGACCCGGACGGTCTTTGAGCAAATCGACAGTTTAAAAACCGTCGGTCTGGGTGAAAAGTACGTGCGGAAGGTAAAAGAGACTCAACTGCGGGAACGGGAAACGAACCTGAAGGAAAACCGGTTTTGGTTGTATATTTTGAAATTCAAGGATTTTCACGGGGAGGATTTACGGGATATTCTGTCGTATGAAGAACGGGTGTCGAAATTGTCGCCGGAGGCGATCCGAAAAGCGGCACAACGTTATTTCGATGAGAATAATTACGTACAGGTGACCCTGTATCCGGAAAGGCTAACGGAAAATTGAGCGGAGAACGGGGATGCTCTTACTCATACCCGGGGTTGAAATGAAATTTCCGGAAATCAGTTAAAAATACCTGGTCACGAATTTTATTAATTTTTTAACCATCCCGGTGTAGGGAGGGAAAATAAGTTTTAGTGGACTGAAACGGCTGTGTTTGAGGATTGCCCGTTCGTGAGAGAAAGCTTTGAACCCGTAGAACCCGTGAGCGTTACCGATACCGCTGTTATTGACCCCGCCGAACGGGAGGTTGAGATGCGAATATTGAAACGCAACTTCGTTGATGCAACTACCGCCGGACGTAGTATTGGCAAGTATTCGTTGCGTATCGCGCTTGTTATTGCTGAAGATATACAATGCCAACGGTTTTGGCCGGGCATTGATTATATTGAAGACCTCATCCAGGGATCGGTAGGGAATCACCGGCAGGAGCGGCCCAAAAATTTCCTCATTCATAATCCGGGTTTCAGCGTCGACATGGGAAAGAATAGTAGGTGATAGATAGCGATCCTTTTCGTCCCGGTCGCCCCCGATTTCGATTTTCGCCCCCCGTTCAACAGCCTCTTCGAGAAGGTCGTTAAGACGCTGAAAATGGTGACCGTTTACCAAACGGGCGTAATCCGGGCTTGTTTTCCGGTCCGCCTCTTCGTCACCGAAGGCCCGTTTGATTTCCCTTTTCAGGGCTTCTATTAAAGCGTTTTCGATTGATTCGTGAACCAGCAGGTAATCCGGCGCGATACAGGTCTGTCCGCAATTGAGGAACTTACCCCAAATAATTTTCCGGGCCGCATCGGTGAGGTGGGCGGTTTCGTCGATAATCGTCGGGGATTTGCCACCCAGTTCCAGGGTTACGGACGTTAAATGTTCGGCCGCGGCGCGCATTACTTTCTTCCCGGTTTCCGGACTGCCGGTGAAAAAGATATGATCGAAGGGCTTTTTAAGCAATTCAACAGCGACCTCTTTTTCGCCTTCGAAAAGAGCCACTTCATTTTCCGGGAATAATGTTTCGACCATTTCTCCCATCAAACGACTCGAAGCGGGGGTTAACTCCGATGGTTTGATAAAGATGCAATTTCCGGCGGCAAGGGCCGAGGCCAGGGGCCCGATTGTCAGGTTAAAGGGATAATTCCAGGGAGAAATAATCATAACCACCCCACGTGGTTCGTATTGTATCCATGCCCGGGTGGTAATGGTCGGCAGGGTGGGCGAAACCGGCTTGGGGCGCAGCCATTTTTTTAAGTGCCGAATCGCATGTTTTATTTCGGAGGTGGCAAGCCAGATTTCCGTAAGGTCTACCTCAGACGCGGGCTTGGAGAAATCGTCTGCCAGGGCTTGTTTGATCCGGTCACTGTTGCTGTGCAACCAATCAAGTACACGGTTTAATTTGGCAATTCGTTCTCCGGCGCCGGTATTGGCGATCAGGTGTTTGTTATTTTGTTGGGCGGTGAATACCCGGTCAATCCGATCCGATAAGGTTGATCTTCTTGCAGGTTCTGTTCCGTTCATTTTATAATCCTTCACCAAATATGTTTGCAACCCGGTTTTGGTGTTTCCAGTACCACCGGTAAACGGATTTCGGCCGGTTAATAACGGTCCGTGTCCGTACCTTATTGAACCAGGTTTCGGTCGCCTCTCCGGCCTGCCAAAAACAGGTTTGAGAAAGGTTCCAATAATCGCGTTCCGTTGCATTTTGTGCGCGGCAAATAAAATCCGATTCCAATTTGTCACGTTCCGGTCGGTAGGCCGCCAGGCGGGTTTGAAAATCCAACAATACCGTTCGATGTAATTGTTCGTGTTGCCACCAGAGGGTTTCGGAGTTGAAAGTACCGCCGGGCGGGGGCCCGATATCGGGAACAACCGAACCGGAAAACCACAGCGGTTTGAAAATTCCGGTGCAGGGCGCCGAGGTTCCGGTGGCCCAAAAGGTAGATCCGTTTGGTTTCAGGTTCGCTACGAATGAAGCGGTGGATTGGGAGGCGTGCCGTGACAACGGATTGGCGGCGTGCGCGCAAATGCGGGTCATCAGAAAATGGTTATCCGGTCGGTAAGGCGCGTCACCGTGATCTCGCAGGACGGAAAAAGCGGCGGGCAAGTCAAAATGACCGATTTTTGATTCGATCAGCCGGCACGATCGGGAGCGGCGCGACCCGCAAGCAGAAAAAGTGGTGTAAAACCAGTCGGAATAACAGCGGGCAAAGTGGAAAGTTTGTCCTCGCTTCAGCCAGCCTTTTTTTTGTGCCGTCGTAACCAGATCGGGATGCCCCAGGTCATATCGTTCGCCGATCGTAAGGCCGTTGCTGATGGAATAGACATCTTCGATCTTGAGCGCCGCCCAGAGATGGCCGGCGGTTTCCAGCACCCAGGCTTCCCGAGGATCGGCGATCAGGAAGCTATTATGATAAATTAGTTTTTTATCATGATAACCACACGGTCCGCCCTGGCCGTATTCCGCCAGCAGGTCCGTGATGACCTCCAAAGCCCCTTCGGCCGTGTCGGCCCGTTCCAGCGCCAGGCGAAGCAAATCCATTCCGGTAAGACGGCCGGTTTTATCCCGGGGCATTTTGGTAAACACGGCCTCATTGCCGATCACAACGCCCTTTTCGTTAGCCCCCGTTTCAGCGCCCCACATCCAGAAAGGACGACTTAAAAGCACGGCATGGGTTCGGCGCGCCTGGGGGATTTTCAAATAGGTACATGTGAGCGCGGTCCCGGAGGGATATTCCCGAGCGGGATGAAATTCCAGGACCTGGGCCTCGTTTGGCTCCCGGTCGCTGTTCTTCCCGAAAATAACCGACCCGTCCGCGGTCGCCGGGGGCAGGGCTACGAAGGTGTCACACATTACCGCTCGATTTTCCCCGGAAGAATAAATTCGTACCGTTGCCGGAAAAGTTTGGTTTTGAGCCGGCGATCAAAACGACGGAAGGCAAGGAACAGGGACCAGATAAGGCGGTCTTCCTTGTAATATTTCTCCATCTCTTTTACCGTTAACGGGTCCGGTTCCCGGGTGAGGTGTTTATTGATGACATCGACGGCCGCAGGCACCAGGTCCGGGCGTTGTTCCTTATGCAGATTGGCCGCCAGATCGATGTAGACCTGGCGCCGGTCGTAGTAACGATTCATCACATCGGACAGGAATAAC
>Ga0256830_1001009_pt1 | contig 20599 bp, 16 predicted proteins | sample 128326metaG_FD_190537 | JGI IMG/M metagenome (GOLD analysis project Ga0256830, IMG submission 190537) | Hydrothermal vent microbial communities from Lau Basin, Pacific Ocean - 128-326 | ecosystem: Environmental > Aquatic > Marine > Hydrothermal vents | place: Pacific Ocean: Lau Basin | collected... | reverse complement strand
CGGTGGAGAGCTGGCCGAAGTGCACGCGCGTGCCCGTCTGTTCGATGAGCATGAGGATCTGCGCCACCGCCACGGTCTCGGCGGAGGCGGGGATGCCGGGCAGGCCGAGGCGCGCGCTGATGCTGCCCTCGTGGGCGCAGCCCTCGCTGGCGAGGTGCGCGTCACAGGGTTGCAGGAAGACCGTGATGTCGTGGCTGGCGGCATACTCCAGCGCGCGGCGCAGCACCAGGGTGTTGCTCACCGGCCGACGCGCGTTGCTCATGCCCACGCAGCCCACCCGTTGCAGTTCCGCCATCTCGCTCAGTTGCTGGCCCTCCAGTCCCCGGGTCAGGGCCCCCAGCGGTACGATGCGCGCGCGCGCGGTGGCCTCGGCGCGCTGGTGGATGAGTTCCACCACCGCCGGGGTGTCGATGACCGGCTCGGTGTCGGGCGGCACGCACAGGGTGGTGATGCCGCCGGCGGCGGCCGCGGCGCATTCCGAGGCGATGGTGGCCTTGTGTTCCTGGCCCGGCTCGCGCAGGCGCGCCTGCAGGTCCACCAGCCCCGGCACCACGGTCAGGCCGCGGGCGTCGATGCGGTGATCGGCGGCAAAGCCCGCCGGCGCCTCGCCCACGGCCACCACGCGGCCCTCGGCGATGAAGAGATCCCGCGGTGCGTCGATGCCGTTGGCCGGGTCGACGAGGTGTCCGCCCTGGATGTGCACGCGTTTCATGCCGTGCCCTCCGACTCGCCGCTCTCCGCGCCGCGGTGACGGCCCAGGGTCATGGCCATGATGGCCATGCGCACGGCGATACCGTTGGTGACCTGCTCGAGGATCACCGACTGCGGGCCGTCGGCCACCTCCGAGGCGATCTCCACGCCGCGGTTGATGGGGCCCGGGTGCATGACGATGGCGTCGGGTTTCGCCAGCGCCAGCTTGGCCGGGGTGAGGCCATAACAGGAAAAGTATTCCGCCTCGCTGGGCAGCAGGGCGCCGCTCATGCGCTCGCGTTGCAGGCGCAGCATGATGACCACGTCGCAGTCGCGCAGGCCGGCCTCCATGTCGTGGAAGACGTGCACGCCCAGTCGTTCCGCCTCGCCCGGGATGAGGGTATGCGGGCCGATGACGCGCACCTCGGGCACGCCGAGGGTGGTCAGCGCGTGGATCTGCGAGCGCGCCACGCGCGAGTGCAGGATGTCGCCGACGATGGCCACGCGCAGGCGGGTGAAGTCGCCCTTGTGGCGGCGGATGGTGAACATGTCCAGCATCGCCTGGGTGGGGTGGGCGTGGGAGCCGTCACCGCCGTTGATGACGCTGATGTGCGGCGCCACGTGGCGGGCGATGAAGTGCGCCGCGCCACTGCGGCTGTGGCGCACCACGAACATGTCGCAGTGCATGGCCTCGAGGTTGCGAAGCATGTCCAGCAGGCTCTCGCCCTTGACCGTGGAGGAGGTGTTGATGTTGACGTTGAGCACGTCCGCCGAGAGGCGCTTGGCCGCCAGCTCGAAAGTGGTGCGCGTGCGCGTGCTGGCCTCGAAGAACAGGTTGGCGATGGTCTTGCTGCGCAGCAGCGGCACCTTCTTCACCGACTGGCCGGGGCCGGGGGCGAAGTTCTCCGCGTAGTCGAGGATGTCGGTGAGGATCGGTCGCTTGAGTCCCTCGATGGTGAGCAGGTGGCGCAGGCGGCCCTCGTCATCGAGCTGGATGTCGCGCGTCGTCATGTGGACTGGATCTCCAGCTTCAGCGGCTCGGGGCCGGTGAGCTTGACGTGCTCGTTGTCGCTCAGTTCCAGGGTGGTGCCGATGACATCGGCGCAGATGGGCAGCTCGCGCCCGGGGCGTACCACCAGGGTGGCGAGGATGACCCGTGCCGGGCGGCCGTAGTCGAAGATCTCGTTGAGCGCCGCGCGAATGGTACGCCCGGTATGCAGTACGTCGTCCACCAGGATGAGGGTGCGCTCGTCGATGTCGAAGGGCAGTTCCGAGGGGCGCACCTGGGGGTGCAGGCCGATGCGGGTGAAGTCGTCGCGGTAGAAGGTGATGCTGAGGGTGCCCAGCGCCTGCTCGGAGCCGAGGCGCCGGTGCAGGCCCTCGGCGACCCACACGCCGCCGGTATGGATGCCGATGATGAGGGGCTCGGAAATACCGGACTGCTGCAGGAGGTGCTGCAGCTGGCTGGCCATGTCGTCCAGCAGGGCTTGTACGTCGAGGGTGTCAGGCATTAAAGGGCGATTCTCTCATGAGCCGGGGTGCCGATCCAGCCATGACTGGACGATGAGCTGCGCGGCCACGGCATCCACCTCCCCGGTGTCGCCTCCCGCCTCGCGCAGCTGCCGCTCGGCCTCCTCGGAGCTCAGACGCTCGTCGATCCAGATCACCGGCAGGCCGAAGCGCCCGTGCAGGCGGTTGCCGAAGCGCCGCGCCGCCGCGGTGCGTGCGTGCTCGCGCCCGTCCATGTGCACCGGCAGGCCGACGACGAAGGCCTGGGGTCGCCAGTCGTCCAGCAGGCGCGCCACTTCCCGCCAGTCGGGCTGGCCCTCGCGGGCGCGCAGGGTGGTCAGGGGGCGGGCGGTGCCGGTGAGGGTCTGGCCGATGGCCACGCCGATGCGCCGGGTTCCAAAGTCGAAACCCAGTACCGTGGCGGGGGCCTCGCTCATGCGTGCCCGGCGTCGGTGGAGAGGAGCCTGAGATCGACGCCGAGATCGGCGGCCGACAGGGCCCAGCGTTCGGCGACGGGTTTCTCGAAGAGAATGGCGGGATCGGCGGGGCCGTTGAGCCAGGCATTGGCGGCCATTTCTTCCTCGAGCTGGCCGGAACCCCAGCCGGCATAGCCAAGGGTGATGAGATAGTCCTTCGGCATGTCCTCGCCGCGGATGATGGCCTCGACGATGTCGCGCGACATGGTAATGCCGATCTCCTCGGTGACCGGCAGGGTGGCCTCCCAGTTGCCCAGCGGCCGGTGCAGCACGAAACCGCGCTCCACCTGCACGGGTCCGCCCTGATAGACGGGGATCTCGCGCAGGCGTTCCTCGTCGCCTTCGAGGCCCATGTAGCCAACGATATCGGCCAGCGTGACATCGATGGGCCGATTGATCACCACCCCCATGGCGCCTTCCTCGTTGTGGTCACAGAGATAGGTGACCGTGCGGGAAAAGTTGGGGTCTGCCAGGTTGGGCATGGCAATCAGGAACTGATTGCTGAGGCGTTCGTTGGCCATGGTTCAAGTATCGGGTAGAAAACTGCACGGCGCAAGGCGCGTCCCGCCTGCGCACCTTCAAGCTCCACCAAAGCATGTGGGGCGGCACAGTGGTGTTTCAAGGCCCACCACCGTGGCCGGGCGTCCCGGGGGCTCAGTTGAAGGACAGGCGGCCGGTATTCTTGAAGCGCCACACGCGCGGGATGTGCAGGATGTCGGTGTCCTGCTTGATGTCCTGCGGCAGGGGCGGGAAGGGCGCCGCCATCCTGACGATGCGCATGGCCGCCTCGTCGAGCACGGGCTCGCCGGAGGAGCGCAGGATACGCACCTCGTTGAGGCTGCCGTCGGCATTGATGGCCACGTCGAGCAGCAGGCTGCCGGAGAGGTTCCGGCGAATGGCCTCCTCGGGGTAGTTGAGGTTGCCCACCCGTTCCACCTTGGCGCGCCAGGCATCCATGTAGGCGGCGAAGCGGTACTGGCGGGCGTTGGCGCCGTTGACGTGGGTGTGGCGCGGTGTCTCCTGGTAGGTCTGCCTGAGGCGGTTGATCTCGGCGGCGAGCCGCGCGATCTCGCGGCTGCGCTCGAAGATCTGCGCGGCGGTGGGGGTCTGCGCCGTGACCGGCACGGGATCCTCGTGGGGCGTGCTGGCCACCGTGCGCGGCGCGCGCGCGGCGGTGATGATCTCGGTCTGCGGGGCCTGTTCCTCCAGCGGCGGGGTGGTCAGCTGCGGGCGGCTGTCCGGGGCGAAACCTTCTTCCGGCACCGGGTTGGGGTTGGAGAAGGGGCTCATGGCGCGCACGCGCTCGGGGGTGTTGCCGCCGCCGAGCTGGTTGTCCTGGGCGAGGTAGTCGGCGTCCTCGGGGGCCTCGTTGCTGCGCTGGGTGACCAGGGTGATCTCCATGTTCAACACCGGGGGCTCCCCGTCTTCACCGGTGGTGAAACTGACGCCGAGAATGACGATGGTATGCAGGGCGAGGGCGAGGAACAGGGTCAGGCCGAGGCGGTCGGCGGCGCTGACGCCCGCCGGGCTGCGACGATTGCCGGCGGGCGCGGGTCCCGGGTTGAGCATGGCAGTGGCGTTCACGATTTCCGCGTCGATGAGTGTTGGCCGGGATTATAGCGTGCGCTGGACAAAACGACAGTGAGCCCGGCACGCCCCTTGCGGGAATGATCCTGTGGTTCAAACGCGTGGTTTCCCCCGCGGGGTGATCCGGACGACATCACGAGGCCGGCAGGCTGACCACTACCGGCGTCGGCGCGCCGGGGACGAAGCGCAGGCGCTGGCGCATCTCGGGGGTGAGGTAGAGGCGCCCCTGGGCATCGATGAGCAGGACCTCGCGCACGCCCATGGCCAGCGCCGCGCGCGGCCAGTCCTTGACGCCGGCGACGTAGAGGGCGGTGGCGGCGGCGTCGGCAAGGGTGGGATCGGCGTGGATCACGGTCACCGCCTGCACGCCCTCGGCGGGGTAGCCGGTGCGCGGGTCGAGGATGTGGGGGTAGCGGCGGCCGGCGTGCTCCACGTAGCGTTCGTAGTCGCCGGAGGTGAACACCGCCTCCGCGCCGCGGATGTCCAGGGTGGCGATGATCCCCGTACGGCGCGGGTGGCGAATGCCGATGCGCCAGGGGCGCTCGCCGGGGCGGCCCCAGGCATAGAGATCGCCGCCGGCGTTGAGGATGGCGGCGGGCACGCCCATGTCGCGGAGGTTGTCGGCGATCTGCGCCAGGGCATAGCCCTTGGCGATGCCGCCGAGATCCAGACGCAGGCGGGGATTGCGGCTGCGCAGGCGCAGGCCGTCCATCTCCAGGTCCTCGGGCCGCGGCGCGTTGGCGAGCCAGGCGGCGATGGCCTCGGCGGACGGCGGCGGCCCCTGGGGCGGCGCATCCGACTGGAAGCCCCACAGGGCCAGCAGCTCGCCCATGGCGGGGTTGAACAGGCCGCCGCTGCGTCGCCACAGGGCGTGGGCGCGCTTGACCAGCGGCAGCACCGAGGGATTGGCCGTGAACCAGGCGCCGGTGGCGAGCAGCTGGTTGACCCGCCCCAGCGAGCCGGGTTTCCAGGCGTGCCAGGCGAAATGCATGTAGTCGAGGTCGCCCTCGATGGCGGCCAGCGCCTGCCGGCCGAGTTCGGGGGAGGTGCCCCAGAGCTCCACCGAGACCAGGGTGCCGAAACTGAAGAACACCGCCTGCGTGGTCGCCGGCGCTGTGGGCGGGGGCGGGGTGCGCTCGCAGGCGGCGAGCAGGCCGGCGAACAGGCCGGCGAGCAACAGCACCCACGGCCGCGCCGCGCGGCGGGTGGGGATCCGGCGTCCCGCGACGGCCATCAGCGGCCCGCCTCCGCGAGGCGCGCCTCGATGGCGTCGAACAGCTGGCCGCTGACGTTGAGGCCGAAGAGGGCGTCGATCTGGCGCACGCCGGTGGGGCTGGTGACGTTGATCTCGGTGAGGTAGTCGCCGATGACGTCGATGCCCACGAACAGCAGGCCGCGGCGGCGTAACTCGGGGCCGATCTGGGCGCAGATCCAGCGGTCCCGTTCGCTCAGCGCCACCGCCTCGCCGCGGCCGCCGGTGGCGAGGTTGGCGCGGGTCTCGCCGGGCGCGGGGATGCGCGCCAGCACCCCCGGCACCGGCTCGCCGTCGATGAGGATGATGCGCTTGTCGCCGTCGCGGATCTCGGGCAGGTAGCGCTGCGCCATGACAAGGTGGCGGCCATGGCCGGTGAGGGTCTCGATGACCACGTTGATGTTGGGATCGTCGGCGCGCAGGCGGAACACCGAGGCCCCGCCCATGCCGCCGAGGGGCTTGAGGATGACATCGCCGAGGCGGGCGACGAAGTCGCGCAGGGGCGCGGCGCGCGCCGCCACCAGGGTCTCGGGCATGCAGCGGGGGAACCAGGCGGCGAAGAGCTTCTCGTTGCAGTCGCGCAGGCTCTGTGGCCGGTTGACCACCAGCACGCCGTCGGCCTCCGCCAGCTCCAGCAGGTAGGTGCAGTAGATGTAGTCCATGTCGAAGGGCGGATCCTTGCGCATGAGGACCAGATCCATGTCCGCCAGCGGGAAGCGGCGGGCCTCGCCGAGGGAGTACCAGGCCGCCGGATCGTCGGCCACGCTGAGGGGCTGGGCGGTGGCCAGCACGCGCCCGCCCTCCAGGGCGAGATCCCCCGGTGCGAGGTGGAACAGCTGCCAGCCCCGCTGCTGGGCCTCCAGCAGCATGGCCAGGGTGGTGTCCTTGGCGAAGCTGATTTCGCCGATGGGATCCATGATGACGGCCAGTCTGCGTGTCATGTTCTTTTCCAGTATGCTTCGTGAGTATGCCCGAGGGCCCGGAACCCGTTGTCCCATGGCGGCTTGCCGCCGGCGTCGGAAAAGACGCCAAAAAAAGTAAGGATTAATCCGCCCGCAGCATCAAGTCCGGCCCGGCGATGGACGATACAGACAATTGCCGGTGGGATACAGGTTAATACGCCCTTCGGCGCGGGCCGCTTTTTTCATTCCATTGCTTGACACAGGGTAATTGCAAAATATCCTATATTATATGGGTACTTATGGATTGTTTCTCAAATTTGTGTTAAATATCGGAGAATCGTGTCTTGCGCGCGGAACCCTTGTGGGACGGGGCGGCGGGTGAGGGCGGTTCCCGGCTCGGTGAGAAGGGGGCTTGCGGACGCGCCGCCGCGAGGCGCAAGCGGACGCGAAGCGGATACTATATAAATGCAATAATTGCAGAATACGAACATGCTGGCAGAGCAGACAATGGATGACGGAATACAGGGTCTCAAGGTCATGGTCATCGATGACTCCAAGACCATCCGCAGGACGGCCGAGACCTTATTGAAAAAGGCCGGTTGCGAGGTAATAACCGCAACGGACGGTTTCGAGGCATTGTCGAAAATCGCGGACAATAATCCGGATATCATTTTTGTCGACATCATGATGCCGCGCCTCGATGGTTATCAGACCACGCGTCTGATCAAGAACAACAAGGTCTTCAGCAAGACGCCGGTGATCATGTTGTCGAGCAAGGACGGTTTGTTTGACAGGGCGAGGGGGAGAATCGTGGGGTCGGAGGAGTACCTGACCAAGCCCTTCACCAAGGATGAACTGCTGGGTGCGATCAGAAAGCATGTACTGGCCTGACGGGAACACGGTACCAGGGTTACAGAGCCGGCGTCGGGCCAGCTGGTATAGTCGAACAACGAGTTGGAAGTTTTCAGGAGTCTGATATGGCACGCATACTGGTAGTTGACGATTCGCCCACCGAGGCCCATGTGCTGAAGGGGATGCTGGAAAAGAACGGGCATACGGTAAGCACGGCGCCTGATGGCGAGTCCGGTATCGCCAAGGCAAAGGAAGAGAAACCGGAACTCATCCTGATGGACGTGGTGATGCCGGGGCTCAATGGCTTCCAGGCCACCCGCGCTCTGACCAAGGATCCGGAGACGCAGAACATCCCCATCATCATCGTGACCACCAAGGATCAGGAAACGGATCGCGTCTGGGGGCTTCGCCAGGGCGCCAAGGACTACATCACCAAGCCGGTGGACGAGGCCGAACTGGTGAGCAAGATGAACACGGCGCTGGCGGGCTAGCGACGAAGATGGTTGCCTCGCAGCCGCAGCAGCCTTTCGACCTGCTGCGGGAACTGGAACAACGTAGTCGCAGCCACGCGCTGGGCCTGCCGCAAAAGGTAGAGGTGCGGCGTACCTGGTCGGGCATCGGTTTCTCGGTGGCCGGTCTGAACCTGGTCTCCAGGCTCGAGGACGTGGACGAGATACTCGACTACCCGGAGATGACGCGCGTACCGGGTGCGCACAGCTGGGTCCGGGGCCTGGCGAATATTCGCGGTACCCTGCTGCCGATACTGGATCTGCAGGGGCTCATCGACGAGCGCGTCTCGCAGACGGGACGTAGCACGCGGGTGCTGGTGGTCCACGAGGGTGATCTCTCGGCGGGACTGGTAGTCGACGAAGTCGTCGGCATGCGGCATTTTTTCGATGAGGATTATACCGACGAGTTGCCGCCCGCATCGGACAACATGCGGCGGTACCTCTCGGGCGCCTACCGGCAGGGAAACGACCTGTGGGCGGTTTTCAGCTTGCGCAAGTTGCGCGAGAGCGATCAGTTCGTGCAGGTGGCCTCGCACAGCTGATCTACAGGACGTTGCGAACCAGGCCAGGCCGCCGGTGTGGCAGAAAATGTCCGGCGGATACGTGAACATAACGATTACACCACCGACGCTAGGAGTACTACCATGGCGGAGACACAAAAAGGCGGTCTGACCGGGTTGTCATCCGGTCGCATTCTGCTGGTCGTCATCGGCGCATTGATCCTGTCCGTGCTTGCCACGGTCGGTTTCTTCATCGTCGATGCCCAGCAGGGTAAACAGGACAACGAATACATCGCCCGACTCGGTACCCAGAAGGTACTGTCGCAGAAGATCGCCAAGCTGGCCGCCGAGGCTGCGCGCGGCGACGTGGCCATGTTCCCGGCCCTGCAGACGGCGCGCGACGAATTCGACGGCATCGTTCAATGGCAACGGGAAAACACCCCGGCGCTGGCCAGCAGCCGCCTGCTGGAACTGGAAGACCAGTGGAGCGGGTTTGCAAAGAACGTCAACATCATCGTCAATGGCCGCGACGTGATCGCCTCCATGCGTGGCAGCATCCAGAGCATCAACGAGCAGATACCGACCCTGCTGGCGCAAACCGACGAAGTGGTTTCCACGCTCAAGCGCATCAATACCGACCCCGAACAGGTCTATATCGCCACGCGCCAGCTGATGCTCATCCAGCGTATCGCCTCCAACGTGCCCCGCGTGCTGGAAGGTGGCGAGGGTGCGGTTACCGCGGCGGACACCTTCGGTCGTGACGCCGCCACCTATGGCCGCGTTCTCGACGGCATGTTGCGCGGCAGCCGTACCATCGGCGTCACCCGGGTCACCAACCCCGTGGCGCGCAAACGCCTGCAGGAAGTCTCCAAACTGTTCGACCAGATGAGCGCCAGGGTGGGCGCCATCCTCGAGCGCTCGCCGGAGATGTTCAATATTTCCGACGCGGCGGAGGCGGTCATCGCGGACAGCGAACCCCTGTTTGCCAGCATCGTGGCACTGGAGGGTGCCTACAACGACACCATCTCCACGCGCTTCTCCGGGCAGCTGGCCCAGGGCCTCTCCATCCTGACCCTGGTTCTGCTGTTGTTGCTCGGCTTTACCTACTGGCGTTACAGCCGCGAGCAGTTGAGCTTCGTGGAAGAACAACGCGAGCTGGCCATGCAGCAGCGCCAGGAGACGCAGGAAACCAACGAACGCAACCAGCAAGCCATCCTGCGGCTGCTCGACGAAATGGGCGACCTCGCCGACGGTGACCTGACGGTGGAGGCGACGGTGACCGAGGACATCACGGGCGCCATCGCGGACTCCATCAACTACACCATCGACGCCTTGCGTAACCTGGTTACCGCCATCAACGAGACCACGCAGCAGGTATCCTCGGCGGCCCAGCAGACGCAGGCCACCGCCATGCACCTCGCCGAGGCCTCGGACCATCAGGCCCAGCAGATCACGGCGGCGAGCTCCGCCATCAACGAGATGGCGGTGTCCATCGAGGGCGTTTCCTCGCATGCGGCGGAACTGGCCAACGAAGCAAACCGCTCGGTGGCCACGGCCCACGAAGGCACCCTCGCGGTACAGAAGACCATTCAGGGTATGGATGCCATCCGCGAAAACATCCAGGAGACCTCGAAACGTATCAAGCGTCTCGGTGAATCCTCGCAGGAAATCGGTGAAATCGTGGAACTCATCAACGACATCGCCGAACAGACGAACATCCTCGCGCTGAACGCCGCCATCCAGGCGGCCATGGCCGGCGAGGCGGGTCGCGGCTTCGCGGTGGTGGCGGACGAAGTGCAGCGACTCGCGGAACGTTCCGCCGACGCGACCCGGCAAATCGAGGCGCTGGTGAAAACCATCCAGACCGACACCAATGAGGCGGTGGCCTCCATGGAGCAGTCGACGGCCAACGTGGTACAGGGGGCGCAACTGGCGCAGGACGCCGGTCAGGCGCTGGCGGCCATCGAGCAGGCCAACACCCACCTGTCGGAGCTGATCCGGAACATTTCCGAGTCCGCCGCGCAACAGGCAAGCGCCGCGGCCAACATCTCCGATACCATGAACGTCATCCAGGAGATCACCACGCAGACATCGGCCGGTACCAACGAAACGGCGGCCTCCATCGGTAACCTTGCCGAGCTAGCCAACGAACTGCGTCGTTCGGTTGCGGGCTTCAAGCTGCCGGCCTGAGCGAGAGGCGACAACGGCCTTAATCTATGACGACGAGTACGGCACAGACGCTGGTAACGAAACCTGGAAGGCGGCCCATGCACAGCCCTCTGCCCATGGATGACGGTATGTTTCAGCACTGGCAGGAGATGCTGGAGGAACGCATCGGCATCACCATCCCGGCGGAGCGAAGATCTTTCCTGGTTACCAGCCTCGACCAACGCATGAGCGAAGTGGGTTGCCACAGCTATGGCGAGTACATGCGCCTGCTGGAGGATGGACCGCACGGTGCCGTGGAGTGGGAGTTGCTGGTCGATCACCTGACGGTGCATGAAACCCGTTTCTACCGTGACAGTGCCGCCCTGCAACTGCTGGAGGACCAGTTCTTTCGCTTCATCGGTCGTGACGACGAAAGCCGGACCAACATCGACGTGTGGAGCGTTGGATGCGCCACCGGTGAAGAGCCGTATTCCCTCGCCATTGCCCTGGACGACTACCTTCTCAATCACGAACTGGAAAACTATTTCTCCGTCACCGCGACGGATATCAGCCGCGCCTCGCTGGCCACGGCCCGCCAGGGGATCTACCATCGCAATCGCCTGCGCAACCTGCCGGTTAAGCTCCTGCGCCGTTATTTCCTGCCCTATGACCTCGATCACTACCGTCTCAGCCGGACCATCCGTGATCGCGTGTGCTTCACCCTCATGAATCTCGTCGATGTGGGCGATGCCTCGCTGGGCAAGATGGACATCATCTTCTGTCAGAACGTGCTCATTTATTTCAAGCGCGAACGACGCGCGGAAATCGCCAACAGCCTGGTGGAACACCTGCGTCCCGGCGGCCTGCTGATCCTCGGCGCCGGCGAACTCGTCAAGTGGCGCCACGAGCGACTGGTGCAGATACCCAACGAGGACGTGGTCGCTTTCCGGCGGCTGCCCGACGAGGAGAGGGCCGCATGAGCGTGCCGAGCCAGAGTCAGCTCGATATCAACACGCTTGGCTGGGTCAAGTCGGAGATCGACGACACCCTCAACCAGGCGCGTTCCGCACTCGAGACCTATGTCGAGACGCCCGACGACGAGTCGCAGCTGCGTTTCTGCATCAACTACCTGCATCAGGTGCACGGTACCCTGCAGATGGTGGAACTCTACGGCGCCTCCATGGTGGCCGAGGAGATGGAGAAACTCACCGAGGCCCTGCTCGAGAACAGGGTCAATAACCGCGAGGACGCCTACGAGGTCCTGATGCGCGGTATCCTGCAGTTGCCGGATTATCTGGAGCGCTTGCAGAACGGCGCGCGGGACATGCCGGTCCTGCTGCTGCCCCTGCTCAACGATCTGCGTGCCGCGCGCGGCGAAGCACTGTTGACGGAAAACGCGCTCTTTCAGCCCGATCTCTCCGTCGAGGCGCCGCTGGTGGCGCCACTGGCCGAGGAGACCGAGGATCTGCCGCATCTCGCCAGGAAGTTGCGCCATGCCTACCACCTGGGTCTGCTGGGCTGGTTCCGCGATACCGATGCCGACGGCAGCCTGAACAGGATCCAGCAGGTCATCGACAAGCTGCGCAAGGCCGCCAACGACAATGAGGCCAACCGCATGTTCTGGGTGGCCAGCGGCGTGGTGGAGGGTCTGCGTGACGGCGGGCTGGAATCCAGCGTGGCCCTGAAACTGCTGATGGGCAATGTCGATCGCCAGATCAAGCGCATCATCGACCACGGCGAGGCGGCGCTGAAGGAGACGCCACCCACCGAGTTGCTGAAGAACCTCCTCTACTATGTCTCCTGCTCCCGCTCCAGCGGCGAGCTGGTCACCGAGCTCAAGGATGCCTTCGGCCTTGCCGAGGCCCTGCCCGACAAGGAATCCCTGGAGAAGGCCCGTGCCGATATGACGGGTCCCAATGCCGAACTGATGAAGACTGTCTCGGCGGTACTCATCGATGACCTGACCCGCGTCAAGGACGGCCTCGATCTGTTCGTGCGCAGCGAGTCGCGCGATACCGGTACCCTGCGGGGGCTGGCCGAAACCCTCACCCAGATGTCCGACACCCTCGGCATGCTGGGCCTCGGCGTGCAGCGCAAGGAAGTGATCGACCAGGCTGCGGTCCTCAACGACATGGTGGAGGGCAAGCGTGACATCGACGAGGCGGTGCTCATGGATACCGCCGCCTCCCTGCTGGCGGTGGAGGGCGCCCTCGGTGATCTGTCCACCGCGCGGGTGGCCAACGAAGAGGCGGAGGATGCCGATGCCGTTGCCACCTCCATAAACATTACCGACCGCCAGCTGATGAAGTCGGTCCTCAAGGAAGTCTCGGAGGACATGGCGCGTATCAAGGAAGCCCTCACCGACTTCAGCCGCACGCCCTCGCGTCCCGATCTGCTGGAGAAGGTGCCGCAATACATGGCGCAGATCCAGGGTGGTCTGGCGATGCTCAATCTCGAGCAGGCGGCGGAACTGCTCAGCGTCGCCGGCCGCTATATCGAGCAGGAACTCATTCCCGGCAAGCTGACACCGGAAGACTCCTCGCTGGATGTGCTCGCCGATGCCATCAGCAGCATCGAATACTATCTTGAATCTCTCATGGAGGGCTGGGGTCGGCCCGAGTCCATCCTGCAGGTGGCCGAGCAGAGTCTCACCCAGCTTGGCCTGCTCAGTGATACCGAGTACACGGGTGCGGAGGGGCGCAGTAGCGCCGATACGGAGGTGCTCTCGACGGACGACCTGCCTGATCACGACGATCAGACCATGGTCGACATCGAACTCGGCGATCTGCCGGAGTCTCCTGCGGAGGCGGATTCGGTCGATCTCAACGACGACACCCTGACCGACATCCCCATGCCCGAGGGCCGCGTCGATCCCTCGGCCGAGACCCTGACCGATATCAGCGATGCCCTGGAAGGGGCCGACTCGGAAGAGATGTTGCTCGACATCCCGCTCGAGGAGGAAGGTCCGGAACTGGATACCGCCGAACTGCGGGCGCCGGAGGTGGAAGGCGCCGGTGACGGGGAGGCGGCCGGCGGTATCGACATCGATACCGGCATGGGCGGGGGGCCCGACGAAGACACGGTGGTGGATCTGTCGCCGGTCAACGACAGCAGTGAAACGCGCAAGGGACTGGGCAGCGAAGAGTTTCGCATCGAGGGCATGGACGATCTCTCCGATCTGGATCTCGATGCCCTTGCCAGTGGCGAGATCCCCGTCAGCGTCGAGGAAGAAGTCGCGTTGCAGACCGCCGGCGAGGACACCGCGAGCGCACCGGCACCCACCCCCGCTTCGAGCAGCGCCGCACAGCCGGCCTCGGTGATCGAAGAGATCGATGACGAGATCATCGAGATCTTCCTCGAAGAGGCCGATGAGGAACACGGCAATATCTCCCGCCTGCTGCCGCGCTGGCTGGCCAACCAGGAGGACAGCGAATCGCTCAAGGAACTGCGACGTTCCTTCCATACCCTCAAGGGCAGTGGCCGCCTGGTGGGAGCCAGGGACCTGGGCGAGTTTGCCTGGGCCTGCGAGAACATGCTAAACCGCGTCATCGACAGGACCATCGAGCCCACGCCGACCATCTTCCGGCTGCTGGAAAAGGCGCAGGCCCTCCTGCCGGCCCTGTTCGATGCCTTCCGCAACGGCACGACGCCGGATCACCAGGTCTTCCATCTCATGGAAATGGCCCATGACATCTCCCAGGGCAAGGAAGTCAGCGAGGACATGCTGGAGGCCGTGTCCGAGCCCCCCGCTGAAGCCGACATCACGGGCACCGCTCCAGAGACACAGGCGGAGGAGGCGCCCGGTGAAACGCCGGAGCCGGTGGATCTGGATACCGGCCTGCAGGTGCTGGAGACGGAGATCGAGCGTCTCGAGGAAGAGGGCGTCGCGCCCGCTCCGCCGGTGAGTCACGAGGCGGTGGAGGGTGAGTTCATGGTGCCGGACATCGACCCCGGCCTGCGCCAGATCTACAGTAACGAGGCCGATGTCCACCTCAAGACCTTGCGCGAATATATCTTCAATGCGCGCATCATGGAAAACAGCGAGGTCACGCCGGAGCTGCTGCGTGCCCTGCATACCCTCTCGGGCAGTTCGCGTACCACCGGCATGCAGCCCGTGGCGGCACTGAGCGGCCTGTTCGAGAAATACGTCAAGCTGCTGTCCGATGTCTCGCAGCCCCTGCCCACGGCCGCGGTGGACCTGCTCGAGGACTACGTCGAGTACGTCGCCCAGGCGGTGGAACAGGTGGGCACGCCGGGTGAGCCGCTGGCCGATAACAGTTCCCTGCTCGCGCGCATCCAGGCCTTCCACGACGAAGTCGCGGCGGAGAGCGCTCAGGGCGACCATGCCGACACGACCGGGGCCGCGGAAACGGCGCCGGCGCCCGAAGCGGCGGCCTTGCCTCAGGAGTATGACGAGGAGTTGCTGGAGATCTTCCTCGAAGAAGGCACGGAGATCCTCGAGGAGAGCGACAATACCCTGCATGCCTGGGCCGAGGACGAGGCCAACGGCGAGCACATCGAGGCCCTGCAACGCCAGCTCCATACCCTCAAGGGCGGCGCGCGCATGGCGGGGGTCAGCGAGATCGGCGATCTCGCCCACAGTATCGAGACCCTCCTGACGGCGGTGGTGGATGGCCGCCTGCAGGCCTCGCCGACCATGTTCAATCTGCTGCTCAAGGCGCAGGATCGCCTCGTGGAGATGCTGGAACAGCTGCGCCGGCGTGGGCCTCTGACGGCCGCGACGGAGCTGGTCGGCCAGCTCGACACCCTGGCCGCCGGCGGCGAGGTGTCGGAAGAGGCCGCGGCGCCGCCGCCCGTGTCTCCCGCCGAGGAGGGCGCGTCGTCCTCGCCGGAGGCCGCGGACCGGACCCAGGAGATCGACTTCGACTTTTCCACGGCCGCCGAGGAAGCAGGCGCCGGCGAGGCGGACAGCCCGGCTCCCTCGCCGGAACCGGAGCCGGGCGGCGCCGATTCCGAGGAACTGGAGTTGATGTTGCCCGAGGAAGAGGAAGAACCCGTGCCGGATCTCGATCTCACCGCGCCGGCCGAGGAGGCCGAGGAGGCCGAGGAGGCCCCGGGCGCGAGCCCGGCCGCCGATAATGTGGTGCCGCTGGAGGGCCGCGCGCCCGAGCCGGTGCCGGAGGCCGCTCCCGATCTTGTGCCGGAAACCGCTACGCCACCCGCGCCCGCCGCCGAGAGCACGCCGGCGGAGAAGGAGTCCGCGCGGCCCGTGGTGCGCCCCCAGGGCGAACAGATCCGCGTGCGTGCCGATCTCATCGACGACCTGGTCAACTTTGCCGGCGAAGTGAGCATTTACCGCTCGCGCCTCGAGCAGCAGAACAATACCTTCCGCTACAACCTGCAGGAACTTGACGACACCGTCACGCGTCTGCGCGAACAGCTGCGCAAGTTCGAGATCGAGGCCGAGGCGCAGATCCAGCACCGCTTCGAGGAGACCACGGGACGCAGTTATGAAGACTTCGACCCGCTGGAATTCGACCGCTTCACCATGATGCAGCAGCTCTCGCGCGGCATGATGGAGAGTCTCAATGACCTCGACAGCCTGCGCAACATCCTCGCCAACCTGACGCGCGAGTCGGAAACACTGCTGTTGCAACAGTCGCGCGTGAATACCGAGCTGCAGGAAGGTCTCATGCGCACGCGCATGGTGCCCTTCTCCAACCAGGTACCGCGCCTGCGGCGCATCGCGCGCCAGACCAGCCAGGAGCTGGGCAAGCAGGCCGAGTTGCACATCCACGGCATGGACAATGAACTCGATCGCACCGTGCTCGAGCGCGTGCTCGCGCCGCTGGAACACATGCTGCGCAATGCCATCGCCCACGGCATCGAAAGCCCCGCGGAACGCAGCGCGGCGGGCAAGAAGGAAACAGGCCAGATCCACCTCCACCTGGAGCGCGAGGGTAACGACCTGGTGATCACCATGCGCGACGACGGTCGCGGCATCGATCTCGAGGCCGTGCGCGCTACCGCCATCGACCGCGGCCTGCTCGATCCCGATGCGACGCCGAGCAGGAACGAACTGCTGGATCTGATTATGGAGTCCGGCTTCAGTACCGCCAGCGAGGTCACCCAGATCGCCGGACGTGGGGTGGGCATGGACGTGGTCAGCAGCGAGATCAAGAAACTCGGCGGCGCCCTGCAGATCGATACCGAGAAGGGCAAGGGCACCAGCTTCATCGTGCGCCTGCCGCAATCGCTGTCCGTCACCCGCGCCCTGCTGGTCCACGTGGCCGATGAAACCTACGCCGTGCCCCTGCTGGGCGTGGAAGGCGTCGAGCGCGTCAGCGGCGAGGTCATCCAGCAGTTGCAGCAGTCGGAGAAGAAGCTCTACAAGTGGGTGGGGCAGGACTACCGTTATCTCAACCTCGGCGCCACCCTGGGTCTGGCCGAGGCCGGCACGCCCGCGCCCGACGAGCGCATTCCCCTGTTGCTGGTACGCAGCGGCGACTTCCGCGCCGCCATACGCGTCGATGGCCTCATCGGCAGCCGCGAAGTGGTGGTCAAGCCGGTGGGCCCGCAACTGAGCACCCTGCGGGGGATTTCCGGCGCCACCATCATGGGCGACGGCAGCGTCGTGCTGATCCTCGACCTCGGCGCGCTGGTGCGCATGGTGGACTTCGCCGAGCACACCGAGGCCGAGATCATGCCGGTGGCGCCGAGCGAGGAAGAGGCCGCCGAGGCGAAGAAACCCCTGGTCATGGTGGTCGACGACTCCATCACCGTGCGCAAGGTCACCACGCGCCTGCTGGAGCGTAACGACATGGAGGTGGTCACCGCGAAGGACGGCGTCGATGCGCTGGCCCAGTTGCAGGAAGTGAAGCCCGACATCATGCTGCTGGATATCGAGATGCCGCGCATGGACGGTTTCGAACTGGCCACCAACATGCGCAACGACAGTGAGCTGGAGAATATCCCCATTATCATGATCACCTCGCGCACGGGTGAAAAGCACCGTGATCGCGCGCTCGCCATCGGTGTGAACCGTTACATGGGCAAGCCCTTCCAGGAGACGGACCTGATCGAAAATATTTCGGCCCTGCTCGCCGAGTCGCAGTAGGCGGGCCGCGCCATGAAGGGCTCGATGAAATTCATCAAGGCGCTATCCGTCGATGCCACCGGCGCAGCGAACAAGCCCGAGGAACGTTCGCCGTCTCCCGCGACGCTGGAGTTGCGCAAGGTCCACATCGCCATTGCCTCCGATTCCCTGCGCCAGCGCACTTATCTGGAAAACGCCCTCAAGGACCGTGGTCTCAAGGTGGTGCTGAGCGAATCCCTGCATGCCGGTCTCATCGACCGCCTCGCCGCCAGCGAGGCCGAGGTGTTGATCCTCGATCTGCATGACGACATCGAGCATGACGAGGCGGTACTCGACGCCCTGCTGGACGATTCGCCGGTGCCCATCGTCTTCAACGACATTTCCGCGCTGACCCTCAGGGAGCCACGCTCGCTGGCGCGCTGGCATACCACCCTGTTACGCAAGATCGTCGAGCTGGCCTCGCGCGAATCGGGCATCGAGGTCGATCTCAGCGAGGGCATGGACTCGGGCATGTATGCCCTCGACAGCGGCTCCATCAAGCTGGGCGAGGATCGCGTCTTCCCCGGCCAGACGCCCAAGGGCGAGGTGGCCATGAACGTCTGGGTGCTCGGCGCCTCGCTGGGGGGGCCGGAGGCCCTCAAGCGTTTTCTCGCCGCCCTGCCGGCGGACATCCCGGCGGCCTTCGTGCTGGCCCAGCACCTCGGCACGCGCTTCGTCGGCCTGCTGGCCGAGCAACTGGACCGGGAGACGCCGTTGCGCGTGTGTCAGCCCCAGGTGGGTCACGTCTTGCGCCACGGGCAGGTTCTGCTCGCGCCGGTGGAGGAACGCCTGGTGATCAATTCCGTGGGCACGGTGGAACTGCATCCCGCGCCGAGCCGGGCGCGTTATACGCCCTCCATCGACATGGTCATCGAGGACGTGGCGCGGCGTTACCCGGCACGTTCCGGGGCGATCCTCTTCAGCGGCCTGGGTGACGATGGCCGCGAGGGGATCCGCGAGATGCACCGACGCGGTGGACTGGTGTGGGCACAGGACGGCGCCAGTTGCGTCATGAGCAGCATGCCCGATGCCGCTCGCGCCACCGGTCTGGTGGCCCTGTCCGCCAGCCCCGAGGAACTGGCGCAACAACTGGTCAAGCATTTCAACAGTCTCAACTAGACAGGATGATCCGCCATGGTGGACGTAACCCAGATCGGTACTGACGAAGGCGTCGCGCAGAGCGGCCGCGCCGATGTCGTCAACTGCCTGCTCATACCCCTCAAGGGCGAACAGGTGCTGTTGCCCAACACCACCGTCGCCGAGGTGGTGCCCTACCAGAAACCCGAACCCACGCAGGACGGCCCCGAGTGGTTCCTGGGCATGGTCAACTGGCGTGACTACCGCGTGCCGGTATTCTCCTTCGAGGCGGCCATTGGCGGCAAGGTGGCGACGCCCACCTCGCGTTCCCGCATCGTGGTGCTCAATACCCTCAACGGCAACGCGCGGCTGCCCTACATCGGCCTCCTCTCACAGGGCATTCCCCACCTCCAGGTGGTGGGCATGAACGCCATCATGCCCAACAACGACATCAGCGTGCCGTCGCCCACCGTGGCCAGCTATGCCCTGCTGGGCAACCAGCCGGTGATGGTGCCCAACATCGACGATCTCGAGGCGCGTCTGCTGCGCCTGCTGTCCAGCTGATCCCGCCCGGCCCTCAGTGATCGAGATCACCCCAGCGTGACTGCAACGCGGCGATGACCGCCGCGCCGGCGGTCTCCGTGCGCAGGATACGGGGACCGAAGCGCAGCGGCGTGAAGCCCGCCGCCCGGCAGGCAGCGATCTCCGCCGTGTCCAGGCCGCCCTCCGGGCCGATGAGCAGCTCCACTTCGTCGGGCCGGTCCGCCAGTTGTGCGAGCCCCGCCTGCGCCTCGGGATGGAGCACCAGGCGCAGTCGCGCATCCTTCCCGCTGCCCGCCTCGAGCAGCTGCGTCAGCGTCATGGGCGGGTGCAGCGCCGGCAGGCGCGTGCGTCCGCTCTGTTCGCAGGCGCTGATGATGACGCCGGTCCAGTGGTCCATGCGCCGTTCGCGCCTGTTCTCGTCCAGTTGCACCACGCAGCGGCGGGTGATCACGGGCGCGATGACGCCGACGCCGAGTTCGACGGCCTTTTGCAGCGCATAGTCCATGCGCTCGCCCCGCGCCAGCGCCTGGTAGAGCGTGACGCGCAGGGGAGATTCCCGCGACACCGCAGCGAAGTGGCCCACTTCCGCGCGGACTTCCCGCCTGTTGACCGTCTCCAGGCGGGCCTGGTACTCGCCGCCTTCACCGTTGAAAAGCACGATGGCGTCACCGGCGCGCATGCGCAGCACCCGGGCGCAGTGACCGGCGGCGCGGGGATCCAGCGTCACCGTCGCGCCGCTGGCCAGCGGCTGGGGGGTATAGAGGCGGGTCAGTCGCATGTGGCCCGGTCGATCCCCTGCGCGGCCACGGCGAGGCAGTGCTCGATCTCTGCGGGGCTGATGACGTAGGGCGGCATCAGGTAGATGACGTTGCCCAGCGGGCGCAGCAGGACCTCGTTTTCCAGCGCATGGCGGTAAACGCGCAGGCCGCGGCGTTCCTGCCAGGGATAGACGGTGTTGCGCGTGCCGTCGGGCGTCATCTCCATGGCGAGGATCATGCCGGTCTGGCGCACCTCGCCGACGTGGGGATGATCCGCCAGGGGCGCCGCGGCCGTGGCCATGTGGGCGGCGAGTTCCCGGTTGGCGGCGAGCACGTCGTTCTGCTCGAACAGCTCCAGTGTCGCCAGCGCCGCGCGGCAGGCCAGCGCGTTGCCGGTGTAGCTGTGGGAATGCAGGAAGGCGGTGAGTTTGTCGTAATCGTCATAGAAGGCCGCGTAGATGTCGTCGGTGGTGAGGCACACCGACAGGGGCAGGTAGCCGCCGGTGAGCCCCTTGGACAGGCACATGAAGTCGGGCGTGATGCCCGCCTGTTCGCAGGCAAACAGGGTGCCGCTGCGGCCGAAACCCACGGCGATCTCGTCGGCGATGAGATGCACGCCGTGGCGGTCGCAGGCCTCGCGCAGCATTTCGAGGTACACGGCATCGTACATGCGCATGCCACCGGCGCATTGCACCAGCGG
>Ga0256830_1001008_pt1 | contig 20601 bp, 15 predicted proteins | sample 128326metaG_FD_190537 | JGI IMG/M metagenome (GOLD analysis project Ga0256830, IMG submission 190537) | Hydrothermal vent microbial communities from Lau Basin, Pacific Ocean - 128-326 | ecosystem: Environmental > Aquatic > Marine > Hydrothermal vents | place: Pacific Ocean: Lau Basin | collected... | reverse complement strand
CCGGGACCGTAGGTCTCGGCGATGCGGACCGCCGTCACCGGCAGCTCCCCGCCCGAGGCCAGCACCAGCCGCTCGGCCTCGAGCTTGGTGTGCCCGTAGATGTTGTCCGGCGCGGGCGGGGTCTCCTCGTCGGCGACCCCCCGATGGTGGCCGTAGACACCGATCGTGCTGCCGTAGACGAAGCGCCCCACCCCCGCCGCACGGGCCGCCTCCAGCAGCCGTCCGGTGCCCTCCACGTTGACCTCGCGGAAGCGGGCGTCGGGAATGTTCATCTCGTGCTGGGCGGCGGCCAGATGGACCACCACATCGATGTCGTCGAACAGCCGCTCGGGGACGCCGTCCCCACCGATATCGAGATGCTCGATCGCGATGCTGGCCGCCCTGAGCTCCCGGAGATTGGCCTCCTCCGCCGGATTGCGCACGAGCCCGAGAGCCACCGGCCGGTGGCCCATGCTGCGGGCATGGAGGGCCAGACGGGAGCCGATGAAGCCGGTCCCGCCGGTGATCAGGATGCCCAGAGGGGAATCCGTCTCGTCGGTGTTCGCGTCGCCACCCACCTTTCGCGCGCCTCCTGTGCGAAAGCCGGTGAGAAACTTCGACCGAGCCTACCTCGTGAAACTACCGCGGATCACCCCTCGGTACAAAGCCTTCGCGCGACCCGCTGTCGCCACGACGCCACTTGTGTGATATCGGCGCATCACGGCACACCGTCCCTCCGGCGGCGGCGGAATCATCGAGGGTGAATCGGATCGTGTGTGGCATCGTCGGCATCGTCGGTGGCAGACATCGCGATCCCGCCCGGATCGCGGCGATGCTGGCGCGGATCGCCCATCGCGGACCGGACGGGGAAGGGGTCCACCGCGCCGGCGAGGCGGTCCTCGGTCATCGCCGTCTGGCGATCATCGATCTCGCCGGCGGCCGGCAGCCGATCCTCAACGAGGACGGCAGCATCGTGCTGGTGGGCAACGGCGAGATCTACAACTACCGGGAACTGCTGGCGGAGCTGGAGGCGGCCGGCCATCGTTTCCGCACCCGTTCCGACAACGAGGTGATCCTCCATCTCTACGAGCGGGAAGGGGTCGACTGCCTCGCCCGTCTGCGCGGCATGTTCGCCTTCGCCATCTGGGATTCCCGCCGCCGGCGCCTGTTCGCGGCCCGCGACCGGCTGGGCCAGAAGCCCTTCTACTACCGCCATGCCGGCGAGGAGTTCGCCTTTGCCTCGGAGATCAAGGCGCTGCTGCCGCTGCTCGAGGACGGGCCGGAGATGGATCCGCGGGCGCTGCACCAGTATTTCGCCCTGCGGATCGTGGCCCCGCCACTGTCCATGATCCGCGGCATCGCCAAGCTGCCCCCGGCCCATTACCTGCTGTTCGACCGCGAGCGGGGCGTCCGCATCGCCCGTTACTGGCAGCCGGTCTACGAGCCCAAGGAGGAGGGCGGAGAGAAGCGACTGCTCGACCGTCTCGAGGAGATTCTCGCGGAGACCGTCGCCCTCCACCTGGTGAGCGACGTCCCGGTCGGCGCCTTTCTCTCGGGCGGCCTCGATTCGACCCTGGTGCTGGCGATCGCCGCCCGGCATCTGGCGACCGGCCCCCTGCCCACCTTCACCATCGGCCTTCCCTACGGCGCCCACAACGAGGCCCCCGCCGCCCGGCTGGTGGCCGAGCGCTACGGCACGGTCCATCACGAGGAGGTGATGGTGCCCTCGCTGGTGGCCCATCTGTCGGAGCTGGTCGACTGTCTCGACGAGCCTTCGGATCCCCTCGCCGTCTGCTCCTGGCTGATCAGCCGTATGGCCCGCCGCCATGTGAAGGTGGTGCTCGGCGGCGACGGCGGCGACGAGCTGTTCGGCGGCTACGACCGTTACTACGGCAACATCTTCGCCGAATGGTACGCCATGCTGCCGGCGCCCCTTCGCCGCCATCTGCTGGGGCCGGTGGTGGCGCGGCTGCCGGAGGGCAACTGGTACAAGAGCCTCGGCCACCGGCTCAAATGGCTGCACCGGGCCTCCTTCCTCTCGGGCGGCGAGCGCTATGCCCGAAGTCTCGGCTACTTCTATCTCACGCCCGATCTCCAGCAGCGGCTCTACGGGCCCGAACTGCGCACCGCCGCCCGCGATTTCGACCCCTACGCCTGCATCCGCGAGGCCTACGAGACGGCGGCCGCCGAACATCCCGTCGATCGCATGCTGGCGGCCGATTCCGCGGTCCGCCTGCCGGATCATTCGGTGATGATCCTCGACCGCACCTCGATGGCCCACGGCCTCGAGGCCCGCTCCCCCTTCCTCGACCACCGGCTGGCCGAGTTCGCCGCCACCCTGCCGGTGCGCTACAAGATCCGCCTGCGGCAGCTGCGCTACCTGCAGCGCCGCCTCGCCGAACGCTATCTGCCGCCCGCACTGCTCGCGCGCCAGAAGCAGGGTTTCTCCTCCGCCTTGCCCTATCTCCTCCGGGAGGAGTACCGCCGCCTGTTCGCCGGCTTCCTGCGGGATTCCCGACTGGCCCGGGACGGTTTCCTCGACCAGCGGGCCCTCGACCGTCTGGTGGCGGCGCAGCTCGCCGGCACCGCCGATCACGGCAATCGCCTGTGGCTCCTCCTCAATGCCGAGGTCTGGTACCGGATGCGGATCCTCGACCACGACCGCCGGAGCTTCGAGGCCTCGCTCGAAACCGCGTCCGCGGGCGCCTGAACGGGAAGACGCATGAAGGACACCGCTTCCGACGAACCGACGGCCCTCCCGGCCGGGCGACGGCCGCGCAACTGGCTCGGCTGGGGGCTGGCCGTCGCCATCATCGCGACCTTGCTGCTGTTCCTCGATCCCCGCGAGCTGCTGGAGGCCTTCCGGCGCCTGTCCGCCGCCGAAATCCTGCTGCTCCTCGCGCTGATCACCCTCGACCGCATCCTGATGGGGGTGAAATGGGGGGTGCTGCTGCGCATCGCCGGAGTCGACCTGCCCCAGGCCCGGATCGTCGCCATCTACTACCAGGGATCCTTCGTCGGCGTCCTGATGCCCAGCCATATCGGCGGCGATCTGCTGCGCGCCTGGCTGGTCGCCCGCGAGAGCGGCATCCGCTATCCGGTGTTCGCCTCGCTGGTGATGGAACGGCTGGTCGGCTTCCTGTCGGCGATCAACTGGGCGCTGCTGGGCGCCGTGCTGCTGACCATCTGGTTCGATCCCCAGCGCTGGCCGCTGTGGGCCGGGCTCGGCCTCCTGGCGGCGGTGGCCGGCAACGGGCTGTTCGCCCTTTCCCTGCATCCCCGTACCCACGATCTCGTGCTCACCGGGCTGGGCCGCTGGAACCGGCTCCGCGTCGTCGGCATCCTCGAGAAGTTCTACGAGGCCTATGCCCGCTTCAGTCGCGATCCCGCCCGGTTGCTGCTCAATTTCCTGCTCACCCTGCTCGAGCACTTCCTGCAGATGGGGATCGTCTTCGCCATCGCCATCGCCATCGACGTCACCGCCTCCCCGGTCATGTTCTTCGCGGCGACCGCGGTCTATCTGCTGATCTTCCGCATTCCCGTCGCCCCCGACGGCTGGGGGGTGGGAGAAGTGACGGCGATCGGCGTCTTCGCGCTGATCGGGATCAGCGCCGAGAACGCCTTCGCCATGAGCGTCACCGGCCATGCGCTGGTGCTCCTGGGCGTGCTGCCGGGGCTGGTGTTCTTCCTGCTGCACCGGCAGCGGCCGGCCGAGGTGGTGGCGCAGGTGGAGGCGAGCGAGGAGCGGGGCACCGCGGTCTGACGGTAGGGTTGCGTACCGGAAGCTGCGACACGCGCAGATAATATGCCCGAAGTGGTGTTTCTCCTTGCAGTCGACCACGGATGGGGGCTTCTTCTTCCCCGGCAGAATGGATTCGTGGTATCGATCACGCTCATGGCTTCGATCACCGATACGGACTCCCCGGAGAGCATCGCCGCCGACGCGGCCACCGTTTCCTCCCGCCCCCGGGAAGGCGCCGGATCGCGGGCGCGGGCGGCCCCGCTGCTGGACGCCCCGCTTTCGGTGGTGGTGCTGGTCGATCGCGAACCGGAAGACATCACGACCCTGCATCGCAGCTTTCTCCGGGCGACCCGACCGCTCGCCCCCGAGGTCGAGTTCATCTACGTGGTGGACGGGCCGCTCGAGCGGACGATCGCCGAGCTGCGCGCCCTCGCCCGACGGGGCGAGCCGCTGTCCATCCTCACCTTCCCGAAGGCCTTCGGCGAGGCCTCCGCCCTTTCGGTGGCCTTCCGCGAGGCGCGCGGCGGCTACATCCTCACCCTTCCCGTCGAGACCCAGGTGGAGCTCGACGAGCTCCCCGAACTCGTCACCGCCATCGCCGACGCCGATCTCGTGGTCTGCCGGCGCCTCACCGACCGTCCCCTGCGCCTCGGCAAGTCGAAGAAGCTCGAATATCTGAGCCGGCTGCTGCTGGGCAGTTCCTTCGAGGACCTGCGCTGTGCGGTACGCCTGCTGCGGCGCAGCGTCGCCGACGAGCTCGTGCTCTACGGCAACCAGCACCGCTTCCTGCCGCTCATCGCCCAGACCCAGGGCTTCCTCGTGCGGGAGGTGCCGGTGCGGGGGCGGATCCGCGAGAACCGCCGGCCGCGCCTCGCCGTCAATCTGCTGCTCGATCTGCTGACCATCTATTTCCTGCTGCGCTTCGTGCAGAAGCCGTTCCGCTTCTTCGGCGGCTTCGGCATGGTGATCCTCGCCATCGGCGGCCTCGTCACCGCCTGGCTGGTGATCGAGCGGCTGTTCTTCGGCGTCGGCCTCGCCGATCGGCCGGCACTCATTCTCTCCACCCTGACCATCGTCCTGGGGATCCAGATCATCGCGGTGGGGCTGATCGGCGAGATCATCGCCTTCGCCCACGCCCGCAATCTCAAGGACTACAAGATCGAGAAGATCCTCGAATAGAGGAGAGCGAAGGGAACCGGCAGGAGACGGATCGATGGCTCGCGGCGCGCGCGTTCCGGCAGGAGGTCACCGCCTTCCGCACGGGCCCCCGACCGTGTCCCGCCACCCGGATCCCGTGCCCTCCGTACCCGTCCCCCTGCGAACCGGATGACATCGTGCCATGACGACCCATCATACCAGCTCCCACCATTCGGCCGTCGATCCGCGCCCGCCCCTGACGCCGGAGGAGGCCGCCGGCCTCGAGCTCGCCGCCCGCCTCGAGCCCTTCGATTCCTTCTGGGAAGGACCGGAGGACGTGGCGAGCGGCTACGCCCGCTTCGGCCAGTTCTACCGGGTCAACTATCTCCCCCGCCTGCCGGATTCCCGCGAGAGCCGGGTCCTGGTCGTCAGCTGCGGTCCCGGTTATTTCGTCGAGCTGCTCCACAAGGAGGGCTACCGGCACGTCACCGGCATCGATTCCTTCCCCGACAAGGTGGCCCATGCCCAGAAGCGCGGCCTCGACTGCCGGGTGGCGCGCGCCTTCCCCTTCCTGGCCGAGCATCGCGAGCATTTCGATCTCATCGTCTGCGAGCAGGAGCTCAACCATCTCACCAAGGAGGAGATGCGCCGCTTCCTGACCCTCGCACGGGCCGCCCTCAAGCCCGGCGGCACCCTGATCGTGCACGGGCTCAACGGCGCCAATCCCATCGTCGGAGCGGAAACCCTCGCCCAGAACATCGACCATTTCAATACCTTCACAGAATATTCGCTGCGGCAGGTCCTCGGCTATGCGGGATTCGCCGACATCGAGGTGTTTCCGCTCCATCTCTACGTGTTCTACCGGAATCCGATGAACTACGTCGCCTGGGGAATCACGGCGATGTTCCATCTCCTGTTCCGCGCCTGCTTCGTTCTCTACGGCAAGTCGAACCGCCTGTTCACGAAGAAGATCGGCGCCGTCGCGAAGAAACCGGCCTGAGCCGTGTCCCCTCCCCTGCGAACGGACGCGGGTTCCGGCGACGGGAGCGCCGCCCGATGACGGCGACCCGCCTGCAGCGCGATCTCGACGCCCTCGCCGGCCGGCGCTTCGATCTGGTGATCGTCGGCGGCGGCATCTTCGGCGCCTGCGCGGCCTGGGACGCCGCGCTCCGCGGGCTCACCGTCGCCCTGCTGGAGCGGCGGGATTTCGGCGGCCAGACCTCGGCCCATTCCTTCAAGATGGTGCACGGCGGCATCCGCTACCTCCAGCACGGCGATCTCGTGCGGGTGCGGGAGTCCTGCCGCGAGCGCAGCGCGCTGCTGCGCATCGCCCCCCATCTCGTGCAGCCGCTGCCGATCCTCGTGCCGACCTACGGCCACGGCAAGAACGGCAAGGCCCTGCTGATGGCCGGCATGCTCGCCTACGATCTGCTGACCTGGGATCGCAATCAGGGGATCACCGACCCCGAACGCCGCATCCCCCGGGGGCGGACGGTGTCGCGGGCCGAGGTGCTGGAGGCCTTTCCGGATCTGCCGCGGGAAGGCCTCACCGGTGGCGCGGTGTTCGCCGACGGGCAGATGTACAATCCGCCGCGCATCGTCCTCTCCGTCCTCCGCGCCGCCGCCGCACGCGGCGCGGTGATGGCCAACTATGCCGAAGTGGTCGGCCTGCGCACGGACGGCAACCGGGTGGGCGGGGTCGAGGTCGAGGACCGGCTCGGCGGCGGACGCTTTCCCGTCTTCGCGAGGGCGGTACTCAACGCCGCCGGCCCCTTCGCCGAGCCGCTCCTCCAGCGCTGGCTCGGCCGCCCGCTGTCCCGCCCCTCCACCTATTCGCGCGACGCCTGTTTCGTGGTGCGCCGGCGGTTCTCCGCTCCCTGGGCGCTGGCGGTGATGGGGCGCTCGCGGGACGCCGATGCGATGCTGGCGCGGGGGGCACGCCATCTGTTCATCGTCCCCTGGCGGGAGTTCTCCCTGATCGGCGTCTGGCACCGGGTCTACCGCGACGATCCCGACCGGGTCGGGCTCGCGCGCCACGAGCTCGAGGGCTATCTCGAGGAGATCAACGCCGCCTATCCGGGTCTCGGTCTCGATCTCGCCGACATCCGGCTGTGGCACGCCGGCCTCCTGCCGTTCGGCGAGGAGCGGGCCGGAGGGAGCGAGCTCAGCTACGGCAAGCGCTCGCTTCTGGTGGACCATGCCGAGGAGCACGGTCTCGAAGGTCTCGTGACCCTGATCGGCATCCGCTATACGATGGGGCGGGGTGATGCGGCGAAGGCGGTCGATCTGGTGACGAGGAAGCTGGGGCGCCGAACACCGCGCCCGCCGACCGATCGCCTGCCCGTGTTCGGCGGTCGTTTCGGGCGCTTCGCCGAGCTCGTCCGCGATCTCGAAAGGCATCCGCGCGTTCCTCTCGCTCCGGCGACGGCACGGGCGCTCGCCCACAACTACGGCAGCGAGGCACCCCGGGTGCTGGGCCATGCCGCGGGCGATCCGTCGCTCGCCGCTCCCCTGCCCGGCAGCACCGTGCTGGGGGCCGAAATCGTGCACGGCATACGCGAGGAGATGGCCTGCAATCTCGCCGATCTGGCGTTCCGGCGGACCGATCTGGCGACCGGCGGCGATCCCGGTCGGGCGCTCGAGGTCTGCGCCGACATCGCGGCCCGGGAATTCGGCTGGAGCGCGGCGCGGCGGCAGCGCGAACTCGAGCAGGTGCGGGGGCAGTTCCCCCGTCTCGCCCGCCGGGCGGTGTGAAATGCGGATCCTGTTCTGCAACTACGAATATCCTCCGCTCGGCGGTGGCGGGGGCGTGATCAACGCGCTCCTCGCCGAGGAGCTGGCCCGCCGCCACGAGGTGGCGGTGCTGACCTCCCAGGGGTTCGACCTGCCACGACGGGAGGAGGTCCGGGGGGTGACCGTGCTGCGGGTGCCGGTGCTGTTCCGCAACGATCGCTCGACCGCCAATCTGCCCTCGATGTTCGCCTTCATGGTCCAGGGCGCCCGCTTCGGCCGCCGGCTCCTGAACGAACGGCGGTTCGACATCATCAACACCCATTTCGCCCTCCCCTCGGGGCCGGTGGGAGCGGCCCTCGCCCGCCATGCCGGCATTCCCAACGTCCTCTCCCTGCACGGCGGCGATCTCTACGATCCCAGCAAATGGACCTCTCCCCACCGCCACGCCCCTCTCAGGAGCTGGGTGCGGCGGCTGCTGCGGGAGGCCGATCATCTGATCGGCCAGTCCGCCAACACCATCGCCAACGCCCGGCGCTTCTACGATCCCGACCTCGAGATCTCCTGCATCCCGCTGGGCATCCGGCGGCCGGCGGCGCGGCCCGCCGACCGGCGGGCGCACGGCTTTTCCGACCGGGAGGTGCTGCTCGTCACCGTCGGCCGGCTGATCGCCCGCAAGGCCGTCGACCAGCTCATCGCGACCATGGCCCATCTGCCGCCGAGCACCCGTCTGCTGATCATCGGCAGCGGGCCCAAGGAGGAGGAACTGCGCGCCCAGGCGGCGGAACTCGGGGTCCTCGAACGGGTCCGTTTCCTGGGGTACGTGCCGGAGGAGGAGAAGTACGCCCTCCTGCGGATGGCCGATCTCTACGTCTCCACCAGCCAGCACGAGGGTTTCGGCCTCGTCTTCCTCGAGGCCATGGCCTGCGGCCTGCCGGTGATCTGCTACGATCACGGCGGCCAGACGGATTTCCTCGAGGACGGCGTCACCGGCCTGCTGCTGCCGCTCAACGCGCGCGAGGCCTTCCTGCGGGCGGTGGCCTCCCTGATCGCCGATCCCGGGCGGCGGCGGGGGATGGGACAGGCGGGGCGCGAACGGGCCGAGGGCTACTACATCGACAACTGCGCCCGGCGCTACGAGGCGGTGTTCGAGCGGCTCTGCGCCGCCCGCCGCGACAGGAGCCCCTCGCCCCTCGCCGCTCCCCTCGACGGCCGGCATTCCTCCTGCTGACCGGCGGCCGCCGCCTCAGAGGTGGCCGTTCTCGCGATACCAAGCGGCGGTGCGGGACAGCCCCTCCTCGACGCCGACGGTGGGCTCGAAGCCCAGCCGCGTGCGCAGCTTGTCGATCCGGTAGTGGCGATTGGCGATGAAGAACTGCACCCGGCGGCGGTAAATGGGCGGGCTCAGCCCCAGCGGCCGGAAGCCGGCCTCGCAGAGATCGGCGAGCATCAGCATCGGCCAGGCCGGCAGGCGTAACAGTCGCGGATCCTCGTTGCCGAGCAGCCGGGCGAGCAGCAGGAACAGATCCTGGAGGCTCGGTGCCTCGGGACCCGCGGCCAAGAAGGCCTCGCCGCTCAGGCCCGCGGTACGGCCGGCACGCAGAAAGATCTCGGCCAGATCGTCGATGTAGATCATGTGGTAGCGGGCGGTACCCGGCCCGACCATGACGATCGGGTTCTTGCGCGCCATTCGGAACATCTTGAGAAGCCGCAGGTCGCCCGGCCCGTAGACCGGCGCCGGCCGCACCACCACCACCTCGGGCTCGCCGCGGCGGCCGTATTCGAGGGCCAGCCGGTCGCCCTCGGCCTTGGTGACCTCGTAGATGCCCTCCGGCACCACCGGCGCGTCCTCGTCCACCGGCGATCCCTTGACGTCGCCGTGGATGCCCACGGTACTGCAATGCACCACCCGCCGCGTGCCGTGGCGCCGGGCGGCCTCGATCACGTGACGGACGCCGTCGACGTTGATCGCGCGATAGCGCGCGTCGGAGAGATTGGGCTCACGGAAGGTGCCGGCGATGGCATAGACGCAATCGGCCCCCCGGACGGCGCGGGCCACCGCCTCGGCATCGGTGATATCGCCCTCGAAGACCTCCACGCCCTCGATGCCGAGGGCAGCGAAGCGTTCGCGGCTGCGCACCAGCACCCGAACCTCCTCCCCCGCCGCCAGCAGGCGACGGGTCACCGCCTGGCCGACGAAGCCACTGGCGCCGGTCACGAGAACGGTCATGGCCGGTTCTCCCTGGTCCCGTTGTCATTCCGTGGGTGCCGTCTCCGCCCCCCGCATCCGCAGCACCCGGGCCGGACTGCCGGCGACCACCGCCCGGGCCGGCATGCTCCTGGTGAGGACGCTGCCGGCCCCGACGATGGTCCCCTCTCCCACTTCGACCCCGTCGAGCACCATGGCGCCCATACCGAACAGGCAGCGGTCGCCGATGCGGATGGCTCCGCTCGTCACCCGCGCCTGCTCGCGGGAGGCAAGGACGCCCCCGCCCTTCATCTCGGCGTGGACATCGAAGGCGCCGCCGCTGATCTTGCAGCCGCCGCCCAGCACCACCTCCCGACCGAGATAGGTCTCACCCTGGGAGTGGACAACGCTCATCGCCCCGATATCGCAGTCGTCGCCGATGGCGATCGGTCCGATCTTGGCCTGGATCATGGCGAGCCTGCCGATGATCACGCGGTCGCCGATCCTCACCCCCTCCTCGCCGGCGCCGCGACCGTCGAGTACGCAGCCGTCGTCGATCACCACCCGGTCGCCGAGGCTGATGCGATGGGCGTTGCGGATCACCAGATGACGGCCGAACACGGGTGCCCGGCCGACCCGCTGGAACAGCATCGGATAGAAGAGGCGCCGGAGTGCCAGCCCCAGGGCGCCGGGCAGTCCGCCCAGGAGTCCGGTCACCAGCTCGTACTGCAGCAGCCGCCAGTAGGATCGCCCGGGCCCCACCACCAGATCGGCATAGCGCCGCATGCTCGAGCGGCCGTCGGCGAACATCTGGGCACGAATGAAGGAATCATCGGCGAGACGCCGCCTTTCGGCCATCGCCGGCCTCTCCCTGGAAGGCGGACTCCGCGAAGTCGCCAGTCACACGCCGGAGATGGTTTTCTCTCAACTCGGGCGGTTTTACAACCCGTCCGGCAATTTCCCCAGTGCCGCCCGTCCCCGGACGGGTTTCCCCGCCCGGGTCCCGTCCCGTGCTCAATCCACGTAGTATTTGGCGGCTTTTCCGTAGTATTGTGCGAGGTCGCCGTATCCGTACTGGGCGTGTTTTTTGAGGTCGACCATGGTGAAGACGGCGCCGGCGGGTTCGACGCCGATCTCGCGCAGGAGCTGGACGCTTTCGGCGGCGGCGCCGGCCTCGGTGGCGCCCCAGCGCAGCACGAACAGCACCTTGTCGGCCAGGAGGGCGGCGAGGCGGCTGTCGGCGACGCTGGCCAGGGGGGCGGTATCCAGCACCACGAGATCGAAGGTCTCGCGCGCCCAGGCCAGGAGTTCGGCCGTGCGGGGGTGTTCGAGGAGGTCGGTGGGGTTGGTGGTCTGGCCCTTGACCGGCAGGAAGTAGAGGCCGCTTTCGAGATCGTGCTGCACGACCTCCTCGCGGCTGCGCTCGCCGCTCACGTATTCGACGAGGCCGCTCGAGATCTGCCAGCCGAGCTCGCGGTGGACCGAGGGGTGGCGCAGGTCGAGGTCGATCAAGAGCGCCCGCTTCCGCGCCCGGGCGGCGAAGATGGCGAGGCTCACCGCGAGCGTCGTCTTGCCCTCCTCGGGCAGCGAGGAGGTGACCATCACCACCCGGGGCGGACGGTCGCCGGCCCCCAGCTTGAGGGCGGTGTAGATGCCCCGGAGCGCCTCGGCGTAGGCCGAGAGCGGCTTGTCCATCAGATACCGGTGGGGCTTCCTGCCGCGCCCCAGCCGCTGCAGGAGCGGCACCCGGGCGAGGGTGGGAAGACCCAGCAGCGCCTCCACCTCGCGGGCGCTCCGGAGCCCCCGGTCCATCCGCTCCAGAAGCAGCGCCAGGACGCTGCCGAGCACGAAGAACACCCCGAAGCCGGCGGCCGCGAACAGCTTCGGCCCCGGCGTGCTGGGCGCCGCCGGCGGCGTCGCCTTGGCGACGATGCGCACGTCCGGCTCGACGATCTCCTGCTGCGCCCGGGTCTCCTTGTAGCGCTGCAGGAAGGTCTCGTAGAGCTGGCGGCTGGCCTGCGCCTGGCGCTCCAGTTCGCGCAGCCGCACCTCCGCCTCGCGGTTGACCGCGGTCCGCCGCTTGACCCCCGAAAGCTGCTCCTCCAGCGCCGCCACCCGCGCCGCCACCCCCCGCACGTCGTTCTCCAGCGTCCGCAGAATGCGCGCGATCTCGGCCCGGATCTTGGCCTGCAGATTGGCCTTCTCGCGCCGCAGCTGGACCATCCGCGGATGCTTCTCGCCATAGAGCGTCGACAGCTCCGCCTCCTGACGCAACAGCTCCGTCTCCTGGTTGCGCAGATTGGTGATGATCGGCGAAGCCGCCACCTCCGGCACCGAATCCAGCGACCCCCCGCGCCGCTCCAGATCCCGCACCAGCGACAGCCGCGCCCGCTTCTCCGCCAGCTCCGCCCGCGCCTCGATCAGTTGCCGGTTGAGATCACCGAGCTCCTGCTCGCTCAACGTCGGCCCCTCGGCCTCTGCCGACAGCAGATTGTGCTCCGCCCGATAGCGCTCCACCGCCGCCTCGGCATCGGCCACCTCCCGCTTCAGGGACGCCAGCCGCTCCTCCAGCCACAGACTGACCCGGCTGGTCGCCAGAAGCTTGGTCTTGAGCTGGTCGTCGACGAACATCTCCACCATCCGGTTGGCGATCAGCGCCGCCTTGACCGGATCCTCGGAGGTGAACGACAGACCGATCACATAGGAAAGATCCCCCGACAGCTCGAGCCCCTCGGCAAACCGCGCAAGCGCAATCTCCCGCGCCCGCGCCGCCGCCTCGCTCTCCAAAAGCGGCCGCGGCGGATCCTCGAGACCCACCGCCACCAGCCAGTCGCGCGGCACGAAGAACAGCGCCCGCGCCAGACCCTCCCGCGGCGCACGCGGCACCGCCCCCGGCGGCAGCGCCGCAAAGGGATTGAACTCCGGATCATCGAACAGACCCAGATCCTCCATCACACGGGCATGGAACCCCCGCGACTGCAACAGACGGATCTGCGTCGCAATGGTCGCCGAATCCGCCGGCAAACCCGACAACACCGCCTGCAGATCGGCATAATTGGGCTGCCGCGGATCCAACACGATCTGCGCCCGCGCCGTGTACTTCGGCGTCACCAGCAACGACACCGAAACACCCAACACCACACCCAGCACACAACACGCCACAAGCAACCACTTGCGACGACGCAAAACCGAAAACACACTCCCCACATCAATCACCTCCCCACCCTCGAACATCCGATCCGAAAGCGAAGGGGAGGGGGTACGGGCGATCGAATCCATCTTCCTGTCCGGTGGGTCGTGCCGCTTCGCCTTTTGGTGCCCGTGCGGCGGAAGGGCGTCGGATGCGGATCATTCTACGGACGAGAACCGAAAATACCACAGGAGATGGCACCTCCGCCACGGACCGGGCGCCCGTCGGACCGCCTTCCGTTCGCGGCGACGTGCGGGCGCGATTTCCGCCCGCCGACGGTACCGCGTGACATCCTCCGGGAGCCGTCTCCACTTGCCGCCCGCGGTGGGATGGGTCATTTCTCGGAAGCGTGCGGAGCGGCGCGGTGTCGACCGCCGGGCCGTCACGACCATCGCGCGGCCGGAATCTTCCGGCCCCCGCCATGCGACACGCTTTCGGGGGGAGAACCCATGGACGGCGGCAGGCGCGTCGGAGCAGACCGGGCGGCCCCGCTTCGGGCGGCGCTCAAACGGCTTGTCGGAACGACGTTCTCCTTCGAGGCGATCTTCGCCCTCTATCTCTACTCGAACGCCCTAAAATACATCTCTCCGTTCCCCTTTCCCGTGGACGAAACCCTCGTCTTCGCCGCCCTGGCCGCCCTGGTCGGCACCTTCATCGTGCTGCGTCAGGGGATCTACCGGCCGGCGCTGGAGCTGCTCGCGCTGATCCTGATCTTCCTCGGTTGGGTGCTGGTGACGTGGAGCTGGTCGCCGTCGAGGGTGCTCGCGAAAGCCTACATGACGGCGTATCTGACGCTGGACCTGTTCTCGGTGATCGCAGCCGGCTTCGTCATCGCGCCCTCGCGGGAGCGGATCGCCCGGCTCTTCCTGTGGACATCGGTCTGGGCGATCGTCATCGCGGCCTACGGGAGCTGGCTGTATCTCAATTACGGCTTCATCATGTTCTACAAGGACTTCGCCTTCGGCGGCAGGGCCTATCTCCGCTGGGGCTACGGTGTGGCGTTCGGTGCCGTCGTCCTGTTCGCGATCACCATCTTTTCGCGCTTCCTGAGCGGCAAGCAGCTCGTCGCCGGTGCCTTCCTCGTTCTCTGCACCTATTTCGTCTTCGTGTCCGGAAGCCGCGGTGCGCTGCTCGGTTTCGCGCTCGGATGCCTGATCCTCCTCCTGGGCAGCGGACGGTTCTGGCGGGCGGGGCGGCTGCAGGTGACGACCTCGCAGGTCATCGCGTTCCTCGTCCTGCTGATCGCGGCCGGTTACGTGACCTGGATGGTGATCGAGGGAACCACGACGCAGAGCATCGGACGTTTCGTCAAGCTGTTCCGCCAGGCCGAGGATCCGAGCGTCATCCTCTCCGCCAATCGCTTCAGCTACTACGCCTTCGCCCTCAAGGCCTGGTTGCAGGCGCCGATCCTGGGCAACGGACTCGGAAGCTTTTCCATTCTCTACGGGAACCGGGAAATCGTCGGCACGCAGCCCCACAACGCCTTTCTCGAGATCCTCGCCGAATACGGGCTGGTCGGCCTCGTCCTGTTCCTGTCCGTCCTGGGCTATGTCTTCGGCCGGGTGCGCAGGTCCGGCATGCAGCGGGATCCGATGATGCTGACTCTGATGGCGATGTTCGCCGTCCAGTTCGTCAACGCGATGGTGGCCCGGGAGCTGTCGGGCCAGATGGGGCTGTTCACCATGCTCGGTCTGCTGATCGCCGCCCCGGCTCTGGCCCGTACCGCCGCCCACTCCCCGGCCGACGGCCCCTCGCGCGCGTTACCGGCGGCCGTGGGCTCGCCTCCTTTCTGGGTCCGCTGGCAGGCCTGAGCGAGGCGTCTCCCTCCCGCGCACACGGTGACGCGCGGGGCGGGTGCGGCCGATCGGCCGTCACCCCCCTGCCGCCGGCTACCACAGCCTCCGGTATTCGGCGCTGCCCTTGGGGTTCGCCCTGCTCGGATAGATCCGCCAGGAGGAATCCGGCGCCCCGCAGTTGTAATAGAGCTCATAGGCGATCATCGACGCGTTTTCCTTGAAGAATTTGTACATGTTCCGGATGAACAGGGGGTTGTCTCCTCCCCCACCTCCCTTGAGGCGCGAGAGCCCCCATTCTCCGAAGCCGACCTTCTTTCCGTTCTTCCTGGCGAAGGACATGATGGTGTCCAGTGCCGGCTGGTAGGATTTGTCCCACACGGCCTGCGTTTTCGCGGCGGGCCAGTGGTCGTAGAGAGACATGCCGATGTAATCGACATAGGCGTTTCCGGGATAGGCCTTGGCGAACAGTGCGTTGTAATTCTTCCTGTCCTTGGATCCGGAAACGGACCAGGTGATCTTTATGCTCGGATCGGTGCTCTTGATCACCCTCGAAATTCTCTGGAAGCAGGATTTGTATTCACTGTATTTTCCCTTTATCGACCAGGGATACCAGTTCCCGTTGGCCTCCCAGCCGAGGCGGATGATCTTCGTCGTGGAGGTGTAGCGCTTGAGCTTCAGGGCGACATTCCGGAAATGGGCGTCGTATTTTCCGCGCGTGCAGCCGGCGAAGTCGCCCCTGCTCTCGTTGGTCAGGAGCGGCAACCCCAGGACCATGATCGGCGCCTTGGAAACGAAGTCGCGGCGGAGATGGCCGCCGAAGTAGCGGCGCATGGCGGCCCAGCTCGTACGCGAGGCCCAGCCGCCGAGAGCGTCGACCCGACTGCCGCGCCACCTCGCGAACTCGTCCGGATCCTCCCGATAGGGACAGGCCATGCCGGAAGGCCAGGGAAGGCGACCGTTGACGCTGGCCGGGGTCGCCTGGGACCCGCCCCTCGATCCCGATCCACCGCTCGCGGAGGCGGTTCCGGTGGTCTTGGAGGGGGGCTTGTCGGTCTTGTTGCCGGTTTTGGAGAAGGACCTGTTCTTCCTGTCTTCGCGCTGGGCCCCGCAACCGGTCTTGCCGGTATAGGGGCTGACGTATTTGTGGCAGGCTTCGGCGGGGGTGGAATCGAGGAAGATGTAGGTGGAGAGGGCGAAGATCGCCGGCGTGATCCGTCGGACGGTTTTCTTGAGTGCGTGCTGCATCAGGCTTCCTTGCTCGGGTTTCGGAAGTCGGTTGGAGCGCGGTCGCACAACAGGGTGCGCTGGTGGCATCCCACAGCCGCGGTACAGACGGTCGGCGGGCGGGCGTTATTCCTCGGATTTCCGCCGGCGGCCCGAGCCGGCGGCGGTCCCCCACGGGGGCGGGCGCACCGCCATCCGCCGCCCGCCCCTCAGGCCGCGACCTTCGGCAGGGAGGCGAGGGAGGCGGCGAGCTCCTCCTCGCTGTAGCTCTGGTCGGTGAGCCTGCCGGCGAAATAGTCGGCATAGGCCTGCATGTCGAAATTGCCGTGGCCGGAGAGGTTGAAGAGGATCACCCGTTCCTCGCCCGCCTCCTTCGCGGCGAGGGCCTCCCGGATCGCTCCCCGGACCGCATGGGTGGCCTCCGGCGCGGGCACGATGCCCTCGCTGCGGGCGAAGGTCACCCCGGCCTCGAAACATTCGAGCTGGTTGAAGGCCGCCGCCTCGATCAGGCCGAGCTCTCTGATGTGGCTCACGAGCGGCGCCATGCCGTGATAGCGCAGCCCGCCGGCGTGGAAGCCCGGCGGCATGAAGCGCGAGCCCAGGGTGTGCATCTTGACGAGCGGGGTGGTACCGGCGGTGTCGCCGAAATCGTAGGCGTAGACGCCGCGGGTCAGCGACGGGCAGGCGGCCGGCTCGCAGGCCACGATCCGCACCTTCGGGCCGCCCCGCAGCTGGGCGCCGAGGAAGGGGAAGACGAGGCCGGCGAAATTGGAGCCGCCGCCGGCGCAGGCGAGGATCACGTCCGGATAGTCGCCCGCCAGCTCCATCTGGCGGATGGCCTCCTGGCCGATCACCGTCTGGTGCAGGAGCACGTGATTGAGCACCGAGCCGAGGGCGTATTTGGTGTCCTCGCGCCGGGCCGCCATCTCCACCGCCTCGGAGATGGCGATGCCGAGGGAGCCGCGGCTGTCGGGATCCTCGGCGAGGATCCGCCGCCCCGTTTCGGTCTCGGTGGAGGGACTCGCCACGCAGCGGGCGCCGTAGGTCTCCATCAGCGCCTTGCGGTAGGGCTTCTGGTGGAAGCTCACCTTGACCATGTAGACGTCGACCTCGAGGCCGAACAGCGAGGCGGCGAAGGCCAAGGAGCTTCCCCACTGCCCGGCGCCGGTCTCGGTCGTCAGCCGCGGCACCCCCTCGGCCTTGTTGTACCAGGCCTGGGCGACGGCGGTGTTGGGCTTGTGGCTGCCGGGCGGGCTCACCCCCTCGTACTTGTAGTAGATGCGGGCGGGGGTATCGAGCAGCCGCTCGAGGCGGCGGGCGCGATGGAGCGGGGTGGGGCGCCACATGCGATAGACGTCCCGCACCGGATCGGGAATGGCGATCTCCCGCTCGGTGGCCACCTCCTGCTGGATGAGGGCCATCGGGAACAGGGGCGCCAGGGCCTCGGGACCGATGGGGCGGCCACTGCCCGGATCGAGGGGCGGCGGCGGGGGCGAGGGAAGATCGGCCGCGATATTGTACCAGCTTTCCGGGATATCCCCTTCGTCGAGAAGGAATTTCAGACGATCGCCCATTCCCGTTCCCTCCGGCCTCCGGGTTCTTTTCGCTCCGGTGATAGCAGGCGGCGGCGACGAGGCAAACCGTGCCCGCGCCTTGCCGCCCGGCCCGCCTTCCGCCATCTCGCGGAGAGGGCCGGTACGATCCCGGCCGGGGAGAGGAGGATGGCGATCCGCATCGTGGCGACCGAACCCTATCCGGACCAGCGGCCCGGCACCTCGGGGCTGCGCCGGAAGACCCGCGTCTTCGAGACCCGGCCGCACTATCTCGAGAACTTCGTCCAGTCGGTGTTCGACTGGCTCGGCGATCCCGGGGGGTGCACCTTCGTGCTCGGCGGCGACGGGCGGTACTTCAACGACCGGGCGATCCAGATCCTGCTGCGGATGATGGCCGCCAACGGCGTGGGGCGGGTGCTGGTGGGGCGGGACGGCCTGCTCTCGACGCCGGCGGCCTCCCATATCATCCGCAAGTACGGCGCCCGCGGCGGCTTCATCCTCACCGCCTCCCACAACCCGGGCGGTCCCGAGGGCGATTTCGGCATCAAGTACAACATCGAGAACGGCGGGCCGGCACCGGCCGGGGTGACCGAGGCCATCTTCGCCCGCAGCCGGCGGATCACCCGCTTCCGCGTGCTCGAGGCGCCCGATCTCGACCTCTCCGCCCCCGGCGAGACCCGTCTCGGCGGGATGAGGGTGACGGTCCTCGATCCGGTCGCCGATCATGCCGAACTGCTGGCCGGGCTGTTCGACTTCGATGCCATCCGCGCCCTGTTCGCGGGCGGCTTCCGCTTCCTCTTCGACGCCATGCACGGGGTCACCGGCCCCTACGCCCGGCGCATCTTCGTGGAGATGCTGGGCGCCCCCGCGGATTCGGTGCTGCGGGGCGATCCGAGACCCGACTTCGGCGGGCTGCATCCCGATCCTAACCTCGCCCGGTGCCGTGATCTGGTGGCGCGGATGAACGGGCCCGGTGCACCCGATCTCGGCGCCGCCGCGGACGGCGACGGCGACCGCAACATGATCCTCGGCCCCGGCCTCTTCGTCACTCCCTGCGACAGCCTCGCTCTGCTCGCCGACCGGGCCGATCTGGCGCCGGGCTATCGCGGGCGGCTCACCGGGGTGGCCCGCTCCATGCCCACCTCGCGGGCGCTCGACCGGGTCGCCGCCGCCCGCGGCCTCGCCCTCTTCGAGACTCCCACCGGCTGGAAGTACTTCGGCGATCTGCTCGATGCCGGCCGCATCCAGCTCTGCGGCGAGGAGAGCTTCGGTACCGGTTCCGACCATCTGCGGGAGAAGGACGGCATCTGGGCGGTGCTGTTCTGGCTGCAGATGCTGGCCGCCCGCGGTACCGGCGTGCGGGAGCTGGTCCACGGCCACTGGTGCCGCTTCGGGCGCGACTACTACACCCGGCACGATTACGAACGGCTCGATCCGGCGGTGGGCGAGGGGATCCTCGAGGATCTGCGCCGCCGCCTGCCGGCGCTTCCCGGAACCGGGATCGGAGGGGCGCGCGTCACCGCCGCCGACGATTTCGCGTATCGCGATCCGATCGACGGGAGCCTGAGCGAGCATCAGGGCATCCGCCTGCTGTTCGACGACGGCTCGCGCATCGTCTACCGGCTCTCCGGCACCGGTACCGAAGGGGCGACGCTGCGGGTCTACATGGAACGCCACGAGACCCGGGAGCTCTTCGCCGACACCCAGGAGATGCTGGCACCGGTGATCGCCCGCGGCCGCGAGATCGCCGACCTTCCGGGCCGGACCGGGAGGCGGGCGCCGGACGTGGTGACCTGAGAGAGGGTGGAGGATGGCCGGGGAGCGGGCGGAGGCGGCGGCCTGGCGGCGCCGGATGCGGGTCGAGTTGCTGGCCCGGCGGCAGGCGCTCGGGGAGGAGGAGCGGCGGCGGGCCACCGCCCGCATCCTCGCGCATCTCGAGGATCTCCGTCCCGCCCTCGCACCGCCGGTGGCGCTCTACTGGCCGATCCGGGGAGAGGTGGATCTGCGCGGATTCGCCGACCGCCTCGCCGCCGCCGGCACGGTCCTCGCCCTGCCGGTGATCGTCGCCCGGGCCGCGCCCATGGAGTTCTGGCGCTGGGAACCGGGCGCCGCGATGGCGGAGGGGGTGTGGAAGATCCCGATCCCGGCCGTGCGCGATCCCCTGTCGCCGCGCACGGTGCTGCTGCCGCTAGTGGGGTTCGATGCCGCCGGCTACCGGCTGGGCTACGGCGGCGGCTACTACGACCGCACCCTCGCGGTGCTGCGCCCGCTCCCGCTCCTCATCGGCGTCGGCTACGGTTTCTCGCGGCTCGCGACCATCCGCCCCGAGCCGCACGACCGGCGCCTCGATCTGGTGGTCACCGAGGGGGGCGTCGAACGTTTCCCGGCGGAGGACGAGCCGGTTCGCCGTGCTTCGCCGCCCTGCTGCGGCGAGGATGTCGACCCCGTCCGGACGGGGTTGCCCCCGAACGAAGGGACCCCGCCGGAAGGGTGAGGGGCTCAGCTCTCTTCCGCCACCCCTTCCACCAGGATCATGCGGGTGCGGGCGGCCTCCTGCCTGAGGGCGGCGATCTCCCGGTATTCGGGAGAATGATAGAAGCGGCGTGCGGCTTCCATGTCGTCGAAGGCGATCACCACCACCCGCCGCGGTGGCACCTCGCCCTCGAGGAGCTCGGCCGCCCCGCCGCGCACGAGGAAGCGGCCGCCGTGGCGGGCCACCAGCTCGGGGGTGCGGGCCCGGTAGCGGGCGTAGGTCTCGGGATCGTGGATGTCGACTTCGGCGATCACGTAGGCGGGCACGGGAGGCTCCTTTCGCGGATCAGAGACGGGCGCTGTCCATCCAGATGGTGACCGGGCCGTCGTTGATCAGGCGCACCTTCATCCGCGCACCGAAGACCCCGGTCTCGACGGGGAGGCCCTCGGTGCGCAGGACGTCGCAGAATTCCCGGTAGAGCCGCTCGCCGAGTTCCGGCGGCGCCGCTCCCGCGAAGCTCGGGCGGTTACCGCGGCGGATGTCGGCGGCGAGGGTGAACTGGCTCACCACCAGCACGGCGCCGCCCACT
>Ga0256830_1001007_pt1 | contig 20615 bp, 21 predicted proteins | sample 128326metaG_FD_190537 | JGI IMG/M metagenome (GOLD analysis project Ga0256830, IMG submission 190537) | Hydrothermal vent microbial communities from Lau Basin, Pacific Ocean - 128-326 | ecosystem: Environmental > Aquatic > Marine > Hydrothermal vents | place: Pacific Ocean: Lau Basin | collected... | reverse complement strand
CACACCCACAAAAAAAGGGTCAACCCGAACCGGGCCGACCCCTTGATCTTTCTGGTGGAGGGTAGGGGATTCGAACCCCCGACCTTCGCATTGCGAACGCGACGCTCTCCCAGCTGAGCTAACCCCCCATGTTGTGAAATCGGAACGCATACCCTGCAGCTTCGTTCCGCCGTCAGGACGACATCTTCAATATGTCCTTTACCTTTTCCTTGAGCTCCCTCAGGTCAGAGGACTTTACAACGTAGGCATCCGAGGCCCATGTGCCGAACTCCTGTTTGTAGTGGGGATAGGCTGTACAGAGTATGACAGGCAACTCCTTCCACCTCTCTTTCACCTTTCTCAGGACCTCCACACCGTCCATGCCGGGCATCTTGATATCGAGCAGCACGAGGTCTATGTTGTCTGATTCGAGCTTCTCAAGCGCTTCTTCACCGGAAGAGGCAAGCTCGACTTCACAACCCTCTTCTTCGAGTTCTTCCTTGTAAAGGAGCCTGATACCCTCTTCGTCATCGACAATGAGAACTCTCTTTTTCATAACGAACTCCATGAAACGGTTTTATACGTTCATCTATCTTTTCCTGCGGGAGCGCTTCCCGGCACATGGCAGTTTCACGGCAAACGTCATGCCCTTGCCGTACTCGTTGAAGACCTCTATGTGTCCGTCATGTTTTGTTATTATCTTGTGCGTTATGGGGAGTCCGAGCCCGGTCCCTGACTTCTTTGTAGTGAAGAAGGGATTGAATATGTCTCCTACAAGGCCCGGGGCTATCCCGCCGCCGACATCGCTTACCTCCACTATCCCCCAGTCGTTTTCTTTTCTTGTTTTTACCGTCAGCGTTCCCCCATGCTCCATGGACTGTATCGCATTTGCTATGAGGTTGTCAAAAGCAATCTTAAGCTGATGGGGATCGGCCATCACCTGAATCGAATCCTTCGACAGATCCTTGATTACCTCTATATTCTGGTTGCGGCATGCCTCTTCGAAGAGCCCCAATGCTTCGTCGACTATGGGATTTATGTTCTGAAGCGAGAACTTTAGCGACTTGTCCTCGGTAAAGTTCAGTATGTCGTCCATGATCTCCTCAAGCCTGGTGACCTGGTTGAATATATGGTCCACATACACCAGGTGGGGAGAGCCTGGATCGAGTTTTTTTTTGAGCCTCGCTGCAAAGCCGCCGATACTTACAAGCGGGTTTTTGATCTCGTGCGCAAGTGTGGCTGAAAGCTCACCGAGGGCCATCAGTTTTTCCGCGTTCGCAAGCCTTGTCTGAAGGTTCTTGAGTTCGTTGTATGTCCTCTTGAGCCGCACTATGTTTTCATCGTACTTGATCGACGCCGCTATCTGCTTGGCGATGACGCCGAGCAGCTTCCTGTTGGTGGTCGAGAGCGTGCGCTTGTTCGTCGACTTGAGATAAAGGACCCCGTAGCAGCTCTTTCCGTCTGTAAGCGGATAGACAAAGGCGCTTCTGTATCCCGATAGCCCCCTGTCCTTCACCCCGCGCCAGCTTGTAGACTCCTCTGAAGGGGTTGAGACCTCCAGCGCCTTCTTCGATCTTCTTGCCAGTCCGGCAAGCCCTTCATCTTCCCTGTAGGCGTTTACAGATCCCTTGCGCCTGCCCCCGGCGGCCACTATCTTGAAGAGTTTTTCCCCCTTGTCACGCCTGTAGATGCTGCAGTGGTCGACGGGGAAAGAACGGTATAAAAGACCCGCCACCTTCTTCAACCTCTGGTCGAGGCCGAGGTTGGAGTCCGTCAGCTCAATTACTTTGCTCAGTATCTCATATCCCATGCTACGGTCACAGCGAGCGGGCCTTTATTTGTGTGGACCTTACAAAAACCTGCAGGGCATGATCCTTGTTCCCCGCGGTGCGTCAGATCTTGGCCTCCCTGAGGAAGGTCGCCGCTTCTTCAGGAGGCGTGGGATTTATGTAAAAGCCCGAGCCCCATTCAAAGCCGGCCGTCTTTGTAAGCTTCGGCATTATCTCAAAGTGCCAGTGGTAGTGCTGCAGGGAGACACTGTCCTTTATCGGCGCGGTGTGCAAAATGAAGTTATATGGCGGGAAGGTCAAAACCTTGTCCATCCTCTTTAGCACATCGGAGAAGAGCAAGGCCAGGTTCTCGTAGTGGTGCTTCTGTGAGTTCTCGAAGTTGGACTCGTGGAACTTCGGCAGTATCCAGACCTCGAACGGAGACTTCGGGGCGTAAGGACTTACGGCAAGGAAGTCCTGATTCTCGGCTACAACCCTTTCCCCCTGCATGATCTCCTGACGGACTATGTCGCAGAACACGCACCGTTCCTTGTAGTTGAAGTACTCAAGCGAGCCGTCGAGCTCCTCTGCGACCCTCTTGGGGATTATCGGCAGGGCTATGAGCTGGGTGTGCGTATGTTCAAGCGATGCGCCGGCCGCCTCGCCGTGGTTCTTGAATATGAGGAGGTAGCGCAGCCTTGTGTCCTTTTTGAGGTCTATGATCCTGTCCCTGTATGCCCACAAGAGCTCCTCGAACCTGTCGGTGGATATGGTCGACAGGGTATCCTTGTGGTTGGGCGACTCTACTATGACCTCGTGGGCCCCCACGCCGTTCATCTTGTCATAGACCCCTTCGCCGACCCTGCCCAGGCTGCCTTCTATCTTGAGGGCCGGATACTTGTTGGGCACAACCCGAATGCGCCAACCCGGCGTGTTGGGCTGGGTCCCGGGCTCACGGTATGCGATTATCTCTGGAGGTGTCATCGACTCGTTGCCCTCGCAGAACGGGCAGGAGCCTCCCTTTGTAGGGGGAGGAGGCACCACGAACTCCGAAGGACGCTTTCCGCGTTCCGTGGATATTATCACCCATCTGCCTATTATGGGGTCTTTTCTTAATTCGGACATATCCTTAGTGTCCTGCTATCGTCTCTGGATTTGGCGTAAAACGGGATGGTCTTATGTGGATATAACGCAAACCGAAGTAAAATGCAAGGGGTTATGTCAAAAAAAGGACAAGATGCCTTGCAAAAAGAAAGGTGTTTTTCAAGGGAGGCCTCTCTTTTTTTCGAGCTCCTCCTCTTCCTTCTTGCACTCTATGCAGAAGGTGGTGACGGGCCTGGCCTCGAGCCTCTTTTCGGAGATCTCCTCGCCACACAGTTCGCAGATGCCGTATGTCCCCTGGTCTATCCTCTTGATGGCCTCCTTGACCTTGGCCACCAGTTTGCGTTCCCTGTCCTTGACGCGCAACGTAAAGTTCCGGTCGGTCTCGTGAGACGCCCTGTCGGAAGGATCGGGAAAATGCTCCTCATCTGCCCTGTTCATCCCGCTGACGGTCTTCTCCGCGTCGTGAAGGAGTTCCTCGAGCCTTGAATTGAGTATGCCTCTGAAGCGTTCGAGTTTTTCCTTTTCCATGAAAATCAGTATAACCTAAAACGCTTTTCGGTGCAAATACTAAATCTCACCCGGGGCAAGCGCAGTTCCACACCGTGCTACTGCCTGACGGGTGACACACCTTCATCCGGCAGTGCCTCGACCTCGATGATCCTTCCGTCTTCCACCTTTAGCAGGAAGAGCTCCTTTACCGCCTCCCCGTATTCATCGAAGTGGATCCTGCCGGTTGCGCCGTCGGGTATCTCCGTCTTCTCTATGATATCCCTTACGGCGAGGCGGTCCGTGGCGTTTTGCGCGATGGCCGCGAGCATTATCATGGCCGAGTCATAGGCCTCTGCCTCTATTATACCGGGCTCGTATCCGTAGACCTTCTTGAACCTCCTTACAAAGTCACTCGTACCCTTCCTGTTGCTCCTGGGAAAGAACCCGTCCACGAATACGGCCCCTTCTACGTATTCACCGGCAAGCTCTATGAGCTCAGGGGAGTTCCATCCGTTGGAGCCGAGGAGCACTACGTCCTTTATGTTGTAGTAGGCGAGGTACGGGGCTATCTGCGCCACGCTGGCGTAGTAGTCCGGTATGTACAGCGCCTGGACCTCGATGCCAGGGGTGTATTCCGCCACAAGGCGTCTGCCCACCAGGCGCCTTTCCACCTTTATGTCGAACAGTGCCTTGAGTTCCTTGCCGAAGTCCTTCTTGCCGGGGGCGTACTTGGCCTCTCCGGCTATGGTTCCCCCGCGCGACATGACCGCGTTCCTGAAGTGGTAGGCGAGGTCCCTGCCGTAGGTGTTGTCCGGATAAAGGATCGCAAAGCTCTTAAGCCCCTCTGTATCGATTGCGTACTCCGCTATCGTCTCGGCCTGCTGCTTCGGTGTCAGGAAGTTGCGGAAGACAAAGTCACCGGTTTCGGGTATACCGTCTCTCTGGGAGAGCACTATGGCAGGGACCATTCTACTCTGGGTGGTCCTTGCCACCGCCGGGGCCGTTCTGCTCAGGAGAGGCCCTACAATACCCATCACGTTGTCGTCCCTGAGCAGTTGCTCGGCCAACTCCTCTGCGGACACATCCCGTGAGCCGCTGTCCTTCACCCTGACCTCTATGTCCATGCCTCCCTTTTCCACGAACTCTTCCACGGCAAGCAGTATGCCCTTCAATGCATCCTCACCAAAGGCGGCGTACAGCCCGTTCAGCGGCAGCACGGCGCCGATGGCCGGCCTGTCGGCTTCCTGCTTCAGCGTGGAGATGATGGACTCTATGGCGTCGAGCAGTATCTGGGCCTTTACCCTGAGGGTGAGCGATGTGTTCGGGGTGGAGACCACGGATTCCAGGTTGGACTTTGCCTCCATGATCATTCCATTTCTGTACTGGCAGTATCCGAGCCCGTAGAGCGCTTCCATCTTGTGGGGGCTTGCGGGAAAGTCTTCGAGGAGCATCTGGTAGAAGGTTGCGGCCCTGCGGAAGTCTTTCTTGTCCGCAAAGATCGATGCGATCCTTATTACGGCCTCGTCCGTGTCGGCGAAGGCGGGGTAGGTGTATATGAACCTTTCAAGCTCAGCGGTGTTCGTGTCGGTGGCGCCGTTGAGCTCTATATCCTCGAATATCCTCCACAGGGCCTCGGTGGCCGCGTTCTCGGACCAGAATATCCTTGCATCCGACAGGGAAGCCGAAAGGAGTAATATGACGGCCGCAGCAGCTATCTTTCTTTTCACTCGAAGATCTCCCGTACCTTCTCGAAGAAGCTTTTTTTCTGGGGCAATATGTCGTCGTTGCTTATCCTGGCGAACTCCTCGAGTAACTCCCTCTGCCTCTTGTTGAGCCTCGTGGGTGTCTCGACCCTTATGTGTACAAGTTCGTCTCCACGCCTTCCCGTCTGTAGGGAGGCTATGCCCTTGCCCTTTAGCCTGAATATCCTGCCAGTCTGCGTGCCGGCAGGTATCTTGAGCTTTACCGGCCCTTCGAGTGTCGGAACCTCTATCTCCGAGCCGAGGGCGACCTGGGGAAAGCTGACTGGCACCTCGCATATCACATCGTAACCGTCTCTCTTGAATATGGGGTGCGGCTTGACGGTGACGAAGACATAGAGGTCCCCAGGAGGGCCTCCCCTCCGTCCAGCCTCCCCCTCGTTGGCGATCCTCAGCCTCGAGCCGGTATCCACGCCTGGAGGGATATTTATTGTGATGGTTTGTGTAGCACGGGTCTTGCCGCTTCCGCCGCAATCCTTGCAGGGGGTGTGTATGACCGCCCCGGTTCCCCTGCATGCTGAACATGTCCTTGATATGCTGAAAAGGCCCTGTTGGAACCTCTCCTGGCCTGTTCCGTTACACCTTGAGCACCTGGCCGGTGAGGTCCCCGGTCTGGCCCCGCTGCCGTTGCAGGTGGCACATGGCACGGTCTTGGGTATATCGATCTTCTTGGTCGCTCCGAAGGCCGCCTCCTCGAAGGTGATCTCGAGGTCGTACCTGAGATCGGCGCCGGGCTCTGGTCCGGGGCGTCTCCTCCTCGTACCGAAAAAGTCGGCGAATATGTCGCCGAAGAAGTCCTGGAAGTCTCCGCCGAAGCCCACGTCTCCGAAGCCGCCGCCGACCCCGGCCTGGCCGAACCTGTCGTACCCGGCGCGCTTTTCGGGGTCCTTGAGCACCTCGTAGGCCTCGTTTATCTCCTTGAACCTCTCCTCGGCCTCCCTGTCACCCTTGTGCTTGTCCGGATGGTATAGGTGCGCAAGCCTTCTGTAGGCCTTCTTTATCTCGGCGTCGGTGGCGTTTCTGTCCACACCGAGCACTTGGTAGTAATCTTTAGCCATAAGATGAGACCCTGCCTTCCGTATATTGTCGACCCCGGGCAAAACGCAGCGCCTGTTCGTGGCGGGGACGTTGCTGTTGCCCGGTGCCTTCTTTGGTGTTTGCCGGCGGACTAATTAGAGGCTTCGCTCTCCCGCTTGCCTGACGGTCCTTTTGCAACGACTACGAGCGACGGCCTGAGAAGCCTCTCGTTGAGGAGGTAACCCTTCTGTAGCTCCTTGATGACGATCCCGCTTTCGTATTCTTCGCTTTCCTCGTGGCTCAATGCCTCGTGCATCGTAGGGTCGAACGGCTTGCCCTTGGCCTCTATCTCCTTGAGCCCGAACTTCTTGAGAATATCGTGCATGTTCTTGAGCGTGAGCTCGACCCCGCTGCGCAATGAGTTTACCGCAGCCTCTTCACTGGGCGATTCCTCGAAGTGCTCAAGCGCCCTTTCAAGGTTGTCCAGCACGCCCAGAAGTTCCTTTATGAGCTCCTCGTTGGCAAAGCTTACGAGTGCGGACTTCTCCTTATCCATCCTCTTCTTGTAGTTTTCGAAGTCTGCGCACTTGCGGAGGTACTTGTTTCTGAACTCCTCGGCCTCCTTTGTCTTTTCATCGAGCTCTTTCCTGAGCTGCTCCGCCGCCTCTTCGTATTCAGCGGCCAGCTCCTTGGGGTCTTTGCAGGCCTCCTCTCCGGTTGCTGCATCAGAAGCTTTCTTCTGTTCCATCTCCTTGTCCATGGACCTTCCCTCTTTACGGATATGGTTTGTTTTCAGTAATCCTTAACTATAACTCAGGATAGTTAAAGGGCCTTGCCGAGAAACTGGGCGGCATAGTTTACGAGGGGGATGATCTTGGGATAATTCATTCTGACGGGTCCGATGATACCGACTGTCCCGATGGTATATCCATCTTTGCGGCACGGAGCGGTGACGAAACTGAGCCCTTCGAACTCCTCGACATCCCACTCTGATCCCATGTAGATGTGGGGTTCCTTATCCTCAAGGCTCTTGTCGAGTATCTTGACGAGAAGGCTCTTTTCTTCGAACGCATTGAACAGGCGCCTCATTCTCTCCACGTCCTCCCTGAACTCGGGCTGCTCGAAGATAAGCGTCATGCCTTCGACGTATATCTCTTCCTTAGGGCTCGTCGACACCTCTTTTACGGCGATCTCCCCGAGTTTTAGCGCCCTTTTGAGTAGCGTATCGTAGAGGTTCTTTTCTTTTTTCATCTCTCTCAGAACCCTGTTACGCAGCTCTTCCAGTGTTTTCCCCCTTGCGAGTGTGGTGAGGTAATTTGATATCTTCTCCAGGTCGAGGTGGTCTATATCCTCGTCGAGCCTCACAAGCCTCGTTTGAACAAATCCCCCTGTCGATACGATGACGACCAAAAGGCTGGTGTCGTTTATGGACAGGAACCTGATCTGTTTTATCGAAAGGTGCCTGAGCCGCGGCGTAAGCACGAATCCGGCGCAGCATGTAAGCATAGAGAGCGCCCTCGTGGTCCTGCGCATTATCAGATCGGCGCCGAACGGACCGTTGCAGCATGAGCTTATGAGGTCGATGTCTGTTTCGCGGGGCTCCTCGAGTTCGCTGAGCGAGTCGACGTAAAGTCTGAAGCTTCTGTCCGTCGGGACCCTGCCGGCGGATGTATGGGGTCTGGTGAGGTAGTTCTCCCTTTCGAGCTCCGCCATGATGCTCCTGATGCTCGCCGGGCTCAGCCCTATCCCGTACTTTTCGGCTATGGTCTTGGAGCTCACAGGTACGGCCGTTGTGACATATTCCTGGACCACGGCGGCCAGTATCTTTTCGGCCCGTTCGGTCAGCCCTGTTTCACCCCTTATGATGTTTGTTCTCCTGTGTATTCTTTTCATGGCCAAAACCGTACAGGATCCCGTGCAAGCCGTCTTATTTCATCCAGAAAAGAAAGATAACAAATGGTGCGGGCTATTTCAAGTGACTAAAATATCTCGTTTGAAAATATTATCCCTTTTTCAGTAAGTGTTATTCTGCCGTTGGCCGATTGAACGATCCCGAGTTCACGGAGCCTTTTCCACTCCAGCACGCTCCTGGGCGAGAGGCCGAAGTCTTTCCTGAATTCTTCCTCGCTTATACCGCAGAGCCTCCTTAATCCCAGCATCAGCCGTTCGGTCATGGCTTCGTCCCTTCCAAGCGTCTCTCCGCCTTCGGTAGCCGCCACACCCGCGGCCGTAAGTTCCATGTAGCGTTCGGGGTCCTGTTCGTTCCACCACCTCCTGCCCCATCCGGGGTATCTCAGGAAAGAGTGCGCGCCGGCACCGAGGCCGATGTAGCTACCGCCCTCCCAGTAGCGGCTGTTGTGGCGGCTGTGGAAACCCTCGAGCGCGAAGCTGGATATCTCGTAATGCTCGTAACCAGCCTGTTTGAGGAGCTCCTTTGCCTTGAAGTACATTTCGACCTCTACCTCTTCGGGGGTAAGGTCCAGTTTCCCGTTCCGAAGGGCCGTGTGCAGTGGGGTGCCGTGCTCTATCGTAAGTCCGTAAAGGGATATGTGCTCCGGCCGGACCGTCAGCGCCTTGAGTATGGATCGTTCCAGGTCCGACGGCGTCTGTCCGGGGATGGCGAAGATTAGGTCGATCGATAGGTTTGTAAACCCGGCGTCCCTCGCCTCCTGTATTACACATTCGGCCTTGCGCGCACTGTGGGTCCTTCCGAGTCTCTTCAGGTCCAGGTCATTGAAGGATTGCACGCCGAGGCTCAGCCTGTTTATGCCAGCGTCCCTGTACCCCTTGAGCCTTTTTCCGTCGACCGTGTCCGGGTTGGCCTCGATGGTTATCTCGATTCCGTCATTGGGGTGGATCACTGCAAATACGTTGTCCAGAATGCGGACTATGGACTCCGGTGAAAAAAGTGACGGTGTCCCGCCGCCGAAGTAGACCGTCTCAAGGCCGGAGAATCGTTCCTTCGGTGATTCCCTGTCCGCAAGGAGGAAGAGTTCCCTCAGCAGGCACTCCGTGTACGGCCCCTCTGGCACAGGGTCCGTTGCACGGGAGTTGAAGTCGCAGTATGCGCACTTGTTCCTGCAGTAGGGGATGTGTATGTATATCCCGAGGGAGCCATTCGGTGTGTATCCCGTCACCTTGTCCAAACCCCACAATCCTCCCGCAGCGCCAAAAATAGATGCCGCCAGTCCATTATATCAGATAACCTGTTGAGATGTAAGAGTTTTTTGCCGTTTGCGGAAGCTCAGACATAGTAGATGAGAAGGCAGGTCAAAAGGAAGATGGTCACCCAGAGCACCGTCGAGCCGATCGGCCAGTGCTTTATGATGTCACCGGGATAGATGGCCTTTTCCTTATCTATCCTCCTTTTTACCTCGGCCCGCCTGTCCGAGCCGCATACGAGGATGAAGGCCGTGTCAGCGGCGATCTTCAACGCCCCCAGCGGGTTTTTGCTGAACCAGATGAGCGCCGATGGTATGGTGTTGAAAAAGGTCCTCGCAAGCAGGTCCCCTATCTTCAGCATGGGATCGTTCAGGAACCACATAAATATCGAGGCCCCTTTCCTGTAGAACCAGTCGGTATCCATGCTTATGGTAGGCTCCGGGTTGAGCTTCTTGAGCAGTACGAAGAAGCCGAGTGCAGTGAAGAGGAGAAGGCCGAGAGAACCTGTTATATGGTCTGCTGTATACGGCTTGTATTTGGCAAGGTACGGCAGCACATTGTAGAGAGCGCTCGGATAGACACCCATCGCCACGCACAGAAGCGCTGCTATACCCATCCCGACCAGCATGTTCAATGGCGGCTCCTTGGCCTTGATGCCTGAATCCTTTCCGAAGAACATGAAGTATGGCAGCTTTAATGTGGTTGACAGAAACGTACCTGTTGAAGCCGCGGTCAGCAGGAGCGTAACGATCGCTCTGTGATCATAGGCCGCGGCAGAGACCACCATGGATTTGCTTACAAAGCCGCTGAACAGCGGGAAGGCCGATATGGAGAACCCGCCTATCATGTAGAGCACCATGGTGACCGGCATGGTCCTGTAGAGTCCGCCCATGTCGGTGAGTCTCCTCAACCCTGTCATGTATACCACCGAGCCCGCGCCCATGAAGAGAAGGGCCTTGTAGATGATGTGCGTAAAGGCGTGGGCAGTGGACCCGTTTAGGGCAAGGTATGTGCCCATACCCACACCGGTGACCATGTAGCCCACCTGGCTTATGATGTGGTAGGCGAGAAGCCGCCTGCAGTCGTTCTCAATGACCGCGTAGATAACCCCGTAGAGGGTCATGAAGACCCCCATGGGGACGAGTATTTCCGTACCGGGAAAGCCCCTTATGAGTACGTAAATCGCGGTCTTCGTCGTAAATGCGCATAGAAATACCGAGCCTGTTATAGTTGCCTCTGGATACGCGTCCGAAAGCCAGGCGCTCAGCGGGGGCACGGCCGCATTCAGTATGAAGCCGATGAGTATGAGGTAGAACGCCAATCCACCGTCTCCCAGCGGGCCGAAGAGGAGAGAGCCCGACTCCACGTAGTGCATTATGATGCCGGCAAGGAGCACCACGCCTCCGAAGAGGTGCACGAGCAGGTACCTGAAACCGGCCTTCTTCGCGCGCTCGGTGAACCTCGCGAATATGAGATAGGCCGATGCGAATGCCATTATCTCCCAGAAGATGAAGAGGGTGAGAAGGTCACCTGCGAAGACCACCCCCAACGAACTTCCGGCATACATCAGGGCTGCCACGTGCTGCCTGTTGTCGTCTACGTGCAGCGCGTACATGTTGCCTATGAAGGCCATTATGGTGAAGACGTAGGCGAAAACGAGGCTCAGCTTGTCGACCCTGCCGAAGATGAGGTCGTTACCGAGGAAGCTGTAGGTCCAGTGGTTTCCTGGCGACATGTAGATGGTGGAGACAAGCGCCGCGGATGGCAGGGCCAGGAGGTAGCACTTCCTTAACCCGCCCCTGAGAAACGGGACGAGGAATGAGCCGACTATGAGTATCGCCGCGGGATGTGCCCACTCAGTCATAATAGTCCTCTTTCTTCATTATCCCGTGGTGCCCGATGAACTTCGACAACATTGCGATGACCACGCAGGATATGAATCCGTAGACGGCGCTGAACCCAGGTATCCTGTCCCAGGGAAAGACCGGGTGTTCGCGTGTGATGAAAAAGTCGCTCGCAAAGACGGCGAGCAGGACCACATAGAACGCGACCTTGACTCTTGCAGACACCTTCATCTTATCACCTCTCTCGCAAGGGCTATGAAGTAATCCGGGTAGAGCCCTATTATGACCGACCCTACGGCGGTAAGTACAAGCGGGATGGCCATGATCGGTATCTCTCTGACCTCTTCGCCGTGGTGGTACTCGTCCTCCTTCTCCCTTTCAAAGAAGGCCTTGTAGGTTATGGGGAGAAAATACGCTGCATTGAGCATTGTACTGGCAAGGAGTACCACCAGCACGGGGTAGTTCAAGGCCTCGACCGAACCCACGGCAAGATACCACTTGCTCACGAAACCGGCCACCGGGGGTACTCCTATCATGCTCAGGGATGCTATGAAGAACGCGGCCATGGTCCACGGCATACGCCTGGCAATGCCGCCGAGCTGGCTTATGTTCGTCTTGTGCGCCGCGGCGTAGATGTGGCCGGCGCAGAAAAAGAGCGTTATCTTTGAGAATGCATGGTTTGCAATGTGCACTATCCCTCCTACGGCGCTGCTCGGTGTGAGCAGCAACGCACCGAGTACTATGTAAGATAGCTGGCTCACGGTGGAGTAGGCGAGCCTCGCCTTGAGGTTGTCCTTCGTCAGGGCAACGAAGGAGGCCATGATTATGGTAAATGATACAAAATAGGCCGCCGCCGTGCCTATGTCCAGGTCCACCAGGAGATCGGTTCCGAAGACGAAAAAAAGAACCCTGAGGATGGAGAAGACCCCTGTCTTTACGACCGCCACCGCGTGCAGGAGCGCGCTTACAGGGGTGGGAGCCACCATGGCCGCTGGCAGCCAGTTGTGAAAGGGCATGATGCCGGCCTTGGCTATACCCGCGATGAAAAGGACGAATATGACGGTCAGCATTGTCTTGGAGGCCGTGCCGGCGAGTATGCCCTGGCTCGAGAACTCAAGCGTGCCGGCGGCGTTGTATGTGAGAAAGATTGCGAAGAGCTGGAAGGCCAGGGATGTGCCGAGCAGATACACTATGTACTTTCTCGCACCGGCCCTTGCCTCGGGTGTCTCCTTGTGGCCGACGAGCGGAAAGGTGCAGAGTGTGATGGCCTCGTAGAAGAGGAAGAGCGTGAACATGTTGGCGGCGAACGCCGCGCCTATGGTCGCGGTCATGGTCGCGGCGAAACACATGAAGTAACGCGTCTGGGCATGCTCCTTGAGCGTCCTCATGTATCCTATCGAATAGAACGATGTGAGGATCCACAGAAACGACGCGGTCGCGGCAAAGAGTATGCCCATGGGGTCCACCTTGAAACCTATCTCCAGTCCGGGGAGTATGGTGACGAGTGAGTACTCGATCGTCTTGCCGTCGAGGACCGCCGGGACCATGGACATGACTATCGCGAACTTCACCACCGCGGCGAGTATGGTCCAGAACTCGCGCAGGTTCGGCCTCTCGTACGAAAAGCCTATAAGGACAACCGCTACCGCCGAGACGGCCATTGCATAGAGCGGTCTTGCCGAGTGTATTATCTCCACAGAACTATCCTCCGAGAAGCAGCTTCGCCGCGGCCGCAGCCACCTTCGTCGGTATAAAGGCTGCGATACCGAATACAATACAGAGCAGCGACAGGAAAAGCGTCGTAGCGGTCATGCCGAACGGCGCCTCCGCCGGTTCGGACGGAAGCCCGGCGAGCTTTTCCGACTTTTCCCTGAAGTATATCGCTTCAACGATCCTCCAGAAGTACACCGCCGTAAGCAGCGAGCTTAAGAGTATTATAGGGATGAAGTACCACATGTCCGCCTTGAGCGCGCCCACGGCGAGGTACCACTTGCTCACGAAGCCCACGGTAAACGGGAAGCCTATCATGGAAAGCGCGCCGATCGTGAAGGCCGCCATGGCGAACGGCATCTTCTTGCCCATTCCCCTCATATCTTCTATATTCACGATGCCGGTCCTGTACACCATGGCGCCCACCACCATGAACAGGGAACCCTTCATGAGCGCGTGGTTGAATATGTGCATGAGGCTTCCGGTCATGGACGCCTGGTTTGCGATTGAGGCGCCGAGTATTATGTAACCTATCTGCCCGACGCTCGAGTAAGCGAGCATGCGTTTTATGTTGGTCTGGGCCAGTGCTATCACAGAGCCTATTATGATGGCCAGCGCGGCCAAAACCAGCAGTATCTTTGTCACCGGTACCACGGTCAGGACGAACTCCGGCCTGTAGACCGTAAACATGAGCCTCAGGAGCACGTATGCGCTCACCTTGGTGGACGTTGCGGCCATCAGCGCAGAGACCGTAGATGGTGAATGCGTGTAGACGTTAGGCAGCCATATGTGGAACGGGAAAAGAGCCAACTTCAGGCTCAGCCCGACCATGAAAAAGGCGAATGCGCTTCTGACCGTGGTGGAATCGTAGAGCTCAGGCAGCCGCGCGCTGAGGTCGGCCATGTTCAGCGTCCCGGTGACCATGTACAGGTACCCTATGCCGAGCACGATGAACGATGCCCCGATTGTGCCGAGTATCAGGTAGTTGTAGCTCGCGATAAGGGCGTCGCGTTCCCTGCCCATGGCCACAAGGGCGTAGCCCGAGAGGGCGGATATCTCTATGAAGACGTAGAGGTTGAAGATGTCGCCGGTTATTACAATACCCATGAGCCCGGTGAAGAAGAGCAGGTACAGCGAGTAGAAAAATGGTATCTTGCTTTCAGAGACATCCTGCTCGATGCTCTTGCGGGCATAGAGCGTTATCACGATGGTTATGAAAGAGACCACGCAGAGGACAAGGCCGTTGAAGGGCGTGACCACGTACTCTATGCCCCACGGAGGCTCCCATCCGCCGAGCCAATAGCTTATGGGGCCGTTTTCCATGACGGACCTTATGAGTGCAAGCGAATATGCGAAGGAGAGGGATGTGGCAAGGAGCGCTACAAGCCAGCCAATTGACCTGTGTATCCTTCCGACGAGTGGAGTGATTATTGCCGATATCAGGGGTATTATTATGACAAGGATCGGTAGGTTCTCTGCTGAGATCATTCGTCCGTTTAAAGTACAGATTCCGGGGTCTTTCCGGTTCTGTCTCCCTTCATTTCGAGTATCTTGTCTTCTTCTATGGAGCCGAATGCCTTGTATATCCTTATCACGAGCGCGAGTGCGACCGCGGTGGTGCTTACAGAAACGACGATGGCCGTGAGCATCAGCACGTGCGGCAGCGGATTTTCGTAACGTACCGCGTGCTCCCACTCTATCGGTGCGGTACCGCCCCGCACCTTTGACATGGATATATAGAAGAGTATGACCGCCGTCTGGAAGATGTTCATTCCGATGATCTTTTTGATGAGGTTCTCCTTCGCGATCATCGCGTAGAAGCCGATCATCATCAGCGCTATGTATATCCAGTAATTGTACTTGCCTATGATAAGCTCAATCATCTTCGTGCCTTGCGGTCTCAAAGAAAATGGTCATCATCACGGCGGCCACGGTTATACCGACGCCTATCTCTATGCCGTAGATGCCGAGATGGCTTGCGAGGTGCAGCGCGTGTTCCGCGTGCTCGCCGTGGGCGGCCTTGCCGGCAAAGGCCGTGTATTCCAGGTAGGCGCCGCCTGCGAGTATGCACAGCACCCCTATCCCGGCGAACAGAAAAACCCCCGCAGAGTTCATGAAGTCGCTTATACTCTCCGAGACCCTGCGCCTTCCATCCTCCATGCCGAACGATATCACATAGAGGATTACGCTTGCGCCTATTATAACCCCTCCCTGGAATCCGCCGCCCGGGCTGATATCGCCGTGGGCTATGACGTACAGGGCGAAGAGCTGGATGAAGGGGATCAACAGCCTCGATACGGTCCTTATTACTATGTGTTCCTTCATTCCCTCCTGATCCTCCTCAGAAGGAGTATCACGCTCATTCCGGCGGTGAATATGACGGTGGTCTCCCCGAGGGTGTCGTAGCCCCTGTAGCTTGCAAGGACGGCGGTGACGAAGTTGGGAACACCCGTTTCATGGCGTGATTCTTCAATGTACCTTCTGGCCACATGCAGGTTGGCAGGGGCGTTGGGGTCTCCGAAGTCCGGCATGTCCATGGTCCCGTAGATCATCGCCGCGGCTGTCAGAACGACGACAAAGAAGCCCGAGACCTTTGTTATGCTGAATCTTTTCCTCTTCCACCCTCTTGCCTCGTGAGGCGGCTCGTATTCGCCCCGGACGGTCCTGCTGAGGGCCGCCACCATAAGGACGGTCGTGATGCCGGCTCCCACCGACGCCTCTGTAAAGGCGACGTCCACGGCATTGAGCATAGTCCATACAACGGCCATGATGAGGCTGTATGCCCCGAGTATTATGGTGGCGCCCAAAAGGTCCTTCATTAAGACCGCTGTCAGGGCGCATGCCACAAGGAACAAGAGCGGCAGTATGTAGATGACCTCCATCATATTCCGGTCCACTCTCCGCGGTATGGTGTCACTTCCTGCGATCCCCCTTTTGCCAGGGCTTAAGCCCGGCCACGTACGCCGCGTTTGCAAGGGCATGGGTTGCGGTTGGGTTCGCAATGAATATGAATATGATTATGATTAGAAGCTTTACGCTAACGAGCGAGAATCCTTCATACACCATTAACCCTATCAGCACCATGGACTGTCCGAGCGTGTCGGTCTTGCCGGCGGGATGAATCCTCGAATAGAAGTCGGGAAACCTTATTATGCCTATCGACGCCACTATGATGAAAAAGCATCCTATGACGAGGCATATGCCGGTGATGACCGTCTTTACATCCATCCAGCCGATGTCTGCAAGGGCTGTATCCACCATCAGTCCAACCTCCCCATCTCCCTGTACTTGAGAAATGCTATGGTCGCAATGAAGTTGATGAGCGCGTAAGCCAGTGCGATGTCCATGAAGTGCGGGCGTTCATAGATGAAACCTATTAGCGCTATGAGCACCACCGTCTTGGTCCCTATCACGTTTATGGCAAGCACCCTGTCACATATCCTGGGGCCCCTGATGCCCCTGTACAGGACCAGTATGGCCGACAATATGATAGCTAATGCGGCGGATTCAAACATTTCTCTTTTCTTCGCTTCCCTCTATCTTGCGGACCTTTGCCTGCATGGTGCCCTCCAGGAGGCTCTCTGCAGGCCCCCTTGCCACTGCGTGGACCATGAACTCACCGTTCCTGTCGGCCTTGACCGTGACCGTGCCCGGTGTGAGCGTTATGGAGTTGGCGAGTATCGTTATGCCGGTGTCGGTCTTCAACTTGGAGTCAAACTTGATCATCAACGGCTCTATGGGCATGGACGGGTGCAGCGTGCGGTAGACCAGGTCGAGGTTCGCAAGTATCACCTGCCATATGAGCCACGGCACGTAACGTATGAGCCTTAGCAGACTCGAAAAACCGGATCTTATGTCTGTTTTTCCTATCAGAAGGTCGTGCGAGATGTATGCTACGATGAGGCTTGATACAACGGCTGATATGATGAAGATGATGCCTAACTCTCCGGAAAGGAGCATCCAGAAGCCGAACATTATTATTGCGGTCAGGATAAAGCTCATCAAACAATCTCCGGTACAGGTGCGTACGGCCCTGTCGTACGGCCAGCTGCCGCTACCTTGGTCTGTTCGACCGTTGTGGTGCAGCCGCGTATATAACTCGGCGCTCGTAACAGGTGGAGCAGTCAGACAAGGTATGGAGTTCCAGGGAAAGACTTTGAAGTGCCAAGGTCTCTTGACCTGCCTTCGACTGATAAGCCCCTACTGGAAACCTTTTCTCTACAGTGCGATGCTTCTCCACCCGATGAGCTCGAAACGTTTGTGAAACCGCATCCAAGATGCTGATTCAGGGCAGGCGGTTTTAAGGATACAGTAGAGTGTGACATGTACTTCTTGCCCGCCCAATATACTTAGTGAAGCTTCTGTTTTTGTGGCCTCCCAGGTCTTTTTTGCGTCAAATAATAAGTTTTTTAAGGGTAAAAGTCAAGCATTTTGGCTTCATTTGTTCCACCGAAGAAGTAATGCCATGGAGGCGTGGTACAAGGTAGATGCCGTGGAGCTTCTCTTTGACGCAGCCGTCCCGAAGATCCGATACCGATGGTCCGGGGGTGCTCGGCCTTTGTCCTAAAACAGCCCAGGCTGTTGAACTTCCCGGTGGAAAAATGTATAATTGAAATCAACCTTGATCCGTGTGGAAACGTCTTCTGCTGCCGGGCACAGAAAGGCGGTCCGCTGCGCGTTTTTCAGAGTATGAACCACCTTGCTTCAACCGGTAAGCTTCTCATAGTAGTGGGGCTTGTAATAGCCGGTCTGGGATTCCTGCTGGCCTATGCGTCACCTTTTCTGCAGAAGCTGCCCATCGGCAGGCTTCCCGGAGACGTATATTACAAGAGGGACAACTTCGTCTTTTATTCCCCCCTGGGCACATCCCTGCTTATAAGTGCCATCGCGACCCTCATAATGTACCTTCTGTCCAGGCGTTAGTGTTGCATAAAAGAGATTTTTGCGGCTGTTTGTTGCGTTTTTGACACACCAAGGGCTCTTCTGTAAGTATAACCGCTTGATTCGTAAAGGTTTTTTATTATGGCATGTTTTTTGCATTTGAATGTGGGCATGTACCAGCGAACCGTAGGTGACACCATAGGGTTTTCCGGGATCGGTCTTCATACGGGTCTGCCGGTAAGCGTCCGGATACTGCCTTCGGGCGAGGGGACGGGTATATCCTTTGTCCGCAGAGATATCCCTGGCTCTCCGGTCATAAAGGCGAAGTGCAAGAACGTCGTTTCAACAAGCTTTGCCACCACGCTGGGTGTTGACGGGGTTACAGTCTCCACCGTAGAGCATCTGCTTGCCGCACTGTACGGTATGGGGGTCGACAATGCGCTCATCGAGGTCGACGGCCCCGAGGTACCCATAATGGACGGCAGCGCCGTACCCTTCGTCGAGATGATAGAGAAGGTTGGTCTTTCAAGGCTCGATTCACCGAGAAGGTATATCGTCATAAGGAGGCCGCTCAAGGTATCTGAAAATGAAAAGTACATATATCTCATGCCCCCTGGCGATGCTGACGGCGAGGACCTCCTATCAATAGACTACACCATAGATTTTGCGCACAGCTACCTCAACAGGCAGTCTTTCGCCTTCTCGCTTTCACCTGGCTCCTTCAAGCGGGAGATCGTAGGCGCCAGGACCTTCGGCTTTCTCAAGGATGTCGAGATGCTCAAGAAAAACGGCCTTGCGCTGGGCGGTTCCTTGAAGAACGCCGTGGTCATAGGGGATGATGACATACTCAATGAGGAAGGGCTGAGGTACACCGATGAGTTCGTGCGCCACAAGGTGCTCGATCTGATAGGGGACCTTGCGCTGCTTGGCATGCCTCTCATAGGTAGGATAAAGGCCTACAGGTCCGGCCATGCGCTCAACCAGAGCCTTGTTACAAAGGTCCTCAAGACCCCCAGGCGCTGGAAGATGCTGGAGTTCGTCGAGGCGGAATCCGCAACGGTCCCGGTGTTAAGCGAGGAACTGGTTACAGCCTGAGACCCATCCTTCTGTTTTTATCCGTATCCATATCCACCTTACACCCGGTTATAAGGTAGACCGGGCCCAAGCCCTTGTGTATCTGTGCCTGTCTTTTTTTGCGCTCCGATTGAAGCTCCCTGGGCCGGCTCAGGGAATCTTCTCATGTAAGTAGTTATCCGGTTACATTTTGCCCCTTAACCCCGCAGCCCGCTGCGGGGAATGCCTGCCTGCGCGGTCCGCACGCAGACAGGCGCTCGCTATGCATGTTCAACGGTTGCTGTCAGGGTCCGGCTACACCGCGCTTTTCGTGCGACCGCGGTGGCAGGGCCGTGCGGAAGGGATGCGGGTTCCCAGGTACATTTACCGGCATTGACTAAAAATTGCAAAACGGCCGGCCCTATGATAGACTCAAGGTGCTACGCTTCGTCATTGAAACGGGGTGTAAGGCCCTGTAATTTTGGAGGTATTCTCTTGTGAAAAATATAGGTTACTTCAGCCTCGTGCTGCATGCGCACCTTCCTTATGTGGTATCCCACGGCACTTGGCCGCATGGAGTCGACTGGCTCAACGAGGCGGCGGCAGAGACGTACCTGCCGCTTTTGAAGGTATTCGGCCGCCTCATAGACGAGGGCATGAGCCCAAAGGTCACCATAGACCTCTCACCGGTCCTCACAGAGATGCTCGTGGACGAGGAGTTCAAGGCAGGGTTCAAGCGGTACCTCGAACAGAAGATGGAGGCCGCCAGGCACGATATCGACGAGTTCACCCTGCTCGGAGAAGAGCACATGGCCGGGGTGGCACGCATGTGGCTCGATCTTTACGGCTCCACGTACAGGGACTTTGTCGACACCTACGGTGAAGACATCGTCGGGGCCTTCCGGAGGCTGCAGGACGAAGGACACATAGAGATAATCACCTGCGGCGCCACACACGGCTACTTTCCCCTGCTTTCCAGGGACGAGAGCATACAGGCGCAGGTGAAGCAGGCCGTCTCGAGCTACAGGAGGCACTTCGGAAGGGACCCCCGCGGCATATGGCTGCCCGAGTGCGCCTACAGGCCGTCCTACATGTGGAAGAGGCCCGCAGGTGAAGAGAGGGAGCCGTATCTGCGAAAGGGTGTGGAGGAGTTTTTGAGCGAGAACGGCATAGAGTACTTTTACATAGACGCTCATCTTCTCAGGGGCGGCAAGGCCATGGGCGTGTACCTCGACCGCTTCGAGGACCTCAAGAACCTGTGGGCGACCTTCAAAGACCAGTACCAGCCCATGCCCGAGACCACGGAAAGGTCCCCGTTCAGGGTCTACTGGGTCGGTCCGGCCATCGAAGGAAAGATGCCGGTTGCGGTCTTTACAAGGGACCCTGCCACAGGTCTCCAGGTATGGAGCGGCGAGTGGGGCTACCCGGGGGATCCCAACTACCTGGACTTCCACAAAAAGAGGTTCCCAGGCGGCCTTCGCTACTGGAGGGTTACTGACTCAAAGGCAGACCTTGCGGACAAGCAGCCGTACAACCCCGAGAGCGCCGCCTCGCGCATCCGGGAGAACGCCGGCCACTTCAAGGATCTCGTCAAGGGGAACCTAAGAGGCCACCTTGAAGAGACCGGCGAGCAGGGCATAGTGGTTTCGCCGTACGACGCCGAACTCTTCGGCCACTGGTGGTTCGAGGGGCCTGAGTGCCTGTACCACGCGATAAAGGCCCTTCACGACGACGGAGAGGTGAGGCTCGTAACCGGCGGCGAGTACCTCGATCTGAACCGCCCCGTCGAGGTCGTACAGTTGCCAGAGGGTTCTTGGGGAGAGGGGGGGTATCATTGGATATGGTTC
>Ga0256830_1001006_pt1 | contig 20627 bp, 14 predicted proteins | sample 128326metaG_FD_190537 | JGI IMG/M metagenome (GOLD analysis project Ga0256830, IMG submission 190537) | Hydrothermal vent microbial communities from Lau Basin, Pacific Ocean - 128-326 | ecosystem: Environmental > Aquatic > Marine > Hydrothermal vents | place: Pacific Ocean: Lau Basin | collected... | reverse complement strand
CGTCGATGCGGCCGACCTCTTTGAGGGTTTCTACGTCGATCACCGAGATGTCGTTCGTCTTGTTGTTGGCCACGTAGGCCCTCCGCCCGGGAGGGTCGAAGACGACGCCGCCCGGCCAGCGGCCCACCGGGATGCGCTTGATCTCCCAGTGCCTTTGGGTGTCCACCACGGACAGATCGTGGGACTCGCGGTTGGGAATGAACGCATAGCGCCCGTCGGGGGAGAAGACCATCCGCACGGGGCACGCCCCCAGGGGGTGCCTCGCCAGGAGCCCGTGGTGCTCCGTGCTCAGCACGTAGAGGTCGTTGTCGTCCTGGTTGGCCACGTACAGAAACGCCCCCGAGGGGTGGACGGCCACGCCCTCCGGACCCTTCCCCACGGCGATGTGCATTTGCACCTCGTCGGTCGCCGTGTCGAGCACCGTGAGGGTATTCGAGCCGATGTTGGGGACGTAGATGCGGGTCCAGTCGGGGGTGGGCGCGAGCATGTGCGAGAGGCGTTGGCCCGTGGGGATGATCTTCAAGAGCTTGTGGGAGGGCCGCTCGTACACGAACACCTTGTTCGCGTAGGTCACGGCGAGGTAGAGCTTCCTCCCGTCGGGCGTGATCTTGAGGTCGTGGGGAAATTGAAACTCCGGGTGCTCCAGGCGCTCCCTTTCTTTTCGGGCCTCCAAGTCGATGACGGAAACACTGTTCCCCAGGGCGTTCGAGACGTACGCCGTCTTGCGGTCGGGCGAGACGCAGACCTCGTGGGGGTTGTGGCCCACCTCGATCTTCTCCACGGTGGCCCCCGTCGAGGGATCGATGAACGAGACGGTGTCCTCGTCTTTGTTGAGGACGATCAGCAGGTCACCCTGTGCCATGGCAGCCATTCCTCCCTCTGGATTCCGTGCGATCGCGTTAGGATTGCGTGGGAGGCCAGTGTACTACCCGAAGGCCCAGAGGAGCAACAGCAGGAGCAGGGCAAGCGCGATGAGCCCCCCCAGGAGCCAGGCGCGGGCGAAGCGGCGGGCCCGTTGGATCTCGTGCGGGGCGAGCTTGAGCCGCTCGGGGTGCCGGCGGGCCAGGGCGTTGGCCTTCTTGCGCATCTTGATCGACTCCGCGATGCGCCCCTGCCTGCGGTAGACGACCCCCAGGTTGTGGTGCGCGCTGATGTGGAGGGGGTCGTGCGCGATGGCCTTGAGGTACGCCTGCTCGGCGTCTTCGATCCTCCCGGCGTCGAAGTAGAGGTTCCCCATGCGGAAGTAGATCTGCGCCCTCTGGGCCTTCTCCACGGGAGAGCGGAGGGCGTCCTGCAGGAGGGCGATCCCCTCGGCGTAGCGGCCCTCCCTCCGGAGGGCTTCCGCCCGCGCGAGGGCCTGCTCGACCTCGGTCTCGGTGCCCCTAGGGGGACGGGCCGCGTCCGCGGAGTTCATCGAGCCTCGCCTTCACCGTCTGGATGTCGAGCCAGGTGAGGTACTTGGGGCTCCCCTTCGCCTTGGAGGGGTTTCGCAGCAGGTAGCTGGGGTGGAACATGGGGAAGACCTCGATCCCGTTCCTCCAGGGGAAGAACTGCCCGCGCAGCTTGGTGATCCCCTCCTGGGTCTTGAGCAGCAGCTGGGTGGGGGCGTTCCCCAGGGTGACGATGATCTTGGGCTTGACGTGGTAAATTTGGGCCTCCAGGTAGGGCCAGCAGGCTTCCATCTCGTCCTTTTGGGGCAGGCGGTTGTTGGGGGGTCGGCACTTGACGGTGTTCGTGATGTAGACTTCATCTCTTTCGATTCCCACCGAAGCCAATATCTCATCGAGCTTCTTGCCCGCGGGCCCCACGAAGGGTCGGGCCATCTGGTCTTCCACCTCGCCGGGGGCCTCCCCGATGAACATCAGGTCGCAGGGGACGGGCCCCTCGCCGAAGACGACGTGGGTGCGGCTGTCCTTCAAGCGACAGAGCGTGCACCCCTGCGCGCGGGCCACCAGCTCCTCCCAGGGGAGTCTTCTGAGATCGTCCTGGGGCTCGTCGAAGAGGGAGCGCATCTCCACCATGGCCGATCGCCGTATTGTAAGCGGATCTCTTGGGGAGGGCAAATAAAAAGGAATAGGCACGAGAAAAGGGCAATTTGGAGCGGGCGACGGGATTCGAACCCGCGACCACCAGCTTGGGAAGCTGGCACTCTACCGCTGAGTTACGCCCGCCTGCACCGGGGATTATATCGCTCCCCCGCCCGGAAGACAAGAGGCCGTAGACCCGCCCCTAAGTATTGATCGCATCCCTAGGGAAGGCTATAATCGGACGCATCTTGGAGGAGGTGGTCGTCATCCTAACGCGACGAGACTTCCTGCGATCGCTGGGGGCCGTATCCCTCGCCTCCCTTTGGCCCTTCGCGGGAAGGGGGCAGGAGCTGCCCACCCTCAAGCTCAGCCTCCCCCCCATGATCGAGAGCTTTCCCATCGCCTTTGCCCAAGATCAGGGCATTTTCGAGGCCCATGGGCTGACGGTGGAGCTCTTCGGGATCGCCAACCGCCGCGATCGCAACCTGGCCCTCTTTACCGGCAGCGTGGACGGTGCCCTCACGGACATCACGTCCGTGCTCCAGTTGCTCTCCGCCGAAGCGAAGCTGAAGATCACCAGCACCGCCTACGAGATGATCCCGCCCCAGCCCCCGGAAGGGAATGGGGAAGAAGGAGAAGGAGGAGAAGGAGGAGAAGGGGAAGAACCCGCACCGGGCCCCCATCGCTACACGCTGCTCACCCATCACTTCTCCGGGATTCGGGATCTGGACACGCTGCTCCAGCGGCTGGACGGCTCGCGCTCCCGCCGCATCGGGCTGCTGCGCGAGACGGACATCGAGTACCAGACGGACCTCCTGCTGGAGAGCCGAGGCTTGGCCGTAGACGGCGACACGCACTACACGGACTTCGAGGACCTCGTGCTGCTGGCCACCCTTCTAGGCCAAGGGAGCATCCTGGCGGCGGTGCTGCCCGAGCCCATCGGCTCGTATCTGGAGTACATCACGGAGGCCGAGGGGACGCCCGTCGTGCCCCTCTCGAACTTCGAGGACCAGCCGTTGGTCCCCAGCATCTGGGCCTTCCAGGAGGCGCTCATCGAGGGGAACCCCGAGCTGTTGGAGAACTTCTACGCCGGGGTCCACGAAGTGCTGGAGCAGCTCCAGAACACCCCCCGGGAGGAGGTCATCGAGGTCGGCTTGGACGCGGCGCTCGCCTTCTTCTTCCCCGGCCTCTCCCGGGAGGACCTCCCCCCCGGCGCGGAGGAGTTCCTCCAGGAGTACTTGATCCCGGACTTCCCCCTCCCCCGAGGGCTGGCCCCCGCGGAGTACCAAGGGGTGGCCGACTGGGCCGTCAAGAAGGGCTACATCTCCGAGGGCATCCCGTTTGAGCGGGCTTACTCGAGCCGCTACTACGAGCCGCCCAAGGCGTAAATCCGCTCGCGGTTCGTGCGGGAAGCGCTGAGAGAACGATGTGCAATGTGATGAGATGAGATGACATGACATGATCGAGGTCGAAGATCTCCATCTCGCCTACCCGCAGGCCGGGGGGATGGAGAACCCGGTGCTGGCGGGGGTGAGCCTGCGGGTGGAGCGGGGGGCGAGCCTGGCGATCTTGGGCCCCTCCGGGTGCGGGAAATCGAGCTTTCTCTACGTGCTGGCGGGGCTGATAAGACCCACCTCCGGGCGGGTGGAGATCGACGGCCACCCGGTGGAGAAGCCCCGCCCGGAGGTCGCCCTCATCCTTCAGGAGACCGGCCTGCTCCCCTGGAAGACCGTCTGGCAGAACGCCACCCTGGGGCTCAAGCTCCAGGGGGTGGCCGACGTCAAGCGGATCAAGAGGGCGCTGCGGGACCTGGGGCTGGAGGGCTTCGAGCGTCGCTACCCAGCCCAGCTCTCGGGCGGGGAGAAGAAGCGGGTAAGCCTCGCCCGGGCCCTGGCCCAGGACGCCACCGTGCTGCTCATGGACGAGCCCCTCGCCGCCCTCGACGCCCTCACCAAGGAGCAGACCCAAAACCTCATCCTCAAGCTCTGGCACAAGCACGGGTTTACGCTGGTGCTCGTGACCCACGACATCGAGGAGGCCGTCTTCCTGGGGCAGCGGATCGTGATCTTTTCGGGGCGGCCCGCCCGGGTGGTCGGGACGATCCCCAACCCGGAGATGGGGGACCCGGCGTACCGCCAAAGCCAAACGTTCTTCGACCGGGTCCGCGAGGTGCGGTCCTTCTTCCAAGTTCCGACGCCTTGAAATGAAGGCAATCCGACGGCAGACCCTCGGCTACCTCTTGAGCGTCTTGGTCCTCCTGGTGCTGTGGCAGCTACTCAGCTGGCTCCTGGAGGCGACGCTGGACCCCCGCCGGGCCCGGGTGCTTCCGGGCCCCCTGGAGGCGTTTTTGGTCTTCCCCCGCCACTGGCGCGAGATCGGGAACCACTTCCTGGGGACGGGCGCGCGGCTGGTGGCGGCCCTTCTCCTCTCGCTCGTTACGGCCGTCCCCCTGGGGCTGTGGGTGGGCCACGAGCGCCGGGTGCGCGAGCTGCTCTCGCCCCTGATCTACACGGCCTACCCCATTCCCAAGGTGGTGTTCTGGCCCATCCTGTTCGTGCTCCTCGGGATCGGGAGCGAGGTCTCGAAGGTCGCGTTCGCCGTGCTGGTGGTCTTCTTCCAGCTGCTGGTGTCGGCCCGCGATGCGGCGGCCAACGTCCCCAAGGACTACGTGCTGAGCGCCCTGGCCGCCGGGCTCTCGCGCCCGAAGGTCTACTGGCACGTCGTCCTCCCCGCGGCGCTCCCCGCCATCTTCACCAGCCTCCGCATCAGCCTGGGGCTGGGGATCTTCGCCATCTACCTGGCCGAGACGGCCGTCCAGCTGGGGCGCTCCCCCTATGCGGGTTTGGGCTTCTACATCAACAGCTCGTTTAAAGCCTTCAGCTTCGAGAGCGTCTTTGCGGGGATCGTGGCCATCGGGATCCTGGGGCTCGGGCTCTACGTGCTGATCGAGATCGCCGAGCGCTGGCTCTGCCGCTGGAAGTACCTCTAGACCTCCCGATGGATGGCCGCTCGATGACCGACCGGGATCGTTGACGCCCTCTCCCGGAACCCCGTACACTGAGGCGCGATGAGAATGAGCTTCCCCAAGGCGATCCTCGCGGTGGTGTACGAGAGGCGGCCCGGCGCCGCGGAGGCGGCGGCCTCCCTCCGGGAGTGGGCGAAGGCCCACAACCTCCCCGTCGAGGTCGTCCCGCTCCGGGCCCCCTTCCCCCGGGAGCCCGACGCGGAGTGGCTCGCCGTCTCGCTGGGAGGGGACGGCACGTTTTTGCACTGCGCCTATCGCGTGGCCGCCCACGGGACCCCCATCCTGGGGGTGAACCTGGGGAGCCTGGGGTTCCTCACCCAGACGAGCGCCGCAGAGCTCCCGCAGGCCCTGGATCGCATCCGGGAGGGGCGCTTTCGCATCGAGGAGCGGATGCGGCTTAGGGTGAGCCTAAACGGGGACGGGAACGGGCGGACGTGGAGCGCGCTCAACGAGGTCGTGCTCGCCCGCCGCGACGTCGACGACTTCACCGAGGTCGAGCTGCGCCGGGGGGACGAGGAGGTCGGGAGCTACCCCGGGGACGGGGTCATCGTCGCCACGCCCTCGGGGTCTACGGCCTACTCGCTGGCCGCCCACGGCCCCGTGCTGCACCCCTCTGTGGAGGGGGTGCTGGTCACGCCCCTCAACGTGCACACCCTCACCCTGCGCCCCCTGGTGCTGCCCGCGCAGGGGGAGCTGTGGGCGCAGATGAAGTACCCCGGCTGGCTCCTGGTGGACGGGATGAAGGAGGCGGAACTCGAGCCCGGGGACCGCGTCCGGGTGGATCGCTCGCCCCACCCCACCCGGCTCGTGGTGCTCGAGGGCCGGCGGGGCTTCTTCCCCCTGCTGCGCGAGAAGCTCGGCTGGGGGCTCGGGCCCGTTCGCTCCCCCTCTCATCTGTCAACGGATGGGGAAACGGATTAACGGATGCCCCGAGGGCTCGATCATCATCCGCATCCGTTAATCCGCTAATCCGCTTCGCATCCGTTGACCGACTTCTTCTTCACTTCACCACCAGCTGGATCTTCCGGGTGGTGGTGTCCCCCGGCTGGACCCAGATCTCGTACTCCCCCGGTGCCAGGCCCTCCGTGGAGAAGGCGAAGGTGTAAAAGCCCGTTTCCGCGTCGAAGCGGGCTCGGTTGTGGGGCCGGAAGTCCCGCACCACCTCGCCCGTTTCGGGGTCCACCAGCGCGATGACGGGCTCGGCGTCCGGCACCACCGCGCCGTGGGCGTCCCGGAGCCGGAAGGCCAACGAGACCTCGTCGCCGACCTCCAAACCGCGGGCCAGGGCCTCCTCAAGGGCCGGGTCCAGGAAGAAGTCGTAGACCACGAGGTACGTCACGGTGACGGTCGTCGTGTGGCCCAGGTTGTCGGTGACCGTCAGCGTAAAGATCTTCGCCCCCACGGAGGCGGTGTCGATGGGGTGGCCGTTGGGGACGGTGGCGATCACTTCGGCAATCCCGGAGCCGCGCGGCTCGACCCCCGGCGGCAGGAAGGGCGACTCCTGCGGACCGAAGAAGGAGACGTCGTCCGTCGCCTCCCACCGTACGGGTACCCGCTCCCGCAGGAGGTACTGCCCGTGCTCCTCGGGGGCGATCAGCCGCACCGCGGGCGGGGTGTCGTCCACGATGAAGACGAAGTGGCTCTCGGCCACGTTCCCCAGCTTGTCGGGCCGGGCGATCCAGAAGTGATGGTCCCGATCCGGCGGCGGGAAGGTAAACGGCGTAAGGCACGGCAGCGTCAGGGCCGCGTCCTGGTCAATGTTCTGGAGGCAGGGCGGGTTCCCGGGTGGGCCGTCCATGGGGTCGCCCGTGTAGCCGTTGAGGTCCACTCCCACCCCAGCGTCGGTGAGCACCGGGGTGATCACCGTCGTGGTCTTGACGAAGATCGTCCCGTCCGTGGGGTCGTCGTAGCGGGGGCCCGCCGTCACGAACGAGGCGACGGGGGGCGTGTCGTCCACGTTGAGCGTCCGGTCGTCAAAGCTCGTGTTGACCGGGATGCTGTAGCTCAAGTTGTCCCGGCAGTCGAGCCGGAAGGTGCGCGTCCCGTCCCCGGGCAGGAACGAGAAGTCCGTCCCGGCGACGTAGAGCCCGTCGGCGTCGGTCCCCCCGGAGAGGGTGCAGTCCAAAAGGCCGCTCCCGGGGAGGCCGGGGGCGATGTCGGGATCGAAGAGGGTGGGGTACTCGAATCTCGAACGCTCAATCGGGCCTAAATAAGTGGGCAAGTGGGGATTGCTGGGGTCAAAGTTCCCCCTACTTTGAGCTTTGACCCAAGTACCGTCCGTGATGACTTCGGGTGGGGCATCACAGCGATCCAAGGGCCAGCAGGTCTTGTTGAGGTGCACCGGCGGCGCGATGGTGGGCGGGGTGTTGTCGAGGATGACCTCGAGCAGGCTGTTGTCGAAGTTCGTGTTCCCCAGGTTGTCCTGGACGATCGGCACGGTGATTTGATATCGATCGTCCTTTAGGGAGGCGGGCAGGGTGAAGTCGTTGTTCCCCTCCGTGCAGCCGGGATCGTGGGCGTTGCCGTAGTGCTGCCCTGTGACGTCGATGGTGCAGTTGTTGAGCCCGCTGCCGGGCTCCGTGCCCGCGGGGGGCTCCACGATCGTGACCCGCAGGGTGGTGATCGAGCTTACGTAGCAGTCGGTGCCGGGGTCGCCCTCGCACTCCGTCCCCGGGGGCGAGCCGCCCAAATACGTGGGCGCGCCCGGGATGTCCTTGCCGATCTGCGGCGGGGTGTTGTCGAGCACCACCACCAGATCCGCGCTGCGGGCGTAGTTCCCGAGGTCGTCCGTGGCCTCGGCGTAGTTCGTGTAGACCCCGTCGGTGGCAAAGCCCCCGTTTATGAGCGTGTAATCGTTGTCGCCCGGGAGGACGGTGCAGGGGGGGCTGTTCGGTCCCGGCCCCGTCACCGTGATCGTGCACCCGGAGTTGGGTCCCGTAAAGCCGCTGCCGGGGTCGGTCCCCGCGTCGGGGTCCACGACCGTAAAGCGCAGGGTGGTCAGGGAGTTGACGTAGCAGTTGGGGGGACCGCCCTGGCAGCCCACCGGCCAGGTGGGCGAGCCGGGGATCGAGGGCGTGATCGTGGGCGGGGTGTCGTCCACGATCACCTCGGGCGAGGTGTTCGTAGCCCGGTTGCCCAGGTTGTCGTCACAAGCGATGCTAAAGGTCTTGCGCCCGTCCCCGGAGGCGACGTTGAAGTCCGCACCCGGCGTATACGTTCCGTTCTGCTGCGTGCCCGAGAGCCCCGGGATGCACTGCCCGCCGGGCAGGCCGCTTCCACCGTCGGCCACGTCGTACTTAAACGTGCTCGCGGGCACGAAGGGCGACCCCTGGGTGAGGGCCTTGACGTAGACGCCTACGCTTACAAATTCCGGGGGCGCGTCGCAGTTCCCCACAGGATCACAGGTGGTGTTCGTGTGGAGGGGGCCGGTGATCGTGGGCGGGGTGTCGTCGACGTTGAGGGTGGGCGAGGTGTTCGTGCTCGAGTTCCCCAAGTTGTCCTGACACGTCAGGCTGAAGCTCTTCGGCCCGTCGCCCGAGGCGATGCGGAAGTTCGTGCCCGCCGTGTAGGCCCCGTCGGACTGGGTCCCGGAGAGGGTGCAGCCCTGCACACCAGAGCCTGTTCCGTCATCCACCGAGGGGTACGCGAAGGTGCTGGCGGCCACGAAGGGAGAAGCCTGATCGAGGGCCTTCACGTAGGTGTCGGCCTGGACGGTCTCCGGCGGGGCATCGCAGTTTGCAGCGGGATAGCAGATCGTGTTCGTGTGCACCGGGTCGGCGATGGTGGGCGGGGTGTCATCGCGGTAGACGCGGAAGGTATACGTAGCCGCCGTGTTGCCCACGTTGTCCTGGGCGTCCACCGTAACGGTGTATTCCCCGTCGGGACCGCCGGGGAAGAGCCCGTCGAGCGTGAAGCTGCTGTTGGCGCTGCTTCCCGAGATCGTGCACGTGGGGTTCTGGGCCGGGCCGGAGGGGGGCGTCACCGTGACGGTGCAGCTGGCCAGCCCGCTCGTCACACCGTTGACGGTGGGGTCGGTCACCGAAACGGAGAGGGTCGTCCCGCCCGTGACGAAGCAGTCGGGGTGGTCTGTACACCCGGAGGGATATTGCGGAGTTCCTACGGTATGGGAGATCGTGGGCGCGGTGTCGTCCACGGCTAGATCCGTAGTCCCGTTGCTTGTATCGTGAACGGTCGAGCCCCCATAAGAAGCCGTGATCGTGTGCGTACCGTCGCTGCCTGCAGCGGGGGTGTACTGCACGCTGCACTGCCCTGAAAGATCCAGGGTGCAGCTGCTGGAGGAGAAGGTCCCCGTCCCGGAGCTGCTGAAGCTGACCGTCCCCTGCGGGGTTGAGGGGGTCCCGTCCGGGTCTGTGTCCGTCACGGTAGCCGTGCAGGTGACGGTGCTCCCCCCGTCCGCAGGGTTGGGGCTGCAGCTAACCGTCGTCTGGGTCCGGCGGGGGTTGACGGTGAGGCCGTAGCCGTCGGGATCGCTGCTGGCTGCGTGGACGGAGGAGCCCCCGTAGGAAGCATCGATCTTGTGGACGCCGGGGCTGCCGGACACGTTGTTGTTCGCCGAGCTGGGGCGGTAGATGACCGAGCACTCGGAGGCACTGGAGCTTATGCTCGTTAGGGTGCAGGTGTTCCCGAAGGGAAAGCTTCCCGAGCCGTCGGAGTTAGTCGTATCCAGCGAGAAGGTCACGCTTCCCGAGGGAGCCGACGGCGTTCCCGGGCTGACGTCTGTAACGGTAGCGGTACAGGTGCTGTCCTGGGTGGGGACGACGGGATCGGGGCTGCAGCTTACCGTTGTCTGGGTCTGGCGCGGATTGACTTGGTGGGATGCGGTGCCGCTGCTCCCGTTGAAGTCGGCATCGCCCCCGTAGATAGCCGTAAGCGTCTTCGTCCCCTGCGAGGTCGACGTCAACACACAGCTTCCCGAGCCGCCGACGAGGGTGATCACGCAGCTGTTCCCGTCCCCGTCGTCCACGGTCACGGTCCCCGTGGGCGTCCCGCTCCCTGGGGCGTCGACCGTGACCGTCACGGCCACGGTGTACCCCTCGTTGATCACAGAGGGGTCCGGGGAATCGGAGGTAATGGTCGTTGTGGTATCGGCTTTGTTCACCGTAAGGTCAAAGGTTCCGCTGCTGGCGAGGAAGCCGGGGTCGGGTGTGTAGTCCGCGGTGATCGTGTGGGTCCCCGTTCCCACCGCGGTGGGGGTGTAAGTCACCGAACAGCTGGATTGCCCGTCGTTTAGGGTTCCCACGTCGAGGGTACAGCTGCCGGTGCCGGGGTTAAACGTCCCCGATCCGGAGGTGCTGAAGGTCACCGTCCCCGTGGGGTCCGCGGCCGTAGCGAGATTCCGCACCGTAGCCGTGCAGGTGGTTGCCTGACCGACCACCACGGGGTTTGGCGTGCAGTCCACCGTCGTGGATGTGCTGTCTTGAGCCCACCCCACAAAGGCCGCTCCCAGCACCAGAGCCAACCAAAGCCCTGCTCCCACGGCCGTCTTCAACGAGAACGAGCTACCCCGCCGCCAACTCCGCTTTGGTCGGCTGCGCATCGCCATTCCTCCCTTTCTTCCTCTCGCGTCCTTTCCCATAGCGTTCTTTCCCATAGATTCTCAAATGCCCTTAAGGCCGAGTCAGAATCGATACGTTGCGGAAAACCGGGCTTGGAGCACCTGGGGTTGTGGCTGCTTCGGCGAGATCTGCACCGTCCCCTGCACGCTCAAGAAGGGGGTCGGGTGAGCGGTCACCGTGGCGGTCCCCACCAACGGCGCGTCGGGGAAGAGGTTCACCCGCCCCGAGAAGACGAACCCGCCCGGATGGTTGACCACCAGCGCCGCCGTAAGGGATTGAAGCCCCACCCCCGGCGTCCCCACCAGCTGCAGCGCCACCGACGAGATCGCGCTTAAGGGGAAGTTAGTAGAACCCGTGATGTTCGTGATCTTTAGCTCCATGGGGTCGAGCCCCAAGGTCAGCGTCAGGGGAAACGGGGTGAGCACCGCGCTTACAGAGGTGGGCACCAGCGGGAGGAAGCCCCCTGCGGGGGAGGCGAACGCCGCCGTGAGCGTCCCCCAGCTCAGGGGGTAGCGGAGGCTCCCCGCCGCGGAGATGCGATCGTCCTCGAAGGTGGCCGAAAGCCCTAGGGTAGCCTGCCCCACCCGCCAGCCCTGCAGCGAGATAATCTCCTTGACGAAGGTGAGGATCTCGCTGTCGACGACGGCTCCGGGGAAGCCGTGGCCCTTGATCGCCTTCCCCTGGGCGGGGTCGGCGTTGATCCCCACGACCATCGTGAGGGTGGAGCCGTTGTAGAACTGCCCCTGCACCGTGAGGACGTCCCCGAACCGGAAGCTCTGGGACTGAGCCGTGTAGGTGGGCAGCACCGGGAGTGGGTCCCCCGGCGAGAGGGTCAACGTGGAGAAGGGGTGCTGGAAGTTGACGTCCTCGAAGATCGCTACGTTCTTGAGGAGCACCCCGAGGACCGACAGCGAGGTCTCCACCCGGTGGGTGACGAACAGGGTCGGGCCGATGGGCACGATAAACGTAAAGGCGTTGATCGGACCCGTGAAGTCGGAGGTGAGGCTGACGGAGGCGTAGGGGCGGGCAAAGGCGGCCAGGGCCCTCAGGTTCAGGGCCCCCAGGGTTCCGGAGGCGGTGAGGACCACGTGCTCGAAGCCGGGGGTGCCCATCAGGGAATCCACCTGCAGGAGCAGGCCGCTCGTCTGAATGCCCCCGGCGAGGTGGGCGCGGAAATCTACGATGTGGACGCGCTCCTCGGCTTGGGAGGAGGGGCTCTGGGTGGGGTGGAGGACCGTCTCCAGGGTGAGCGTCCCCGTCACGTCCCCGTAGGCCACGACGGGCAGGAACGCTACCGCTCCGAGCCCGATGAGCCCACAGATCCCGACCCAAAACGCGAAAGCCCTACACCTTCCCCTCTCCCCGGGCTTGGCGCTGTCTCGCTTCGCGTTGTCTCGCTTCCCGCGGGTGTTTGCTCCTCCCCTGGCCGCCCGAGCTGCGGCGCGAGGGCCCTGCCCCCTCATGCGGTCAACCTCCTTAGGTCGGCGTTTCGTTTTCGCGGTTACTATAGAAGACCGTAGCGCCTCCCCTAAACACTTGGAAACGAACTGTAGCACATCGACTGCCGTCCTGTCAAGGATACGCGCGAGGGGGGCTTCGGGTATGTACCCGGCATCACCCCACAGGGGGCCGACGGGGATTGACGCCTTCGCCGCTGCGGGGTAGCGTGGGATCGGCTGGGACGAGCGAAACGAACGAAACGGGGAAGAAGACACGATGCTCCTTACCGTGCTGCCCGCACTGCGCCTGCTGCGCCGCCTGTTGGCCGTGCTCAACTCGGAGCTTACGCCCACCCAGGTAGGGCTGGGCTTCGCGTTCGGGGTGCTGGCGGGGTTCGTCCCCTGGGGGGCCAACACCCTGCTCTGGCTTACGCTGGCGTTTTTGTTGAACGTGAGCTTTAGTGCGACGCTTCTGGCGTTTGCGCTCTTCCGCGGCGCGGGGTGGCTGCTGCTGCCCGCAAGCTACGACCTGGGCCGCGCCCTGCTGGAGCCGGGGGCGTGGGAGCCCCTCTGGAGCGCTCTCGCCCATGCCCCCGTCCTGGCTTGGCTGGAGCTCGATCGTTACGCCGTCCTGGGGAGCTACGCGCTGGCGCTGCCCGCTGCGGGGCTCGCGTTCTTCGGGATACGGGCGTTCGTGCGGACGTACCGCGAGGTCTTTTTCGCCCGCCTGGAGCGGACGCGCCCCTGGCGGGCCCTCTCGCGGCGTCAGCGCCTGTTTCGCTGGATTCCGTGGCTCCTCTTGGGGGGCGGGGTCCGCTTTCGGGGACCGCGCAGGCGAGGGGTGTTCCGCTTCGTGCGGAGGCCCGCCCTGGTTGCGCTCCCGCTGGCCTACGGGGCGGCCTACGGGGCGGCGGCGTGGCTGGCCCCCCTCCTCGTGGGCGAGGTCGTCGCCCGGGGCGCGACGCTCGTGGTGGGGGGCGAGGTGGCCGTGGAGCAAACCCGGGTCAACGCCCTCACGGGGCGTCTGTGGCTGGAGGGCCTCACGGTCCAGGACCCCAACCGCCCCGAGGAGGACGTCATCCGGGTGCGCGAGATCACCGCCGACCTCAGCTTATGGGGGCTCACCCGCCGCCGGGTCGTCCTCGACGAGGTCGTCCTCGGGGAGGTCTTCTTGGGGGTGCGCCGGGAGGCGGACGGCTCGCTCAACCTCGACGATCTCCCGGAGGGCCCCGATTGGCAGCCCTACTTCGAGTGGCTGCGGGAGCGGGCCGGGAAGGTCGACTGGGTGCAGCTCCTCGAGCGCTACGGGGAGACGCTCTGGGAGCGCTTCGTGAAGCTCTTAGAGCCGAAGCCCCCGCCGCCGAACGCGCCCCTGCTCCTCGATTACAAGCCCCTCCCGGCCCCCTTCCCCACGTTCGCCGTAAAGCGCCTGCGGGTCGAGCGCCTCCACCTGCGGCTGGTGGACGAGTTTCGCGGGGACGGGGAGCTCCCGCCCGTGACCGCCGTGGACGTGGTCGTGGAGAACTTCGCCTGGCGGCCCGAGCGGGGGCGGGGGCCCATCACCTTGGGGATAAAGGCGTACTTCGGCGACCCGGGGACGGGAGTGGGGGCGGGGGCGGAGGGGTCGTTCGTCTCGTTTACGGCCGTCTTCGACGAGCGGGCTCGGCCCCCGAAGCGCCGCTACGAGCTCCGCGCCGAGAGGATCGACCTGGCGGCAATCCGTCCGCTCTGGGAGCGCTCGCTTCCGCTTCGCCCCGCGCAGGGCGTCGCCTCCCTGTCGGCGCAGATCGCGCAGGAGGGGGATCGGCTCGAGGGGGAGGCGGCTCTCGTCCTGGTGGGCGCGCGGCTGGAGGGCCCGCCGGAGGGCCTCCCGCTCTTCGGGTTCGACGCCGCGACGTCCCAAAGGATCCTCGAGGGCCTCAACGCGTACGCGCAGAGGTGCCCCTTGGTCCTCGGCGTTCGGGTCGCGGGCGCGAAGGGGCGCTACGAGTGGCGCTGGGACGCCTCCCTCCTCCGGGCGGCGAAGCGGGGACTCGTGTGGCTGGGGACGCTCCCCTTCGCCCCGATCCTCGCCCGGCTCGACGCACGGCTGCGGGAGTGGGCCCCCGTCCTCCCCGAGCGCGAGGAGCTGCCCCCGGCGCTTCGGGACCTCCTCACGGCGCTTCCCCTCGGGGCGCCCCCGGGAGCGGCGGGCTGCGACGACCCGAGCGGGAGGCCCCCAAGGTAATCGCCAACACTTGACAAATCCCAGAGGACGCGGTAAATAGAGGGCGAAACGAGAATTTTTCTCAAAAAACGGCAAGGTGACAAGGGCAAACCCGGAGCGATCCGGGGGCGCAAAGCTACGGGTCCCACGCGGACGGCCGAGCTGCCGCACTTGCCGCACAGCCGCAACCCAACCGGCGGCACCCAAACCCAATCGACAAACAAGAAGGAAGTCGCAGGGAGGTTGAGCAACGATGGCAGTGCGGATCGTTGGCGTTCTCGTGCTCTTCGGAGCGGCGCTCGTTGTGGGAGGCATCTCGGCCGGTCAGGCCCAGGTGACACAGGGGACCACCGTTCTCCTGACGGCGGCCATCGTCCAGGCCCTCGCCCTGGATACCAACACGGTCGACTTCGGGACGGTGGGGCAGGCCGAGTACGACCAGGGGTTCGCGGAGAAGAGCCCGGCCCAGAACGTCACGGTCAAGAGCAACGTCCCCTGGCAGCTCAACGTCCGGGCGGACACGGCGACTTGGAGCTACACCCCGCCCGCGGGGATGACGATCGCCGACCCCAACAAGCCCACCAGCGACCTCGAGTGGCGGGCGACCTCCTCCGACTCCCGCGTCACGACCGTCAGCGGCACCTACGCGGGGATGGCCACCACCGACGCCCAGGTCGCCGCCGGAAACCGCGGGGCGAACATCCAGCTGCAGACCCACTTCCGGGTGCTCCTCGACTACGCCCAGGACCCCGCCGGGGACTACCAGATGACGATCACCTACACGCTGACCACCCAGTGAGGGGAAGCCGACGGCGGGGAACGAGGACGACGAACGGGGGGACGTCGCCGTGAGGGCGAACGCGCCCACGGCCGCGGCCGCGCGGCCCGCCCGTCCCCTCCCCCGCGCGGGGGTCCTCGCGCTCGTTGTGGGGCTCCTGGTGGGGGGGCTCGTCTCGGTGGGGCCGCAGGAGGGGCGGGGGCAGTCGGTAACCCCCTGGTTTAGCCCCACCCAGCAGCTGGGGCTCTTTCAGAACCCGACGGGGGCCTTCGCCGACGGCGGGGGGAGGGCGCGCTTTGGGGGGTTCCGGTTCCTCCACTTCTACGGGGGCTACGGCATCGTCCTCCCCCCGGGAGCGCAGGTGGTGGGGATCGAGGTCCGCCTCGACGCCTGGGACCGGCGGCAGCCGGGCGGGGCGCTGGCCGTGGAGCTGTCCTGGGACGGGGGCCTCAACTGGACCTCCACGGGGTACACCACCGGCGCCCTCCCGCCGCAGGAGACGACCCGGGTCCTGGGGGGGCCGACGGACCTTTGGGGGCGGACCGCGTGGACGGCCGCGGACCTGAGCGACCCGAACTTCGTGGTGCGGCTCCTTGTGCAGGGGTCCAACGTCCGCGGGCGGCTCGACTGGGTCCCCGTCCGCGTCTACTACGTCCTCCCGGGCCAGGGCCTCAGCGTAAGCCCCGCGACGATCAACGGGGGCACCCTCGGCGCGGCGGAGTACGACCTTGGCTACGCAGAGATCTCCCCGGCCCAGACGATCACCGTTGACAGCGGGGGAACGGATTGGGTGCTCTACATCCAGGCGGGCGGCGCGACGTGGAGCTACTCGGGTCCGTACCCCGACCCCGGAAAGCCCGCCGGGGACCTCCTCTGGCGGATCACCACCTCCGACGGCCGGGTGACCGCCCGGCAGGGCGCGTACACGGCCCTCTCGACCGCGCCCGCGCAGGCCGCCCGGGGCACGCCGGGCGTGGGGATCGCGCTTACGGCCCACGTCCGCGTGCTCTTGAGCTACGACCGGGACCCCCCGGGGGACTACAGCCTGGGGATCGTCTACACGCTCACCACGCCCTGAGGGCACTAGAATTCAGCAAGAGTAAGAGTAAAAGTAAAAGCCAAAACAACAGCAATAAGCTTACGCGTGTCCGCCGGGGAGGAGCAGGGAGAGCAGCCCCACCAGCCCCACGCCCAGGAGGACGGCGAGGATCACCCATGCGTTGAAGCGGCGGTGGGCTTCCGGCAACAGGTCCCCGGCCCCGATGTACAGGAAATCCCCCGCGATGAAGGCGAGCGCCGCGGGCAGGACCTCCTCGGGGAGGAACCCCGCCAGCAGCGCCCCGACGGGGTAGAGGGCTCCGGCCAGCCCCAGCGTGGCGTAGATGCGCCTCCGCGGCCAGCCCGCCCCCTCCATGATGATCGCGGAGGCCATCCCCTGCGGGATCTCGTGGAGCACGACTGCCAGGGTGATCATCGCCCCCAGCAGGGGGTCGAGCAGGAAGCCCGTGGCGATCCCCACCCCGTCGAGGACGTTATCGAGGGCCATCCCCACCACGGCCACGGGTCCGATCGCGTGCACCTCGCACTCCTCCTCCCCGCAGGCGTGGAGCATCATCCCCTTCTCCAGCACGTAGAAGGTGAAGAACCCCAGGGCCAAAAAGCCGTAATGGGCGGTGAGGTCCACCTCGGGGAGCACCTCGAAGAAGACGACGGCCAGCAGGACCCCGGCGGCAAACGCGATGAGGTACCGGGGCTCCCGGCCCACCCCCAGGCGCGAGGCGCACCGGAAGGTGAGCCACCCCGCTACCCAATCCGAGAGCCCGGCCACCAGCGCGAGGAGCACGGAAACGAAGTTCAAGTGCACCATGAGCGTCGTGGGCCTCGGGCCTCCTGGGCGCCCTCAGGGCCTCCAAACAAAGGGGGAATGGACGGCTAAGGCCGGGACGAGGGGCTAGAGGTCGAAGTCCTCCAGGCGAAATCCCTCGGCCTCCTCGAGCACCCTGCGCACCCGAAGCTCGCTCTCCTCGAGGCGCCTCTTGAGGGCGTCCGCCAGGCGCACCCCTTCCTCGAAGAGCCGCAGGGAGTCCTCCAACGGGATCTCGTCCCCCTCCAGCGCCCGCACGATCGCCTCCAGGCGCGCGAGCGCCTCCTCCACGCGCAGCTCCCCCCCTCTCCTTCCCCCTTGCCCCTTCTCGTGCCCTTCCTCGTGCCCCTCGTGTGCGCGTCCGGGGCGGTAGGGGTCCCGCTCGGGGGGAGCCCCCTCCCCCGTCGGCCTTTCCGTTGCCATGGACAGCCTCCCTTCTTCCCGTCTCCCCCTCTCCCCCTCTGCTTCCCGGCTGCTCCCGCTTTCCCGCCCGGAGGTCCCCCTATTCTGGCCCGGGACGGGCGGGGAGGCAACCCCTCCCCGCCCCGGCTCCCCCTAGCGGGCCGGGCGGGCCCCTATCCCCGGTTTTAGGGCGGCAACACCTCCACGGTCCGGGTGCGCCGTCCCTCCAGCCCGTCGTCGTCCGTCACGGTGAGGGTGACGTCGTACGTCCCGGGCTCGGCGAAGACGTGCTCCACGACGACCCCTTCCGCGTCGGGGGACCCGTCGCCGTCGAAGTCCCAGACGTACGCCACGATCCGCCCGTCGACGTCGAAGGAGGCCGACGCGTCGAAGGTCACGACCTCCCCGGCCCGGGGCCGCTCAGGTGTGACGGTGAACTCGGCCGTGGGCGAGAAGCGGACCACGGGGGGGACCTCCCGCACCCCGAAGGCGACCTCCGCCACCTCTCCGGAGGCCAGCTCGAGGCGCACCTCCGTGGGCGTCGTCGGCTCGTGGCGCTCCGGGAGACTTTGTACATCCAGCACGATCCGCCAGGGGCCGGGGACCAGCCCGGGCAGGGCGAACCCCCCGTCGTCCCCGGTGAGGGCCGTCCGGCGGAGGCCCTCCGGGCCGAAGGCCAGCACCCGGACCCCGGGGAGCCCGGGCTCCCCGGGGTCGCGCACCCCGTCCGCGTCCCCGTCGAGGAAGACGGCGCCGCGCACCGCGGCCACCCGCCCCACGGGGAGGTCGAGCCGCCGGACCTCGCCCGCGCGGATCTCGACCCGCTGGGGCAGGGGCAGGAAGCTCGTAAGGCCCGCGGGGAGGTCCTCGATGGCGAGCTCGTAGACGCCCGGCTCCCGGGGCGGAAAGCGGAAGAAGCCGCTCCCCCGCGGGTCCGTGCGCGCCCGGAGCCCGTCCAGGGTGAGGACGAGGTTCGGGACGCCGGGCTCCCCGGGGTCGCGCACCCCGTCCCGGTCCTCATCCACGAAGACGAACCCCTCCAGCTGGCCCTTCGTCGGGAGGAAGGGGACCGGGACCTCGAAGAGCAGGGCGGCCGCAAAGCCGAACGAGAGGCGGAACGCCCCCGAAGCGTCCCGGCGGAGCGCGCTCCCCGTCGAGACCGAGAGCCGTCCCATCTCGACCTCCAGGGCGGCGGCGAGTTCGACCTCGTCGGCGAAGCGCTCGAGGGTAAGGCTCAAGGAGGCGGGCGGTAGGGCGATCCGGGTGCTGACCAGGGCGCCGAGCGTCCGATTCAGCACGAGATCCTGAAGGGGGTCCCGCAGGGTCTCGAGCTCGACCCGGAAGAGCGCCCGCAGCGGGCGCAGGCGCAGGTCCGCGTCCCAGCGCCAGGTGAGCCGCTCCGTGTCCGTGCCCGCCACGAGATCGCGGGCGCGGTCGCGCCGGTGGGTGAGCGCGAACGTCAGCGGCCCGGCCGGCTGAGCCAGCCGCACCTCGACCCCGACGTCCTGGAGGTCCGTCACGAGGGGGGGCGCGGGGTGGGTGCGCGTGCGGGCGTCGACCTGGAAGGAGAGCGTCGGGAGCGGGTCCAGGGGCAGGCGGGCGGAGACGACGGCGCGGGTGTCGATCACGGTGGGCACGGCCGGGTCGCCCTGGACGTTGTTCTGAATCCGCTCAAAGAGGCCCTGGACGACGCCCCCCCGGGGGAACCCCCAGCGCTGGACGAAGCGCACCCCGGACTCGTCGGCGCGCGCCTCCGGGAAGTCCGTCCCCACCCGGAGGACCTCCCCGACGGCCTCAAACGGGCCCAGCCGCAGCCGGTTGCGCACGAGGAAGGCGCGGTCCTCCCGCCCGGCCCCCGGCTCGAAGCTCCAGGCCCCGGTGGCGGCCAGGTCCCCGAAGCCCCCCACGGGCTGCAGCGTCTCCAGCGTGACGGAGGCCAGCAGCGCCTCGGGGTTGGGCCGGAACTGGACGGCCAGCGAGGGGAGCCACATCCCCAGCTGCAGGGCCCCCCGGCCGCCCAGCCACAGCGGGCGACCGCCGGGGGCGGGGGCCGCGACGGCCGCCAGCGTCACCCGGGTGGGGCTCTCGGGGGCCGGACCCGCCTTGGCCGTAAACCGCAGCCCCCGACCCGCCAGCACCAGGAGGTCGGAGAGGGGGAGGCGCAGGTCCCCCAGGGTCGTCCCGAAGCGGGTCCGCTCCAGGAGGAAGCGCAGCTCCTCGACCTCCACGAGGTCGCGCAGCCCGAGGGCGTAGCTCAGCGTCCCCGCCCCGCCGTCGAGGGCCGCCTCCCCGCTCAGGCGCTGGAGGAAGTGCGCGCCGGCGGCGGAGGTGCCCCGCACCGAGAGGGCCAGCTGCGAGGGGACCTCGAGGGCGAGGGTTCGGCTCACCCGCTCCGGCGCGGGGGGCAGCACGGTCAGCTCCGCGGTCGCCTCGGCCTCGACCCCGAAGAGCACGGAGCGGGCCCGCAGCCGGAGGCGCTCCCGCCCGGGGGCCGCCTCCGCCGGGATCGCCAGGGAGACGCGCACCGTTCGCTCTTCCCCGGGGAGCAGCTCCAGCCCCGGTGGCTCCACCGTCGCGGCAAAGCCGCGCAGCGACTCCGCGAAGAACGCCACGCGGTCCAGGGCGTTCCCCACGTTGCGCACCCGAAAGGGGAGGACCGCCGTCTCGCCCGGCTCCACCTTCCGCTCCGGCGGCGGGAGCAGCTCGAGGCCGGGGACCTCCTCGATCCGGACGACGACGCGGTCCTCGTCGGAGATCGCCGGGTCGGCGGAGGAGACGGCCCGCAGCGCGATAAACCCCTCCCCGGCCGGGGTCCTGGGGGTCACGGAGACCGTGACGAAGACCGTCTGGGCCTCCCCCGCGCCGAGGACCAAGGAAGAGGGGGAGGGGGCCCCCAGCGGCTGCAGGCCCACCGAGACCGCGACGCGCAGCAGGAGCGTATCGGGCTCCGCCCCCGCGTTGCGCACCTCGAACGCGGCGGTGACGAAGTCGCCCGGCACGGCCCGCTGCGGCGGCGTAAGCGCCACCACGTCCACGCCCGCGCCGGGGCCCGGCTGCGCGCGGGCGGGCCCGATCCCCGGGGGGGAAAGCCCCACCAGCCCCACCAGAACGCCAAGAGCGACGAGAAGCCCGCGCGCCACGCCCCCCCGCCTCCGCGGCCGGGCCTTATCCCGATCCCGAGTCCGGGTCCGGGTCCGGGTCCGGGTTCGAGCCGTCCTGGGATTGCCGAAGCGCATGGAGGGTGAGCACGTCGTCGAAGTCGACGTCGCCGTCGTTGTCGAAGTCGAAGGCGGGCCAGTTGGCCCGGACC